>Ga0157370_10002496_pt1 | contig 22179 bp, 18 predicted proteins | sample C35metaG_FD_113463 | JGI IMG/M metagenome (GOLD analysis project Ga0157370, IMG submission 113463) | Corn rhizosphere microbial communities from Kellogg Biological Station, Michigan, USA - C3-5 metaG | ecosystem: Host-associated > Plants > Roots > Rhizosphere > Soil | place: USA: Michigan...
AGCGATTCGCGCTTGAAGTAGTCGCCGAAGCTCCAGTTGCCCAGCATCTCGAAGAAGGTGTGGTGGCGCGCGGTGTAGCCCACGTTCTCGAGGTCGTTGTGCTTGCCGCCGGCGCGAAGGCAGGCCTGAACCGAGGCCGCGCGCACGTAGTTGCGCTTGTCTTCGCCGAGGAACACGTCCTTGAACTGGACCATGCCCGAATTGGTGAACATGAGGGTCGGATCGTTGCCCGGCACCAGCGAACTCGAAGGCACCACGGTGTGGCCCTTGGAGGCGAAGAAATCGAGAAAGGTCTTGCGGATGTCCGCGACCGTGAATGTGGGCTGGCTCATCTTTGGATTTCGTCTTCTGTCGAGGTCGACCTGGCGATGGCGACCTCTCGTCGAAACCACTGCGTTGAACCGACCTAACTGCTTGATTTGCTTGAACAAACGATTATAGGTTTGCCCATGGCGCCCGGGCGGCCCCGGGGCCAACTGCATGATCGGGGCGCCGCGGCTAATATGCGCCCTGGAGCCCGCGCGAACGAACCAAACGTGGCGGGCTTCGTCCTATTCATATGCACAACATGAATCAAGGAGTCCGCATGCCAGGTCTTGAGGCCGAACACTGGAAGATCGAGGACCTCGATTTCTCTCGCATCGCACTCGACAAGGTGCGTCCGGACGAGAATCTTTTCTACCTCGTGACCTCCGCCTCGTTCATCGAAAGCGGCTCGGACCTGTACACGCACAACCTGGTGGATTTCTTCCGCGGCGACGACGAAGTCACCGATTGGCTCTCGAACTACTGGGAGCCCGAGGAGCTGCAGCACGGCCAGGCCCTGCGCGCCTATGTGCGCCATGTGTGGCCGGAGTTCGAATGGGACACGGCCTACCGCGGCTTTCTGGAGGAGTACGCGACCTACTGCAAGGTCGAGCTGCTGGCCCCGACCCGCGCTCTCGAGATGACCGCGCGCTGCGTGGTCGAGACCGGCACCGCCACCTATTACCGCGCCATGGCCCGCGCCACCGACGAGCCGGTGCTGCACGACCTGGCCACCCGCATCGCGACCGACGAGGTCAACCACTACAAGCACTTCTACCGGTTCTTCCGCCGCTACCGCGAACAGGAAAAACTGAGCCGCTTCCGCGTGGTCGGCACCATCGGCCGGCGCACGCTGGAGCTCAAGAGCGAAGACGCCGACTGCGCCATCCGACACGTCGTGAAGGCCCGGGCACCCCACCGCGCCGACGACACGGCCTATGTGCAGCAGTTGAGCGCGCGCATGAACAGCACCATCCGCACCAATCTGAGCGCCGGCAGCACGCTCAAGATGCTGATGCGGCCGCTGGAGCTGCCGGCCCGGGTGCAGACGGTGATTCAGTACCCGATCAAGCAGTTCATGCAGCACGTGTTCCTGCGTTAGCGGCCTCGGAGCCCCTCCCTCCCCTGGGCATCACGGGAAAAGTCGGTCCCCGCCGACAAGGGTTGGGCCATTTTTCCGGCCTTGTCCTGCATGGGTTTTTCGCGCTCGCATGATTGAATTTGGTATCCGAATTTTTCATGGAGCAACAACGATGGAGGCCAAGGCATCACGCCTCGGGGGACGGAAAAGCCACCTGCTGGGCATCGGCGTGCCGGGCTTGGACGACGTGCTGGGAGGGGGCCTCGAGCCCAACCGCCTTTATCTGGTGGAGGGGACGCCGGGCGCCGGCAAGACGACCATTGCCCTGCAGTTCCTGCTCGAGGGTGCCGACCAGGGCGAGTCGGTCCTGTACGTCACGCTCTCCGAAACCGAGAACGAACTGCGCGGCGTGGCCAACTCCCACGGCTGGGACCTGTCGGGGATCCACGTTCGCGAGATGCTTCCCGCGCAGGACAGCCTCCAGCCCGAAGAGCAATACACCATGTTCCACCCCTCCGAGGTGGAGCTGAGCGAAACGACGCTGCGCATCCTCAGCGACGTGGACGCGCTCAAGCCCTCGCGCATCGTCTTCGACTCGCTCTCGGAATTGCGGCTGCTGTCCGGCACGTCGCTGCGGTACCGCCGGCAGATCCTCGCGCTCAAGCAGTTCTTCGCGGGCAGGCAATGCACCGTGCTGCTGCTGGACGACATGACGGCCACGGAGCACGACCTGCAGGTGCAGAGCATCGCGCACGCCGTGCTGCGGCTCGAGCAGCTCAATTCGGACTATGGCTCGGCGCGGCGCCGCCTCCTGGTCGTCAAGTACCGCGGCCAGTCGTATCGCGGCGGCTTCCACGACTACAAGATCAACCGAGGCGGCCTTCAGGTGTTTCCACGGCTCGTGGCCTCCGAACACGCGACCAACGGACCGCTGCTCAAGATGCCCAGCGGCATCGCGGAACTCGACGACCTGCTGGGAGGCGGCCTCGAGAAGGGAACGAGCACCCTGTTCGTCGGTGCGCCGGGCACGGGCAAATCGTCGGTGGCGGTGCAGTTTGCCATTGCAGCCGCGCAGCGTGGCGAATGCGCCGCGCTTTTCATCTTCGACGAGAGCGTCAACACGCTGCGCACGCGCTGCGCCGGCCTGGGGATGGACCTGGAGCCGTACCTCGCGTCGGGACACCTGCGCATCAAGCAGGTCGACCCCGCCGAACTCTCGCCCGGCGAGCTGGTCCACGAGATCCGCCTGGCCGTGACGCAGCATGCCGCGAAGGTCGTGGTCATCGACAGCCTGAACGGTTATCTCAACGCCATGCCCGACGAGCGCTTTCTCATCGTCCAGCTGCATGAACTGCTGACCTACCTCGGGCAGGCCGGCGTGGCCACGCTGCTGGTCGGCGCGCAGCACGGGTTGATCGGCATGCAGATGCAGACGCCGGTCGATGCCAGCTACCTGGCGGATGCGGTCGTCCTGCTGCGCTACTTCGAATTCGAGGGCGAAGTCCGGCAGGCCATCTCGGTGCTCAAGAAACGCGGCGGCGCGCATGAGCGGACCATTCGCGACTTCTCGATGACCGGCAGCGGGTTGCATGTGGGCGAGCCCCTGCGCCATTTCAGGGGCATCCTGAGCGGCATTCCGGTGCCTATCGATGGCGTCACCGCCACCCCGCCGTGACGACGAACGCGACGGCATCCCCCATCACGCAAGAAGACACGCAACTGCGCGTCCTGCTCAGGACGGCAACTTCGAGGGACGCCGTGATGGCGACGGCCGTGCTCGAACGCGCTGGCATCCCCACCCGGGTCTGCGCCACGCTGCACGAACTGGTGCTGGAAATCAGCCAGGGCGCGGGCGCCGTGCTGGTCTCCGAGGAAATGCTCTCGGGCAACGACGCCGCCGCTTTGTCCGACGCGGTCTCGATGCAGCCACCCTGGTCGGACCTGCCGGTGCTGGTACTGGCCAAGCAAGGCGCCGATTCGCGCGCCGTTGCCGTGGCGATGGAAGGCATGGCCAACGTCACGGTGCTGGAGCGGCCGATCCGCGTGGCGGCGCTGGTCAGCGCATTGCGAAGCGCCTTGCGGGCCCGGCGCCGGCAGTACGAGCTGCGGCGGATCCTCAATGACCTGAACGAGGCCGACAAACGCAAGACCGAGTTCCTCGCCACGCTGGCGCACGAGCTTCGCAATCCGATGGCGCCGTTGAGCACGGCGCTCGCCATCCTCACGCGCAAGACGCTCACGCCCGAGGCCGCACTGCCCTACTACCAGCTCATGGGCCGCCAGATCGACCACATGGTGCGCCTGGTGAACGACTTGATGGAGGTATCGCGGATCACCCGCGGGAAGATCGAACTCCAGCTCGGCGAATTGAAGATCGACCAGGTGATCCGCGATGCGGTGGAGCTCAGCCGGCCGCTGATGGACGCCGGCCGGCACCGGCTGGAGGTGCACGCAGCAGATGCTCCGCTGGCCGTGGAAGGCGATGGGGTGCGGCTCACGCAGGTGTTCTCGAACCTGCTGAACAACGCGGCCAAGTACACGCCCGAAGGCGGCCGGATCGATGTGTTCGTCGAGCACGACGGCGCGAATGCGGTAGTTCGCGTCCGCGACAACGGCGCCGGCCTTCCGCCCGACATGCTGGCGTCGATCTTCGAGATGTTCGTGCAGGTAAGCGGCACGGCCAGGGCCGCCCAGGGAGGCCTGGGCATCGGGCTCACGCTGGTGAAGAGCCTGGTGGAACTGCACGGCGGCACGGTCAGCGCGAAGAGCGAAGGCCTCGGCCGGGGTAGCGAGTTCGTGGTGACGCTGCCATTGGCGATCGCGCACGACGCGGGGACCGGGAAGCGCCCGATTCCCTCTACCGAGGCAGCCATCGCCCGGCACGACATCCTGGTGGTTGACGACAACCGAGACGCGGCGGAGTCGCTGGCGGCGCTGCTGGGCCTCCTCGGGGCGCGCACCGCGGTGGCGTTCAGTGGCGCCGAAGCGCTGGAGATCGCAGAAGGTTTTCGCCCTTCGCTGGCGATCCTGGACATCGGCATGCCCGGAATGGACGGCTGCGAACTGGCCCGCAGACTCAGGGCCGACCCGACGCACAGCGGGCTGACGCTGATCGCGCTGACCGGCTGGGGCCAGCCGGACGACAGGGTACGCATTGCCCAGGCCGGCTTCGACCATCACCTGCTCAAACCCGTCGACATGGAAGAGCTGTCGATGGCGCTGCGGCGGCTGGCGCAGCGTTAGCGGAAGGGGCGCTTCAAGCGCCGCCGAAACGGCGCAGCGTGCGGTGGCCGAGCCGGGTGAGTTCGATCACCGTTGCCATGGGCACGCCATCCTTGTCGGCGCGTGCCTGTGGAAACACCGCCTTGACACAGCCCTCCTGCTGCAGCGCCTGCACAGCCGCGATGCCCTGCGCGCCTGCGACGGTGGCTGGCAATCGCTGCGTGGAAAGGTAGTGCAACAACGTGTGGCGCATCTTTTTTGAATCCCTGGACGCTCGATGGAGATGCGGGGAGCGCGGACGGAGAAAGAAATCTTGACGACCTTCAGCCTCGAGGAACCGCTCTCGGTGAGCGGGTGCAAAAGCGGGATGCAGAAGCGACCTCTACCAACGCCGGAAGACCGTCAAGATTCAGTATCGTTCTCCAACCTTAAGCCGGGCTGAAAACCGATGTCTGCCCTTGCAAACAAGGTCACAAGGTTAGTGGGAGGCCCGGCCGCTCGCCAGTGCCGAAAGTCATCTGCGGCCGACCGCCTTCCTGATCGAGCTTCTTACAGGTGCTGCGCGACGATCACCACAGCACCGGCCAGCGAGATGGCCCCACCAATGATTTTTCTCAACGTCTTCATGCGACTCTCCAGCAGTGAGTCGTCATGGTGCCGCGCCTGTGCCTGCCGCGGGTTTGACAATATTCATCCCGGGGATAGGGACGACCATCAGGTCGCGGAGGTCAAGCCCGGCTTGCGGTTGCCATCCAGCGAATACAGCTGCGGCCGGTCCTCCGCGAGGACGTCGGCAGGTCCGTGCTCCGCGCCTCGCGGCTGCCGATAGAGCTCGCTCTCGAGTCGCCTGACGCGCTCTGCGTACATTCGTGCCAATGCGCTGTGATGCTCCGCGGCCGCCTGGTGCTCGATGCGGGCCATCTGTGCTTCCTCGAGCAATGCCGACGCCCTTTTGAGGTATGCGGTATGGCTGGGACGAAACAAGAAGTCGAAGGTCATTTCATGCTCCTTGCCGCAAGAGTGCGGTGCAGAGATGGTCCTCCCGCGAGCCCATGACGTCTGTCAGCGCGCACCTACCCCGATTTATGCAACCACCTTTTACCTAGCACATGACCGTGTCACGTTTTCCATTTTCAATGGGGACAATGTTGTGGAAAACCATGTGTGAAGAGTTCAAGATCGTTGCCTGGCGTGGCCTGCAACACGATGCCTGCAAAAGCAGCAGCGGGCGAAAAATATTTGGACGGACTGCAGATTTCGTTCCTTGCCGGGCACAAGAACGCCATCGGGTACAATCCGCGTCGCCCGGACTTGCTCCGGGTGTTGCCTGGCCAGGCAAGCCGAATCTCACACCGGCGCGTCGAAGTCACTGCGACGAAAAAATAACAGGTGGCTTCCGCAATTGAACATTTGCCGTAACCGTGGACCGCGTGAGAGTTCACGACCACATTCCCAAAGCCTGCCTCGTGCGGGCTTTTTTCATGGCCAACGATGAGGCTAGCCCGGGAGTTCGCTCTCGAGTTCCTGCCCCGCCCCGCGCGGAAGCTCGGCCAGGAACGTCGACACGATGATGGCCGCAGCCCGATCCACCTCGAGCACATCGGTGATCCCGAACTTGAGCGAAGCCGTTTTGCTCGTGGAGCCGAGCGGCCTGCGCAACTCCAGAAGAACCTCGGCCGCCAGTTCACGATCAGTGCGCGCGCGGCCGTCCGGCCGCATCACCCATTGATCGACCTGGTCGAACGGCATGCCGCGAAAAACCCCGACGACGGGAAAATACTGGAACCGCTCTTCATCGAGCCGGACCGGAATGCTGAAGCGGCACACGAATGTGTCCACCTCAGGTGACAGTTCATTCATAACTCCCATGAGACACCTCTTTTTGTTGCAAAGAGTGTGCTGCAGCGATCCGCACATTGGGAATGGTTAGCCTGCGACATAAGGCACACCAAGACACATTTACACAAACTTGATGGCTTGAAATGGCATTAATTCACAGCCGTTCGGAACCCAAAGCCCAAAAAAAACCCAGCACCAGGCTGGGTTGAATCTCTTTAAGTGCTGTCACACACAGAGAACTCGCAGTTCGAAGCGAGTTCGCAAAATCTAGGGCTTCGCACAAGCTGCCTCTGTAAGACGAGACCGACACTTCGAATCTATCCCCCGTCCGACGGGCTCCAGCGCCTGCCAAATACTTCACGTTTTTAAGTGTGTCCTACGCGAACAGCCTATTTTTGGCTTACAGCCGATAACAACTGATCCAACGACGATCAAGGGGCTGTCACGCAACAGGGCCGCATAGAAGAAGAGCTCTCTGTTTCGTCCTTAGAGCGCCCTCCAGGGCTCCTCGAACCCGCTTCGGCGGGTATTTTTTTGCCCGAAGGGTTGATGCGCGACATCTGTTCAATGGAGGATCCCGAGCCGGTATTCAAGCCGATTCCTCCCAGAAGTCTCCTAATTCGACATCCATGATGGCGTTGCCCGTCGCTTCCTGCTGTGACGGGTTCCTCCCTCCGGCCCCGCGCAAGTACGGGCCATTCAGCCCGCCTCGTTGTGGGCTTCTTTTTTTGTGCACAGGGCCAGCTTCGACATGGCCAAACCCGACGCCGGACTGTGCCGTTTGCGCTTTGCGCTTTGGAAAAGGAATTGAGTCAGGAATCGATGAATTGGCGCGGGCAAAGGGAACCGAAGTGCAGCGTAAAAGCCGCAACGGCCCGAACCTCAGTCGGCGGCAAGGACCTGCGCCGGCGCATATGCCATCGGATCGGCATCGAAGCGCTCGAACCCGCAGTAGCAAAGAAAGTGACGACCAGCGGCACGCCCGAACAGCGTCATGCCGAGCTTCTTTGCCAGTTCATGCCCCATCGCAGTGACGCCATTGCGCGAAACGATGATCGGCACGCCCATGTGAGCGGACTTCATCACCATCTCGCTCGTCAAACGCCCCGTCGTGTAGAAGACCTTGTCGCCGCCGTCGATGCCATGGACCGCCATCCAGCCGGCGATGGAGTCGATGGCGTTGTGCCGTCCGACATCCTCCACGAACACCAGCATGTCGGTTCCGCTGAAAAGCGCGCAACCGTGCACCGACCCTGCCTGCCGATGCACGCTGTCGCGCGATTTCATCAGTTCGAGAATGCGCAGCAGCGTGCCTTGCGCGATGCGTGCCGACTGCGCCGTCGGCAGCCGGACGGCGCCGATCTGGGCCATCGCATCGCCGAAAACGGTGCCTTGCCCGCAGCCGGTGGTCACGACCCGGCGCGCGGTCTTCTCTGCAAGGCCGTCGATGCCGCGATGCGTCTTCACGGCCGCCGCGTCCACGCTCCAGTCGACATCGATGCTCTCGACATCGCTCGCATGCCGGATCAGGTCCTGGTTGAGCAGATAGCCCAGCACCAGCAAGCCGGGCGCGGCGCCCAGGGTCATCAGCGTCACGAGTTCGCGCTTGTCCACGAAAACCGTCAACGGCCGCTCCGCCGGAATATCGATGTCGCGGCGTTCTCCGTGCTGATCGACGATCTCGATGCGGCGCAGCAGCGTGCCGCGCACCAGATTCAGCCGAGGCGCGTCGGCACGCCGGGGCAACTGGACCGCATCGAAAGCCAGTGGCTCTTCGTCTTCAAGTGTGGGCATGCGAAATCCTACGCCACCACGGATTCCGCCTCCGTGCTTTCCCGGCCATAGCCCGTTGTCGGCGCCGGGGTTCCCCCGGCCACGATGGCCACGGCGCAGTACTTGAATTCGGGAATCTTGCCGAACGGATCCAGCGCCGCGTTCGTCAACAGGTTGGCGGCCGCCTCGTAGTAAGCGAATGGAATGAACACCGCGCCCGTCGGCGTGCCGTCATCGCGCCGCACGCTCAGCGCGACCTCGCCACGACGAGACTTCACGGTGATCACGTCGCCCGCCTCGACGCCCAGCTTGCGCAGGTCGCCACCATTCATCGACGCGGTGGCAATCGGTTCGATGGCATCGAGCACGCTGGCCCGCCGCGTCATGCTGCCGGTGTGCCAGTGCTCCAACTGGCGGCCAGTGATCAGGACGAAGGGAAATGCCGCGTCGGGCCGCTCATCGGCAGGAATGATGTCCGCCGGCACCAGCTTGACGCGACCGTCCTTCGTCGCGAACGTGTCGATGAACACGGTGGGCTGCCCCGGATCGTCCTCGGACAGGCAGGGGTAGGTCACGCTCTGCTCGCGTTCGATGCGCTCCCATGTGACGCCTTCGATCACGGCATGCATCGCCTGGCGCATTTCCTCGTAGACCGCCGCGACGCCGCACTCGGGGCCTTCGTAGTTCCACGACAGGCCCAGGCGTTGCGCAATCTGCTGGATGATCCACAGGTCGGGCTTCGCATCGCCGGGCGGGTTCAGCGCGCGACGGCCCATCTGGATCATGCGGTCCGTGTTGGTGACGGTCCCGGTCTTCTCCGGCCACGCGCTCGCCGGCAGCACGACATCGGCATACCAGGCGGTTTCGGTCATGAAGATGTCCTGGACGACCAGATGATCGAGCGAGGTCAGCGCATGGCGCGCATGGTTCAGGTCCGGGTCGCTCATCGCGGGGTTCTCGCCCATGATGTACATGCCGCGGATCTTGTGCGGATCGCTGTCCGGCGCAAGCGCCTTGTGCATGATCTCGACGACGGTGTAGCCGGGCTTGTCGTCCAGCGGCGCGCCCCAGAAATCCTCGAACCACGCATTCACGCCCGGATCGTCCACGCGCTGGTAGTTCGGCAGCATCATGGGGATCAGGCCGGCATCGCTGGCACCCTGCACGTTGTTCTGTCCGCGCAGCGGGTGCAATCCGCTGCCGGGCTTGCCGATCTGCCCGGTGACACTGACGAGTGCGATGAGGCAACGCGCGTTGTCGGTGCCGTGCACGTGCTGGCTGATGCCCATGCCCCAAAGGATCATCGAGCCCTTGCTCGTCGCGAACTCGCGCGCAACCTCGCGAATCGTCTCGGCCGGAATGCCGCAGATCGGCGCCATCGCCTCCGCGGAATACCCCTGCACATTGGCCTTCAGCGCCTCGTAATTGCTTGCGCGACGGGTCAGGAAGTCGGCGTCGACCAGGCCTTCGTCGATCACGGTGTGGATCAGCGCGTTGAGCAGCGCCACGTCGGTGTCGGCGCGGAACTGCAGCGTGCGCCAGGCATGCCGGCCGATGTCCGTCACCCGCGGATCGGCGAGCACGATCTTCGTGCCGCGCTTCGCAGCGTTCTTCATCCACGTCGCGGCGACCGGATGATTGGCCGTCGGGTTCGATCCGATCACCAGGATCAGCCCGGCGTGCTCGACGTCGCTGACCTGGTTGCTCACTGCGCCGGAGCCGACGCCTTCGAGCAGCGCGGCGACGCTGGAAGCGTGGCACAGCCGCGTGCAGTGATCGACGTTGTTGCTGCCGAAGCCGGTGCGCACCAGCTTCTGGAACAGATAGGCCTCTTCGTTGCTGCCCTTGGCCGATCCGAAGCCGGCCAGGGCCTTGAGGCCATGCGTGTCGCGCAAGGACTTGAGCTTGCTGCCCGCCAGGTCGAGCGCCTCTTCCCAGGTTGCCTCGCGGAACACCTTGCTCCAGTCAGCCGGGTCGCCGATCGCATCGGGGTCCTTGGGCACGCCGGCCCTGCGAATCAGCGGCTTGGTCAGCCGTTGCGGATGGTGTGCGTAGTCGAAGCCGAAGCGGCCCTTGACGCACAGGCGGTTGTGGTTGGCCGGACCGTCGCGGCCGTCGACGCTGACGATGACTTCGTCCTTCACGTTGTAGGTCAGCAGGCAGCCGACGCCGCAGAACGGGCACACCGAGTCGACCTTGCGATCCACCTCCTGGGCGCCGATATGGCTTTTCGGCATCAGGGCACCGGTCGGGCAGGCCTGCACGCATTCGCCGCAGGCCACGCAGGTGCTGTCGCCCATGCCGTCCTGCAGGTCGAACACGATCGCGCTGTCGTGGCCGCGGAAGGCGTAGCCGATCACGTCGTTGACCTGCTCCTCGCGGCACGCGCGCACGCAGCGGTTGCATTGGATGCAGGCATCGAGATTGACGGCCATGGCTGGATGCGACAGGTCGGGCGCGGGTTGCGTCCGGCTGATGGCCGCAAGCGCGGGGCGGACTTCGACGTCCATGCGGGAGGCCCATTCGCTCAGCTCGCCATGCTGCAGCGTCTCGTCGTTGCCGATCCACTTGTGCCCCTTCTGCGGCATGTCCGACAGCAGCATCTCGAGCACCATCTTCTGGCTCTTGAGGGCGCGCTCGCTTTTCGCTTGCACCTTCATGCCGGCGACGGGCGCACGGCAGCAACTGGGCGCCAGGGTGCGCTCGCCATCGATCTCGACCATGCAGGAGCGGCAATTGCCGTCCGCCCGGTAACCCGGCGTGTAGCAGAGCCGCGGAATCTGGACGCCGTGCCGATCCGCCACCTGCAGAATCGTTTCGCCCTCGTAGCCTTGGACCGGCTTGCCGTCGAGCTCGAACTCGACGACGGCGGGCGTCAGGAGGGTTCCTTCGCGTGCATTCATTCAAAGCACCTCGTGGGGGAAGTATTTCTGGACGCAGCGCACCGGATTCGGCGCCGCCTGACCGAGGCCGCAAATCGACGCGTCGATCATCACCTGGTTCAGGTCCTCCAGCGTGGCATGGTCCCAATGGGGTTCCGCCATCAACCGGGCTGCCTTGCCGGTACCGACACGACACGGCGTGCACTGGCCGCAGCTCTCGTGCTCGAAGAAATGCATCATGTTCAGCGCGGCGTCGCGGGCCCGGTCCTGCTGGCTCAGCACGATGACGGCGGCCGAGCCGATGAAGCAGCCGTGCGGCTGCAGGGTGTCGAAGTCGAGCGGAATGTCGCTCATGCGGGCCGGCAGGATGCCGCCCGAGGCTCCGCCGGGCAGGTAGGCATACAGCTCGTGCCCCGGGAGCATCCCGCCGCAGAATTCGTCCACCAGTTCCTGCAGGGTGATGCCTGCCGGCGCCAGCTTGACGCCAGGCTCCCGCACCCGGCCGCTCACGCTGAACGATCGGAGGCCGTGGCGTCCGTTGCGGCCGAAATCGCTGAACCATGCCGCGCCGCGCTCGACGATGTCGCGCACCCAATAGAGGGTCTCGAAGTTGTGTTCGAGCGTCGGCCGGCCGAACAACCCGATCTGCGCGATGTAGGGCGGCCGCATGCGGGGCTCGCCCCGCTTGCCTTCGATGCTCTCGATCATCGCGGACTCCTCGCCGCAGATGTAGGCGCCCGCGCCACGCCGAAGCTCGATGCGCGGCAACGCGCAAGGCGGATTTGCCTGCAGCAGTGCGAGTTCGCGCTCGAGGATCGCGCGGCAGCCGTGGTACTCGTCGCGCAGATAGACATAGCACGCGTCGATGCCGACCACCGTGGCGGCAATCAGCAGCCCTTCGAGGAATCGATGGGGGTCGCGCTCCAGATAGGTTCGATCCTTGAACGTCCCGGGCTCGCCTTCGTCGATGTTGACGGCCATCAGGCGCGGAGCCATCTGCTGCCGCACGATGCTCCACTTGCGCCCCGCGGGGAAACCCGCACCGCCAAGGCCGCGCAAGCCGGAATCGGTCATTGTTTTCAGAACATCGTCTGCCGGCTTCGCGCCAGAGGCCACCGCGGCCGCGAGCCGATAGCCACCGCGCGCCCTGTATGCCTGATAGCCGACATAGGCAGGTGCCGTCTCATCTGGCGATGAGGTGATGGACGCCGGCCCTGCCGCTGCGGCATCAAATACCCCGTCGTCGGCAGGCAGCGCATGCGTCTTCGCATCCTGGTCGACTGCCGTCCTGACATTGGCTGTCGTGGCCCTGGCCACAGGGGCCTGGCCGACCACCGCCACCGGCGCCTGCTCGCAGCGCCCGACACACGGCGCCGCGATCACCCGCACGTCGGCGCCGAGCAATGCCGGCAGGCGCTGCAGCAGGTCGCGGGCACCCGCCAGTTCGCAGGAGAGCCCGTCGCAGACGCGCACGGTCAGCGCGGCAGGCTGCTCGTCGCCCCGAAGCACTTCGAAGTGATGGTAGAAGGTCGCCACTTCGAAGACCTCGGCCATCGGGAGGTTCATTTCCCGAGCGAGCGCAACGAGATGCCGGTCGTGCAGGCATTGCCACTCGTCGTTCAGGCGGTGCAGGTTCTCGATCAGCAGATCCCTCCTGTGCGGCCCGGGCCCGAGCAACGCCTGGACCTCCTCGAGTGCCGCATGGTCGGGCTGGCGTCCCTTCAGCTTGCTCTTGCGGCGTATCTGCCCGCGAAGTTCGTCTAACGTGGCTAGTCGCACCGGTTCAGGTGAGCGCATGGCTGTGGTCATAGCATCGGCGAGGTGATCAGGCCTCGCAGCAGTGGGTGGGGCAAAGGAACGTTGGGACCAACATGACGCCGAAGGCGGCACATTCCGTGTGCCGGGGACGGACAACAAGTCCTGCTTGGCCACCCGGTTGAGTGGCGATGCTGATGGGTGCCCGAGGCCAGGTCATTGATCGTGGTCAACTTATTGCAGCACGGCGATCGGGCGATACCCGAAGCTCGCCGTGCAGCGGAGTGGCCTCGGCGTTTGCCATGCGACTCCTTATTTGCGCGGCATGCTACCCCATGTATTCCTCTCGCGTATCGGCGAGGCGGCGGCCATGCTGCCCTCGCACGGGCGCGAAGGTGGTGCCGTGCGATCGATCTGCCGCAGCCGGCGCACTCCCGCCGGGGCATGGCATTCACCGATGCGCTCTTCGAGGGCTGCGCCACGCGCATGACCATCCCGGCGAAACTGGATATCAGCAGAATGTCTGCTGCGCCATCGACTATCGTTCGCCCCATGCCTTCCCCGGAAACTCCTGCGATCTCCGCCGCCGGCCGCCCGACACTCGACGTCGCGGTCGTCATGCGCCGCGAGCGGCTGCACGGCCCGTCCAGCCATTGGCAACCCTGGCGTTGGACGCTCGACAGCGTGGTGCCCGACGAGCCCGGGTTCGGAACCGAGCCGCGCTTGCTGCACGACGACGAAGGCGAGCAACGCTGGCTGCATCCGGGCTTCCAGGTCGAGTTGTTCCGCGACGAGGCCGAGGGCTACCACCTCAACGCGACCACGCCGACGCCCTGCTGGTTCGTGCTCTGGCGAATGGACGAGGTGGCGACGCTCGGACCCGAGCCGATCCCGCGTCCGGTCGTCGTGACGCTCAGCTACTACGAGGCCGGGCGCTGGCTCGACGCGCAGGAGACTGTCGAACAAGTGCCGGCGCCTTCGGAGGTGATCGACTGGGTGCGCGTTTTCGTGGATGAGCACTACGTGATCGAACCGAAGCGCCGTCGTCGGCCCGAGAGTTTCCGGTCGCTGGTCGATCGCTTCGGCAACGCCGCGAGCGTGACCACCGAAAAGAAGCGCGGACGGGGAGCCGGGGATGTCTGAGGGTTTTCTCGGACGGTGGTCACGGCGCAAGCAAGAGGTGCGGGCGGCCGAGGCGGCCGTCGAGGCGAAGACCGTGCCCGAGCCGGTGCCTGCGCCGATGCAGGCGACCGAGCCCCCCCCTTTGCCGCAGGCTTTGCCCCCGCATGCCTCCCCTGCCTCCGAGAACGAACCGGAGAAGGCGCCGCCACTGACACTCGTGGATGTGGAGGGGCTGGGCGTCGAATCGGACTACAAGCCCTTCCTGGCCAAAGAGGTGGCACCCGAGGTCAAGAACGCGGCCTTCCGCAAGCTCTTCTCCGATCCGCACTTCAATGTGATGGACGGTCTCGACACCTACGTCGACGACTATTCCAAGCCCACCCCGATGCCCGACAGCGTGTTGCGCCAGATGGCGAGCGCCCGATTTCTGAAGCTCTTCGACGAGGAGCCCGAGAGCATTCCCCCTGAAACCCCCAAAGCCATGGGGACGCAGGACGTGGCACAGTCCACCGACCCTGGAGATCTTCCCAGCCCGCCGGTTGCCGATACGCAACCAGCCAGCCAAGAAAACGATGACCACCACGCTGATCTGCGACTGCAACCAGACGATGCCGCTCGAGCCGAAGACCCTCGGCGCGGCACTGGCTGAATCTCTTCCCCTGCATTCGGCGCTCTGCCGCCGCGAAGCTGCTTCCTTTCAGCGCGCCATCCAGTCCGGCGACGAAGTGGTGGTCGCCTGCACCCAGGAAAAGCGACTGTTCGGCGAGCTCGCCACGCAGACGCCCGCTGCGACTTCGCCGATCCGCTTCGTCAACATCCGCGAGACAGGAGGATGGAGCCGCGACGCGAAGCGCGCGATGCCGAAGATCGCAGCGCTCCTGGCCGCGGCCAGCCTGCCCGAGCCCGAACCCGTCTCGACCGTGAGCTACAACAGCCAGGGCCGGCTGCTGATCATCGGGCCCCTCGACGAGGCCGAGCGCGCTGCGGCGCTGGTCGGCGACACGCTCGACGTGACCCTCATGGCGCAGGGTCCGGGCGCACTCGGCGGCACACAGGAGCGCCGCTGGCCGGTGATCGCGGGTCGCATCGATTCGCTCGCAGGCTGGTTGGGCGCCTTCAAGCTCCGCTGGACGCGCGACAACGCGATCGACCTCGACCTGTGCACGCGCTGCAATGCGTGCATCGTCGCCTGCCCGGAACAGGCGATCGGCCTGGATTACCAGATCGACAACGCCCGCTGCACTTCGCACCGCGACTGCGAGCGCGCCTGCACCGTGGCCGGTGCGATCAATTTCGCGCGCGAGCCTCAAGTGCTCGACGCGGCGTTCGACCTGGTGCTCGATCTTGGCGCCTCGCCGCGTATCGATTGGCACGCGCCACCCCAGGGCTACTTCCACCTGCCGGGCGGCGTCGCGCATGCCGAGGGCCTCCAGACGCTGTTGCGCTTGCGCGAACTGGTCGGGGAGTTCGAAAAGCCCAAGTTCTTCGACTACAAGCAGAGCCTCTGCGCGCACAGCCGGAACGAGGTGGTCGGCTGCAATGCGTGCGTCGAGGTGTGCTCGGCCCATGCCGTGACCAGCGACAGGCAGCGCCAGCGCATCGTGGTCAATCCGAACCTGTGCGTTGGCTGCGGCGCGTGCACCACGGTCTGCCCCACAGGCGCGCTGGGCTACACCTACCCTCGCGCGCCCGATCAGGGGCTCAAGCTGCGCAAGCTGCTCACCACCTATGCCGCAGCGGGCGGCCGGGATGCCGCGCTCCTTCTGCACAGCCAGGAAGGCGGCCAGGCGCTGGTCGAGCAGCTCGGGCGGCAGGCGCAACTGGGCAAGGCGCAAGGCGTGCCGGCCCGGGTCATTCCAGTGGGCCTCTTTCACGCGGCGAGCACCGGCATCGATCTGTGGCTCAGTGCGATCGCCTTCGGTGCTTCGCAGGTGGCCGTGCTTTGCACCCGCGAGGAAGCGCCGCAGTACCTGGCAGCGCTCAGGAAGCAGATGGAGATCGCACAGGCGTTGTTGCTGGGACTGGGTTACACCGGAACGCACTTCCGCGTGATCGAGACCGATTCGACGGCGGTGCTGGACGCCGCGCTGGCCGATTTGCGCACGACCACACAACGGGTCCCTGCAACCCCGGCACGTTTCGCAATCGGCGCCGTCAAGCGCGACAGGCTCGAGATGGCGCTCGACCATTTGATGGATGTGGCGCCTGCCCTGCAGGCGCCTGCCGATGCGCCGCTGGCTTTCGAACTGCCGCGAGGCTCCCCCCTCGGTGCCATCGCGGTCGACAAGGAAAAATGCACGCTGTGCCTGGCCTGTGTCAGTGCCTGCCCGGCCGGCGCATTGCTGGACAGCCAGAGCGCGCCGCAGCTTCGCTTCATAGAGAAGAACTGCGTTCAATGCGGCCTGTGCGAGACCACCTGCCCCGAGGATGCCGTTTCGCTCGTGCCACGTCTGCTGGCCTCGCCCGAACGCAAGCAGCAGGTGCTTCTCAACGAGGCAAAGCCCTGGGCATGCATCCGCTGCAGCAAGCCCTTCGGCACGCAGAAAGCGATCGAGGCCATGCTCGGCAAGCTGGCCGGCCATGCGATGTTCCAGGGCGAAGCGCTGGAACGCCTCAAGATGTGCAGCGACTGCCGGGTCATCGACCTCTACAGTGCCTCCAACGAAGTGAAGATCGCCCCGCTATGAGCCAGCCTTTTCCTGCGTCCTCCGCACTCGACGAGGAGGTGGCCCGGGCCGAACTCTACGGCCTGCTTTCGCGCCTGTGGTACGCGGCACCCGATGCCGGGCTGCTGGAGGCTTTCCAGGTTGCGCCCACCGAGGCTCCGGCCACGGGCGCCTTTCTGGAGGAGCCGTGGCGCCAGCTGGTCGGCATCGCGCGCGACACCAGCGTGGCCGCCGCGCACGACGAATACGACGCGCTCTTCGGCGGCATCGGCAAGCCCGATATCTTTCTTTTCGGCTCGCACTACCTGAGCGGCTTCCTCAACGACAAGCCACTCGTGCAACTGCGCCAAGACCTCGACCGGCTGGGTCTTGCGCGCACGGAGACCACCTACGAAACCGAGGACCACATCGCCTGCCTGTTCGAGGTGATGCGCTACCTCATCGCCGGCGAAGACGTGGAGGTCGCCAACCTTACACAACAACAGGCTATCTTCTCCAAGCACATCCAGCCCTTGCTGCCCGCGTTGTGCGACGCCGTCGCCCAGCATCCCAAGGCCCGGTTCTATGCGGCGCTCGCGGTCTTCACGCGCGCATTCGGCGAGGTCGAGGCGCAGGCTTTCGACATGCTGGCCTGAGGAAAGGGGAAATCGGGTTGCCCATGAAGTGATGCTGGTCTAGTATCCAAAAGCACACATCGGTTTCACATCGTGTCGAGCCTAGCCACTCCTGGAGTCAAGATGCAGGACAGCCATAACGCCGGTCCCAAACCGGCCTCCCGTCGGGGATTCTTCCTCGGTGCCGCCACCGCTGGCGTCGCCGCAGCAGCCGTCACGGCGCTGCCTAAAGTTGTCGAGGCGCCCGTCGCCACCGCCGCTCCCTCCTTGCCGCCTGCGCCCGAAAACGGCGGCGGCTATTCCCTGAGCGAGCATGTCAAGCGCTACTACAAGACCGCTTCAGCCTGAGGAGTCCCCGTGCTTCTGACAAGAAAATCCCCGGGCAGCGCGAGTCAGCGCGACGCCGATCCGACCACGTCACCCTTCGTCCACAGCCTGCGGCGCGGCCTCGGGAACGCATTGCCCACCATGGACCGGCGCGCCTTTCTTCGGCGCTCCGGCCTCGGGGTCGGTGTGGGCCTCGCCGCCAGCCAGCTCACGTTGATCCAGAAGGCGCGGGCGGCTGACGGCAGGCCCGTCGCCATCGGCGCCGGCAAGATCGAGGTGAAGCGCACCGTGTGTTCGCACTGCTCGGTGGGCTGCGCCTCCGATGCGGTGGTCGAGAACGGCGTGTGGGTGCGGCAGGAACCGGTGTTCGACTCCCCCATCAACCTCGGCGCTCACTGCGCCAAGGGGGCCGCGCTGCGCGAACACGGCCACGGCGAATACCGCCTTCGCTATCCGATGAAGCTGGTCAACGGGAAGTACGAGCGAATCAGCTGGGATACCGCGCTCGACGAAATCACCGCCAGGCTCAAGGAGCTCACCAAGGCCAGCGGTCCCGATGCGATCTACTGGATCGGCTCGAGCAAGCACAGCAACGAGCAGGCCTACCTGCTGCGCAAGTTCGTGAGCTTCTTCGGCAGCAACAACTGCGACCACCAGGCGCGCATCTGCCACTCGACCACGGTCGCGGGCGTGGCGAACACGTGGGGCTACGGCGCCATGACCAATTCGTACAACGACATGCGCAATGCGAAGGTCGCGATGTACATCGGCTCGAACGCCGCCGAAGCGCACCCGGTGAGCATGCTGCACATGCTCCATGCGAAGGAAAACGGCTGCAAGATGATCGTGGTCGACCCGCGATTCACCCGCACGGCGGCCAAGGCCCACGAATACGTGCGCATCCGCTCGGGCTCGGACATCGCGTTTCTGTTCGGCCTGCTGCACCACATCTTCAAGAACGGCTGGGAAGACAAGCGCTACATCAACGACCGCGTCTACGGCATGGACGAAGTGCGCGCGGACGTGATGAGCAAGTGGACGCCCGACAAGGTCGAGGAGGCCTGCGGCGTCAGCGAAGCGCAGGTGCTGAAGGTCGCCACGATGCTCCACGAGAACCGCCCCGGCACCATCGTCTGGTGCATGGGCCAGACGCAGCACACCATCGGCAACGCCATCGTGCGGGCGTCCTGCATCCTGCAACTGGCGCTCGGCAACGTCGGCAAGTCGGGCGGCGGCACCAACATCTTCCGCGGCCACGACAACGTGCAAGGCGCCACCGACGTCGGCCCCAATCCCGATTCGCTGCCCGGCTATTACGGCCTGGTCGAGGGTTCGTGGAAGCACTTCGCCGCCACCTGGGGCGTGGACTTCGAATGGATCAAGGGCCGCTTCGCATCGCCCGCGATGATGAGCAAGCCCGGCATCACGGTGTCGCGCTGGATCGACGGCGTGCTCGAGAAGAACGAGCTGATCGACCAGGACTCGAACCTGCGCGGCGTCGTCTATTGGGGCCATGCGCCCAACTCGCAGACCCGTGGTCTCGAGATGAAGCGGGCCATGGACAAGCTGGACCTGCTGGTCGTGGTCGACCCCTACCCTTCGGCCACCGCCGCCATGGCAGCGATGCCGGGACGACCCGAGGACGCCAATGCGAACCGCGCGGTCTACCTGCTGCCGGCCTGCACGCAGTTTGAGACCAGCGGGTCGGTGACGGCGTCGAACCGGTCGATTCAATGGCGCGAGAAGGTCATCGAGCCGCTGTGGGAAAGCCGCAGCGACCACATGATCATGCAGCAGTTCGCCGACCGCCTGGGCTTCGGCAAGGAGCTCAGCAAGAACTACAAGATGCAGAAGGTCAAGGGCATGGACGAGCCCGTGCCCGACGACATCCTGCGCGAGATCAACAAGTCGTGCTGGGCCGTCGGCTACACGGGCCAGAGCCCGGAGCGGCTGCAGGCGCACATGCGCAACATGGCCGCCTTCGATGTGCGCACGCTCAAGGCCAAGGGCTCCGTGAAGGACAAGGTCAACGGCTACGACATGACGGGCGACTACTTCGGATTGCCCTGGCCCTGCTACGGCACGCCCGAGCTCAAGCACCCGGGCTCGCCCAACCTCTACGACACGTCCAAGCATGTGATGGACGGCGGCGGCAACTTCCGCGCGAACTTCGGTGTCGAGCGCAACGGCAAGAACCTGCTGGCCGAAGACGGCTCGCATTCGATGGGCGCCGACATCACCACCGGCTACCCCGAGCTCGACCACCTGCTGCTCAAGAAGCTCGGCTGGTGGGACGAGCTGACCGAGGCCGAGAAGCCCAAGGCCGAAGGCAAGAACTGGAAGACCGACAGCTCGGGCGGCATGATCCGCGTGTTCATGAAGAACCACGGCTGCCATCCGTTCGGCAATGCCAAGGCGCGGGCCGTGGTGTGGAACTTCCCGGACGGCATTCCGCAGCACCGCGAGCCCCTCTACGGCACCCGGCCCGACCTGGCCGCGAAGTATCCGACGCATGACGACAAGATGGCCTTCTGGCGCATGCCCACGCTCTACAAGAGCGTCCAGCAGAAGAACATCGCCGACAAGATCGCCGAGAAGTTCCCCTACATCATGACCTCGGGCCGCCTCGTGGAATACGAGGGCGGCGGCGAGGAAACGCGCTCCAACCCCTGGCTCGCCGAGCTGCAGCAGGAGATGTTCGTCGAGATCAATCCGAAGGTCGCGGCCGAGAAGAACATCCGCAACGGCGAGCGCGCCTGGGTGCACACCCCCACCGGCGCGAAGCTCAACGTGCAGGCCCTGGTGACCGAGCGCGTCGGACCCGACACGGTGTTCATGCCCTTCCACTTCTCGGGCCACTGGCAAGGCGCGGACATGCTTGCCTACTACCCCAAGGGCGCGGCGCCCATCGTGCGCGGCGAGGCGATCAACACCGGCACCACCTACGGCTACGACAGCGTCACCATGATGCAAGAGACCAAGACCACGGTCTGCAACATCGAGAAAGCATAAGGAAATCCCATGGCAAGAATGAAGTTCGTCTGCGATTCCGAACGCTGCATCGAGTGCAACGGCTGCGTCACGGCCTGCAAGAACGAGAACGAGGTGCCGTGGGGCGTGAACCGGCGCCGCGTGGTCACGCTCAATGACGGCCTGCCGGGCGAGAAGTCGATCTCGGTGGCCTGCATGCATTGCTCCGACGCACCCTGCATGGCGGTGTGCCCCGTGCAGTGCTTCTATCGCACCGACGAAGGCGTGGTGCTGCACGACAAGGACGTGTGCATCGGCTGCGGCTACTGCTCCTACGCCTGCCCCTTCGGCGCACCGCAGTTCCCGTCGCAGGGCACCTTCGGCGCGCGCGGCAAGATGGACAAGTGCACCTTCTGCGCCGGCGGCCCCGAAGCCAACGGCTCCGAAGCCGAGTTCGAGAAGTACGGCCGCAACCGCCTGGCCGAAGGCAAGCTGCCGGCCTGCGCCGAGATGTGCTCGACCAAGGCGCTGCTGGCCGGCGACGGCGATGTGGTGGCCGACATCTTCCGCACCCGCGTGCTGCACCGAGGCACGGGCGCCGAGGTCTGGGGCTGGGGCACGGCCTACGGTTCGCAGCAGGCCGGCACGCCGCCCACCGGAGACAAGAAGTGAGACGCGCGGCCCTGACCCTCTTCGCGCTCGCGTCGGGCGCCTTGCTGCTCGCGGCCTGCACCGAGAAGCCGCAGACGAACGCAGAGGGCGTCAAGCACGATGCGGTGCCCTGGAGCGGCACGGGCACGCAGGCCAACACCGGCACCGTCTTCACCGCGCCCGGCTGGAAGGTGGGCGACAAGACCGCCTGGGAGCAACAGATCAAGCTCCGCTCCAACGGCCAGAACGAATACACCAGAGAAAACTGAGCCGGAGGCCGCATGAGCGTCGTCACCATTCGCACCAGGCAAGCGTTCAGCGCGCTGTTGGCGACCGTGCTCCTGGGCTGCGGCGCAGTGGCGCTGGCGCAGGGCGCCAACCCTGCTGCAAGCGGTGCAGTCACCGCTGCACCCGCCGCGCCCCCCGCTCCCTCGGCGCCGCAAGCCAACGGCGGCATCCGCAGCCAGAACATCTTCGACGTCAAGCCCGAGGCCAGCGCCGACCCCAACTACCTCAACCAGACCAACGGCGAGCGCAACAAGGTCCAGCCCGGCAACAACGCGCCGATGTGGCGCCAGGTCAGCGGCGGCGTCACCGGCTACAGCAGCCTGCCCGTGAGCGAGGCGCCCGAGGCCGGCAACCTGATCCAGGGCTTCGTGCAGTACCCGGGCTCGCGCTTCACCAACGCGGGCGAGGCGTGGCGCCAGGTGCGCAACAACTGGATCATTCCGTACGGCGCGGCGCTGCTGTTCGTCACGCTGCTGGCGTTGGCGATCTTCTACTTCACGCGCGGCCCGATCCGCCTGCACGAGCCGGAGACCGGCCGCAAGATCGAGCGCTTCACGCCCTTCGAGCGCGCCACGCACTGGTCGAATGCGATTGCCTTCGTCACCCTCGCGATCTCGGGCATCGTGATGGCCTTCGGCAAGTTCTTCCTGATGCCGGTGCTCGGCAGTTCGCTGTTCGGCTAC
>Ga0157370_10002498_pt1 | contig 22164 bp, 18 predicted proteins | sample C35metaG_FD_113463 | JGI IMG/M metagenome (GOLD analysis project Ga0157370, IMG submission 113463) | Corn rhizosphere microbial communities from Kellogg Biological Station, Michigan, USA - C3-5 metaG | ecosystem: Host-associated > Plants > Roots > Rhizosphere > Soil | place: USA: Michigan...
CTATTATAAAATTCCGATGAGTCAGATGGCTGTATATGATATTGCCGGGCAAAATTGGAAAAGGTTTCCCCAGTATTCCGACTTTTTCACAGTGCAGGTCCTTTTGGATGATCATGGAACCATAATGTCTTACGATCCTTCATTGGATAAAATTGAAAATGAGAGCAATGTTCACCATCAGATGAAAATCGAAAGAAATTTCGGGGAGTCCAAAATTATTATCGACAACTCACATGAAAGAAAATCGAATTACCATTATGATAGCCAAACTGGAAGAATGCTCTATTTCCGAGATAAAAGATGGCGGATCGAAAACACCAATAGCGGCGCTGTGTCGGAGATTCCCTTTGAAAAACCTTCAAACTTTATCAGCTGGGTCTACAATGGCCTTTCAGATTATGCGTCTGGCAATGCATATCCCACCAATCGCAGAGGAATATGGATCATCAGCGACGGCTATGACCTGTATATGGTCGATGTTGTGAAGATATCCGTAGAGAGGCTGACCTACGGGAGAGAGAAATATATAAGCTATGCTATAACGGAAAACTTTCGCACCAAATACCTGAGGGACTCTTACTGGGACACTTCAAGGTCCCAAGAGATCAATATGGACAAAAAGTTGATTTTAAAATCTTTTGACAGCAAAGATTACGCCTCAGGCCTTGCTGAACTCGATATTGCAAGCTCAAAGATAAAAGCATTGCTGAAATTGAACGATATCGTACAGGAAGTTTTTGTCTCGGATGATAGCATAGCTTTTACCGCCCATTCCTATGATCAGCCTTTGTCCATCTACGCTCTCAGTAAAAATGCCCCACTAAAACTTTTATATCGCAGCAAGGGAAAAGATGGTGCAAAACCGCCTATCCTAAAGAAAGAGATCATTCGCTATGAAGTTAAAGGCGAGCACTACAATGCAGCCCTGCTTTATCCCCTGAACTATAGGGAAGGTGTCAGATATCCTGTCATCTTCAACATCTATGAAAGAAAATCAAAGGACATTACAAGCCATATGCTGCCCAGCCTGTATAATAATCAAGGCTTTGACCCTATGCACTATGTCTACCAAGGTTATTTTGTCCTGTTACCGGATCTCGCCTACGAGACAGGGCGAGCAGGTCATTCCATATCTCAGTCGGTGCAAGAGCTGGTCAAGGTTCTGGATCGAAACAAATCTGTAGATCTGGATAGAATGGCGGTTACAGGTGTTTCTTTCGGAGGCTATGAAAGCTTTTATCTGATGGCAAAAGGAAAATGGTTCAAGACTGGATTTGCAGGTGTCGGTATTTCAGATCTCCCCAGCAATGCGATGGGCTTCACTAAGAGCACCGGGGTTCCCAACTACTTCAAGGACGAGAGGCAGCAGGCCAGAATGGAACGAAGCCTGTTTGACAATTACCACGGTTATTTGGAAAACTCCCCGATCTACCATTTGAGATCAATGAAACAGCCGATCTTGATCTGGCTGGGTCAGAAGGATGGAAATGTCAATCCTGATCAGTCCAGAATGTTTTTCCTGGGTATGAAACGTCTAGGGAAAAAAGGTGTTTTACTGGAATACCCGAATGAGGGGCACACTGTCAAACAGAAGGACAATCAGCTAGATCTCAGCGTAAAGGGATGGCAGTGGATGGAGTATCATTTGAAAGGCAAACCGGCTGCCGACTGGATAAAACCTATTTTAGAGTAAAATAAAAGCTGCTGTCAAATAGACAGCAGCTCTTTTTTTAATTTACAGGTGGCTGGAAAAGCTCAACATTGCATGTGCTGAGATTACCGGCAGTATTCAGGTCAAAAGCCTGTGGTTGACCGGGAATGTTACCTACGGTACAGACCATTCCATTGTCAATTGTCTCACATGCGGCCACTCTTTCGCAGGTGCCAACAGAATGGTTAAAAATATAACCATCTTTGGGCGCCAATTTCTTTTCAGACTTGCTGTCCAAATGAGTTGCATAGGCTGATCCTATACCCAATAGGATTACAGCGGCACTAAGAATTTGTTTTCTAAACGTTTTCATAATAAATAAAATTAGATGTTGGTTTGCCTACAGTTAAAGGTCTTCAGCTTTACCTTTACGCTATTCAGCGTTGTTTGTACATGCGCCTGTACTTGATGATATCATTTCCAATCAAAGCATAGAGATGATGGTCAGTGACCAGAATGTCCCGAACCTTGTTATTTTTCCGATTATAGATGGGGAAGCTATACAAGTAGCTATTATCACGGTAATTGTAGACATCTATAATTTTAGCTGACTTCCATAAATCATCCGATTCGTGACGACCTTTCAGATTTGACATATTGAACAGTAGCCCATCATAGGCCGCTTGCAAGACATTCACTTTCAACGGCGGCTTTCTCATCTTTTTTTCACCTTTTGCATTGATTGCTATTTCAATCTGCGCCCTAAAAGTTGAGTCGATGGTTCTTCCATTTCCAAGAAATTTCAAATGATTGTCAATTCGGCGATATTCGTTTCGATAATAATAGGTGTAGATGTTTTCCTGTGTGACCGGATCTTTTATGAGCATTCCATCAGTATCGAATATGCCATCTATCTGCTTTTCAAGAATTTTTTCATTGAACTTGATAGATGTCTTATCTCCTAGATGGAGCTTTCCAATGACGTTCTGGTCTTTTTTTCTAAGGTGTGATCTGAACAGGTAATTTTTAGGTGAGCTCATTTGAATCTGTGAAAAGAAAAGTTCATTTATTGTTACCAATCTCGCCAATTTATCAGGAAAATGTCCCTCGAAAATAACGGGTACCTTGCCGTCTGTAAAACTATAATAAGGATAGTTGATTTGCAGGTTCACTGAACTGAAAGCGAGTGTTTTATCATTTATAGAAAGCGTGTCAAGCTGCAGGGTTTTAAAGACCGGTGCTACTTTACCTAATAAAAGGGGAGCGGTGGTGTTACCTAAAAACAATGAGTCATTTTTTGCTCCTGCAAAGTAGAAAGAGTTGGTCTTCAGATCTATAGTCTCCGGATAATCTATCGAATGTGGCAAAAATTTCCGCGTAAAATTATTCTCTCTCTTAATTATATACTCAGATGCGTTATATAAGAACACGACAAAAGTACCGCTGACAGTTAGGACAAGCATTATTCCTATTCCATATTTAAAAAACTGGTTTTTTCTTTCTCTTTCATAAATGGCAATACTACACAAAGCCACAAAAGCACAGAAGATATTAAAAATCAAATGTTCCTTCCATCCCATTTTTTCAAGTATGCCACCACAAGAACAAGGCACAAACTCGCTGAAATTTAGAATTAGATAGATATACATTGTAAATGAAATCATTATAGCCATTGAAGCGTATAATGCAAATAGTCTTGTGCTGGAAATTATCAGCAGCACTGCAACTACAAGTTCGGAGATAATCACCGCATAAGATATGAATCCAGCATAAGCACTTACGATGGGAGATTGCGCCAGTTGAATCTGAAAATTCTCAAAGTCAAACATCTTGCTCATTCCCGCATAAATAAACAGCAGGACAAAAAAATATGGAACAGCTTCTATAAATATGTTTTGCAAATTCTTCATTGCGTTATTTGTATTTAGTTTAACAGACTTGAATCAGTTTCCATTTGATTTTCCAGCCACAATATGGAGGCATTCTTTCACCTTTAATCAAGGTTACTGTCGTTTTAAAATTCCCCATACTTTCCCAAATGCCGCTTTCCGGACATGGTAAGCCTGTGACAACTGATATGGAGGTATGGGGAATCATAGGACATAAGATTTATTTAATTATTTTGGAACAGACCGCCAGTTGTCACCGTCCCTCACAGGTGGATCAGGATCAACGGGTGAATTGTCTTTTCTGAGCGTATCCCCACGCAGAAATACGGCGGGTTTCAGATCATCAGTTTCGGTTTTCGATAACGCAGCGTCATCATGCTCTGCACAATTCAGCATACTTAATGAACAGGCGATAAGACTTAAAAATGGGAATAACTTTTTCATTTTGAATAGTTTTAAATGGTTATTCCGGCCGGATTATATTAGAATTCTGAGACCAAAGGTAGAGTCGTCGGGAATTGAAAAAAAGCCTGCTGTGGCGCTATTTTAAAATGAAGACGTATCAATTTTAAAATTGTACCACTCATTTTCATGCATTAAGCCTTTAGTCAAGAGAGATATGAAGAATTTCCGTTTGACAGACCATCAAGCCGCATAGAAATCCTTTATTTAATGGGAAAATGTTTAATTTTGAGATGGTGAGGTTCTAATAATTAGCATATGAAAAAGTGTAACTACTTTCTCATGCTCTTTTCCTTTTTATCACAGCTTACATTTTCACAGCCAAAGAAAGAAAAGACCTTTGAGGAAATAAGAAAAAAGTATGAGATGAAAACCATTGATGACATCAGTGCCATGCCTGATGTCAGGATCTTTATCCAAAAGGCAAAGGATGAATCCAATTTCTCAAAGCTGATCCAGGGTTACCGGGACGGACGGCAGTTCGATCTCCCGCACAAGATCAACTATGCGGACAGTGCTATTACGGCCAGCATCAAATATGGATCTAAGGACGACATCAGTAATGATTACCTCAGCAAGGGTATCATTTACTATTTCTATCACAAAAACTACAAATTTGCACTTGATCAATATCTAAAAGCCTATGGATTTTCCAAAAGGTCAGATGATCAATATCTTCATCATAAAGTGATCTATCATTTAGGCGTTGTGAAATTACATTTGGGTTATTATGAGGAGGCTCAGGAGCATTTTGATGAGTGCGTTGCTTATTATGGTAACAAAACAGAGGCGAAACTCCATTTCAATGAAAAGTTTAACCGCAAAAAGGCCTACCTGAACAGTCTCCACCAGCTCACGGTCACCAGCCGGTATCTTAAAAACTACAAAAAGAGCGACAGTCTGAGCCAGTTAGGATATGATCTTACATTAAATGATGCCGATTTTGCTTTGGAGCACAGTTATTTTCTGAAGTGCAGAGGCATTTCAAAATATATAAAAAAGGATTACTCAGGTGCGGAGGCCGACCTTGAAAGTTCATTACCAGTCATTGTAAAAAGAAATGATTTTGCCTGGGCGTCTGTGGTGTATTACTATCTGGGCAAGATCAATGAGGCACAAAACGATACAGATAAAGCAATTTTATATTATACGAAGATCGATTCTATTTTTGAAGTTCACGACTTTGTATTGCCCGAGGTCTATAAAAGCTACAACTATCTGATCGAACATTACAAAGATAAAGATGTTAAAAGACAGCTGTATTATACCAATCAATTGCTGAAAGCTGACAGCCTGCTGACCAAGAATTATGCATATCTCTCTTCAAAGCTTCACAGGGATTATGATCGCCGCTCGCTGGTAGAGGAAAAGGAAAGGCTGGAGCAGGTCAGCAAAAAAAAGACTGTTTACGCTCAATTCCTTGCAGGATTTGTCTTACTGATCCTGATTATCTTCACGGTACGTTACCGGAAAGACCGAAAAATCAAAAAGCAATATTTACTCCTTCAAAAAAAACTGGCAGAACAATCAATTGCCAAGGCGACCCCGTCATTGAGGAGGCACCTGAATATTCGATCAGAAAAACTTTTCTGACCGATGAAATGGCACAGAAGATCACAGAAAAACTAAAAAAGTTCGAAGATGAACATCAATTCCGGAAAAAGGGATTGACGCAACATAGTACAGCGGTAAAACTCGGTACGAATTCCCATTATCTCTCGATTTATATTAATGAGAACAAAGGCATGAACTTTAACAGGTATATCGCTGAACTTAGGATCAACTATATTACCAATCTTCTCAACACCAACAATAAATACCTCCATTACACCATCGAAGCTTTGGCGGAGGAATGCGGCATAGCGGCCCGTCAAAATTTCTCTAGCCTGTTTTACGAGATCAATGGCATCAGACCGACAGATTACATCAGGAACAGAAAAAAAGAATTGGGATTGAGCTAACTACTCATCAATAAAGGTTTTTTTGTAAATTTCTAAAAAAAGGACATGGTAACAAAAACTATTTTTAGAAAAATCACAAAATTAAATGACGATCTGGAGTTGAAGATTAACGAATTGTATGACGACAACGAAGACATGGTCAAGGTCGCTGAGAAATCTCTTATACTTATCGATGAATCGGTCAGAAATTTAAAAGAAATGATCTCCCCGCACCATTTTGAGACTATCGCTGAAGAAGTCTACTTCTTTAAAACACTGAAGCCACAGTTCATTTCAAAATTCATCTACTATTCCACTATTCTGGATATCGAATCCCATAAACCTAATGCGGGAAACAAGGCTCTCAAAAAGTACTATGAGGCAGAACAAGAGAAACTGAAAACCTTTTATGAAGAGCAGGCAGAATTTTACAGTTATTACAGGAGGGAAGCCACCTATCTTGACCAAAAGATATTTGTCAGAAATTCTTACGACCTGAAAATGAAATTATCCTTTGGCTTCTATAATTTTGACACAAGTTTTACCACTTCTCACGATCAAATGATCGCGAGATTCCTTGCCAGCCAGAAATTGGACCAATATTTAAAAAAACAGCTGGAAAATAATGGTGATCATCCAGTTGGTAAAAGCTTGTCACCACTGGTATGGTCTGCATCCAAGGTTGGCCTGATCGAACTTGTCTATGCGCTTTACCAGATGCGATGTTTCAATGGCGGCAACATCGAACTCAGTGAGGTCATTAAGTTTGTGGAGAAGTCTCTAGACACAGACCTCGGCAACTTCCACAAAACCATTTTTGAGATCAGGAACCGTAAACAGGGGCCGACAAAATTTCTTCGTCTGGTCACTGACCATCTTCACCAGCATTTTTTGAATACTGAAGGGGAGTGATTGGTTTAACAACCTTGAATGCCCGTCAGTCTGCATTCAAGGTTTTTCCTTTATTCTTTATTGATTAGATGCTGCAGATCGGGATCGTTGGAGATCCTGTCCATCTCATTCGTAATAATCATCAGTATATCCGCTTTGATATTTTTGTAATTGGCTGTAATTTCCTCCTGCATACGCTCTGCTCCGTTCTCGTCAAAAAATGAACGGATGTGAGGTATTTTTTGATAATTCTTTTCCTCCGAAGAAAGTTTAACGGTGTCAACGACGATCTCTGAATGGAAAATTTTCTGTTCGATCCTCTCGTCGAAATTATCTGAGACCGCACCAACGAAAAATCCCTGTGTGAGTGTAGAGATCTTCGAGGCCGGGATCAAGCTGTCCAATTGCGTTGAAATAGATGTTGACGTGTCATTCCTGTTGATTGAGATGCTTTGCCTTTTCTGCAACACTTTGCCAAATCTCTCTGACAGTGCTTTTGCCGTTTCTCCGACCACCTGTCCGCTGAAGATATTCCCAACGGTGTTTTGGATGACCTTGCTTTCCTTATCGCCATAGTCCCTGGTCAGCTGTGAAAAATCCTGAAATCCCAGACAAACGGAAACTTTGTTGCTTCTGGCTGTGGCGATCAGGTTATCCAGTCCCCTAAAGTAAATGGTGGGCAGCTCATCGATAATGACCGAACTTTTCAGCTGCCCTTTTTTATTGATCAGCTTCACAATTCTTGAGTTGTAGAGTCCCAGTGCCGCTGAGTAAATATTCTGCCGGTCCGGATTGTTACCCACGCACAAAATCTTAGGTTCCTCCGGATTGTTGATATCCAGTGAGAAATCATCTCCTGTCATCACCCAATAGAGTTGGGGGGAGATCATCCGAGACAAAGGAATCTTTGCTGAAGCTATCTGTCCTTGCAACTGATCCTGTGCGCCTCCTTGCCACGCATCCATAAAAGGGGAGAGGTAGTTCTCCAATTCGGAGTAGGAAGTCAGAATTGTAAAAACATCCTCGTATTTTTTGTTTATCAGTTCGATAGCGTGCGGAAAGGTACAATATTTACCACCCTCATAAATTTTAAGGAACCAAATGATCGCTGCCAACAGAATGATCGGGCTTTCCACGAAGAAGTCGCCCTGCTTCTGTATCCAGCTTCGGTTAAGATTGAGCATAATGGTGTAAGCTGCCTCGTATGCATCAGAGATGTCCGTCATAAAATCAGGATTTAATGGATTACAACGATGGCTTTTTCGGGGATCGTCAAAGTTGATAATGTAAAATTTGGGTTTAATTTTGTAACCCTCGGAATGATTTAGCAAATGGTTATAAGCAATCATTGAAAGGTCATCGAACTTAAAATCATAGATGTACATTGAGAATCCCTTTTCAATATGCTGCCTTATATAATTGTTAACAACAGCATAGGATTTTCCTGATCCAGGCGTACCTAGAACAATAGTAGCACGAAACGGATTTACCACATTGATCCAGCCACTGTTCCATTTGTTTTTGTAGTAAAACTTTGTGGGTAGGTTGATGGAATATTCGTTTTCCATCAATCTATTCTCCTGCTGGAAGCTTTCGTTTTCACTGTTGAAGACATCGTCCATTAAATTATTTTTTAACAAGCGGCTTATCCAGACACCTGCTACCATGAGGCAGACGTAACCTATTCCTGTAGAAAATATGTAGAGCAGCGTAATGACAGTTCCATTTAATGACAGTAAAAATGAGTTGAAAAAGTATAGAATAAATCCTAGAGAGAATGTGATCCCAATATTTCGCCAGGTTATTTTTTCGTTTTTGACACCTTTTGTACCAAGGCAACTTAAGAAAAGCAATACCAATGCAAATATTTTAGTATTGTTTAAGTGAGAGAACAGTCCCGCTGTCTGTTGAAAGTTGGTTAGAATTTTATTGATCACATCAAGTGTCCAATCATTTTCAAGAAAAAAGGAGTAGCAGTACCAATACAAATGCATGAGAATAAGCAGAATACTCACAGTACGCATAAATGCCATAATCTTGGCTAAACCTCGTAAATCGTCTTCTCCCTGCATTGTAATATTTTATTCGTCAATGTAAGGATGTTCACATAAGAACATATTAAATGGCGCAACGTGGCTGACATTGGAAATGCTTGTCTGAAATCTTTGCAGCTTTGATTCTGTTAAATAAAATGATCGCAAAATAATAATTAATTAGGGTGATGATGTACGTGCTGTATCGTATGATAAGTCAATAGGTGTTATTAATCTTTAATTTAAAAATTAACCCTTTTGCTTCGTATTGCTTTTTTTATCTACCTTCGTTTCGAAGACAAAGTCTCTCGCTAAGCGGGGGGCTTTTTTTTGTGGCATTTACGAAAATTCGGAGGTTTTATGAACGGTTTTTTTTGCGTCACAACTTTATTCGTAAAGTAAGTACACCTTTGAAAAGTGGAAATTTTAGAATTTGATTCATAAACCAAAAGATGAAATCAAACAATTTTATCTTAACCTTAGGTAAGAATAATCGTTTTCGGTTTCGTGTAACACATTATGATTTAGGGAGAGCGTAATTATGCGTCACAGTTTTTTTTTAACAATGTAAATACCTTTGGCAAAACCTGTGGAGTAGAAGATGGTTCAAATTCTAAAAGATGAAAGCACGCAATTTTATCTTTAGCATATGAACAAATAATTGGTTTCCGTTTTCGTGTAACACATTATGATTTCAGAAGGCGGTATTTATGCGTCACAGTTTTATTTTAATACTGAAAATACCTTTGTTGATAGGTTTTAATTGTATTTCAGTTATTCAATTTGGTAGAAGAATAAGCAAAAAGTCCTTTGCTGTACTTCGGATTTACCTTTGGAATGGTAAAAAGAAAAAGTTGTAGTGTTTTTAATCTGTCCATAAAAGATTTTAAACCATAACAAAAATTAGCAAAAAGTACAAAGTTTACAAGCTGATTTACATTAAACGAAAATTAGGTATTTATAATAACAGATAACAAACAACAAATATAATATGGAAAAAATAATTAGATTTTTCAGACCAAGACCTAACACAATTATAGTAATTGTGCTGGCAATTTTAATAGCTACTTTGGGAGCACTCTACTTAAAAAATCATGTAGAAGTACAGATACCAAATTATTTCATTTTTAAAGCAGGTAACTGATCCTTCCGATATTTATCAACAGGACAGAAAAATTATGTCTTTGGATATTATTTCCTTTAAGATCAACAAATAAAGAAATAAAATTTTGATTGTTATATTGTATAGTGTATATTTGCACTATACTAGTAATCATTGATTCAACTAACGATTAGAGACATAAGCTATGGGATTCACTAAGGAAAAAAACAGGAAAAAAACTTTAATCGTTAAATCATGGCAATTAAAAGCATTAAGCATAAAGGCTTAAAATCATTATTCAGCAAAGGAGATGAAAGTAAACTTCAACCACATTTAGTCAGTAAAATAAAAAGATTGCTGGTGTTAATAGAAGCATTAAACAAAGTACCGGAAGAATTAGATACTTTTATAGGCTTAAAGCCTCATAAATTACAAGGCCAATTAGCAGATTATTGGGCTGTTTCAGTTTCCGGGAACTACAGGATTATATTTAAATTTGATAACAGCAGTGGGCATGCTTCCGAACTCGACTTACTGGATTATCATTAGCGGAAACAGTTATATTATTTAATAATGAAAAGACATCAAAGTCTAAACATTCATCCAGGGGAATTGCTACGTGAAGACGTTATAAAAGAAAGAAACCTGACTATTGGACAAGCTGCAAAACTTCTGAATGTGTCAAGACTCACGCTCTCTAATATTGTGAATGAGAAAAGCAGTATCACTGCAAATATGGCACTCAGAATTGCTTTTGTATTTGGAGGCAACGCAGAATTGTGGTTGCGTCTGCAACAAAATTATGACTTTGCGCTTGCAGAAAATGCCTTCGATTCAACAGGTCTGGAAAAATTTTCAAAATAATATTGTCTTAGAAATTGATTCATTAAATCGTACTTGATATTGAATTTTTTCACTGCTAGTACATCTTAAAAATCTTAATATCTTCTCTTGGTTTTGCTTTTTCTCTTCATTCGATGCGCAAAATCATTTTCTTCGTAATCTTCAGTCTGAGTTTCTGGAATCAAGCCTGCCAGACTTTCAAATAAATGCAATGCTGTTGAGGAACCGTCACTGAAAAGCGGATTGATGAGTTCAAGATTGTCGATTGTTCTCTCAAAGATCTCATCATTAAAAGATTTTTTTGAATCTTCGTTAAAAGCTTCTTTTTCTTTGTTACTCCACTGATTGTTAAATTCATTTGCGGAGAAATCTTTTCCTAAACGCGATCCATTCCACACCATTCTGGAACGATGATCTATAAAAGTGATCCCATAAATTCTACCATTTTCATTTTTGCGAATGACTGTGTCTACACCTTTTTGTGCTAATGCCCTCTTAAAAGAATTTTCATCTTGGCAATTTTCACATACTTTACGGATAATTAAACTTAACTCTGACTTAATAATGTTTCCTTTCATACTCATCTTGCAATCGTCAAAGAATTTTTCCAAATGATCAATGCTTGCTTTCTTCCCAAATAATGAAGCCTTTATTGGACTGCCGACTTTTTCTCCCTTGTCATTTAAGGGGAAATAAACAAGTCCCCTTTTTAATTGACCTTGTAATTCTCCCTCCACTTTTTCAGAAGTAATATTGAAAACTGACAACAATGCATTAAATTCTCCGAGAGATTGAAATTGGTAATAGGACTGCAATTGTAGAATAACGGATGCCATCTGGCTTTTAATATTTCCGTTTTTATAATTGACCGGCTGAAAGATCTTTTGATTTTGCTGATGCTTTTTCTCAATTGCGGATATAAGACCAAATTTCTTCTCCATTTCCCTGCAGACTTTCATCGAGCGAATCTTCTCAAACTTATCAGAAATCTTCCTTCCATCTTCATCTACACAGACGGAAACAATATGGATATGACTCCGGTCGATATCAGTATGTTTAAATACTACAAATGGCTGATCACCGTAACCCATCTGACCCATATAAAGCTGCGCCATTTCTTGATAATGCTCATCAGAGACCTTGTCTTTAGGATCAGGATTCAGGGAGATATGCAAAGTGTGCTTTTCAGTCTTTCGGTTTGCCAAAAGATAAGGTTCAAATGATCTTGCCAATTGAGTAACAGAATACTTCCTGTCAGCTGTTTCAATCATTTTGTTGGTCATCAGAATTTCTCCTTTATCCTGTTCAATTTTTGAATTATTATAGGACAGTGTACCAATAAGATTACTGCTTCTACCAATTTTTGCGATCATTTTATTCCTAATTTTTCAAATGCTTTTGATCAAATTCTTCTGTCAACTGCATTACTTTCTTGAAGATATCGACCATTTCTACGGTCTGTTTTTCCAATTTATAGAGCGTAGCCGCTGCTTTTTTCTCAGAAAAATTAGTGTATAACAGTTTAACCATCTGATTATAATTAACGCCAACAGCTCGAAACTGGCTATGAAATGAGGTCAGTCTCATATAGAAATCGACAGTCCCCTTATCTATCTTAATGGTCTTGATGGGCTTTTCGAAAATACAGGACGTAATATAATGGGCTTTTACTTTCATTCCTGACTCTTCAAAAAGTTCTAGAAAACGGGTGTGTTCTAGTTCGTTAAAAGAGATCGTATATCGAATCTTAGCAGGATCAGCCTTCGGACGGCGTCCTGTTCGTTTCTGTTGTTTACTGTTATGTTCATTCATCATCTTTCCAATTAATTTTATAAAACATCGACTTCGGAGATCGTTTTCTGCCCCCTGCAAGGGCAAGTTGTTTTGAGCATCCGAAAACGTTTCGAGATGCTCAAAACACAACTTGCCCCTTTCGGGTGAAAGGTTAGACCCAAAATACAATGGATTTGATCCTGCATCGCAGGTTCTTTCTCTAATTAAAGGAGCAGAGCTTTAAACCAGTCAACTAAGCTTTGACAAAGTAAACCACAATGCTTTACAGAACCTCTGATGTGCATAACGCCAAATAAGACCACTGCGAGACAAAGACAACCACTCAGAAGCTGAGTGCAGCCGGATGTTATTTATTTGTACCAGAATGTCAGCAGGACTTATGTATGGCAAAATTGTTTGAGTTCCTGAAGGCAAGCATTCCAGCATTCAGGAATTCAAGCTTTCTGGAAATCTGAAATTCCAACAGGACAGAGATCGTTCAGGAATTATGACCTGAAGGAAGTACGGGATCATTTCAGGAAATATCGATTGATTGATTGATTGATTGATTGATTAATTGATTGATTGATTCAAAGATGATCCTAATCACTGAAGTCAGATCTGCTTTCGGCTGTGCAAGATTTCAGGAAAGCCAAATGTAGTTGAAGCCTGCTCGCCATCTGTCATTCAACAAATGCCATTAACCAATGTTCAATAATAAAATCAGAAAAATGGAAACAAAAAAACAACCACGGATCATTGCCTTTTCGACTCAAAAAGGAGGGGTAGGCAAAAGTACTTTCACAACATTGATCGCCAGTATCCTACATTATCGGATGGGTTACAATGTCGCTGTGTTCGACTGTGATTTTCCGCAGTACAGTCTGATACAGATGAGAGAGCGGGATCTGAAAACAGTGATGCAAAATGAGGTGTTGAAAAAAATGGCCCATAAGCAGTTCACTACCATTAATAAAAAAGCCTATCCGGTTTTCCAGAGCAAGACCGATTCGGTCTTGGAAGAGCTGGAAGCGTATGTTGATAATTCCGAAATTGTACCGGATGTTGTTTTCCTGGATCTACCAGGCACGGTCAACACTGCGGGAATCTTGAGTACACTTGCCAATGTCCACTACATCTTTTCACCCATAACTGCGGATAAAGTAGTCTTGGAAAGTACCCTGAGTTTTACGGATGTGCTGACCAATATCCTGATGAAGAAAAAGCATACCGAGATCAAAAGCATACAGCTGTTCTGGAACCAGGTCGATGGCAGGGAGAGAACATTATTGTATGAAAACTATGAGAAAGTGATCAAAGATCTTGGGCTTCATTTAATGAAAACTTCCATCACAGACAGTAAGAGATTTCGTAAAGAAGGGGAGACAGTCGCCAAAACCGTTTTCCGTTCAACACTATTACCGGCAGACCCTAAGTTGATGACATTATGCCGGCTTGATCAGTTTATGGATGAGTTTTCAAGAATTGTAAAATTGTAAGAAGATGGACAGTGATAAAAAGAACAGCGAAGACAACAATATAGACGAACAATATCTGATGTCCATTATGGCTGGCAACACAAAGAAGGAACCACAGACTCAGGAACTGGATTCCATAAAAGAAAAGCCGATCAGTAAACAAAAGCTGAAGAATAAAAAAAGTCTTGAGATCACCTACGCCGAGCAGTTTCTGACCCATCACACGATGACCAAGCGTGGTGATAAAAGTATTTATATCCGTCCAGAATATCATGAGCGGTTATCGAGGATCATCCAGATCATTGCCGACGATCAGATCCCTTTATATGCATATCTCGATAATATTTTGGCGTATCATTTCGAGATTTTTGAAGAAGAGATCACCTATGATTTCAACAGCAAATACCGTCCAATCTTTTAATCTATCATCTTATGGAACAATTAATCATGATAGTACTATTACTCATTATCATCCTACTACTGTGGGACAGGAAGTTAATAGATCAGCATCCAAATGAAAAAAGTGTCGAACCTCAACTCCCTGTGCCCTCCATTATGGGAAAAACAAAGATAGAAGAGAGAAAACCAGTGCCATCCGATGCCGATCAAGGCCAAGGCGAATCTATCTTACTAAAAGCAAATAATTTTGATTCAGAAACCAAGGAGGAGGCATTTGAAAATACGGCCTCAAGGAAAGAACTTGACGAGATACTGGTCAAAAATAATGATTGGGAAGACGAAGAAGAGGACTGGCAGTACCAGGATGATTCTAAAATTGAAAGCGGGTTTGCCACAGGGGTTACCTTTCAGGAATTGAGTACTGCGGGACAGCTGCTTCAGCAAGATTTGCTGGAACCTGACTTAGAACAGCAAGCGGTTAACATCATTCAGAAAATTCAGGGAACCGAGCTTTTTGATCTTTTAGAAAATTCATTAGGTGGCGCATCAAAGCGAGTTGCCTCTTTGCTGAGCCAGAGTATTTCGAATGAAGATGAGGAAATTTCTTTTAAGCATAAAGATGGTGCAGATGGTTTTGATATCGGGAACTTTTTATAGTTCCCGATTATTATTTATTTTCTATTTTTTTTCTTCAATAAATGTGACTTGACTTAAATTTTGTGTATCGTTCAAATAAATTATATCTGAGATCTCTAAATTGCCTACCCAGTCTTTCCTAAAATCACCTCCAAAAATTAATTTTTCACCGAGAGATGACCAAATAATATCTAAACTATTTCTATTGAGAGCATCAATAAATTCTTTTTTCCTAACTATTAAGCTCGATATAGTTAAGCTGGAGCTGTTGGGATCAAAACAAATAATTTCATTGTTCTTATTTACAAAATATCCTTCTTGTTTTCCATATTCAAGATCCAATATATTGAAAAGCAATTGGGTCGGTTTAAACAATGATATCCTTTGAGACTTGGAAAAATCATATTCCTCGGACCAGCTATAATCAATTGCTGTTTTAAATATTTTTCCTACATAAGTATGTGGCGGACCGGAATGATATAGATCAGTCCAAGAATCTGTAAAAAACTTATGTGCTTCAGACCAATAAAATTCCCTGCTGAACAACTGATATCTCGTATCAACTTCGGTAAGTCCACTGCCTCGAATTGACCTGTTACTAAGGTAATCTATAATTTGTTGCTTTTCATTTTTATGAACTATATGACTACTAAGAAAATAGTTAAATTTTTTACGTGGTGCACTATACTCGTCATCATCATCAGCTAAAGGATCAATCCATTCCGGGGAAGATTCAAGTACCAGCCATTCAGTTCCATCACTATCCGTAATGCTTATAATGTCTTGTAAATTAGGTATATCTTGCCTATCAAAGATCCATTCTGCATTTGGGACTTCAGCAATTCTATAATTTACCGGAAACCACCAGAATTTCTTCTCTTTATTCTGAGGATTATCTTTCATCACAATAGTTGGATCTATATCTCGAATGTAAGGATACCATGGACCTTCATATGAAAGTGCTTCAGCATCCTCTGAATAAGAATTTTCGAAAAATTCATAATTGTCAGCAATAATAGCTAAAATTTCGTAAAAAGCAATCCATTGATATTTCTTGCCAATACGTTCATTTTTATGATCATGCCGACCGCTATTTTCAATATTAACATCAATCGGACCATGCTTATTTACATCGTAACCATATTTCTCAAATATCCATTTAACGGCTAAATTACTCCATTCATTTTCATCGACTCTCCAGTTTCTCATTGCACTTTGGAATACATATCTGCCAAAATCACCATAACTTCTGCTTCTTCCATATTCAGTTACCATCGAGTTTAAGATACGGTTTTGACTTCTGTAATGGTCTTTATAATCTTTATTTTCGTATTCAAATTCATAAAGATCAACTTCTTCATTCTCTGGAAAACTATCAGGCAAGAGACTTTTATAAGGTGGTTTAGTTACTTCGATGTCAAAAGCAAATTTATGCCCGCAAAAGGATGCATACTCAATTGTTTCTCTAGCATAATCCCGTAAAAGAATGTCTGGCGTAACGTTTTCTTCACTAAAGATGTTATCATAAATACATTCTGCTAAATCTTTTAGCGAATTCTTATCTTCTGTTCTGACGGCGCATCCTAAAGCTATCGCATAAATTCTTTGTGAAATGTAGGGATCGTTTACATCTTTGAATTTATTTAAAAGCTCTATTAAAACAGGAATTCTATTTTCAAGAAGACATACTAGAGCTTTTGTAGAAGCGTCGCGAAGAACCCTGTCCGAGCTCGCCAAAAACCAAATGACGGTTTGGCTAAGCAACTTTATGGATTCACTTGAAACGTGATTTTTCACATCATCATTCCAGGACCAATTAATGATACGCTTTATATGTGATGGCTTGTAATCACTGCCAGGATATTTACCGTGAATGTATGGAAGCCACATGGCATCCCGTTTAGCCATCGAAAGTTTCCAAAGACTATTATAAAGATAATCAGCATTGAAATAATTTTTTGGGTTCGCTGAATTTTGCAGAATTATGCCTAGAAAATAGTTACCATAATGGTTATTACTTGAAGCAACTGTTATTAAATATTCCTTTGTTTTCTCTGTTATAGTGTTTGGCTGACGCCAAATAATACTGTCCATAGTTCCGTAAATAACAGAATGAAAATTTTTAGTATGTGGTGCAAGTTCAAAAAGCTCTTTGCCAGTAATTTCAGGAAGTTGGATGCATAATGCTTCGACAATTCCACGGTTATCATCAGTACTATCTTCAGTCTTAACTAATTCGAAAAGTTTCCTTGGCTCAAACCTTTTGCCTAAGCTTTCGCTAAATTTTTTAAGACTCTTGACAAATTTAGAATCATCTAAAAATGCTTTCTTTGGTTTTTTTTTATTAAGAAATTTCTCAATAAAATTTTTAGCTATAAGATGATCACTAAACCTTTCATAGGAGATGTAAACACCATCGAAAGATGTTCCATTATTATAGTATAAATTTTTTGTCAAAACACCCTCAGAGATGATATCTTGAAAAAACTGAGATTTATTTTTGATCGCAGCGGTAATTTTATGGTTTGTAACTATGTGAAATGCGGTATCAAAGGTTAGATATGAATTATTAGCTTCCATAATCTCTTCTGCTATTTTTTGCACAATATTTTGTACAACCTTCAGTTCTAATGGAATGTCATATTTTTCGGATAGTTTTTCATTAATAGTTCCTAAGAAAAAATTAATAACTTCCGATATTCCTTCGTAACCAGGAGGGATTTCCTGTAAACCTTTCTTTTGAAGTCCTTCGCAGAATAATCTTAAAAACAACGGATTTGAAAATTCGGGGTGAAGTAGAGGAATACTTGGTTCCTTTATATTATAATTCTTAAAATATAACTTTGTTGCATCATATTCGTGATTAGCAAATCCATAATGATCCACTTTTAATGCAGATTTACTGCTATAAATAACAGAAGGAATAAGAAGTTTTTCGTAAGAAGATCTCACACTGAAAACTAAGCCTATACGTGGATATTTAGATACCGTGTTGATGAAACTGTGAATATGATCTTTCCAGACATTCTTTCCTTCACCCTCATTAATAGCATCTATAAAAATCACAAGTCTAGAGTCTGTGGTTTCGGCTTTTGAGTTAAGTGCGCCTAATAGAATTTCTTTAGTACAATCTATTTGAAGTAGTTTTTTAACTTGTGTCCAAGGATCTTGGGTAGTAGAAAAATGCTGACCTAACAAAAGCAGAGAATATTGCTTACGCTTCTTTCTTCTATCGGCGATATCAGCTAATAAGTGAGATTTTCCTATTCCAGCTTCTCCTGAGAGAATCATAACAGGTTTGTTAGCTAATATGAGGGTGGGATGTTCTAGAAAATCAATAGTATCATAGATTGCATCGCTAACTTTATTACAATAACTTACTTGTCTACCATATTTACTTGCCGGGCTTACATATTGTCCCTTTTCTTCTCTTTCGCGTTTGCTCTCATGATCAAGTTTATGAAAAACATATCGAAGATTATTACAGTGATCCATACATTCAGTTAGCTCCTGAATCATCTTGTCTGTATTGATTGGGGTTAAGGCTGTATAATCAATCGAATTAAAACGCTCTTTTATTGAAATGGATAAAGCTTCTATTTTTTCTAGAAGTTCTGTCGAATCTTCATCTTTTTCGATGGATATGACATTCCGTAGCGTTTTAGCCAAATTTCTATAAACGTCAATAATTTGTTTTTTTAAGTAATTGTCTCTGGCAATACCATCAAAAATCTTAGATATCGGCAGATCTACATGATGTTCGGGAGTATAACGTTTGTCAAGGCTTAATTTACTTTCTTCTAGCTTATCGTTAAACCACTGATCCGTAAATTCTTCTTTATTGAACCAAAAGTAAAATTTTCCTTGATTTTCCGGTTGACTTAAAAGATTAAATAGTTCAAAGCTTCCCCAATATTCAAATTTGACTGTACGACCTTGATCACTAGCTATTTTCTCCCATTGAGCTACTTTAGTGTTCCATTTGTCCATGAAAAAATTTTTATCCGGAATACGAGGATCCGCTCTGTCCAATGGTACACATATAAAATATCTAACAAGTCTGGGATGTTTGTCCAATGCGGTGGTAAATGATTTTGTTAATTGTGCCCATTGAGCATCATCCATTGATGTAAAATACTTAGCCTGCCAGCCATATTCATCACCATTATTAAGAACCCAGTAGGATTCAACACCACCGTCAGGTGCAGCTACTCTAATAAATTTTTTTTGATTAGCAATTTTTTCATTTCGTGCTAATTGACAGACCAGTTCCTCAAAGCCATTTTTCACATCTCCACTAAGTGGTCTTAGGTTTAACCATTCTGTATTCATTGATATTGTTTTGTGACATAAAAATAAGTATTAAATATTACCCCTACTAGATTTTTTATTGATTGCGAAGTCTATCAAGGTAAAACTGTTCCAAACGAGGTCATCTCTGTTTTTAGCAATTATTAGTCTACATCTTTGATTCCAGATCCTAAGAAAGGATGATGTTTAATTAGAAAATATAATAATATGGAAAAACAAAGAAAAAAACTACTGCTATCAGGTCTGACCTTAATGGCAGTTACGGGTGCCTTTGCCCAGGGCAACGGTACCGCAGGGATCAATGAGGCCACACAAATGGTGACCTCCTATTTTGAACCGGCCACCCAGCTCATCTATGCCATCGGGGCGGTCGTCGGACTGATCGGTGGGGTCAAGGTGTATAACAAGTTCAGCAGTGGTGACCCCGATACCAGCAAGACCGCTGCCAGCTGGTTTGGTGCGTGTATCTTCCTGATCGTGGCAGCAACGATCCTCCGTTCATTCTTCCTTTAAACTTTGTTAAGATGAATACCTATCATATCAACAATGGCATCGGAAGAACAGTCGAGTTCAAAGGATTAAAAGCACAATACCTGTTCATTTTTGCAGGGGGATTATTGGGTATACTCGTATTCGTGATGGTCATGTATATCGCAGGGGTCAATACCTATCTATGCCTCACGATCGGCGGAGCCGGCAGTTCAATTCTTATCTGGCAGACCTTCTTACTGAATGGAAAGTATGGAGAACACGGGCTGATGAAATTGGGGGCTCAAAAGAAGCATCCCAAATACATCATCAGCCGCAAATGCATCTACCGCTACCTTAAAAGCAACCAAAAAGCTTCATTATGAGAAATACGTCCAAAGCCGCAACGCTGGAAAGTAAATTTCCACTGCTTGCGATAGAGAACGACTGCATTATTTCAAAAGATGCGGATGTGACAGTTTGTTTCAAGGTCAGACTTCCAGAACTTTTTACGGTGGCTTCGGCAGAATATGAAGCGATCCATTCAGCCTGGTTCAAGGCCATCAAGACCCTGCCTGATTTTACTGTCGTCCATAAGCAGGACTGGTTTATCAAGGAAAATTACAATCCTGATCTGTCCAGAGAAGACCAGAGCTTTCTGTCAAAGTCTTTTGAACGGCATTTCAACGAGAGACCATTCCTGAACCACTACTGCTATCTGTTCATCACGAAAACCAGTAAGGAGAGAATGCGGAAGCAGAGCAACTTCTCATCCCTATGCAAAGGCAAACTGATCCCAAAGGAGATCAAAGATAAAGAGGTGATCAGCCGCTTTCTGGAAGCTGTCGACCAGTTTGAAAGAATCATGAATGACAGTGGCTATGTCCATCTGGAACGGATGACAGAGGATGAGATCTCAGGAACCGACGACCAGTCGGGAATACTCGAACAGTACCTGACCCTGTCAAGAGAAGCCAATCCTTCTTTACAGGACATCAAGCTTGGCTCAGAAGAGATGCGTATCGGCAATAACCGTATCAGCCTTCATACTTTATCTGATACCGATGATCTGCCCGGAACGGTCTCATCACACAGCCGGTATGAAAAACTGAGCACCGACCGAAGTGACTGCTTACTGTCCTTTGCCTCGCCGGTAGGACTTCTATTGAGCTGCAATCACATTTACAATCAGTATCTGTTCATTGATAACAGCGATGATAACCTTCGCCAATTTGAAAAGTCTGCCAGAAACATGCATTCATTGGCAAGGTACAGCAGGGCGAACCAGATCAACAAGGAATGGATCGAGAAATACCTCAATGAAGCCCATTCCTACGGTCTCCAATCCATCCGCGCCCATTTCAACGTGATGTCCTGGTCGGATAATCCTTCAGAATTAAAGCAGCTGAAGAATGACACCGGAAGTGCATTGGCACTGATGGAATGCAAACCACGCCACAATACAACGGACACAGCGACATTATACTGGGCAGGTATTCCCGGAAACGCTGGTGATTTCCCAAGTGAAGAAAGCTTCTATACCTTCATCGAACCTGCCTTGTGCTTCTTCACGGAGGAAACCAATTATCAGGATTCACCATCACCATTCGGGATCAAGATAGCCGACAGACTGACAGGAAAACCGATCCATCTGGATATCTCCGATCTGCCGATGAAGCAGGGCATCATCACCAATCGGAACAAGTTTATTTTGGGACCTTCAGGTAGTGGAAAATCATTTTTCACCAACCATATGGTCAGACAATATTACGAACAGGGTGCCCATGTCCTTTTGGTCGATACCGGAAATTCCTATCAGGGATTGTGTGAACTCATTAAAGGAAAGACAAAGGGAGAGGACGGCGTGTACTTTACCTATACGGAAGACAATCCGATTGCTTTCAATCCATTTTATACCGATGACGGTGTCTTTGACATCGAAAAAAGAGAAAGCATCAAAACCTTGATCCTCACTTTATGGAAAAGGGACGATGAACCGCCGACCCGTTCAGAGGAAGTGGCCTTGTCCAATGCAGTAAGCGGATACATTGAACAGATCAGGAGCAAAAATTCCCATCCCTCATTCAACGGATTCTATGATTATGTCAAAGATGACTATCAGAAAGTCCTGGAACAGAAGAAGGTCAGGGAAAAGGACTTTGACATCGCCAACTTTCTGAATGTCCTCGAACCTTATTACAAAGGCGGCGAATATGATTACCTGCTCAATTCAGAAAAACAGCTTGACCTTTTGTCCAAACGTTTTATTGTGTTTGAGATCGATGCGA
>Ga0157370_10002499_pt1 | contig 22164 bp, 13 predicted proteins | sample C35metaG_FD_113463 | JGI IMG/M metagenome (GOLD analysis project Ga0157370, IMG submission 113463) | Corn rhizosphere microbial communities from Kellogg Biological Station, Michigan, USA - C3-5 metaG | ecosystem: Host-associated > Plants > Roots > Rhizosphere > Soil | place: USA: Michigan...
ATGATGTATTTAGCGTCTGCCCAATAGGCATCGCCGTTGTTCCAACTGGCGGGGTGGTTGCCGAGATAGACGACGACGCCATTGATACCGCCGACCGGCATGGCACCGGACGTATTTGCCCACGGCCAGAAGTTCACATCCAAATTGTGCGTGAACGGAGCGGTGAAACGTTCGTATGAAATCGTGTCGGACCCGGCTCCAGCATCGACGTAATCCATGATGTTGCCATCATAGTTGCCGTTGGCTTCCAGGCCTGGAATGTAGCCGTCCTGCTCCATCAGGAAGACGTCGTCGCCATTCTCGCCGAAGCCGCCGTCGATGCCGCCGTTGAAGACGATGGTGTCATTGCCATCGCCACCCCACATGCCGGACATGAAGCCGTCACCAAACCAAGGATGATCGTCGCCCGCGCCGCCTACTAGGTAATCGTCCCCAGCCCCGCCGACGAGTCGATCGCGTCCCGCGCCGCCGAGCAGGACGTCGTTACCATCGCCGCCCTCGATCGTGTCGTTGCCGTCGCCGCCGTCGATCCAGTCCCAGCCCGCGGCGCCCGCGAGATAGTCGCCGTAACGGCTGCCGACCACGATGTCGTCGCCGCCTGTAACGGCATACGATTGGCCATCGACCCAGACATAGCCGCTGTGATTTTCAGGATCGGCGACATAGGGCTCGGGCCCCCACCCTTGCCATTGCCAATAACCCGGCGTGGTTTGCTCGCTCCAGTCGCTCCAGCCGACAGCCGCCGTTCGCTGCGAGAAGTCCAGGAAGTCTCGACCGGCCGTATTGCCGTCGTTCAGCTTGGTGTAGCCGATCTTGGCCAGATCATCGATGCGGATGGCGTTGCCGTCGGCGCTCCAGTCTATCGCTGGACCGCCGACCTCACGTGTCACGGGCTGAGTGAAGAAGGCATAGGGATCATGCTCGCCTGTTGCGTACAGCCTCAAGCCAATCCGACGATAAAAGGTCCCGGGGGGTGCGACGACCTGGCCGCTCAGTTGGTTAAAGTTAGCGAGGTCACCGTGCCAGCCTCCGTAGTTCCGTGCTGCTCCTGAAGCGAATGCATAAGAAAGCTGGTTCTTGTTTACATCGAAGAACTCAATGAACAGTTGAGCAACACCACGATGCTCACCGGCCAAGGCGCTATATTCGTACGTAGCGCCTGCTCGGGACTCGATGAACTCAGAGCGGACATCCGTGATTACGCCCGCTTGGGGCGTCCCGTTCATCCGTGACCAGAAAACGTCATTCCCCGAACCTGACCAGTCGACGTTTAGGTTCACCCCATTCTCGGCCGAGGTCGTCAGATGGTCCGAACGCTGCCACCCGGCAGAGCTCTGCGACCAATGCGGGTTCAGCAGGTCGTTGCCCAGCGGCTTGTCCAGCGCCTGGGGCAGGATGGAGAAGACACCGTCCTGGACGGTCGGTCCTTTCACCGACAGGGTCATGCCTCCAAGTAGGTCGCTGACCCGCACGTCCTCAAAGTTCGCGCCGTAGGCCGATAGACCCATGCTGGTCAGGAAGCCCTGCAGACCGCCGTTGAAGTCGGCGCTGTTCCACTGGTCCAGCTTCAGCTCGTTGATGCGTTGGAGCGTGATGATCCAGGGGTTGGCGATGGCCTGGTCTTCCAAAGCCCCGACGATCTTGTCTATCAGCGCCTTGTGGTTGTCGTAGAAGCCCCGCTCGCTAGCATTCAGCGCGTCAAGACCTTGGGTGTGCAGCTTGTCGATCGTCGCCTTGTTGTCGGCATAGAACGCCCGTTCGCCCTGGACACCATTCTGATCCAGCGTGTTGTATGCGCCGGTGATATAGCCGTTGATCAGCTCGCGATTGTTCGCATAGAAGCGATAGTCCGAGGCGATCTGCAGGTCGCCCAGCAGGGCCGTCAGGTCCGTCGCGGCCGAGTTGGCCAACGCCCGTTTGGCGAAAATGTCTCCGCCGATGATCTGGGTCTGTTTGATCGACCACATCACACCCTTGGACACGGCGTCGTCGGCCGAACCCACATTCTGCTGCGCCGAATTGGGACTGCCCAGCTTGACCCACAGCTGACCGCCGGTGTGACCATAGAAGCTCTGCAGCCCGGCATCAGAAGCGATATACTTGCCGTTCCGCCACAGCCCATTGCCCCAGCTGGTCGCCTCGTAAGGCATGTCGCCGGCCAGAACGGTCAGGAAGCCGTTCAGCGTATCGCGCGCCGATTCCGCCATATTACGAACGAGTTGAAGATTGCCGCCGTTCGACGCCGAGGACGCCCCGAGCTGGAACTGATCGCTGGTGTAGTCGAGGTAGACCTCAGCATTGGCTGTCGGCGTCTTTGGCTTCTTGCGACCAAACAGGTTACCGATAAGAGCTCCAAGCACAAAGCCAACGAAGGCACCGACGCCTGGCACAATCATGTTGCCCAACATCGACGCGAGTTTGCCAGCACCAAAAACGGATGTTCCGATCTGAGCTACGGCCAAGTAGGCACCAACGGCCGAGCCGATCGAAGAAAGCGTGACAGCGGCTTGGGTTTGGGGATTGACCACCATCGCGCCCAGCTTGGCGCCGATAAAGGCTCCAAGGGCGCTTCCGAGCGCACTGCCAAGATTAAAGTTAGCCCCAGAAAAACCGTCAGTGACGTCGCCGAGGCGTATACCATAGAATACTCGGTCGACACCAAATGTACTGTTGAGCAAATTTCCAATAACGTGGGACGTTACAGTACTTCCCACAGTCGTAAATAACTCGGCGCCAAACCCATCAAGGCCGAGTGCTTCGCCCAACTCCATTGAAAGCCAGGAACTAAGAGTTCCAATAGACGCTTGACCGGCCCTAATCGCGACGTCGTGACCAAAGTGCTCCAGCCCTTGATCGAAAGCCGACTTTATTTGCTCGTCTGCATCGCTACCCAACCCAAGTGACTGGCCCAGTCTCTGCCCCACCTCACCTAGAAGAGAGCTGAAAATAATGCCCTTCACAGCAGAACCGTTTGCCAGAACAGATCCTACAGAACTGCCTACAATACTTCCTATTTGACCAAAGCTCTCGGCCCTTTCAAGCCGATTAGCATCGTTTATTATTTTTTCAGGTATATCGAGCGGCCCGGCATAGGCGTATATATCGGTCGCATCATGCACACCTGCCCTTGCGGGCCTTGATATCAGAGCTGTGTAAGAACTTGTCGCATCAATTTCTGCGAACTCAATATCGGACACAATCCGAAAAACTCGTCCGTTTTTTAGGACAACGTCACCTATTGTGGAACCAGAAATACTTGATTGAGCTAGAACCCAATCATCCGAGGAATTAGCCACACGAACGCCGACACCAAGTTCGATACGAACCCGGGTTCCATTCCTATAAGCCGGATCAGTAGCCACCTCTTGCCAAGAAGATGGGTTTCGTCTCTCCAACGCCCATTTATGATTACCATATACTGCATGAACGATTTCGTGCGAGAATGTGGCCATCATCGCGTCAAAGTTTATCTTGCCGCCGATTTTGAACTTCGTTGCATCCAGTACTATCGCTGCGTCATTAGGCAGAATTGGAATATCTCGAACTGTTTGATTCGGCCCCTCCCAGTAAGCGATTAGCTGGCCTTGGTAGATTTCATTCCAAGATCCAGCCGTAACATTTCTCCCGGCTACCCTACGAGACTGTCCTTCATGCAGAACTATGACATCGTAGCCAAGATTCGACTGCAGAAGAAGATTTGTTCGTGTGGCTGGACTAAGATCCAACAGTCGATTGAGAGCTGAAACAAAACCGGCCACATCTGAAGCACGGCCTTTAAACCAAAGATTTGGGAGATTCGAACCAGGAGCACCCGTAATGCGGCCTTCTGAATCAAATGTATAATGCTGGGGCATGCTGCACTCTATTCCGGAAGTTGGCGCGGGTTATAGTCTAATCCGTAATTATATGACCGCAAATATGCGTCCTCAGCACTCTCGTTAACGCTTTGAGGTCCGCACTGGTCAGAAATTTGACCGATTACATATGCTGCTTCAGCTGCGCCGTACAGTGGACGTCGTTCACTCAGTCGCAGATCTTGTCCTGAAATAATATTTTGCAACGACTGCACTAACATGTGTACATTGTTGCAATTTCTATTGTTTAATAAATATCTTATATTAGTAAGGTACAAAACCGGACTAATAGTTTTTAAATCAGAAGCTGCTAGTTTGTCAACTTTAACGCACTGTATCTTCAAAGGACTTGCGTACTTACCTATTTTGTTTGGTGGATATCTTCTTATGATATCATCAACACTACCTATTTCGTCTTCAGGTAGACAAATATCTCTCCATTCTTGGAATCCCAAGGAAAGATCATTTATATTTGCATTACGGCCGTAACAGCTACTTAAACACAATGAGAATACTATGGAGCTAGAAACAAGCGCACACTTTCCAACCACCAAAACGTAGCGCCAGCCTTCTTGCTTATTTGCAACGGTCTCCAAATTGATATCAAAATGTCCGTCTATGAAGTCAACAATATTAACCTGCGGCTTTGCGCTCCGACATGGAGCTTTCAGTACCTTTCTGATAATGTTCGCGACGCGATCGGTAGCTGAGTTGACGTTCATCGCTCCCTCCCCGCCGTCCCAACCGCCCGCGCGATCGGCGACAGCACATAGTCCATCACCCTCCGGCGCCCGGTGACGATCTCCACGGTAGCGGCCATGCCTGGCTGCATCACGGCTTGTTCCCCCGTTCCGGTGCGCAACTTCGACGCAACCAGTCGTATGCGTGCAGGGAACACCAGTCCGCGCGTTTCGTCTACCGTCGCATCCGGCGAAACATGCTCGACCACGCCCGTCAGACTGCCGTGACGGGTGAAGGGATAGGCCTCCAGCTTGACGATGGTGCGCATGCCCGGACGGACGAAGCCAACATCGCGGTTCAGGATCAGCGCCTCGACGATCAGGGCCTCGCCGTCCGGAACCAGAGTGACCAGGGCCTGGCCGGCCTCGGCCACCTCGCCCAAGGTGGTCACGGAAACCTCGTTGATCGTGCCGGAAACCGGCGCTTTCAACCGTTGCAGCGACTGGCGCTGGTCGGCTTTGGTCAGGCTTTCGGTGCGGGTGGCGACCACGGCCTCGGCCTCGGCCTTCTCCTGCGCCGCCTGTCCGCGGAACTGCTCCAAAGCCTGGGCGCGCTCGCGGTCGATCATAGAGACCTGCGACCGGGCCTCCGCCGCCCTGTGACGCTCTGCCGCAAGTTCGCGGCTGACGGAGATGTAGCGTTCCTCCTGTTCCAGCACGCGCAGACGGGCGCCGTAGCCCCGGCGTTCTAGATCCTGTCTGGCCGTGAGCTGCTGGCGCGCCAAGGGCTGGACTTCCTCGTAACGCGCGATGTTCTCGGCTGAAGTGAGGGCGGCTGACGCCGCGCCGGAACGGCGCGCGCTGAGGGCCGCCAGATTGGCCTGGTGCTCGCGGATGCGGGCGTCCACCACCTGACGCTCAGCGGCGACGGCGGCGGGCTCAGCGCCTTCCGGTGCTGTGAACTGGATACGGCCCGTGGCGAGGTAGCCCAGGATGGCGTCAGCCCGTGCACGGGTCAGGCGAGCCGAGGCCAGTTCCGCGCGCGCGGTGTCCACATCGGCGTCGGCGAGGGTCGGATCCAGCTCGATCAGGGGCTGGCCCGCCGTGACGTGCTGGCCCTCGCGCACATCGATGGCCCGAATGACGCCCGCCTCGGCCGCCTCGACGCTGCGCAGGCGCCCGGTCGGGACCAAGCGCCCCTCACCGACAGCGACCACATCGACGAAGCTGAAGATCGCCCAGGCGAGGGCGATCACAGCGGCGGCGATGATCGTCCATAGGATGGCCCGGCCGATCGGCGACGGCGGCGTCTCCGCGATCTCCAGCGCGGCGGGCAGAAACTCCTTCTCGCGCCAATCCTTCACGCCGGCGCGACGACGCGCGTTTTCTTCCTTCCAGGCGTTCTTGAGGACGGCGAGGTGGCGTTTCAGGCTCATGCGCCGGTCTCCTGCACATCACCGTGCATCTGCGTGCGCCAAAGCTGGGCGTAGCGACCGCCTGCGGCCATTAGGGTGTCGTGCGTGCCCATCTCCGTGATGGCCCCGTTCTCCATGGTGATGATCCGGTCGGCCATGCGGATGGCCGACAGCCGGTGGGCGATGATCATCACCGTGCGGCCCTTCGCGATCGCGCGCATGTTGCGGTGGATGATCGCTTCGGACTCGGCGTCCAGGGCGCTGGTCGCCTCGTCCAGGATCAGGATGCGGGGGTTGGTCACCAGGGCGCGGGCGATGGCGACGCGCTGACGCTGGCCGCCCGACAGGTTGGAGCCTCGCTCCTCGATCTGGGTGTCATAGGCCTCGGGCAGTTCGAGGATGAACTCGTGCGCTCCGGCTAGGGTAGCGGCGGCGATCACCCGCTCGGTCGCCATGCCGGGGTCGGCCAGGGCGATGTTGTCGCGGACCGAGCGGTTGAACAGCAGATTCTCCTGCAGCACCACCCCGCCCTGACGCCGCAGCCAGGCGGGATCGACCAAGGACAGGTCCGTGCCGTCCACCATGACCCGGCCGCTTTCGGGTACATAGAGGCGTTGGACCAGTTTGGTCAGGGTGGACTTGCCCGAGCCCGACGGGCCGACGATGCCGATGATCTCGCCCGGCTTCACATCAAGCGACACCCTGCGCAGCACCTCGCGACCGCCGGGGCGATAGCGGAAGGTGACGTCATCGAAGGCGACAGCCCCCTTCACCGGCGGCAGGGCGGCGCGCGAGGCCGAGAACTGGGATTCCGTCGGGGCGTTCAGCACGTCGCCCAAGCGGTCGACACCGACGCGGGCCTCCTGAAACTGTTGCCACAGTCCGGCGAGGCGCAGCACCGGTTCGGCGACGCGACCCGCCAGCATGTTGAAGGCCACCAGTTCTCCGACGGACAGATTGCCGCCGATGACCAGGCGCGCCCCGACGTAAAGGATCAAGGCGGTGGAGACCTTGTTGACCAGCTGGATGGCCTGACCGCCCCAGATGTTGAGCTGGGCGGCCTTGAAGCCGGCCTTGACGTAGGCCGCCAGCAGCTTTTCCCACCGGCTCTGCATTTGCGGCTCGACGGCGGCCGCCTTCAACGTCTGAACGCCGGTGACGCTCTCGACCAGGAAGGCCTGGCTCTCGGCGCCGCGCTGGAACCGCTCCTCGATCCGACGACGCAGCGGAGGCGTGATGACGAAACAGATGATGGCGTAGAGGACGATGGTCCCGACCACGATCGCCAGCAGGAAGGGCGAGTAGAACCACATCACCACCAGAAAGATGACGGTGAACAACAGATCCACGAACAGGGTGACCGACGAGGAGGTCAGAAACTCCCGGATCGTCTCCAGCTCGCGCACCCGGGCGATGGTGTCGCCGACTCGCCGCGACTCGAAATAGGCCAGCGGCAGGTTGAGCAGATGGCGATAGAGCTTCGCGCCCAGCTCGACATCGACCCGGCTGGTGGTGTGCGAGAAGACATAGGCCCTCAGGCCGCCCAGGAAGCTCTCGAACACCACGACGGTGATTAAGCCGATGGCAAGCACATCCAGCGTGGTCAGCCCCTGGTGCACCAACACCTTGTCGATGACGACCTGGAAGATCATCGGCGTGGCGAGGGCGAACAGCTGCAGCGCCAGCGAGGCGGCCAGCACGTCGCCCAGCATCCAGCGATACTTGACCAGGGCCGGTATGAACCAGGTCACGTCGAACTTGGCCGACGCCGCGCCGGCGACGCGGGTCGTGATGAAGACTGCCTTGCCGGACCAAAGCTGCTTGAACGCTTCCAACGTCATGGCGGCGGGCGCCTCGGTCGGGCGCTGGATCAGAACTTGATCGTCTCGAAAGGCCCCGACGAGAAAATAATGACCCTGCCGATCACGCGCGATCGCCGGCAGGGGAGAGTTCCCGAGTGCAGCAATGTCCAAGGTCGAAGTCTTGGCCTTTGCCCCGACCCGCTTGGCGAGACGGACGAGATCGGCGTCATCGGCCGGCGCCGCATGACCGAGATCGTGGCGGAGCTGGCTCTGGTCCGCTGGAATCTGATGAAGACCGAGCAACAAGGTGAGGCAAGCCAGACCCGTATCCTGCTCGACGGAGGTCTGCGACCCCAACTCCCCCAACGCCACTCGAAGCCCCCGCTTAACTCGCGCGAGAGGTGTATGGCGGCGTCGGGTCAAACGAAAGCAAATTAATTGCGATCAGAACGACGACGCTCTTCGACCTCGTCGCTCACCGCAGCCAAGGTCGAGATGGTGACTTCCAACGGCATCGCCACTCTAAGGCTCTTACTAGACGAACGAAGACTTGGGATACCAGCGTTCTAAAATGGTAGGTTGGACGGCCACACCTGACATACTTCGCCAACTCTTTCGATGTCCGTTCAACACGTTAGACCGTCGCTTCGGCCTTCTTCCGGCCTGAGGAAGGCGCTCGCTTACTCTCAATCAGCGCCGCAATCCCGCGGTCCTGAAAGCGATGCAAATGACTATCCGACCTACCCTGCCCATGGCCTATGCAACGGTTTGGGCACTGCTGTTGGCGATTCCCATCCCGTCGCCAAGCGCCGCTCAAACCGCGCTGCCAGAGGACTATCTCATCCAAATGGTCTGCGTCGACACGAACGACGTCGCGATCTTCGGCGACCCGGCCTTATGCACAAGCAACCGCCGCAAGTTGCGACTGGGTGAGGCGCTGCCTTATCATAAGATCGACACTGGCGGTTACCAGATCAGCGACTCTTTTCCCATCGCCAGCGCAGATGGCGCGACCAAGGGCGTTCAGACCTACTTCTTCACCGAGGACCTGAACAAGGATCCGCTCTTCCCCGATCAACCGTTCCAGTACCAACAACATGGCGGGTACAACATCCTCGGCGCGGACAGCGATTGGGCGTTCTTTCGGGGGACCTCTGATCCCGGTCGGTACTGGTCTCCATGGTGGGCCGCAGGCTGCCAGACCAAGGGCTGGCGCATGTTCCCAAACAACGCGACGGCCTTCAGCTATGGCAACAATACCCATGGACTGACGACAGCGCCGAACTGCCCAACGTCTGTGCCCACCAACAACTCGACCCTCGAGTGGACCCTGTACCCGAACTACAACTTCATCGTCTCGACCACCGATCCGACCCAGAACCGAACCCTGGACACGATTGCGGGCTACCATTTCGCACGGGCCGGATCCGCGTTCTCCGATCTCGAGATCAACTTCTTCACAAAGGAATACGGCGTGACCCGCTGGGAGGCTTGGAAGAGGGATGTCCCCAGCGCTTCCACGCAGCAAGCCATGAATGCTCGGTGCCCCGGCGTGCCCCATCAGGACTCATTCCACAACGCAACCTATTACATGCACGACTGCCGGAACTGGACGACCGTCATCGCGCCGCTGAACGGGCAACCGTGGGATCCGGACGGCGCCGCCGCTGCAAATCCCAGTGTGCGTCGGTGGGGCGTCGATCCCTTGTTTACGGGCGCGAACTATCTCCGAAACACCCACCAGGCAGCGCCTTGCAACGACTCGAACTGGCAGGTCATCAACACGCCGACGACGATTCAGGTGGGCACCGCGACGGGTGCGCCTTGGCAAGCGGGCAACTGTGTACGGACCATCAAATCTAATGCGACGCCAGCCGGCGCCTATTACCAGCAGATCGCCGCGCCGCCGCTGCGCGCGGAGCCCTATCGGTTCGGAATTACAGCCTGGAAAAAGACGCCCGCCGACGCGACGCCGGCCAACCTCAGGGTGGAAATCATCCAGCGCAGCAGCACGGGCGCGCTGGTCGGTCATCAGCTCATCGACGCAGCGACGATCGACACCCCCCGTTGGTTTGAAGGGGAGTTCACCCGGGCGTCCAACGCCACGCAGGTGATCTTTGCGCTCTACCCCGATGCCCCTGATGTAGAGTTCACCGTGACCGGCGCCTACATCCAATGATCTAACGCTCTCAACCTAAAACGCTGCGGTCGTGTCGCCAAAACGCGCCATGCCGCAGCGCGAAGAGTTTCGAATGGCCCGCGTTCGTGAGCGCCGGGCTTTTTCGAGATCAACGACCGTCAAGAGGATTGGAAACCACAGTTCAGCGCGTACGACACCGCCCTCGCGCTCAAGCGGATCGTTTGGCGCTCTTCCTTGGATGCGCTCCTTTACGCTTAGCCCCGAGCCCGATCGCCTTGGCTTGGGCAGATCTCACAGCCGAGTAGCCAGGCGCCACGATCGGATAGTCTTCTGGCAGCCCGAACGCTTCCCGATAAGCAGCCGGCGTATAGCCTCGCGTCGTCAGATGCCGCTTCAGCGTCCTGTAAGTCTTCCCATCGAGGAAAGAGACGATCCCCTCTTCCGTCACCGACTTTCGAATGGCGGCGCGGTTCGGCTTCTCAGGCGCCGTCTCAGAGATCGCCTCGACCTGCGGGGCCGTCAGTTGCAGCAGCGCGGCATGGGTGGCGCGGATCACCTCAGGCACCGCGACCGGATCGAGCTTGTTGTTGGCCAGAAACGCTACGACGATGTCGGCGGTCAGCGAAAGCAGATCGGCGGTATCGGCCGGTTCGGGCGGGCTGTCAGTCATAAAATACTCCTCAGTCGCGCCAAGCGTTGCATCTGGCCCTGGAGAGAGCAACCGTTGTCACTCACTAGCGTGTCAACATGTTGAATTCGAATGCTAATGCGCCTGGGTTGCACCAGATACCTCAACAGGCCTGCACAGCGGATGTGGGCAACGTCGCGTCAGCTGATGAAGCTGACCGAAAGAGGGAGGCCTGACCGTCCTCATCGCCCTCATCACGCGATCGAGAGGTGCCTTGTCGGAGTCGCCGGCCCGTTGTCTCATCGATGAAGCGGTCGAAGCGATGAAGTTGCGCCTCATCGCGGCTGACGATTGTCGAACTGGCAGCGTCTCGAGCGCGTAGACGGCTATCACGAGACGCTCCGGCAAAGGCGCGACATGCCGACTCGCTCCAGGCCGGTCAGACCCTCCGAAACCACCCGCATCGGCCCGGAATGTCGGACGGACTGATCCTCACCGCCGCCGATCGGAAACGGCCGCTTGTGATCAGACCCTTCCGTCGCCTCGAAGGCCGATCACCGCCAAGCCCCTCGCGTTTACCGGTCAGCCTTCAACACAAAATAGGGCAAAAGGCCCGCCACGACCTTCCGGCTCGCATCGTTCTCCTGATCGAGCATGTCTCTAAGGGGCGCGCCAATCAGGGCGTCGCCGAAGGCGCTCAAGGCGATGAACAGGACGGCGGACGAGAGCTGGTCATGTGAGGGGCTTGAGGGATCGCCCAGCTTGTCCGCAATGGCGTGAACGAGTCCATTAACAGCAGCTCTCACGGGTTCGAGGTGGGTGAGATCGCCCTTGAGAACGATCCAGGCCGCCAATTTTCCGGCTCCCCCTTCCGCGAACGCGTCGAAGACGGCGTTGATCAACTCGAGCGGCGCGCCGTCGTCTGTCCGCAGGCGCGCGATCGCAGTGTCGAGCGCGTTCGACAGGTCCGCCACCATCGAGCCCATCAGCGCCGACTGAAGCCCCTCGGCCGAACCAAAATGATGGATGAGATTGGCGTGGGTCACGCCGAGATCGTCCGCGACAGCCTTGAGGGTGACCGAATCCGGCCCTCCGGCCAGAAGCCTTACGCGCGCGGCCGCCAAGGCTTCAAGCCGGGCCTCATCGGGGGTGCGTCGGCGCCGACGAACGCGCTCTATTGACATTAGTGTTAGTTACATCCATGTAGATAGTCGATTGGTTAAGCGCACCGTGGGGAGAGAGCAAGTGACTGCGGAACTAATGATCGACCACGGTCTGGCGGCGACGCGCCTGTCGAAGCCCGTGCGGACGGCCGGGCGTCTTCAGGCTCGTCGCATCCAGCCGCTTAGGGCGCTGCGCGCGCTACGCCGTCTGATCGCCGATAAGGAAGACACCGCCCAAGTGTTCGAAATCATGAACGCCCTGGCCGGAGGCTCCGTCAGGCGGGGTTACCATCGCCTGTTGGAAGAGGCCGAGGGCGCGCGCCAGGCCTTTCTGATGACGGAGTTCGCGGATCGGCTCCACGACCGCGACTGGCTGGAATCCCTGCCGTCAGGGTCTGTGGGGCGGGCGTACCTGGACTTCATCGATGAACGCAATCTGTCGGCCTACGGCCTGGCGGGCGAGAGCCAGAAGGTCGCCGACACGGACATCGAAGCCGCCCATCCGTATGCCTGGTACGCGCGTCGGCTGCGCGACGTGCATGATCTGTGGCACATCCTGACCGGCTATCGCACCGACGCCTTGGGCGAAGCCTGCGTGGTCGCCTTCTCCCTGCCCCAGACGCGCAGCGCCGGATTTGGATTGATCGCAGCAGGGGTCGCCGTGGAGGCCGCCCGAGCCCGAACCGGCCATCCCTGCGCCCGCGCCATTCTTGAGGCCTGGAGGCGGGGCCACCGGGCCGCGTGGTTGCCGGCCTTGGACTATGAGGCCTTGATGGCCGAACCTCTGCACGAGGCGCGTGCGCGGCTCGGTCTCGCCGGCCCGACCCTCTACGATCGAATTCCGGTCGAGGTTCGCAACACGCTTCTGGTCGCAGCCTGATGCTCCGCCGCGGCGTCGCCCTGATCGCGGTCCTAATGGCGGTCGCCGGCCCTGCGTCGGCGCAGGACAGCCCTCTGCTGGGCCGATGGCGCACCGCCGCCCAGGGCGGCATCGTCGAAATCCATAGATGCGGCGCCGGTCTCTGCGGCCGGATCGTCGACGCGGCGCCGCTACGGCGCGATCCAAATCAAACGGATGTCCGCAATCCCAACCCCGCCCTGAGGATGCGTCCGCTGCGCGGGCTGAGGGTCCTCGAGGGATTCACAGGCGGCCCCACGACCTGGACGGGCGGACCCCTGTATGACCCGGACAGCGGGCAACGCGCGGGACGGGGCGTCCTGACGCTCCTCGAAGGCGGACGGCTCTCCGTGCGCGGCTGCATCGCGCCCTTGCTGTGCCGCACCCAGATTTGGACGCGGTCGCCCTAGGGCGCGCGCGTCACGCCATGGCGCGACCGGCGGCTCGGCCGGTGAAGATACAGCCGCCGAGAAAGCTGCCTTCCAGGGCGTTGTAGCCATGGGCGCCGCCCCCGCCGAACCCGGCGACTTCGCCGGCCGCGAACAACCCTTCCATGACGGAGCCATCGGCCTTCAAGACCCGGCTCTCCAGATCGGTCTGGATTCCGCCCAGGCTCTTGCGGGTCAGAACGTGCAGCTTGACCGCGATCAGCGGCCCGGCCTTCGGGTCTAGAAGCTTGTGCGGTTTGGCGACACGCGCCAATCGATCACCCAGATAGCGACGCGCATTGTGAATGCCTTGGATCTGCAGGTCCTTGGCGAAGGGATTGTCGATCTGGGCGTCGCGAATCTCGACCTCACGGCGGATCTTGCGCGCATCGAGCAGGGGCGTCGGCGTCAGCGCATTCATGCCCGCGACCAGGGCGTCGAGATCGCCTGCGACCATGAAATCCGCCCCTTTGCTCTTGAAGGCTTCGACCTCGGGCGACGCGCCCTTGCCCAATCGCGTCCGGAGCACGCGTAGCCAGTCGCCCGACGTGATGTCGCCGTTCTGTTCCGATCCCGAGAGCGCGAACTCCTTTTCGATGATCGCCTGGGTCAGGATGAACCAAGAGTGGTCGTGCGCCGCCAGGTCGGGGGTCGTCCGCAGATGGCGAAGGGTCGACAAGGTGTCGTAGCCAGGCAGGGCGGGAAACGGCAGACGCCGTCCCAAAGCATCCAGCCACAACGACGACGGGCCCGGCAGGATCCGAATGCCGTGCCGGGGCCAGATCGGGTCCCAGTTCTGGACGCCCTCGACATAATGCCACATGCGATCCTGGTTCACGAGACGCGCGCCGGCGCGCTCGGCGATATCCAGACCGCGCCCGTCGACACAGGCGGGGACGCCGGCGATCATCTGGCGCGGCGCTGCGCCCAGTCGCGCGGGCCACTGGCGCCGCACCCTGTCGTGATCGCCCCCAATCCCCCCGGTCGCGATCAAGACGCAAGGCGCGCGCAGAGTGAAGGCTCCCACGGCGTCGCGATTGGACGGCGCCCCGCGCGGCGCCGCGTCCAGCGCCAGCCTGGCGCCCGAAACGCCCGTCACGCGTCCCGCCTCGACGATCAGCGCGTCGACCCGAGAACGCGGAAAATAGGCGAGCGCGCCGCGCCGCTCCGCCGCCAACGCCCGCTGAGCGAACGGACCGCTGACGCCGGTTCCCGTGCCCCACGCCACATGAAATCGGGGCACGGAGTTGCCGTGGCCGTCGGCGCGGCCGTCGCCGCGCTCGGCCCACCCCACCATCGGCGTCAGGCGCACGCCGTGACGCCGCAGCCAGTCGCGCTTCTCTCCGGCCGCAAACTCCACATAGGCCCGCCCCCACCGACGCGCCCAGACATCCGCCCCTAGGTCGCCGTCGAACCGGTCCCAACCGGCGCTGGCCTGCCAATCCGACCAGGCCAGATCGACACTGTCGCGAACGCCCAATCGACGCTGTTCGGAGCTGTCGACCAGGAAAAGCCCGCCGAAGGACCAATAGGCCTGGCCGCCCAGGTTCGAGGCGTTTTCTTGGTCCAAGAGCGCCACCCGGCGGCCGGCCTGAACCAGTTCATTCGCGGCGACGAGGCCGGCCAGGCCCGCTCCGACGATCACGGCGTCATAGTCCATACCGTCCCCCTGACGCTGCGCCGACCGACAGCGATAAGGCGCCTCTCCTCGGGTGCTCTTCAACCAACATCATTGTCAATAGCTATTGACATGCTGGTGAGTAGTGCGAAGCTGACGACAACCGCCGGTGGCCCCGCCCCGTCGAGCGGACATATCAGGCGGGAGGAAACGCACATCGCACGGCGTCGGCAAGGCGTCGCGCCCCGGGAGGATTTCATGGCTTCAGCGGTCTGTATTCGCGCGCGCCTCGCGCTCTCCGTATCGGCGACAGCGCTGTTCATGGCCGGCGCGCCTGCCCTGGCGCAAAGCCCGACATCCCAGGCCGATCCCACCCCCGCGGTCGTGGACGACATCATCGTCACGGCCCAGAAGCGCGAACAGTCGGTCCAGGACGTGCCGATCGCTGTCACCGCCCTCTCGTCGGAAGCCCTTGAGGCCCGGCAGATCGAAGGCGGATCCGAGCTGCTGCGCGCCGTGCCGAACGTCACCTTCTCCAAGGCCAACTTCAGCATGTACAACTTCTCGATCCGCGGGATCGGGACCAAGGCGGTTTCGGCTTCCAGCGACCCGGCGGTCGCCGTCAGCTTCAACAACACGCCCCTGATCCGAAACCGGCTGTTCGAACAGGAGTATCTGGACGTCGACCGCGTCGAGGTGCTGCGCGGGCCGCAGGGCACCCTGTACGGCCGCAACGCCACGGGCGGGGTGGTGAACATGTTCCCCCAACTGCCGCGCTTCGCGTCCGAGGGGTTCGTGACCGGAGAGCTCGGCAACTACGACAGCAAACGCGCCCAGGCCATGGTCAACATTCCGTGGGGCGAGACCTTCGCCATGCGCGGCGCCTTCGCCTTCACCAAGCGCGACGGCTTCGACTACAACAGCTTCAACGACACCCATGTGAACGATCGTGATCTGTTCACGACCCGCCTGTCGGCGCGCTGGGAGCCCACGGCGCGGTTCCGCGCCAATGCGATCTGGGAGCATTTCGAGGAGGACGACAACCGGTCCCGCACCGGCAAGCAGTTGTGCACGACCGATCCCGGCCCCACACAGCTCGGGTCGGCGACGATTACAACGCCCTACACCCAGGATCAGCTCAGCCAGGGCTGCCTGCCCGGCTCCCTCTACAGCGATGCCGCCTACGGCGCGCCGAACGGCGGATCCTTCGGGCCCGTTCGGCTGCTCGGCACCGGTCCGAACCTCGGCTTCGGCCCCAATTTCGAGCTGATCAACCTAATCCCGCTGGGTTTCGACCCGTATGAAGGCGTGGTCCAGTCCCGCGACCTGCGCGAGATCGCCACCAGCTACGATCCGGTGTTCCGCGCCGAGAACGATGTGGTCCAGGTTAATCTGGAGTTCGATCTCAGCGCCTCCCTGACGCTGTACTCTCAGACCGCCTATGCCAAGGACGACTACTATGCGTCCCAAGACTATGCTCGCTACGTCTCGAACCCCGCCTTCGTCGACAGCAACAACGTTTTCGACTTTCTAGGCAATCCCGCGCCGTCCACGGCGACGCCGGGCGGGATCTACACCGACCCGCAGCTGGGACCCTCAGACCGCATCCTGGCGGTGGACATCAGCCAATCGGATAATCGCCAATGGTATCAGGAGATCCGGCTTCAGTCGAAGGGCCAGGGATCGTTCAACTTCAGCCTGGGCGCCAACTATCTCGATTTCAAGTCTCAGGACGATTACTACGTCTTCAACAACACCTTTTCGCTGATCGCAGAGTATTTCTACAACACGGATTTCTTGCCCAACGGCGGCATTGGCACCCAACCGTGCGACGACAGCCAACCGTTCGAATGCGTCTATGTGGACCCCAATCCGCTCAGCGAAATTAATGGAGAGGGGCATAACTATTTCCGCAGCAAGAACGTCATCCACACCCGATCCTGGGCCGTCTTCGGCGAGGGCTATTGGGACCTGACGCCTGAGCTGCGGCTGACGACCGGGCTGCGCTATACCGTGGATCGCAAGGATACGACGCCCTATCCCAGCCAACTTCTGCTCGGGGCCAACCTGAACGGCAATCCCGGTCTGGCCACAGGGGGCTATGTGCGTCGAGGCTACTATGCGCTGCCGGATATCGAGCAGAAATGGGAGGCGCTGACCGGACGCATCGTTCTCGACTGGACGCCCGACCTGTCGTTCACGAACGATACCTTGGTCTATGCATCCCTGTCGCGCGGCTACAAGGGCGGCGGCACCAATCCTCCCCGTCTCGATCTCAACCCGACCGTCGTGCAGTACCAGCCGCTGGCCAGCACCTTCGAGCCTGAATACGTCAACGCCCTCGAGATCGGCACCAAGAACACGTTGCTGGACGGCAAGCTGCGGCTGAACGCCACCGCCTTCTACTACGACTACAAGGACTACCAGGTTTCGCAGATCGTCGACCGCATCTCCTTGAACGAGAACTTCGACGCCAAGATCTGGGGGCTTGAGTTCGAGACCGTCTACAAGCCCACGGCCAACTTCCAGATCGACGCCAACTTGGGATACTTGAAGACGCGGGTCGCCGACGGCGAGGGCTCCATCGATGTGATGAACCGCACCCAGGGCAATCCCGACTGGATCACCCTGCGGCCGTGGATTCAGGTGCCGTCCAACTGCATCGCGCCGCGTGATCTGGCCGAGCAGATTTTGAACAGCCCCTTCGGGACGGAAATCGCGGTCTTCTCTCTCAGCGCTCTGTGTGCGGGTTCGTCGCGGTTCGGAACCTTCAACCCCGACCTCGCCTCCAGCCTGCCCTTCTGGCAGTTCTACGGCTTTACCTATGACCCTCTGACCGAGGCGCCGAACGGCGGCCGGGGCTTCAATGCCGACCTGGGCGGCAACGAACTGCCCAATTCGCCCAACTGGACGGCCAATGTCGGGGCCCAATACACCTGGTTCCTGGGCGATTGGGACCTGACGGTGCGCGGCGATTACTATCGTCAGGCCGAGAGCTATTTCCGGGTCTACAACACCGAGTATGACCGACTGAAGGGCTGGGACAATCTCAACCTGTCCGTTTCCCTGAAAGACAGCCAGCGCGGCCTGACCGTGCAGGCCTATGTTAAGAACGTCTTCGACGACGCGCCCATCGTCGACGCCTTCACCAACTCCGACGACACCGGCCTGACCACCAACGTCTTCACCCTGGACCCGCGGCTCTTCGCCGTGCGTCTCACCAAGAGTTTCTGACCGCTTCGCGGCCGGTTCGGAGCGGTAAGAGCCCTGCAAACCTGATCGCGCGAGCGGTCAGGTATGCCCTGCCATTCATCGTTTACCATGTTGAAAAATAATGTTTTTTCGTATTGACTCGACGCTGTTGACGGCGCTGTAAATAGCGCGTCCGGACCGTCGGACAGTCCACGGTTCGCAAGGGGCCGATCAAGGCCCGCTCAAGGGAGGACTACCATGATCAAGACGCTTTCCATCGCCGCTGCGGCGCTCGCTTCCGTCGCCGTCGCTTCCCCCAGCTTCGCTCAATCCTTCTCGCCCAGCTCGGGCAGCGTATCGGGATCGGGTTCTGTCACCCTGTCTCAGACGACGGTCGTGACCTGCAACGTCTCCATCACCGCCAGCCCGCTCAGCGCGACCAGCGCGCCGATCCCGACCCGCAGCATTTCCCCGGGCAGCGCTCTGTGCTTCGCCGTCGCTCCCAGCGGGTCGTGGAGCGCCGCCGTGGTGCCGGGTTCGACGACCTCGATCGCCCTGACGATCGGCGCCAACACCGTCGCCAACGACCCGTGCTACGGCACGGTCGTCGTCGCCTGGAACAACGCCACCAGCACCGCGACCTTCAGCAACAATGTGCTGCCCCCCGTCAACGCCGGCGGTCGCAGCTGCACAATCCGCAGCGGTTCGATCCGCATCCCCGGTCTGCAGATTCTGTAAGCCGGGCAAGCCTGCCCCCTCACCCTGAAAAGCCTCGCCGGGCGTCTGCGACGCCCGGCCTTTTTCGCGTCTCGCTCGCCTGGCGCGCCCGTCCTCGCAGCGCCGGCGCCAGGGATCGAGGCTGACTGCTATGATGCCGATCATCGTCCAGGCCGAACCGTCGCCCCTCCCCCCGCCCGTACAGCTGGACGCGGTGGAAGTCTTCGGCCGACGGGGCGCGGCCAGGGTCGCGCCGGAGCAGGTGCTGGGTCCGGACGAGATCGACGCGCTCGGGGCCTATGATATCGGCGAAGTGATCGCGCGGATGACCGAACGTCTCGGCCTGCAGCAGTCGCCTGTCGTCATCGTCAACGGCCGCCCCGTCGTGGACGCCCGAAACTTCACAGGCTTCCCGCCGGACGCGCTCATTCGGGTGGAGACCCTTCCGCCCCAGGCCGGCGCCCTCTACGGCGATCCATCGCGTCGCGTCGTCAACATCGTGCTGCAGCCCGCGTTCGAAAGTCGCGACGCCCAGGCGAAGCTGTCCCGGCCGAGCGCGGGCGGAACGTCGTCTGTCGCCGCGGAGGGGCGTCAGTCGCGTATCGAGGATAATGAGACCTTCCAGATCGGCGCCCAGAGTTCGCGCACGACCGCGCTGCGCGCGAGCGAGCGCTCCGCGACCGGCCGAAGCGCATCGGCCGACGAGACCGACACCCTGCGTCCCGAAGTCCAGGTCGCTTCGGTCTCGGTGTCCGCGACCGGCGCCATCGGCGACTGGGCGACGGCGTTCAGCAGCACGGCCCAGCGACAGAGCGACGCCTTCACCTCGAGCCTCGCGGGCCAGGCGCGCGAGACCCGCCAGATCGCAAACAGCCTGACCGCCGCGGGCGGGGTCAGCGGTCGCCTTCTTGACTGGTCTGTGCGCGCGGGCGTGGACGGCCTGGTCGCCGAGACCCGACAGTCGGGGTTGACGACATTCGCCACGCGCACCCAGGTGTTCTCGGCGTCCGTCTTTGCGGATCGTCCTATTATGGACCTGCCGGCCGGCCCCGTCCTGGTCACGGCGGACGCCCGCTACACCGCATCGACATTGGAGACCTTGCATGCGCCGGAGACGCCGGCCCAGACTCTCCAGACGCTCGCTCTCGGATCCAATCTGAACCTGCCGATCCTGTCCCGGTCATCGGAGCGGAGCGGGCCTTGGGGAGACTTGGCCGTCAATCTGGGCGGCCGATTAAACCGTCAGGACGATGCGGGCGCGAACGGCGGTCTGAACGCCGGCCTCGCCTGGTCCCCGCTCAGCAAACTGAGATTGTCGGCCCAGTGGTCGCAGGCGACCGACGCGCCGACGCGCGAGCAGAGGTCAGCCCCGCCGCAGTACGGGGCGCCTCGGCTCGTCTATGATTTCACCTCCGGCCAAGCGGTCGAGATCACGCCCCTGCTGGGCGGCAATCCGGACCTGGCGACGCAGACCGCACAAACCGTGTCGCTGTCCGCGTCCACCGGTCCGTTCGGCGCCTGGGGACTGCAGGGCAATCTTGATCTTCAGACGGTCCGCACCGAAAACGCGATCGGAGCCCTGCCGATGCTGACGCCGGCGGTCGAAGCCGCCTTTCCGGATCGTGTTTTTAGAGACGCTGAAGGGCGGCTGATCGGCCTCGATCAGCGCCCCATCAATCTGGCGCGGCTGTCCACCGAGACCCTGTCCTCCGGCTTTTCCGCCACCCTCCCGCTCGGCAGCCCTGGAGAACCGCTGCGGCGCGGGTCGATGCTGGTCGGGATCACCCACATCTGGCGCCTGGGAGACAATCTCACGATCCGCGACACTCTCCCCCGCCTCGACCTTTTGGCGGGCGACGGCGGCGGCCTTCCCCTTCACCAGCTGACCGTCCGGCTGGACGGCCGGTATGCGCGATGGGGCGTCAACGCCGTCCTGAACTGGAGAGGTCCCGCGCGCATACGCCGTGACTTTGGAAGCGATGGTCCCGACGACCTCCGACTATCGAGCCTTCTCACGGCCGGTCTGCGGATCAGCACGATGATCGATGCGCCGGAGGCGACGGAAGAGGGGGCGCGTCGTCGCCATGACGGCCTCCGTCTGGAGTTCGAGGTCGAAAACCTGTTCGACAGCAGACCCGAAGCGCGGCTCGGGGACGGCCGGCCTGCGCCTGGCTACGGCCGCAATGCCCAGGATCCCTTGGGTCGCACCCTTCGTCTAACCCTCAGTCGGCGCTTTTAGGCTAGGAGGCTCGGCGGGAGCGAAGCCGCGGTTGCGGTTTGCCCGCATGGACGTCGACCCTGCGCGCGAAGGGCCGGCTATCGATTGCCGCCCCAGACGCTTGATGGCCGTGTCTGATCGACGGCCGTCGACCTCACCGACTGTCACCGCGCGTCGGACCCGTCATTGTCCGTTGAACGCTTAGCCGATGCCGCCGTCCCGCGGCGTCCAGCAAGAGCGTTCGCATACGGTATCCGCCTGGCGACTTCGCCAGTCGCGAGGGGTTCAAGACTGCCGGATTGACCTGATCCGACGGTGCGTTTGGATGTCTCGCTTGGGTGATGGGGCGGCAATCGCGCATCCAAACGGGCGTTGTATCAGCCGCTGCTCCCGGGATTTACGTCGCCCGCCCATTCTTGCCGAGCGGTCGTCGGAGAATCGCGATCACCCCCACGACCGTTCCGCCCACGCACAAGATCAAGTCCAACCACATGCCGCCTCACACCCCGTTCAGCTGCAACGCTAGATCATCGAGGTTACAACTTCCTTCCCTGCGGGGCGCCCCTCGTGGTCCTGGGCCCATTCCTGGAGGACAAGCCGCACGCCCAGGGCGCTGCATGGGGCTGCAGTCTCCGAGCGGACGTTGATGGGCCTCGCAAGCGACAGATTAGAGAGTCTCTGGCGGATCGTGTGCTTTTCGGCGATGAGTGCGATCCGAGGGGCTTGGAGAACCGCACAGGCTGGCTCGACGCTTGAGCCCATGGACCTGACGACGGTGCGTCTCATCCTGCTGATCGCGCCGACCGTCGCCGCAGCCAGGGTGTGGCGGACGCTGACCTTGAGCGGAGGAGACTGAGTTTGGCTTTGGAGCGGTTCTTCATTAGCGCCTTCGTGATCGCCGGCGCGATCGTCGTCTTCTTCGGCTTCGTCGCCTATGTCGAAAGTCCCACGCGTCGCCGTTATAGAGATCGGACCCGCGCGTCCGAAGGCGCAACGGACGATGGCGATGATGTCAGGGCGCCGACCGGTCGCTCCCCTGATAAAGCTCGCCCGTAACGAGACGTCGCCTAGCAAGCCCTAGCGCCTTCAGCTCGTGCACGATCCGTCCGAGGCTAAGGGGCAAGTCGACGATCAGCGATGACCCGGAGCCGTGACGCTGTGCAGCGCCTCTGTTATCATTCGCTCGGTCTGCCGTGGCGCAGATGAGGCGCGGTCGAGCGCCTGGACGAAGCCAGTCGATCCAGTCGGATGACGAGGGAGGCGGCGGGCGCGGGAGGCGGCAAGGGGGTGACGATGAGCGACGGTGCCTTGGAGCGGCGCGCCATGGGGGCGGAGCAGCTGATGACGGCGAAAATTACGGAGTTCGCGGCGCATCTGACGGCGGGAGACCGCGCCGCCGCCGAACGCGCGA
>Ga0157370_10002500_pt1 | contig 22163 bp, 20 predicted proteins | sample C35metaG_FD_113463 | JGI IMG/M metagenome (GOLD analysis project Ga0157370, IMG submission 113463) | Corn rhizosphere microbial communities from Kellogg Biological Station, Michigan, USA - C3-5 metaG | ecosystem: Host-associated > Plants > Roots > Rhizosphere > Soil | place: USA: Michigan...
CTCAGGTGGCTGCGCTCGTCCGTTGCGACGCGAGCGAGATCGTGTTTACGTCGGGGGCGACCGAATCGATCAATCTGGCGCTGAAGGGCGTCGCGGCGTTTCACCGCGACCGCGGCCGGCATCTCGTCACGCTGGCGACCGAGCACCGTGCGACGCTGGATGCGCTCCACGCGCTCGCGCAGAACGGCTTCGACGTGACGCGGTTGCCGGTCGAAGCCGGGGGGCTCGTCGACCCGCAGCGGTTTGCGGCAGCGTTGCGGCCGCAGACCATCGCCGCGTCGGTGATGGCGGTCAACAACGAGATCGGCGTGATCCAGGACATCGGCGCGCTCGGTGCAGTCTGTCGCGCGCACGGCGTGGTGTTCCACGTCGATGCGGCGCAGGCGACCGGCAAGATCGCCATCGACCTCGCGTCGCTTCCGGTGGACCTGATGTCGCTGTCGGCGCACAAAACCTGCGGTCCGCAGGGCATCGGCGCACTGTTCGTCCGCCGCAAGCCACGTGTGCGCATCGATGCACAGATGCACGGAGGCGGCCAGGAGCGTGGCCTGCGCGCAGGTACGCTGGCGACGCACCAGATCGTCGGCATGGGCGAGGCGTTCGCGCTGGCCGAGCTCGACCTCGACGCCGAGAACGCGCGCGTCGGTGCGCTACGCGACCGGCTGTGGCGCGAGCTCACCGCGATCGGTGGTGTGTTGCGCAACGGCAGCATCGAGCACAGTGTCGCCCAGCTTCTCAACGTCACCTTCGACGGCGTCTCCGCCGAGGAGTTGATGGCGGAGATCGAGGGGGTCGCGGTGTCGACCGGCTCGGCCTGCGGGTCGGGCTCGACCGAGCCGTCGCACGTGCTGCGCTCGCTCGGGCTCCCCGACGAGCTCGCGCACGGCGCGCTGCGTTTCTCGCTCGGACGGACCACGACGGCAGACGAGATCGACCGCGCCGCGGCACGGGTGAAGCGCGCGGTCGCCAGGCTGCGCCGGCCGGAGGGCACCGGACGGCCGCGCCGGCGCGGCATCCGTGATGGCGGTACAATGGAAGCTCGGACGCAATCGGATTGACGACGATGTCGATTACCCTCACCGAATCCGCCGCCAGGCACGTCACAGCCCACCTCGCGCAACGCGGGAGGGGCGTCGGACTGCGCCTGGGCGTGCGCAGCTCGGGATGCTCGGGCTTCGCCTATAAGGTGGACTACGCGGACGAGATCCAGCCCGACGACGCCCAGTTCGAGTCGCGTGGCGTACGCGTGCTCGTCGACCTGAAAAGCCTTCCGTACGTGCAGGGCATCGAGCTCGACTTCACGAAGGACGGACTCAACGAGCGCTTCACGTTCAACAATCCGAACGTGAAGGATCAGTGCGGTTGCGGCCAGTCGTTCAATATCTAGGCCAAGCGTCCGCCGTCAGCCGAAGAGGTTGAGCACCGCGTCGAGTCCGCAGTGATCGATCGCGTGCGTCGCCCGCGCGCGAACCACCGGTTTTGCGCGCCAGGCGACCGCCACGTCGCCGGCGGCGAACATCGGCAGGTCGTTCGCGCCGTCGCCGATCACCGCAACGAGCCCGTCGCTACCGCGCAGCCGCTGCGCGAGCGCGGCAATCAGTGCGGCTTTCGCCGCGGCGTCGACGGTCGTGCCGGCGATGCGGCCGGTCAGCCTGCCGGCCGTTACTTCGAACTCGTTGGCGATCGTCCAGTCGATTGCGAGCTCCGCCTGCAGGCGGTCGGTGAAGAAGGTGAAGCCCCCGGAGGCGAGCAGCGTTTCGATGCCACGCGCGTGCAGCGACTCGAACAGGTTCACGGCCCCGGGCGACAGCCGAAGGCGCTCATCGTAGACGCGCTGCAGCGCCTCCACCGGAAGCCCTTCGAGCAACGCGACGCGGCGTACGAGGCTCTCGCGAAAGTCGATCTCGCCGCGCATCGCGGCAGCGGTGATCGCCGCGACCTGGGGCTTGATTCCGCGCAGGTCGGCGATCTCGTCGATGCATTCGATGGTGATCAGCGTCGAGTCCATGTCCATCGCGACGAGCCGAAGGCGCTCGATGCTTCGTGTTCGCGGCACGAGCGCCCAGTCGCATCCGGCGGCGGCGAGCGCGTCGGCGACGCCATCGAGGGTTCGCGGCGCAACGAGCCGGAACGCCGCGCATTGCGCGCGATCGAGGGGAACGACGTCGGACGCGCCGGAGAGCGCGCGCAGGAGGTCGACGTCCTCGGGTGCGAGCTGTGGTGCCTGGACGACGAGGTCAGTGCCGTCCGTCATCGAGAGCGAAATCGATTTTCGCCTGCTCGAGGTCGACGCGGACGACGCGGACCCGCACGCGCCCGGCGAGCTGGAACACGCGGCCGCTGCGCTCGCCGACGAGTGCGTGCCGGCCGGCATCGAAATGGAAGTAGTCTCGCGGAAGGTCGGTCACGTGCACGAGGCCATCGATGGCGAGGCCGTCGAGCGTGACGAAGATCCCGAAGCTCGCGACGCCGCTGATCGTTCCGGCGAACACGTCGCCGACGCGATCGCGCATGTAGTGGCACTTCAGCCACTGCAGCACGTCGCGCGATGCTTCGTCCGCGCGCCGCTCGGTCATCGAGCAGTGAACGCCGAGCTCGGCGAGCGACGCTCCCTTCGGCGCGTAGGTCTTCCCGGCCAGCACGGCCTTCAATGCGCGATGGACGAGGAGGTCCGGATAGCGGCGGATCGGCGACGTGAAGTGGGCATAGCGATCGTAGGCGAGGCCGAAATGGCCGACGTTGTCGGGGCTGTAGCGCGCCTGCGCCAGCGAGCGCAGCAGCACCGTTTCGAACAGCGCGCGGTCTGGGCGCTCACCGATCCTCGCCATAAGCGCTGCGTAGTCGCCCGCCTGCGGGGCGTTGCCGCCGGTGAGCGCGAGGCCCGACGTCGCGAGGAACTCGCGCAGGGCGGCGAGTTTGTCCGCCGGCGGGCCCTCGTGCACGCGGTAGAGCGTCGCGTGTCCGTGCTCGGCGAGGAACGACGCGGCGCAGACGTTGGCCGCGAGCATGCATTCCTCGATCAGCCGGTGGGCATCGTTGCGCGGTGACGGGAAGATGCGGTCGATGCGTCCAGCTTCGTCGAACGCGATCTCGAGCTCGGCGGTGTCGAAGTCGATCGCCCCGCGTCGTGCGCGCGCGGCGAAGAGTGCGCGATAGACGCGGTCGAGGTGACCGAGGCTTGTTTCGACCGCGCGAGGCAGGAGTTCGGGACTCTCCTTGCGGCCGCGATTCGGCGACGCCGCGGCAGCTGCGTTCGCGGTCAGCCATCGATGCACGTCGGAATAGGTGAGCCGCGCGTGCGAATGCATGACCGCAGCGTAGAACTCGTAGGAGGCTATCGTCCCGTCGCGACCGATCCGCATGTCGCAGGCGACGCAGAGGCGGTCGACCGCGGGCTTCAGCGAGCAGAGCTCGTTCGAGAGCGCCTCGGGCAACATCGGAATCACGCGGCGCGGGAAGTACACCGAGGTGGCTCGCTCGCGCGCATCCGCATCGAGCGCGTCACCGTCCCTGACGTAATGCGACACGTCGGCGATCGCGACGACGAGCCGGTGCGCGTCTCCGGCAGGCTCACAGTACACGGCGTCGTCGAAATCGCGCGCGTTGTCGCCGTCGATGGTGACGAGCGGGAGCTTCGTGAGGTCGCGCCTACCGCGCAGGTCGGTCGGCCGCACCGACGCGGGCAGCTTCGCCGCAAGACGATCGGCCGCCGCGCTCCACTCGAACGGCAGCGCGTGCTTGCGCAGCGCGATCTCGATCTCGATGCCTGGATCGGTGGCATCGCCCAGTACCTCGACCACGCGTGCGATCGCTTCGCGCTGCGCACTCGGTTGCTCGACGATCTCGACGACGACGACCTGCCCGCGCGTCGCCGAGCCGCGCTCGCCTGGCGGCACGACGAGGTCCTGGCTGATGCGCCGATTCTCCGCTTCGACGAACCACACGCCGCGCTCCTCGTGCAGCCGGCCGACGATCTTGCGGTTGGCACGCTGCACGACCTCGACGATCTCTCCTTCGGGGCGCCCGCGACGATCGACACCGACGACCTTCGCGTTCGCGCGGTCGCCGTGCAGCACCTTGCGCATCTCGGACGGCGGGAGGAACAGGTCGTTGCCGCCAGCGTCAGGAACGAGGAAGCCGAAGCCGTCGGCGTGACCCTGGATGGTGCCGGTGACGATGTCGAGCTTCGCGGCGACGCAGAGCTCACCCTTCCGGTTGACGAAGAGCCTCCCCGCGCGCTCGAGCTCGCCGAGCGGGGCGTCGAGCGCGCGCTTCGAGCGGCCTGCGAGGCCGAGCTTCGCGGCGAGTTCGGCAGGTGTCAGCGGCTCGCCGGCGACGATCAGCGCGTCGAGCAGCTCGTCGGCGGAGAGCAAGTTGGGACGCGCGCCGCGCGCGCGCGGCGCGCGGGCGTCAGCCGATCGCGAGGCACTGCCACGCGGAGTGGTCGCCGCACGACGGCGCATCGGTATGCTTTTTGACAAGGGTAATCGGTAAAATTACAATGCGCGGTTCGAGTCGTCACGCCTGCCCAGATGGCGGAATTGGTAGACGCACCAGGTTCAGGTCCTGGCGGTGGCAACACTGTGGAGGTTCGAGTCCTCTTCTGGGCACCACTCCCGATCGCATTGTCACACAGCGCTCGCTGACGCGTGCGCCAGAAAGCGCTCATGCAGTCGCGGCGAGCCGCTCCCGAAGTGTCGCCGGATCGAGGCTGTCGTAGATCTCGAACGGCTGGTGGATCCACGGGCTGTCGGCGAGGTAGTCGACGCAGTAATCGGGCTTGAACACCGAGCTTGCCTTCCACCACAGCACGGCCGTGCGCAGCTCGGTGATGTGCGGAAAGCGGTGCGGCAGTTCGGCGCGCACGGCGGCGAGCGTATGGCCGGAGTCCACCATGTCGTCGACGAGCAGCACGCGCTCGCCAAGACGCGGCCGCGTCATCGTCATGTGCTCGGCGATCACCAGCTCGCCGCGGATCGTCCCGCCCTCGGCGGCGTAGGAGTGCGTCGAGAGGATGGCGAGCGGCTGGTCGAAGATCCGTGACAGCACGTCGCCGACGCGAAGGCCGCCGCGGGCGATGCAGATGATCTGGTCGAACCGGAAATTCGCGTCGTAGACGATGAGCGCGAGGCGCTCGACGAGACGATTGTACTGGTGCCAATCGACGTGCAGACTCAAGGGCGCCTCCCTGCGTGGCCTCGGGCTCAGCGGAACGGATGGTGAACGAGGATCGTCTCGTCGCGGTCGGGACCTGTCGACACCATCGCGATCGGCACGCCGGTGAGCGCCTCGATGCGCTCGAGATAGGCGCGTGCGGCGGAGGGGAGCGCCGCGAAGCTCCGCGCGCCGACCGTGCTCGCGGTCCATCCCGGCAGCGTCTCGTAGACCGGCCTGCAGCGCGCGACGGCGTCGGCGCCGCTCGGGATCAGCGTGGCAACGGTGCCGTCGATGTCATAGTGCGTGCAGATGCGGATCTCGTCGAAGCCGTCGAGGACATCGAGCTTGGTGATGCACAGGCCGTCGGCGCCATTCAACTGAAGCGAGCGGGTGAGCATCGGAATGTCGATCCAGCCACAGCGCCGTGGCCGTCCGGTGACCGAGCCGAATTCGTTGCCGCGTTTCGCGAGCGCCGCACCGGTCGCGTCGGTGAGCTCGGTCGGGAAAGGCCCGGCACCGACGCGCGTCGTGTACGCCTTGACGATGCCGAGCACGTAATCGAGAAGTTGCGGTCCGATGCCGGTCCCGGTCGCCGCCGCCCCAGCAAGGCAGTTCGAGCTCGTCACGTACGGGTAGGTGCCGTGGTCGACGTCGAGCAGCGCGCCCTGCGCGCCTTCGAAAAGCAGCGAGTCCCCGCGCGCGCGGGCGCGCTGGATCGCCGAGGCGACGTCGGACACCATCGGAGTGATCCGCCCGGCGAGCGCCAGCGCCTCGTCGCGCATCGGTGCGAACGGCAGCGGCGGGCGCTTGTAGTAGTGGGCGAGCGTGAAGTTGTGCAGGTCGAGAAGCTGCTCGAGCTTGGCCGCGAAGCGCTCGGGATCGGCGAGGTCCTGCACACGCAGCGCGCGCCGCGCGATCTTGTCCTCGTACGCGGGGCCGATGCCGCGACCGGTCGTGCCGATCTTCAGCGTGTCGCCAAGCGCAGCCTCGCGCGCGCGGTCGAGCGCCTCGTGGATCGGCAGCACGAGCGGGCACGCGGGTGAGATCGCCAGCCGCGAGCGGACGTCGACGCCCGCGGCCTCGAGCTCGCCGATCTCCTGCATCAGCGCGGACGGCGACAGCACGACGCCGTTGCCGATCAGGATGGCGACGTCGCGGCGCAGGACACCCGACGGAATCAGGCGCAGCACCGTGCGCTTGCCGCCGATCACCAGCGTGTGGCCGGCATTGTGCCCGCCCTGGAAGCGGACAACCCCCTGGGCGTTCTCGGTCAACCAGTCGACGACCTTGCCCTTGCCCTCGTCGCCCCATTGCGCGCCGATGACGACTACGTTCTTGCCCATGGGTAGCGTGCGTCGCGTGTCGAAGGTTCAGGCGCCACCGATGAGACCGGTAAGCTGGCGCAGGTAGAGCGTGAAGCCGGTTGCGGGCCGCGAGCGCCCGAAGGCGCGACCGATGCCATCGTAGCGTCCACCGTTGCCGACGGGCGTCGGTGAGCCTGCCACATAGGCCGAGAAGATCACGCCATTGTGGTAATGATAGCCGCGCAAATCGCCGAGATCGACGTGGATCTCGTGCACCTGCGCCGCCGCCGACGCGGCAAGGTCCTCGAGCGTCGCGAGCGCGTTGGCGACGGCCGGGATGTCGGGAAGCGTGCGCCGCGCAGCCGCCAGCACTTCGGCGGCGGGTCCGTAGAGCGTCGTCAGGGCGACCATCGCATCACCCCACGCGCGCGGCAGGCGCGAGGTCAGCGCGGTCACCGCCGGCCGGTCCTTCAGTCGAAGCGCGTCGAAAACGTCTTCGCTCTCGCCGTTGCCGGCAAGGCCCGCCCCGGCTGCCAGCGCGCGATAGATGCCGACGTGGCCGAGATCGAGGTGAACCCGCTGCACGCCTGCGGCGCAGAGCGCCGACGCGAGCAGGGTGATCACCTCGCGATCGGCTTCGATGCCTGGCTCGCCGAAGAGCTCGGCTCCGACCTGCATCACCTCGCGCGTCGCGCCTGGACCTCCGGAACTCGTGCGAAGCACGCTTCCCGCGTAACACAGGCGCGTCGGTCCCGTTTCATTGAGGAGGTGGGCGTCGATTCGCGCGACCTGCGGCGTGATGTCGGCCCGCACGCCGAGCAGGTGCCCCGACATCGGGTCGACGACCTTGAAAGTCTGCAGCTCGAGATCACGGCCGCTTCCGGTCAGCAGCGATTCGAGATGCTCGACGAGCGGCGGACGCACGAGCCGGTAGCCGGCACCGCCGAAGTGATCGAGCAGCACCCTGCGCAGGCGCTCGACGACGATCGCCTCGTCGGGGAGGAGGTCGTCGATCGCATCGGGGAGGAGCCACTTATGCATTGCCGGTGAGAAAGAGCCCGACGAGCCCGATGCCGATCGAGAGCACGCCGACGAAGCGAAGCTGGCCGTCGGTGAGCTCGGTGAGGCGCCTGAAGCTGTCGCGCCACAGCCGCGGCGCGACGAAGGGCAGCAGCCCCTCGAGGACCAGAACGAGCGCCAGCGCAGTCCACAGCGTCTCAGACACGCGATTCCCCGTCCCTCGGCCCGCGGCGACAGCCTATCTGGCTTTGGCGCCCGCGGGCACCTTGGCGTTGCCGTCCTGCTTGAAATAACGGAAGAACTGCGAGCTGGGATCGAGCACCATCAGGTCACGCCGCCCCTGGAACGCCGCCTTGTACGCGTCGAGGCTGCGATAGAACGCATAGAACTCGGGATTCTTGCCGTAGGCCTGCCCGTAGATCAGCGACGCCTTCGCGTCACCGTCGCCCTTGATCTTCTGCGCCTGCCGGTACGCGTCGGCGAGGATCACCTGGCGCTGACGGTCGGCGTCGGCACGGATCTGCTCGGATTCTGCCGCCCCCATCGAGCGAAGCTCGTTGGCGACGCGGCGCCGCTCGGATTCCATCCTCTGGTAGACCGGACCCGTCACATCGGGAGGGAGCTCGACGCGCCGCAGCCGCACGTCGATCACCTCGACGCCGATCGATTTCGCGTCGGCATTGGCCTTCTGCTGCGTGACCGAAGTGATCTTGTCGCGCGCGGAGGAGATCGCCTCGTGGACGTCGTGCTTGTTGAATTCCTGCGCGAGGTTCGCGCGCACCGTCTGCGCAAGCCTCCGGCGGGCAGCTTCCTCGTCACCCTGCACCGACACGTAGTACTGGCGCACGTCGATGATCTTCCAAAGCACGACGAAGTCGACGAGAAGAGGCTTCTTCTCGGACGTCGTCATGCGGTCGGGCTCGGGGTTGTCGAGCGTCAGGTTCACCTTGTCGTAGTACTTGACGTTCTGGATGAACGGCCACTTGAAGTACAGCCCGGCATCCGACTTCGTCTCGATGATTTCGCCGAGCTGGAACTTGATCGCGTACTTGCGCTGGTCGACCGTGTAGATCGACTGCGACACGACGAACAGCACTGCGACGACGACGGCGAGGGCGGGGAGCGTCAGTTTCATCGGGTCAGCGCCCCTCGCGGTTGCGAAGCGCGTCGCGCGAGCGCGACGGATCGTAGCCCGATGTGCCGTCGGACGAGCCCGCAGCGGATGCGCCCGCCTTGCCGGCGGAGGAGCCCGACCCTGAATCGGACGCGGCCGGCGGCGACTCGGGCGCGGCCGGCGACGCAACGGAACTCGCGTGGTCGATCAGCTTGTCGAGCGGGAGATAGAGCAGGTTACCTGCATTCTTCTGGTCGACGACGATCTTGCTCGTGTTCGCGAGCACCGACTGCATCGTGTCGAGGTAGAGGCGCTCACGCGTGACTCCCGGCGCCTTCTCGTACTGCGTGAGCACCTGGTCGAAGCGCTGCGTGTCCCCTTCGGCGCGCTGGACGACCTCCGACGTGTAGCCGTTTGCCTCTTCGAGGAGACGCGCCGCCATCCCGCGCGCCCGCGGCACGACGTTGTTGGCGTAGGCCTGGCCCTCGTTCTTCAGGCGCTCGCGGTCCTGGCCGGCCTTGACCGCGTCGTCGAACGCGGCCTGCACCTTGTCGGGCGGCTGCACGTTCTGCAGCGTCACCTGCTGCACGAACACGCCGGTGCGGTAGCGGTCGAGCATCTGCTGCATCAGCTGCTGGGCCTGATTCGCAATCTGCTCGCGGCCCTCGTAGAGCGCGAAGTCCATCTTGCTCTTGCCGACGACCTCACGGATGGCCGACTCGGCGACGTAGGCGACGATCTGGTCGGGCTGGCGGTTGTTGAATACGTAATCCGCAGCGCTCTTCAGGTTGTACTGGACCGCGAACTCGATGTCGATGATGTTCTCGTCCTCGGTCAGCATCACCGCCTCGGCGTCGATCTTGTTCTTCGGCGTGTTGCGATAGCCGATCTCGATCGTCTTGACCTGCGAGAAATCGACGAGCTGGACCGCCTCGACCGGCCACGGCAGGTGCCAGCGCGGACCGGGCAGCGTCGTCTCCGTATAGCGGCCGAAGCGCGTGACTACGCCGCGGCGCCCGGCATCGACGATGTAGAAGCCGCTCGCGACCCAGATCACGATGACGAGCGCGACCAGCCACATGAGCCCGGCCACTGGCACGCCACCCGGAGGAGGACCGCCTTCGTGGGGCTCCTGCGGCGGCTTGCGCCCGAAGAGCTCGCTCATCCGGCGGTTGACGTTGCGCCAGATCTCGTCGAGATCGGGCGGGCCGCCGCCACCGCGCTTTCCCCATTGCGGGTCGTTCAGCGACACGACGGGGCCATCGGGATGTTCGGCATGGGCGGCGAAGACGAGTTGCGCGGGCCCCGGTCAGCCGGTTTGCGCAGACGTGGACGTTGCGTGAACGTTGGAGTCGAGCGGAAAACGTTCGGCCAGAGCCGTGCGCAGGAGGTCGACCCCGGCGCCGGTCGCAGCACTGACGCGAACCGTGCCGATGTTACCACAGCCATCGCGCTCGATCCCGGCGTCGAGCCCGGCGAGGTCGCATTTGTTGAATACCCGGATGCGCGGCACGTCCGATGCGCCGATTTCCGCGAGCAGCCGCAGGACGGCAGCAACCTGCTCGTCTCGATCGTGCGCGCTCGCGTCGATCACGTGCAGCAGCAGATCGGCGTCACCGGCCTCGGCGAGCGTTGCGGCGAACGCCGCCACGAGGTCGTGCGGGAGGTCGTGGATGAAGCCGACGGTGTCGGAGAGCACGAGCGACCGTGCGCCGGGCGCATGCGCGCGGCGCAGCGTCGTGTCGAGCGTCGCGAACAGCTGGTCCGCCGCATAGACGCGGGCGCCGGTCAGACGATTGAAGAGCGTCGACTTGCCGGCGTTCGTGTAGCCGATCAGCGCGACCGTACGCAGATCGGCGCGGTGGCGCGCGCGGTTCTGCGTCGAGCGCCGTGTGGCGACGCGACGCAGCCGCTCGCGCAGCAGCTTGACGCGCTGCGTGATCAGGCGCCGGTCGGTTTCGAGCTGCGTCTCGCCGGGTCCGCGCAGGCCGATGCCTCCCTTCTGGCGCTCGAGGTGGGTCCAGCCGCCGACGAGGCGCGTCGCCATGTGCGAGAGTTGCGCGAGCTCGACCTGCAACTTGCCCTCGGCGCTGCGCGCTCGCTGCGCGAAGATGTCGAGGATCAGGCTCGTCCGGTCGACGACGCGGCACTCGAGCGCGCGCTCGAGGTTGCGCTGCTGGACGCCGGAAAGCGCGTGGTCGAAGATGACGACATCGGCCGCCGATTCGCGCCTGCGGTCGGCGATCTCCTCGACCTTTCCGCGACCGGCGAACAGCGCAGGGTCGGGGCGCGCGCGGTGCCCGCCGAGCTCGCCGACGACCGTCGCTCCGGCCGAGGCGGCGAGCGCAGCGATCTCCTCGCGCCGCCCTGTGCGACGCTCGCCGTCGACGTCGAGGGCGACGACGAGCGCCCTGTCACGGCCTGCCGGACGCTCGAACAAGCTCAGGCGCCCGCGGGCGTGCCGGCAGCGACCCGCCCGCGCAAATCAGGGCTCGGCCTCGTGGCCGTGATTCGGGTGCGGCATCGCGACCGGTCGCGATGGCACCACCGTGGAGATCGCGTGCTTGTAGACCATCTGCGTGACAGTGTTCTTGAGCAGCACGACGTACTGGTCGAACGACTCGATCTGACCCTGCAGTTTGATCCCGTTCACCAGGTAGATCGAAACCTGCACGTGCTCCTTGCGCAGGGTGTTGAGGAACGGGTCTTGTAGCATTTGCCCTTTGTTGCTCATCGATCGGCTCCGCGTCTCGATTGGTCCCGCGTCGTGCACCCGGTCCGCGCGGCGCGGCCGGCGAACCTGCGCGACTCCCCACCCTGTGGCACGGGTCGCGCTAGCGGCGTGCGGTAGTGTCCGCCCAGGGGTTGGCGCCCGTCTTGAATTCTATCCTAAGCGGGGTGCCGCGCAGTTTGAACGCGTCGGCGAAGAAATGTTCCAGATAGCGCCGGTACGCGGCCGGGACGTGGCGCAGCGCAGATCCGTGGATCACGACGATCGGCGGATTCATGCCTCCCTGATGGGCGTAGCGCAGCTTCGGGCGCACCATGCCGGCGCGCGGGGGCTGCTGGCGCAGCACGGCCTGCTGCAGCGCGCGTGTAAGACGCGGCGTCGGCAGACGCGCCATCGCCGCGGCGTAGGCGGCGTCGACGCCTTCGAGCAGCGCGGACAGGCCGTGCCGCTGGCGTGCCGAAATCGGCTGCTGCTGCGCGAAGTCCGTGAAGGCGAGCTTGCGCTCGATGTCGCGCCGCACGGCCTCGCGCTGTTCGTGCGTCGCGGCATCCCACTTGTTGATCGCGACGACGAGCGCGCGACCCTCTTCGAGCACGTGCCCGGCGAGGTGCGCGTCCTGCTCGCTGATCCCCTCGACGGCGTCGAGCAGCAGTACGACGACGTTCGCGTCGGCGATCGACTGCAGCGTCTTGATCACCGAGAATTTCTCGATCGTGCCGTCGACCTTCGCGCGACGGCGTACGCCCGCGGTGTCGATCAGCGTGTAGCGACGTCCGCGCTGCTCGAAGTCGAGGCGGATCGAATCGCGCGTCGTGCCGGGCTCGTCGAACGCGATCACTCGCTCCTCGCCGAGGAGCGCGTTGACGAGCGTCGACTTGCCGACGTTGGGCCGGCCGACGATCGCGACGACGATGCGCCCGGCGGAACCGGCGTCCTCGCCGCTTTCGCCGTCGTCGGCGGGCGCCGCTGCCTCGGCCGGCGCGGCGCAGCGATCGAGCGCGATCTCGACGAGGTCGCGGACGTTCTCGCCGTGCGCCGCCGAGATCGGATACGGCTCGCCGAGCGCCAACTCGTGAAAATCGGCCGTCGCGCGCTCGCCCGGCATCCCCTCGGCTTTGTTGACGGCGACGATCACCGGGCGCCCCGAGCGGCGCAGCAGCTCGCCGATCTCGCGATCCTGCGGCGCCACCCCGGAGCGCGCGTCGACGACGAACACCACGGCGTCGCATTCGGCGATCGCCGTACGCGCCTGCTTCGCCATCTCGTACAGGATTCCCGCGGTCGCGACGGGCTCGAAGCCGCCGGTGTCGACGACGATGTAGTCGCGCTCGCCGGCGCGCGCGCGACCGTAATGACGATCGCGCGTCAGGCCCGGAATGTCCGCGACGAGCGCGTTGCGGCTCTTCGTCAGGCGGTTGAACAGAGTCGACTTGCCGACGTTGGGACGGCCGACGAGGGCGATGGTTGGCAACATCGTTGTCGTGGTCCGCGACCGGCCTCGGGCCGGCGGCGCGGCTGCGCGGTCACCTCGCGGTGACCGCGTAGAGATCGCCCTTCTGCGATTGCCACAGGATGCCGTTGCCGAACCGCGCCGGCTGTGCCGTCGCCGCGCTGCCATCGGTGGCGAGGCGGCCGACGTAGCGGCCGTCGGCGCGCGCCACGAGGTGCAGGTAGCCCTGGACGTCGATCACCGCGACGTCGTCGCCGATGACCTGCGGCCCGCCGATCCTGCGCTTGGCGAGCACATCCTGCTTCCACACCGACGCGCCGTTCGTGCGGTCGAGTGCCTGGATGCTGCCATCGGCTGCAACGATGTAGAGGCGCGACGTGTCTCCGGTGATGCCGGCGAGGCTCGAAATGTCGCGCGTCCACAGCAGCGTGCCACGCACGATGTCGAAGCACGCAACGCGCCCCTGATAGGCTGCGGCGCAGACCTCGTTCTCGTTGACGAACGGCAGGCTGGTGACGTCGGCGATCCGGTCGAGCTCGGTCGATCCTTTCGGTACCGCCACCGTTCCCTCCCAGCCGATGGCCCCGGTCTCGGTGGCGATGGCGAGGAGGCTCCCGCCGGCCATGCCGACGAACACCGCGCCGCGCGTCTCGACGCCCCCGGCATTGTTGCGGATCGTCAGCGACGGCAGCGTTCGCGGGTCGACCCACTGCGTTTTGCCGGTGTCCGCGGCGAGTCCGTAAATTCTTCCATCGCCTGACTGGACGACGACGATGTTGCCGACGACGATCGGTGGCGAGATCACCTCGCTCGAAACCTGGCCAGTCCAGCGCGCTTTGCCGTCGGCGCCGAACGCGAGCACCTTGCCCTGATCGGTGCCTACCACGACGAGCGCCGTACCGGCGCCGGGCCCCGCCTCGAGCTTCTGCCCGGCGCTGATCCGCCACACGCTGCGCCCGGTCGCCGGATCGAAGCGCATCAGCGTGCCGTCCTGCGCGGCAGCATAGACCGCCTCGGGCGTGATCGCCGGGGCGAAGCCCGGACCCGCCTTGCCGATCTCGGCGCGCCAGATCACGCTCGCTGTTGCCCTGGCGGTCAGCGCAGGGAGCGGACCGGGCTTGTTCGAACCCCCGGTCAGCCAGTCGAACGAAGGTGGCGGAATCGTCGGCAGTGTCAGCGAGTCCGACGACAGGCTCTTGCAGCCGGCGACGAGCGCGGCCGCTGCGAGCGCGACAGCGAGACTCGGGAGCGCGCCGCGCAGCGTCATGGCTTGACCGGCGCGGTTGCCGTAGCCGCAGCCGCAGCCGATCCGGCAACTGCCGCCGATGCGGTACCCGCCACCGACACGTTGGTGCCGCCCTGCGCGGCAGCCTGCGCCGGGACGGGCAGCGAATCGAGCTTGAGCTGCACGTAATTGCGGTACGGCGACTTCGCGTCGAGCTTGGCGAGCGCGGTCTGATACGCCTTGCGCGCGTCGGCATTGCGGCCGGCCGCGGCGAGTGCATCGCCGCGAAGGTCCGCGAACATGCCGTCGAAGCTCGGCGGGTGCGCGGCGTCGAGCGCGGCAAGCGCGGCGTCGTATTGCCCGTCGTCGATGTGAATCTGCGCGATCCGGTAACGCGCGATCGCCTTCAGCGCGTCTTCCGACGTGTGCTCAACGGCGCCGTCGAGCTGCGCCAGCGCGGCCTTGTGGTCGCCCGCGTCGTAGAGCATCTTCGCGTAGACGAGCTCCGCGCGCGCGGCGTAGCCGGTGCGGGCGTAGCGATCGGTGAGGTCTGCAACGGCGTCCTTCGCCTTCGCCATGTCCTTGCTGCCCGAGGCGGCGTCGACCGCGGCGTAGAGCGCCGACGCTTCGAGCGCATGCCGCGCGCTCCACCAGCGCCATCCCTGGTAGCCGACGACGACGACGGCGGCGGCGACGACGACGGCGGTGATCGGGGTGCCCCAGCGCACCCACCATGCCTTGAGCTCTTCGATCTGGTCCTGCTCTTCGTGGTCATACGCCGGCATCGCCGCCCCCTTTTCCACTGGTTCGTTCGCGCAGCCACGCTGCGATTGCCGCCGCGGGCACCTCGGCCTGCGGGGCATCGGTGCGCAGCGGTTTGACTGCGACGGCTCCCGCCGCGGCCTCGTTGTCGCCGACGATCAGCGCGAACTCGGCGCCGCTCGCGTCGGCACGCTTCATCTGCGCCTTGAAACTTCCGCCGCCGGCGTGCGTAACGACAGCCAGACCGGCGTCGCGCAATGCCTCGGCGGTGCGCCGGGCGAGCGTGCCGGCGCGTTCGCCGGCGTGAACGACGTAAGCGACGGGCGCTGCCACGACCGCCTTGCGAGCATCCTCCAGCAGCAGGACCATCCGCTCGATGCCCATGCCGAAGCCGCACGCGGGCGTCGGTTTGCCGCCGAGCTGCTCGAAAAGCCCGTCGTAGCGCCCGCCGCCGGCAACGGTACCCTGGGCGCCGAGCCGGTCGGTGACGAACTCGAACACCGTTCGATTGTAGTAGTCGAGGCCGCGGACGAGCCGCGGGTTGATGGTGAACCCGAGACCTTCCTCGGCAAGCAGCGTCTGCAGCGCTTCGAAATGCAGGCGCGAAGCGTCGGACAGTCGATCGACGAGCCTCGGCGCGCGGTCGACGAGCTCGCGCAGCGATGGATTCTTGCTGTCGAGGATGCGCAACGGGTTCGTGTGGAGCCTTCGTTTCGAGTCCTCATCGAGGAGCGCGACGTTCGCCTCGAAGTGGGCGACGAGCGCAGCGCGGTGCGCCTTGCGCTCGGCGGCGTCGCCGATCGAGTTGATCTCGAGCCGGATGCTGCCGGCGACGCCGAGCTCGCGCCACAGCCGCGCCAGCATCACCATCTGTTCGGCGTCGACGTCGGGCCCCGCGAAGCCGAGCGCCTCGACGTCGAACTGGTGGAACTGCCGGTAGCGGCCCTTCTGCGGGCGCTCGTGCCTGAACATCGGGCCGGCCGTCCACACACGCAGCGGCCGCTCGTGAATCAGGCTGTGCTCGATCGCCGCACGCACGATACCCGCCGTCGCCTCGGGACGCAGCGTCAGGCTCTCGCCGCTCAGCCGGTCGGCGAAGCTGTACATCTCCTTCTCGACGACGTCGGTCACCGCGCCGATCGCGCGCACGAACAGCGGCGTCGGCTCGACGACCGGTGTGCGCAGGTTGCGGTAGCCGTACCGGCGGAACACGTCGCGCGTCGTATCCTCGAAGAACTCCCACAGCGGCGCCTCGACGGGGAGCAGGTCATTCATTCCGCGAACCGCCTGCAGCGTCGAAGGCCGCGTCGCCGTCGTCGTGCTCATGGACGTGCTCGTCGTCGCGCTCATCGCGGCGGCGCCTGCACTGCGGTGCCCGCGCCGCGCTGCGCCACCAGGTTCGTCGTCGCAGGCTTGCCGCCCCAGGTCGTCTCGACGTATTCGGTGACGATCGCCTCGAACTCCTCGGCGATGCGCTCGCCGCGCAACGTGACGGTCTTGCGGCCGTCGACGTACACCGGCGCGACCGGCGTCTCGCCGGTGCCGGGCAGCGAGATGCCGACGTTGGCGAGCCTCGATTCGCCCGGCCCGTTGACGACGCAACCCATGACGGCGACGTGCATCGTCTCGACCCCGGGGTAACGAGCTCGCCATGCCGGCATCGATTGGCGCAGGAACGCCTGAATGCGCGCGGCGAGGTCCTGGAAGGTCGTGCTGGTGGTGCGTCCGCAGCCCGGGCACGCGCTCACCATCGGTGCGAACGAGCGCAGGCCCATCACCTGCAGCAACTCCTGCGCGACGATCACTTCGCGCGTGCGGTCGCCGTCAGGCTCGGGGGTAAGCGACACGCGGATGGTGTCGCCGATGCCCTGCTGCAGCAGCACGGCCATCGCGGCAGACGAGGCGACGATGCCCTTGCTTCCCATCCCTGCCTCGGTGAGGCCGAGATGCAGCGGGTAATCGCAACGTCGCGCGAGCTCGCCGTAGACGGCGATCAGGTCCTCGACGCTGCTCACCTTGCACGACAGGACGATGCGGTCGCTGCCAAGGCCGAGTGATTCGGCGGCGTGCGCGCTCTCGAGCGCCGAGGCGACCAGTGCCTCGCGCAGCACCGCGTCTGCCGCGGCGGGCGCTGCAGCGTTGGCGTTCGCATCCATCATCCGTGCGAGGAGCTCGGCGTCGAGGCTTCCCCAGTTCACACCGATGCGCACCGGCTTCGCGTAGCGGATCGCGAGCTCGATCAGCGTCGCGAACTGCGCGTCGCGCTTGCTGCCGCGCCCGACGTTGCCGGGATTGATCCGGTACTTGGCGAGCGCCTGCGCGCACTCAGGCGACTGCGCGAGCAGGCGATGCCCGTTGAAATGAAAGTCGCCGACGAGGGGAACGCGGCAACCGAGGTCGTCGAGACGGCGCCGGATCTCCGGCACCGCCGCGGCCGCCGCGGTCGTGTTGACGGTGACGCGCACAAGCTCGGAGCCGGCGGTGGCGAGCGCTGCGACCTGCGTGACCGTCGCGGCGACGTCGGCGGTATCGGTGTTGGTCATCGACTGCACGACGATCGGCGCGCCGCCGCCGACCGCAACGCCGCCGATGTCGACACGCCGGCTGGCGCGACGGACGATGCGCGGCAGTTCGATGGCGTTCATCGCTTCGCCCCCGTGGAGGGTCACTCGAGCGTGACGCGCGCGACGTCGCCGCGCGTGTAGGGCCCGAGGTCGAGCGGCTGACCGCGGAAGGTGACGGCGACCTTCGGGGCGTCGCCGATCGTGAGCTGGAACGGTGCGGTGCCGTCGACGCTGCGCGTCGTGCCCGCCGCTTCGGTGGCCTTGAGAATCACCCGCCCGCTGGCGTCGCGCACCTCGACCCACGACGGACCGTTGAACTTCAGCACGAGCGGCGAAGCGCCGCTGCTCGGAGGCGTCGCAACGCTGATGCTGCCCGTCGTGCCCGCCGTCGCTGCGTCGGCGCGCGGAGCGGGGGATACCGGAGGGACCGGCGGTGCGATATCGGCGGAAGCGGGTGCCACCGCGGGTTGGGAGGCCGCGGCAGGCGCTGCCCCGGCAGGTCCTTGCGCGGCCGCACCGGGCTCCGACGCCGGCTCGTGCGCGGCCAGCGGATTGGGAAGACTCGCGAGCTCGGCCGCCGGCGCCGCACTGCTTCCGGTCGGCGTACTGCCTCCGGCCGTCGCACCGGTCGTCACGGCGGCGACACGCTCGGCGATCGGGTGCAGCATGCCGTGCTGGCGCAGATACTCGTAATAGGCGGCGACGCCGACGATCACGACGAGAACGAGCGGGAACGACCAGCGTAGCGGGGAGCGGCGCGGCGCGCGGTCCATCGGCAGTTCGCCCATCGGACGCCGCACGGGCCCGAAGCCCGGCCGCTCGAGCGCGGGCGCGGCGTCGGCGTTCGGAAGCAGCGCAACGACGGCGTCGGGATCGAGGTGGACGAAGCGCGCGTAATTGCGGGCGAACCCGCGCACGAAGGTGCGTCCGGGAAGGTGTCCGTAGTCGTCGTTCTCGAGTGCCTTCACCTGACGCGGTGCGAGCTTCAACTGTTGCGCCACCGCCTCGATCGTCAGCGTCTGCGCCTCGCGTGCGGCCTTGAGCTTCGCGCCTGCGCTCGCGCGCGACGCGGAAGCCGCCGTGCCTGCGCCGGCGCCGCCCTCGGTCGCGCCGGTCACGGGCAGGCCCCGGAGCCGGTGTTGGCCGCCTCGGCGGAATGCGGATAGCGGTTGGCGAGCTGCGACTGGTACGACTGCGCAGCATCGGTGTCGCCGTGCTTGCGCGCGATGCACATGCCGAGGTGCAGTACTTCGGGCGGAGGCGAAGCCTCGCGCACCGCCGGCCGCATCCAGGCGAGCGCCTCGCCGTAGCGTCCGCCTCGGTAGGCGAGGAGCGCGAGGTTGTACGCCGCGACCGGATTGCCGGGCGAAACCGTCATCGCGCGGCGCAGGTAGTCCTCGGCCTTCGCAGTGTCGCCCAGCACCGCCGTGCACTTGCCGAGATTGATGAGCGCGATCTCGGGCTTCTTGAACAGCGGATCGGCGAGCACGCGCTCGAACTCGGGGATCGATTCCTTGGGGTGCCCGGTCCCGCAAAGGAACGCGCCCCAGTTCTCGCGGATCTCCGAATCGGTCGGCGCAATCGACAACGCGTGCTGGAAATTGTCGCGCGCCTTCTGCTCCTCGCCGAGCATTGCGTAGACGAGGCCGTAGATGTCGTAGATCTTCGGGTTGGAAGGATCGAACGAGCGCGCGGTCGCGAGCTCCTGCAGCGCGATGTCCATCTGCCCGCGCTGGTAGTAACCTGCGGCGAGCTCGCGGTGGATCTCGGCGCGCTGCTGCGGAGTCGCCTGCTGTTCCTTGACCGGCGTGTTGTCGGGTTGCGGCGGCAGTTGCGGCGCGGCAGGCTTGTTGGTCGCACACCCGGCGACGGCTAGCGCCGTCACGACACCCGCGGCAGCGAGCCATGCCCGCAGCCGCAGTCCGCAATGTTTCCAGCCCGTCAGGCGAGTCGCTGTCATCGTTTCGCTCAGTGTGCCACCGCCGGGGCGTTGCGCGCAGCGAGTCGGTGGCGCGTGCGATCGCGCACCTGACCGGCGAGTTGCCCGCAGGCCGCATCGATGTCGCTGCCACGCGTCTTCCGGATCGTCGCGACAATGCCCGCATCCTGCAGCCGCCTTGCGAAGTCGCGAATGCGTTCGCGAGGCGAAACGCGGAACTCGGTGCCGGGAAACGCATTGAACGGAATCAGGTTGACCTTGCAGGGCACGTCGCGGACGAGCTCGATCAGCGCCTGCGCATGCCACGGCTGATCGTTGACGCCATCGAGCATCACGTACTCGAAGGTGACGAAATCGCGCGGCGCATGCTCGAGGTAGCGCCTACATGCCGCCATCAGCTCGGACAGCGGATGCCTGCGATTGATCGGGACCAGCCGGTTGCGAAGCTCGTCGTCCGGGGCGTGCAGCGAGACGGCGAGCGCGACCGGACACTCGACGGCGAGCCGGTCGATCCACGGCACCAGTCCCGACGTCGACAGCGTCACGCGCCTTCGCGACAGGCCGTACGCATGGTCGTCGACGAACAGCCGCAGCGCCGGGACGACGCGATCGAAATTGGCGAGCGGCTCACCCATGCCCATCATCACCACGTTGGTGATCGGCGCGCGGCCGGCGTCAACCCACGGCGCGCGGACGCCGTCGGCGAGGAGCGCGCGGTTCGCGAGCCAGAGCTGGCCGACGATCTCGCCGGTCGCGAGATTGCGATTGAAGCCCTGACGGCCGGTCGCACAGAACGCACAGTCGAGCGCGCAACCAGCCTGCGACGAGATGCACAGCGTCCCGCGGTCGTCCTCGGGGATGTACACCGCCTCGACGGCATTGCCATTGCCGGCGTCGAGCAGCCACTTGCGCGTGCCGTCGGCGGCGGTCGTGTCGCGCAGCACCTGCGGCGCGCGGATCAGCGCCTCCGCCGCGAGTGCGGCGCGCAGCGGCCGCGCGAGGTCGGACATCGCCTCGACGTCGTCGACGAGCCGCTGGTGCAGCCAGCGCGACACCTGCCGCGCGCGAAATGGCTTCTCGCCGCGACCGGCGAAGAACTGCGCGAGCGCAGCCGGTTCGAGGTCGAGCAGGTTGATCATCTGCGGCGGCGCCGCGTCATGCCCCGCGTTCGTGGCGGGCGTAGACGTTGCACGCAGGAAAGAAGTAGGCGATCTCGGCGACGGCCGTTGCCGGACTGTCCGAGCCGTGCACGGCGTTGGCGTCGATCGATTGCGCGAAATCGGCGCGGATCGTTCCGCGGTCGGCTTTCTTCGGGTCGGTCGCCCCCATCAGCTCGCGGTTTCTGGCGATCGCGTTCTCGCCTTCCAGAACCTGGACGAGCACCGGCCCGGTTGTCATGAAGTCGACCAGATCGCGGAAGAAGGGACGTTCGCGATGAACCGCGTAGAACCCTTCGGCATCGGCGCGCGACAGCCACACCATCTTCGCGGCGGCAACCCGGAGCCCGGCGCGCTCGAAGCGGCTGATGATCTCGCCGATGACGTTCTTCGCCACCGCGTCGGGTTTGATGATGGAAAGCGTGCGTTCGACCGCCATGCCAGGGCTCCGCTGGATGATCCTGAATAAACAGCGAATTTTAGCATGGCGAGCCGTCGAGCAACGGCTGCCATTCGAGGCGGTATCCCGACTCGCTGCCGGTGGCCGCGAAGCGTGCGTCGACGCCGATCCCGGCCACCGCGACGAGCGCGTCGTCGCAACAGACGCGCGGCAGGCCCGTCCGTTCCCATGGAGGTACGCCTGCCTCGCGCAGGAGGTCGGCGACGGGGCGGCGCGGCCGGCCGGCGAGGCCAAGCCGCTCGCCGGGGGAGCCCGGCCGGATGATCACGCGTCCTGCTCCGAGCCTCCCCGCGGCGATGCCGGCAGCCTCGACCCGAAGCAAACGTAGCGTCCCGTGGGGCAGCTCGACCGTTTCTGCGCCGCTCCACGGCTGTGCCCACGAAAGCGGCTGGGGCCGGTGCACGAAGATCCGGCCGCGATGAATGCCGAGCGCGCGACCCGCATGGACGAGCTTGACCTGCGCGTCGTCGCCGGCATTCGCGAGCTGTCGCAGCATCTCGGCGAGGCGCACCGAAGACGGCGCCGGCAGACCGTGCTCGCGCAGGAACCAGCGCAGCAGGTTCGCGGCGCGTCGCGGACCGAGGGCGCGAAGCCGTTCGCGCGCGAGCGAAGCGCCGTCGTATGCCGAGCGCGCGTCGATCGCGGCGAGATCGTCGAGGAGCGCGCCGGCGTCGGCCTGCAGGCGCGCCGCGCGCACGACGGTCAGCGGGTAACCTGGAGCGAGGGCGCGAAGCGCCGGCACCACGCGTGCGCGCAGCGCGTTGCGGCGATAACGCGGATCGGCGTTGCTCTCGTCGTCGACGTAGCCGAGCCCGCGCACCGCGACGTAGGCATCGATCGCCTCGCGCGGCACCCCGATGAACGGACGCAGCCAGCGGACGCCGCGATCGACGGCGTTCGCGGGCATGGCGGCAAGGCCCTGCGGCCCCGAGCCCCGAACGAGCTGCAGAAGGACGGTCTCGGCCTGGTCGTCGGCGTGGTGGGCGAGGAGCACGGCGCCGGCACCCTGCGCGAGGGCGAGCCCGGCGAGTGCAGCGTAGCGCGCGTCGCGCGCGGTGGCCTCGATACTCGTGCGCGGCCGGCGCGAGACCTCGACCCGGCGAATCGCGAGCGGCACGCCGAGCGCGGCGCAGCGGTCACGGCAGACCTCGACCCAGCGGTCGGCGTGCGGCGAGAGGCCGTGATGAACGTGGAGCGCAACGAGCGCGACGCGCAGGTCGTCGCGGACAGACGCCGCGGCATCGACGAGCGCAATCGAGTCGCGCCCCCCCGAGAGCGCC
>Ga0157370_10002501_pt1 | contig 22161 bp, 20 predicted proteins | sample C35metaG_FD_113463 | JGI IMG/M metagenome (GOLD analysis project Ga0157370, IMG submission 113463) | Corn rhizosphere microbial communities from Kellogg Biological Station, Michigan, USA - C3-5 metaG | ecosystem: Host-associated > Plants > Roots > Rhizosphere > Soil | place: USA: Michigan...
CGCCCCAAAGCTCCTGGATCGAATCATCTTCTCCACCGGCGACACGGCATCCAGAGATGCGGCGCAGTTCGTCCGGCGGACTCGGTGCACGGTGATGCAGAAGCCATTCGAGCTTAGGACGCTGGAGTCGATCGTCGAAAACCTGAGACAGGCACTCGACGCTTCGTAAGACGGCATCCGGCGGACGGTACGCTTCTTGTCCCACACGTTCGTGTGACCGAACCGACTCCGACCTTCAGCGACTTCGCCGGCCCGACGCAGCCGGCGCCCGCCGACCAGTCGATCCCGGCATTCATCAACCCGCGCGCCGGCAATGCCGAGGAGGCGCGCGACGCGTTGATGTCGGTCGGGGACTTCGACATTCGCGACGTTCCGCCGGCGACCTTGGCCAAGCACGTGAAGGCGGCGATCGCGCGCGGCGCGCGGCGCGTACTGGTTGCCGGCGGCGACGGCTCGATCGGGAGCGCGGCGGGCGCCCTCGCCGGAACCGGCGTCGAGCTGGCGATCCTGCCCTGCGGGACGTTGAATCATCTGGCGAGAGACCTGTCGCTGCCGCTCGATCTCGCACAGGCCGCGCAGGTCGCGAAGACCGGCCACTCGGTGGCCGTGGACGCCGCCGTCGTGAACGACCGCGTCTTTCTGAACACGAGCTCCGTCGGAGCGTACGTCACGTTCGTGCGTGTGCGCGAGCGACTCGAGCGCCGGCTCGGGTACCACCTGGGATCGATCGTCGCGGCCGTGCGACTCCTCGTTCGGCTGCCGACGTTCCGCGTCTCGCTCGAGGTGGAGAACGTGACCCGGCAATACATCACGCCCCTTGTCTTCATCGGAGTCGGTGAGCGAGAGCTGCGCCTTCCCACGCTCGGCGCGCGCGTAGCGGGCGGCAAGACCGGACTACACGTCATGGTCGTGCGCCGGCGATCGGGAGCCCGCACCGTCGCACTCGGCCTCGCCGCCGCCGCGCGCGGAGTCGAGGCCATGTCCCAAACACCCGCGCTGGACGCGTTCATGGTCGACTCCTGCCGCATCGACCGGCGCTCCCGCAGCCTCTCGCTCGACGGCGAGATCGAACAGATCGCTCCGCCGCTGATGTATCGCCATGTGCCCCGGCATCTGCGAGTCGTGGTCCCCTGAATAACCGAGGAACGACCCCGGGCGCGCTCGTTCCACCGTTGATCCGCTCTCGTATTCCACGGCCAAGGTTCGTCCGTTCCAGCGTTCCATCGAATAGCTTTCCCCTGTGCCGCCCACCGCCGACAACATCGACCAAGCGCTCGCAGATCGTCTCGCCGGGATCGTCGGTGAGCGGCGTGTGCTGTTCCGGCCGAGTGAGCTCCTGACGTACACGTCCGACGGGCTGCCGTCGTACCACAAACAGCCTGGACTGGCGGTATTTCCTGGGACGCGTGAGGAGGTCGTCGAAGTCGTGCGCGAGTTGGCCGGGCGCGGCGTACCGTTCGTGCCGCGAGGTGCCGGGACCGGGCTGTCAGGAGGCGCCCTGGCCGACGGTGTCGTGCTAATCGGGCTGAATCGGTTGAGCCGGGTGATATCGATCGACGCCGATAACGCGCTCGCCGTCGTCGAGCCGGGTGTGGTGAATGTCGCGCTGAGTCGAGCGGTCGCGGCCCACGGCCTTCACTACGCGCCCGATCCGTCGAGCCAGGCCGCATGCACCATTGGCGGCAACGTCGCCGAGAATGCCGGCGGACCGCATTGCCTCAAGTACGGGGTGACGACGAATCATGTCGTCGCGCTCACGGTGGTGCTGCCCGACGGCGAGGTGGTGTCGCTCGGCAGCGCCGGCGGCGAGCACGAAGGGTACGATCTCGTGGGAACGTTCGTCGGCTCGGAGGGATGCTTCGGCATCGCGCTCGACATCACAGTTCGGCTATCACGAAATCCTGAATCCGTTCGCACGCTGCTCGCGGACTTCATGTCGATCGACGCGGCGGCGCGCGCCGTATCGGCGATCGTGGCGACGGGGATCATTCCGGCCGCGCTCGAGATGATCGACCAGGCGACGATTCGCGCCGTGGAATCGTCGATCTACGCCGCGGGGTATCCGACGGACGCCGCCGCCGCGCTCCTGATCGAGCTCGACGGCGCCGCCGCCGGCCTCGAGAGCGACGTGGCCACCGTCGAGGCGTTGTGCAAGAGCGGCGGTGCGCGCACGGTGCGGGTCGCGCGCGACGAGCGCGAGCGGGCGCGTCTGTGGCAGGGACGGAAGAAGGCCTTTGGCGCAATGGGACGCGTGTCGTCGCACCTCGTGGTGCAGGACGCCGTCGTGCCACGAACGAGGCTGCCGGAGGTGCTCGCCGAGATCCACGAGATCGGCCAGCGTCTCAGGTTGCGCGTCTGCAACGTGTTTCACGCCGGCGACGGCAACCTCCACCCCAACATCGCGTACGACGCGTCGGACGCCGACGAGACGGCGCGCGTCCACGCAGCGATGCGCGAGATCATGACGGCGTGCGTCGGCGCAGGCGGAACGATTACCGGCGAGCACGGCGTCGGACTGGACAAGCTGCCGTACATGGAAATGATCTTCTCCGCCGACTCGCTCGCCGCGATGTGCGCGCTGCGCGAGGTGTTCGATCCACATCGCCGGGCGAATCCGGGCAAGGTCGTCCCGCTGCACAGTTGCCGCGAGTGGCATGCTGCACCGTCGGCGCGGCCGGCGAGGGTGCCAGCGTGACGACCGTCGCCGTCGACTCGGTCGACGCGCTTCGCGATTGCGTGCGCGAGGCGGCGGATCGTCGAGCGGCGCTTCGCGTCGTCGGGCGCGGCACCTGGCTCGATGCGGGACGGCCGGTCGTGGCGAGCGAATCCGTCTCGACGCGCGAGCTCGCGGGAATCACCGAATACGTTCCCGGCGATCTCACCCTCACGGCCCGCGCGGGGACGACGCTGCAGGAGATCCGCGTAGCGGCGGAGGCGCACGACCAATGGCTCGCGCTCGACCCATACGGAAGCGAGGAAGGGACGCTCGGCGCGACCATCGCCACGGCATCAGCCGGCCCGCTATCGACCTCGTTCGGCACGCCGCGCGACTTGATGCTCGGCGTGGAGTTCGTGACCGGCGAAGGAGTGGTCGTTCGCGGCGGCGGTCGGGTGGTGAAAAACGTGGCGGGGTTCGATCTGACGCGGCTCGTCACCGGCTCGTGGGGATCACTCGGGGTCATCACCGAGGCGACGGTGCGGCTGCATGCGCGACCGGAAGCCGACGAAACGATCGCCGTCCGCCTCGACGACAGCGCCGGCGTCGCGCGCACGCGCGAGCTGCTGCGGCGTCTGCCGTTCACACCGTACGCCTGCGAGATCGTCAACGCAACCGCCGCATGGCCGCTCGTTGCTGTCGACGCCTCGGCGGCGATCATCAGATTGGGCGGAAACCGTGACGCGGTCGCCGCGCAGCGGGCGGCGTTCGCCGCGCTCGGTCCGATCACCGAGGTCGACACCGACGTCTGGCGGCGACTGCGGACGGCTGCGGGCGCGGGATCGTTGGTGTTTCGGCTCTCGGCGCGTTCGTCGGAGATCGCGCGCGTGTGGACCTTCGCGTGTGCCGTGGCCGGCGAGTGCGCCGGAACCGTGCTCGGCGCGTCGCCGGCGCGCGGAATCGTGCGTTGCGTCGTACCGGACGGCGCGAGCGCGGTCGAATCGTTGCGTCGCCTCTGGAAGGATTCGGCGGTGACGCGTGTCGGCGAGCGCTTACCGCCCGATCTCTGGCCGGCCTGTTCGGCCCCGCCGGCGAGCGACCGGATCTCGGCCGGCATCAAGCGCACGTTCGATCCGCATGGCGTGCTCAATCCGGGAATCTTTGGAGAACGCTCATGAGCGCGCCGACCGTCGTGCCCCCGGAGTGCGCCTTGCCCGGAAGCCCGCTCGCCGCCGAGCGATCGGGGATCGATGCGTGCGTCCATTGCGGCTTCTGTCTCCAGGCGTGTCCGACGTACCTCACGCTCGAGGACGAGAACGACAGTCCGCGCGGCCGGATCGTCCTCATGCGCGCGCTTCTCGAGGGGACGCTGCCGCCCGAGAACGAGAGCGTACACCGGCACATCGCGCAGTGCCTGGGCTGCCGCGCCTGCGAGACCGCGTGCCCCTCGGGTGTTCCATACGGCCGCCTGCTCGAGGCCACGCGCGCGACACTGGCCGAGCATCGCCCGATTCCGTTGGTGGCGCGGGTCATTCTTTCGGTGTTCGAGCGTCCGCGTTTGCTCGCGTTGGCCATGCTCGGCGGGAGAGTGTTGCGCGGCCTGGGCGTCGCGCGCCTGCTGGCCAGGCTTCCTGGCCGGCCAGGCTTCGCGATGGCGATGCTCGCTTCGACGCGACGCTCGCCGGGTGGCCGCTCGGTGCGGAAGTCCGCCGGAACCCGTGGAACCGTCGCGCTGCTTCGCGGCTGCGTCATGGAAGGCTTGTTCACCGAGACCAATCGCGCGACGGAGCGGACGCTCGCGGTAAACGAATACGCGCTGCGGGATGCTGCGGGGCAGCGGTGTTGCGGCGCGCTGCATGCGCATGCCGGCGACAGGGCCGCGGCGCGGCGCATGGCCAAGACGAACGTCGAAGCGTTCGAGCGAGCGCAAGCCGACTACATCTGCGTCAACGCCGCCGGCTGCGGCGCGATGATGAAGGAGTATCCGCATCTGCTGGCCGACGAGGCGGAGTGGCATGAGCGCGCTCTGGCCGTCGCGGCAAAGGTGCGCGACGTGAGCGAGCTGCTCACGGCGAACGGAGGACCGTCGCAGGGAGGTGCCGTTCGCACTCGCGTGGCGTACGACGCGCCCTGTCATCTGCTCCACGCTCAGCGCGTCGCCGGCGCCCCGATCGACGTGCTGCGATCGATCCCGGAGCTCGAGATCGTACCGCTGAATGAAAGCGAGATGTGCTGCGGCAGCGCAGGCATCTACAACCTGGTCGAGCCGGAAACGTCGGACGTCGTGCTGGCGCGAAAGCTGGAGAACGTCGCAGCCGCGGCGCCGGACGTCGTGGCGACGGGCAATCCGGGCTGCCTGATGCAGATCGGCGCCGGGCTGCTCCGCGCCGGATCGAGCACGACCGCGGTGCATCCGATCGAGCTTCTGGACCGGAGCTATTCGGCTGCGCTCGCGGACTGACAGGGCGGCGGCCGTGGCGCGGGCCGATCGCCTCGGTTTACTTACGAGCATGACGTGGCCTGTGCTTCACAGATCGGCGGGGACGGAAGCGAGGGAGGTGCCAGTTCGATGACGAATCTGGACATCGCACTGCAGCGGCGCGGCTCGACGCAGGAAATCGGCGGCCAGGACGTCGTCCTGGTGTACGCAGACGTGAGCGCCGAGTATGACGCGCTTCGCACGAACGCAATCGTCGTCGATCGGAGTCATCGTGGACGCATCCGGTTCTTCGGGGAGAAGTCCGGCGAGGCGCTGACCGGTCTCGTCACGAATGACGTTCTCGCCATGCGTCCGGGGCAGGGACAATACGGCGCGGCGCTGTCGGCCAAGGGGCGCATCGTCGCCGATCTGCGAATCTTCGCCGGCACCGGCTCCTATCTCGTCGACGCACCGCCGCGCGCATGGGCGGCGTGGCTGGCAATGGTCAAGAAGTACGTGAATCCGCGCCTCTCCGGGTATCGCGACGAGTCGCACGCCATCCGAAACCTGGGGATCTTCGGACCGCAGGCGCGGCGCATCGTCGCGGCGACGGCGGGCGTGAGCGCCGACGACCTCGGCACGCTGGCGCCGTATTCGCACGTCGAGGCGCCGGCCGATGGATCGGGGATCATGATCGCCCGTTCGCCGGACCTCGGCGTCGAAGGCTACGATCTGTTCGTTCCCTTCGAGCAATTCGATCGGTTCTGGCAGCGTGCGATCACCGAAGGCGCGATGCCGGCGGGGCTCGACGCCTGGGAGATCGCGCGTGTCGAGGCCGGGCGGCCCGAATGGGGCATCGACATCGACGACAATACGATTCCACAGGAAGCGAACCTCGACGCACTGGACGCGATCTCCTACACCAAGGGGTGCTACATCGGGCAGGAGGTGGTGGCCCGCGTGCACTTCCGCGGCCACGTGAATCGCCACCTGCGCGGGCTGCGCGCGGCAAGCGCCGAGGCGCCCCCGACCGGAGCGCAGCTCATCGACGACTCCGGGAATCACGTGGGCGACGTGCGCAGCTCGGTGGCGTCGCCCCGTCTGGGAGGCATCTCGCTCGGCATGGTGCGGCGCGAGGTTGCGCCGGGGACGAGCTTGAACGCGAAGTGGGAGAGCGGCGAGCGGCGAGTGGACGTCACGACGCTTCCCTTCCCCGCCTAAGTGCCCAGGGCGCTCGTCACGGGTGCGACGGGCCTGGTCGGCTCTCACATCGTCGAGCGGCTGCTGAGTGACGGCTGGAGCGTACGCGCGCTGGTGCGGTCACCATCGGAGGCGCTGTCGGAGCTCGGCGTCGAGACGACGAGCGGCGACGTGCTCGATCGCGACGCCTTCGTTCATTCCGCAGCGGCATGCGACGCCATCTTTCACACGGCCGCGGCGATCACGACACGTGGCGGCTGGGAAGTGTTTCGCCGGCTCAACGTCGACGGGACGGCCAACGCGATCGCGGCCGCCGAGTCGTCGGGGGCAAGGCTGCTGCAACTGAGCAGCGTGGCCGTGTACGGGCCGGCGGGACGGTACAGCGGATCGGGAAAGAAGACGGGCGAGGACACGGTGCTTGGTCCGTTGCCGGAGCGCGCCTATTACGCGCGATCGAAGCGTGACTCGGAGCAGCTCGTGCTCGAGGCGCACGCCGCGGGCAGGATCTGGGCAACCGCCGTGCGCCCGAACGTCATCTACGGCCCGCGAGACCGGCAGTTCGTGCCGCGTCTGGCGAGGCTGCTCCGATACGGCATCGCGCCGATCATCGGCGGCGGGCGGTCCATCTTCTCGGTCACGCACGCGGCGAACGTGGCGGACGGCGCGGTGCGGGCCGTTGGCTGCGACGCCGCGGGCGGGCGGGCGTACAATCTAGCGAACGATTACGACGTGACGGTTCGCCGTTTTTTCGAGCTGGCGGGCGAGGGACTGGGGAGACGCATGCATTTCGTGTCGATCCCGCTGCCGGTGGCGACTGTCGCGTTCAGAATCGGCAAGTCGGCGGTGCGGACCCTCACGGGCGGGCGGTTCAACGTGATCTCGAATGCATCGCTCGCGATGGTCACCAGGGACAACCCGTTCACGTCGGAGCGGGCGCGCCGAGAGCTGGGATGGTCGCCGCCGGTTCGGCCCGAGCAGGGAGTGCCGGAGGCATTTCGCTGGTGGCTGATGCGAGCTTGCTGATGCTGGTTTGCTGAAGCGCGCGGCGGCGTTGCGGAACGCGCTCGCGTAGGCCGACGGAAAAACAACAAGGGCGCGACATGACGTCGCGCCCTCAGTGCAACGGATGTCGAAGGGGATTACGGCTTCTTCTTTGCAGCCTTCGAGGTATCCATCTTCGACGTGTCCATCTTCATTGCGGTGTCCATCTTCATGCCGGTGTCCGCGGTGGCCGGGGTAGGCGCCGGCGCCATTGCGGGCGTGGCAGTGTCCTTTGCGGCTTCTTCGGATTTCGAACAAGCGGTCACAGTTACCGCGAGCACAGCGGCGACGAAAGCCAGGCGCTTCATGACATTCTCCTGAAGAGTAGGTCGAGTGGTTCTTCCGCGTGGTCCGTGCACGCGATCTGGGCGCTCGGGTCGAGCGGCGAGAAAGTTACCGTACCCAGGGGGCGTGTCAAGACACGAGTTTGCCAAGTTCGCATTGGGCAAAGAGTTTCCGGGTGCATCGTGCCCAAGCGAACGCGCTCGTCGTCGGGCGCGTTTGCCAGCACGAGCGGTTGCAGCTTCCGGACCACTGGCTGGGGTGTCGCCGAAGCGGTTAGCTTGAACTGGCGTTCAAGCGCCACACTGAGAGCTCGTCATGCCAGATTCTTCTTCGCCCGGCAGCCACGTCGTTCGCGGCGCATGTCCCCACGACTGCCCGGACACGTGCGCGATGCTCGTGACCGTGGAATCGGGTCGTGCGGTTCGCGTGGTTGGTGACCCGGATCACCCGTTCACCCGCGGGTTTCTGTGCGCCAAGGTAAACCGGTACGTGGAGCGTACGTATCAGCGGGACCGGCTCTTACATCCCCTGCGCCGCGTCGGGCCAAAGGGTTCTGGACGCTTCGAGCGCATCACCTGGGAGGTCGCCCTCGCAGAGATCGCCGAGCGGCTGAACGAGATCAGGAGCTCGAGCGACGGACCGCAGGCCATTCTCCCCTATTCGTATGCCGGCACCATGGGAATGGTGCAAGGCTCGTCCATGGACCGCCGGTTCTTCCATCGAATCGGGGCCTCGATGCTCGATCGCACGATCTGCTCGATGGCCGGAACGGTCGGCATGCGAATGACGGTGGGCGCCAACGTCGGCGCCGATCCCGAGGGAATTCCCGAGAGCGATCTGATTCTCCTCTGGGGAACGAACACGCTGACAGCGAACCCCCATCTCTGGCCATTCGTTCTCGAAGCGCGCGCGCGCGGGGCTCGCGTGATCGCGATCGATCCGATCCGGACGCGAACTGCCGCGCAGTGCGACGAGTGGATCGCGATCCGCCCGGGCACGGACGCCGCGCTCGCCCTCGGCATGATGCACGTGCTGTTCGATCGAGGCTCGATCGACACCGAATATGTCGACGCATACACGCTCGGCGCCGACCAGTTGCGTGAACGCGTGCGGGAGTATTCGCCGGAGCGCGTGAGCGCGATCACGGGCGTGCCGGTCGAGACGATCGCGTCGCTCGGCGAGCGGTACGGCCGATCGAAGGCGGCGTTCATCCGCGTCAACTACGGCTTGCAGCGCCATCACGGCGGCGGAATGGCCGTGCGCACGATCGCGTGTTTGCCCGCGCTCACGGGCCATTGGCGGCGCGCCGGCGGCGGCGTGCAGCTCTCGTCGAGCGCCAACTTCACCTTCGACAAGCGTGCGCTCGAGCGCCCGGACCTGTCGCCGCCGGTGCGCACCATCAACATGATCCGGCTCGGCGAGGCGTTGACCGCCCACGACGCCGGCGTCGGCGGCCCGCCGGTCCGCGCGCTCGTGGTCTACAACTCGAATCCCGCCGCGGTGGCACCCGACCGCAACGCCGTGCTGCGTGGACTCGCGCGCGACGATCTGTTCACGGTGGTGCTCGAGCATTTTCAGACCGACACCGCCGATTACGCCGACATCGTGCTCCCGGCGACGACGCAGCTCGAGCACTGGGACGTGCACTTGTCGTACGGACATCACTACGTGACGCTCAACCGTCCATCGATCGAGCCGCTGGGCGAGGCGCTGCCGAACAGCGAGATCTTCCGTCGTCTCGCCCGGCGCATGGGACTCGACGACGCGCTGTTCCGCGACGACGATCTCACACTCATTGGCCAGGCGCTCGGTTCGTCGGCGGGCAACCTCGATGGCGTGACGTTGGATGCGCTGCTCGAGCACGGGTGGGTGCGCCTCAATCTTCCGAAGCCTTACCTGCCGTACGCCGAGGGCGGCTTCACGACGCCTTCGGGCAAGTGCGAGCTCTACTCGGCCCGCATGGCCGAGATGGGGCTCGACCCGCTCCCGGCCTTCACGCCGCCATACGAGTTCCCCGACAGCGCGCCGTCGCTCGCCGCGCGCTACCCGCTGACCCTCATCTCGTCGCCGGCCCACCAGTTCTTGAATTCCACCTTCGTGAACGTCGACTCTCTGCGCCGCGCGGCCGGCGAGCCGGAATGCCTCCTGCACCCGGTCGACGCCGAACGGCGCGGCATCGCCGTGGGAGCCCGGGTGGTAGTGCACAACGACCGCGGCGCGTTCACCGCCGTCGCCCGCGTCGAAGACGGCATTCGTCCGGGCGTGGTCTGGGCGCCGTCGATCTGGTGGGGCAAGTTCGCGGCAGACGGCGCGAACGCGAACCAGACGACCTCGCAACGCGAGACCGACATGGGACACGGGCCGGTGTTCTACGACAACCTCGTGGAGGTCGGGCTGGCGGACTGAGTCTCATTCGTTGGAGTTGTCGTGGGCCGCACCGGAATTTTTCGGTGCGGCTTTTTTGCGTGCGTAGTGTTGCTTGCGGGGCGGCCGTGAAGCGTTGCCGCGGAATCCGCGGAATCGGCGGAGTGCCACGGAATGAGTTACAGAACCAGGTGGCTGGTATGACTGAACTGCTCCACAAAGCGATTACGGACCGAATACTTGGCGCCTTCTACCAAGTCCATTGGGAGCTGGGATCCGGCTACCTCGAATCGGTATACGCGAAGGGCATGGAGCTCGCTCTGCTCGATGACGGTCTTCGAGTTCAGCGAGAAGTTCCAGTTACGGTCCATTTCAGGGGTCGCCCGATTGGGACATTTCGAGCCGACATGATCGTCGAGTCCGTCGTGCTTCTCGAGCTCAAAGCCGGCGGTCGATTGGATCCGAGCGCCGAGCCTCAGCTCCTCAACTACCTGCGCGGCACTCGCTTGGAAGTCGGGCTGATTTTGCATTTTGGTCCCAAGGCCTCATTCGTCCGACGCATGCTCACGAACGATCGAAAGCGTATTCCATGACGTCCCGTGGATTCCGTGGATTCCGTGGCTTGCTTTTGTTAGGTCCGCCCAAGTAGACATCCGCGAGACTTGCGCACCCCTTGGTCCGGCGCCTTCATTGCAGGAAGACGCACGTCAGGAAGACGTCGGTCAGCAACTGGAGATTCCGTGCACGCACAGCCAGAAACCCTCGGCGCTCTCAAGCGCTCGCCCGTTGGTGTCCCCGATCGCGCATTTCGGTCCGTCAAGGACGAGATGCGACAGAATCTGCTCGAGCGGCTGTGCCAGGGAGGCGCGCTGTTCGCCGGCGTCATCGGTTACGAAGAGACCGTCATGCCGCAGATCGTCAACGCGATCCTCTCCAAGCACAATTTCATCCTGCTCGGACTGCGCGGGCAGGCGAAGTCGCGCATTCTGCGCGCCCTCGTCACGCTCCTCGACGACGCGATGCCGATCGTGGCCGGGAGCGAGATCAACGACAATCCGTTCGCGCCGATCTCGAAGTATGCCCGCAACCTGATCGCCGAGGCCGGCGACGACACGCCGATCGCCTGGGTGGGCCGCGAGAACCGGTACGTCGAGAAGCTCGCGACGCCGGACGTCACGATCGCCGACCTGATCGGCGACCTCGATCCGATCCGCGCCGCGCGCGGCGGCCACGTGCTGTCCGACGAGCTCACGATTCACTACGGCATGCTGCCGCGAGCGAACCGCGGCATCTTCGCGTTGAACGAGCTGCCGGACCTCGCGGGCAAGGTGCAGGTCGGATTGTTCAACGTCATGCAGGAAGGCGACGTGCAGATCAAAGGCTATCCCGTGCGCCTGCCGCTCGACGTCCAGCTCTGCTTCACGGCAAACCCCGAGGACTACACCGCGCGCGGCAAGATCATCACGCCGCTCAAGGATCGCATCGGGAGCGAGATCCTCACGCACTATCCGGAGACGGTCGATCTCGGCATCGACATCACGCGGCAGGAAGCGTGGACGAAGCGCGACAGCCGTCCGGTGCGCGTCCCGGATTTCATCTCCGAGGTCATCGAGCGCGTCGCGTTCGAGGCGCGCACCGACCGTCGCATCGACAAGCGGTCCGGCGTGTCGCAGCGCATGCCGATCTCCGTCGTCGAGAACGTCGTGTCGAACGCCGAGCGCCGCGCCATCATCACCGGCGACGCCGAGGTGGTGCCGCGCATCTCGGACATCTACGCCGCGTTGCCGGCGATCACGGGCAAGATCGAGCTCGAGTACGAGGGCGAGTTGATCGGCGGCGCGACGATCGCGCGCGAGCTGATCCGCCGCGCCGCCGATGCGACGTTCCAGGACCGCGCGGGCGGCGTGAACGTCGACGACGTGATCATGTGGTTCGACGAGGGCGGCGCGCTCCAGGTCGCCGAAGACGCGCGCGCGGATCTGGCGTACAAAGGATTCGAGGTCGTCCCGGATCTTCTGCGCATCGTCCATCGCGTGGGGCTGGCGCCGGAGGACGATCCTGCCGTAGCGGTCGCGGCGTGCGAGCTGGTGCTCGAGGCGCTGGTTGCGCGGAAGAAGATCTCGCGCTCCGACGTCGGCCAGTACGGCCGCGCCACTCCGGAGCCTCGCCGGCGTCCGAACCAGGATCTCTTTGGCGGCGGCTTGACGTGACGGACGAGATCTCGGTCAGACGAGCCCACCTGGACGATCTGCCGGCGATCGTCGAGCTGCGTCTCGCTTTGCTCCGGGAGTACGGCGATCACCCGCTGTACGGCAATCTGCGGCCGGACGTCGAGGACCGCGCGTACAGTCTCTACCGCACGCAGATCATGTCGTCGCGCGACACGATCTTCGTGGCCGATGTTGCACATCGCGTCGTCGGCGTGATGCGGTGCGTCGATACGCCGAGCTCGCCCCTGTTCTTTCCCGAGCGATACTGCTACGTGTCTTCCGTCTATGTGCGGCCGTCGGAGCGACGAAAAGGAGTGCTGCGCGCGCTGCTTCGCGCCGCGGACCAATGGTGCGTAGACCAGGGAATCGGCGAGATGCGTCTCCACAATTCGGCGACCGCGATAGTCGCCGAACAGGCCTGGAGCGCGCTCGGGTTCGAGGTCGTCGAGCATGTGCGCCGCCGCGCGCTTCCCGCCGACATCGCGGGCGCCACGACCGAAGCGGCCGGCGCGCAGCCCGTGACGCGCTGATGCCATTCATCACCATCTCACGCATGTACGGATCGGGCGGCTCGGAGGTCGCCGAGCGCGTCGCGCAGACGCTCGGCTGGTCGCTGTTCGACAACGCGATGATCGACGCGGTGGCGGAGCGGTCGGGACTGACGCGGGCCGAAGTGTCGGCGCAGGACGAACGCGTCCCGTCGATGGTCGAGCGCGTGGCTGCCGCGCTCTCGTTGGCGTCGCCGGAGATCATGCCGCCGGTACCGTCCGGGCCGATGGAGACGACCGAGGAGCGGATCGTCGCCGTGACGCGACGGGTGATCGAGGAGGCGGTACAGATCGGTCCGGCCGTATTCGTCGGCCGCGGCGCACAGTGTCTCCTCGCCGAGCGCAGCGATGCGGTGCACGTCTTCTGTTACGCTCCCCGCTCGGCGCTTCGCTCCTATGTGATCGAGAAGTTCGACCTGAGCTACTCCGAGGCCGATCGGCGCGTGGCCGAGATGAACAAGCAGCGCGAGCAGTACGTCAAGCGCCACTGGAATCGAAGCTGGCTGGCGCACGAGAACTATCACCTGTGCGTCAACACGAGCTGGCTGGGCGTCGACGGAGCGGCCGAGCTGGTCGTCGAGGCGGCGCGCAGGCTGTTCGCCGTCGCGCCACAGCCCTGACCACCGCCGCCCCCTCAGTCATGATCGCCGTCGCGCTTCAGTATGGACAGCTTGGCGCGCGTCTCATCGGACACGAACATGTCGTCGGCGATCGCCGCGATTTCCTCCGCCTCCCGCCACGCCGTCTCTAGCAACGCGAGCTCGCCCTCGAGCGCGCGGCGTTCGCTGTCTTCGTGCGCCGCCATCTCGAGCGCAAGGCGGACCGCGGTCGGCAGGTTGACGAGCGAGTGTCCGGGATCGGCAGGCGTGGTGCTGCGGCGCCGCGTGGGAGACGGCCATGGCCCGGCGTAGCGCGTGAACAGGCCGGCGGGACCGGATGCCTCGCCGATCAACTCCACGGCGGCATCGATGTCGGCCCGCTTGGCGCCCGAGGCGTTCATCGCCGGGAGCAATTTTCCGGCGGCGTGCAGCGCCTCGTCGCCGGTGACGAGCCATGCGACCTCGTCGCCGGACATCCAGCGCGGCAATGACTGAAGGAGCTCGGCCCCGGCCTCCGGGGCGTGCTCTCCTCGCGGCGCATCGAACATGATCCGCAGCCCCCAGCTCTCTCCGGCACGAACGACGCTCACGCGGTTCAGTTGCTTGAGCCGGATCGCGATCGGCTCCTCGAAGTCCGGCAGCCGCAATCGCGCGCGAACGCGTCGCTGCTCATAAATTCTGTACCCGGTATTCACGACGTTCCACAGTCCCCACGAGCTCCCGGCGATGATGCCGGTGACGGGGCCGAGCACGACGAGACCCGTCGCGACGGCGACACCGGCCGCGGTGTAGCCGAGATGCTTGCGGCGTCGGCGGCCGAATTGGTCGCCATAGCGCCACGCCGCCATCTCGGGCCTGAGCGGCGAGCCGACGCGCACGAGCTCGAGACCATCGCGCACGCGCGCCAATCCAATGTTGTCGGTCGACACGCGCAGCCGGGTTTCGGCGAACAGGCGCTCGCACTCCTCGATCGCCTCCCAGCGCTCCTCGAGCGGCGAAAGATTCCATCGCTCGCATTTGCGACACACGACCCACAGCCTGCCATGGACGGCGTCGAAGGCGAGCCGCCGGCCGACCGGAAAATGCTCGACCGCTTCGTTGGCGCCGAGCGCGGAATGACAGAAGAGGCAGGTGGAATACATGGCGTAGCTCTACTGCACTGCCCTCAACTCCGGCCGCCGCTCGAACGCCCAGTAAGCATACGCAAGCATGATGGCCGCCCCGCCGCCGATCGCCCATGAGACGCCGATCGCATGCGCGATGCTGCCGGCCAGCACGGAACCCAGCACCTGCGACAGGCCGACCACGACGAACGAATACGCCGCCATCAACCGCCCGCGCAGCTCGTTCGGGACGAGATGCTGCAGCGTCGAGTTGGCCACGGCGTTGTTCAGGATCATCGTGAAGCCGACGCCGAGTAGAATTGGATACGCGAACGCGGCGTTGCGCATGAGCGCAAACGCGATGAGGAGCGCGGCGAACACGTACGATGAGTACGAGAGCAGGCGTATGCGCTGGATTCGGTCGCCCACGGCCGCGAGCGACAGCGCTCCGGTCACGCCGCCGACGCCGACGCACGCGAGGAGCGCGCCGTATCCGCCGGCCCCCAGCCCGAGCTGGTCGCGCGCGACCACGGGCATGAGCGTGAGATACGGCACGCCGAGGATCGAGTACACGGCCACGAACCGCATGAGCGCGGAGATCGACGGCGTGTTGCGCATGTAGGCGATGCCCTCGCGAATTCCCTCGAGCGGCGACGCGAGATGCTCCGGCGCCATCCACTCGGGGAGCCGGATGAGGAAGAGACCGAACAGAACGGTGACGTAGCTGAAGGCGTTGACGCCGAAACACCACGCGATCCCCGCCTTGGCGATGACGATCGCGCCGATGCTCGGGCCGACCACGCGTGCGATGTTGAAGCCGCTCGAGTTGAGGGCGATTGCGCCCGGCAGATCCTCCCGCCCCACGAGCTCGATGATCAAGGACTGTCGCGCCGGAATCTCGAAGGCGGTGAGAACGCCGTTGACGAGCGCGAGCGCGAGGAGCCATCCGACCGTGACGCGGCCTGACCAGGTGACCCACCAGAGCGTCGCCGCCTCGAGGGCCAACAGGGTCTGGGCGATCTTCACCAGCCGCAGCTTGTCCGTTCGATCGACGATGACGCCGGCGTGGAACGAAAAGAGCAGAATGGGCAGCGACTGCGCCGACGCGACGAGGCCGACGAGAAACGCGCTATTCGAGAGCTCTAATGTGAGCCACCCGCGCGCCATCGTCTGCATCCACGTCCCGATGAGCGACAGCGTCTGACCGAACCAGAACAGCCGGAAGTTCCGGTGGCGCTGCAGTGTTCGAAACGGATTGAGCGACGCGGGGACGGGGGCGGCGGGCACGCGATGAAAGCTATGTCGGCGAGCCAAGGTTCGGCGGCGCGCGGCGGCGATGGGCGGCGTGGCACTCCCCCGCTTCCCAGGGTATCCTTCGACAGGAGGCCACGATGCGGTTTCATACCTACACCAAGTTCAGCCCCGAGCTGGCCGACGCGATCGATCTGCAGTCGCTGCTCGACAAGCTCGCCGACTTCCTGCTGCAATCGGGCTTTGCCGGCGGCGACAACCAGTCGTATTACGGCTGGGATGGCGGCGACGAGACCAACCGGTCGCTCGACGCGCTCAAGCAGGCCATTCTCGACGCGCTCATGGAGAGCGGCCAGTTCACGCCCGAGATGCTCGAGGCCTTGCGGGGCGGCGACGACGAGGAAGGCCAGGCGAAGCTCGCCGAGCTGCTCGACAAGCTGGTGCAGCGTTTGATCGAGGAGGGTTATCTCAATCTCGAGAACCCGCCGCAGATGCCGGCCGGCCACCAGCCGGTCACCGGCCCGGGGAGCCTCGCCCAGGCCGCCGCCCGCGACGTGCAGTTCAACCTCACCGAGAGAGGCATCGATTTCCTCGGCTACAAGACGCTGCGCAACCTCCTCGGCTCGCTGGGCCGGTCGAGCTTCGGAAGCCACGACACGGCGTATCTGGCCACCGGAATCGAGGCCGACGGCTGGAGCAAGCAGTACGAGTTCGGCGACGTCTTGAACATCGACGTCAACGAGACACTCAAGAACTCTCTCGCTCGCACGGGCAAGATCGAGGTCCCCATGGATCTCGACTACAGCGATCTGATGGTGCGCCAGGCCGAGTATCGGTCGTCGTGCGCGACGGTGCTGATGCTCGACTGCTCGCACTCGATGATCCTCTACGGCGAGGACCGCTTCACTCCGGCGAAGAAGGTCGCGCTCGCGCTCACGCATCTGATTCGCACGCAATTCCCCGGCGACACGCTCAAGGTCGTGCTGTTCCACGATTCTGCCGAGGAGATTCCCCTGGCCACGCTGGCGACCTCGCAAGTCGGACCGTACCACACCAACACGGCCGAAGGGCTCAAGCTCGCGCGCCGTTTGCTGCTCGCGCAGAAGAAGGACATGCGGCAGATCATCATGATCACCGACGGCAAGCCGAGCGCGTTGACGATGCCGAACGGGCAGATCTACAAGAACTCGTTCGGGCTCGACGCGACCGTCATCGCGCAGACGTTGCGCGAAGTGGCGAACTGCCGGCGCACCGGGATCATGATCAACACCTTCATGCTGGCGCGCGACCGCACGCTGATCGAGTTCGTGAAGCGCGTCTCGGAGATCAGCCGCGGCAAAGCCTACTTCACGTCGACCATGACGCTTGGCCAGTTCATCCTGATGGACTTCCTCAAGCGAAAGACGCGCAAGGTCGGATGAGCGGGTCCGCGCGCCGCGCCCTCGCTACAGCTCGCGCGCGAGAATCCGGCGGAGCGTCCCGAGGTCGAGATTGCCGCCGCAGAAGATGACGCCCACGCGCCGGCCGGCGAGCTTGTCGCGCAGCTTGGGGAGCGCGGCGTAGCCCATCGCCCCGGCGCCCTCAACGAGATTGTGCGTGACCGACAGGATCACGCGGAGCGACTCGGCGATCTCGGCGTCGGTGACGGTCACGAAGTCCGCGAGCCCCGCCAGCAGCGTTGGAAAGGTGAGGTCGTAAGTCGACCGCGTCGCGACGCCTTCGGCGAAGGTGTCGGCGCTGGGTGTGGTCAGCCGTCGCCGCGCATGCCAGGAATCGTGAATCGCCGGCGCGCCCGCCGCCTGCACGCCGTACACGGCGACGTTTGGCGCGAGAGCGCGCGCGACGGTGAGCGCGCCGACGGCCTGCGATCCTCCGCCCACCGCGATGACGATCGCGTCGAGCCGCGGCTCCTGCTCGACGACCTCGAGCGTCATCGTCCCGGCGCCCGCGAGGATCCGCGGATCGTTGGTGGAATGAGCCACGACGCGGCCGTCGCGCGCGGCGATGCGCTGCATCACCGCCACCGCCTCGTCGTAGTCGCGGCCCTCTTCGATCACCGTCGCGCCGAGCGCCCGCATGGTGGCGTTCTTGTCCGGGTTGTTGCCGGCAGGCACGCAGACCACCGTGTCGACGCCGAGCAGCGTACCCCCGTATGCAATCCCCTGCCCGTGGTTGCCCGTCGACGCGGCGACGACTCCACGGCGGCGTTCGTCGGCCGTGAGCGCGGTCATGAGCGACAGCCCGTTTCGAATCTTGAACGAGTTGGTCGGCTGATGGTTCTCATGCTTGACGAACAGCTCGATGTCTCCACCGACGAGCGCGGCGAGCTGCGGGTAGCGCCGGAACGGCGTCGGCGAGAGGTAGGGCGCGATCCGCTCGCGCGCACGCTCGACGTCGGCAAGCGTGATCGGCCATTCCATGGTCGGTGTGGTGCTGGCTGCGGTCATCCGGGAAGCGGTGTGGAGACGAGCACGGCGGTCACGCCGAGGACGATCGCCCCGACGATGAGCTCCATCGCCGCTGTGCGTTGGAAGCGAAACTTGGTGTCGGCGTCCCATTGCGGCATGACCACTCGCCGCCAGTGATACCAACCGAAGAGGAGGATCACGATCACCAGCGCGATCTTGAGGAGAAGCAGCCCGCCGTACGTCGTCGTGCGGAGTTGGCCAATGCTGCTCAAGCGGAGCCACGCGGCGACGATCGCGCTGATGACGACGAGCGCCACGCACTCGATCGCCGAACCGTGATATGCGCGTACGAGCCGGCTGCCCGCCTCGGAACGCTCGGCTTCCGCGATGACGCGCAGCGACGGGAGCCCGGACAGGAGTACGGCGACCAGGCCGCCGATCCAACCGCCTGCACCCAGATAGTGTGTGAGGTCCGCGGCGACAGCGAGCGCGAGGTGTGGCGACGCGCCCGAATGGCCGGTGAGCGCGTCACCGGTGCACACCGCGACCACTCCGACCGCCGCAGCCAGCCAACCGCCGACGGAGGCTCGCGCCACGACGAGTCCGATGATGAGAACGATCGCGCCGGCGGCGCCGACCGCCCAACCGTGTCCCCAACGGGTGTCCTGAACGACGGTCAGGACTGCCGCCATTCGTCCGCCGTCGACGCTTGGCACGAGCGCCGACTCGGCGATGACGCGCATGAGCGTCGTGATGACGAACAGCGTCAGCGCCGCCTGCGCGAGCCGCCGCGCGCGCTCCGCGGCTTCGGCGGTCAGCTCGTCGGACCAGCGCGCGCCCGGCACGACGACCAGGCGAAAGATGATGGCACCGACCATCGTGATGACCGACATGAGCTCAGCCCAACGAACAGCGGTCGAGAAGCTCGCCGTCGGCGCTACCTGCACCACGGAGTTGGCGCCGGGATTCGGCGGCTGCGCGGGCGGGACAACCGCGCGCGAGGTGTCCATCGGCACATTCAGGACGCTGAACGAAAACCGTCCCGAGGTCGCATGCCCGTCGGCCGCGGCGGTCCGCCAGATCAGAGTGTAGCGGCCTCTGCTCAATCGCCCGGAGACTGGAACCGTGACGGCCGAGGGGTCGGCCACCAGCGCGGCGACCGCGCCGAGCGACACCGGGGCTCCCGCCGTGTCGACGAGCTGGATGCTGGTAAAGCGAACCTCCGGTTGCTCGGAGAACCAGAGGGTCAGACTTTTTGGCGGCGCGTCGAGTCGCGAGTCCGCGGCCGGGCTGCTTCGCAGCAGGTGCGCGTGCGCGTACAGGAGCAGGGGTGTAGCGAGAAGGGCCAGCGCGGCGAGAACGGTCGCGACGAAGCGTCGTCGATGGACGTGAATGTGCACGAGCAAAGATGATTGAATCGTCGCCGATTGCGCAAATCGGCCGAGATGGACGCGCGGCGCTAGATTGCGCCGATCGCTTCTCCGTCCATCAAATGCTCTCATCCACGTCTCTCCTGGTCCTGGGGTTTGTCCTCGGCATGCGTCACGCGACCGACGCCGACCACGTGGTGGCGGTGACCACGATCGTGAGCGACCGCGCGTCGCTGTGGAGCGCGAGCGCGGTCGGCGCGCTGTGGGGGATCGGCCACACGATGACGATCCTCCTCGCCGGCGGAGCGATCGTGGTGTTTCGTCTCACGATTCCACCGCGCCTGGGCCTGGCGATGGAGTTCGCGGTCGCGCTGATGCTCATTGCGCTCGGCGCGGTGAACTTGAGCGGGCGGCGGGTGGGAGCGGCGCGGAGCACGGGGCGACCGGTCATCGTGGGGTTCGTTCACGGTCTGGCCGGATCGGCGTTCATTGCGCTGCTCGTCGTGGCGGCGGTGCCGGGGGCGCTGATGGGTCTCGGATATCTCGCGTTGTTCGGTCTCGGAACGATCGCCGGGATGGCGCTCATCACGCTCACGATCGCGCTTCCGTCGACGTTTGCCGCGCGGCGCTTTGGCGTGATGCAGGGCGCGCTGCGACTGGCGAGCGGGGTCGCCAGCGTCGCCTTCGGTCTTTTCCTGGCCGGACAAGGAATCGCGGCCGGACTTTTTTCGACGCTGCCGCAGTGGGCGCCGCGGTGACGCCGCCTTGAGCGAGCGGTGAAGGCGCGTCGCGTCGCGCGCACGCTGCCGGCGATCGCGCCCGAGGTTCGCGCGGGATTCGGGCGCCGGCTCCGGTCGTGGTATCGTCGCAACGCGCGCGATCTCCCGTGGCGACGAACGCGCGACCCGTACGCGATCCTGGTGTCGGAGCTGATGCTGCAGCAGACGCAGGTTTCGCGGGTCGTCGTCAAGTACGGTGAGTTTCTCGAGCGCTTTCCCACGCTGCGGCACGTGGCGCGCGCCGAACCGTCCCGTGTGATGGAGGCGTGGGAGGGACTCGGCTACTATGCCCGGGCTCGAAATCTCCACCGTCTGGCACGCGAGGTGACGTCCGGAGATGGCGGACGCGCCGGACAGCTTCCCGCCGAGCCGAGCGAGTTGCGGCAACTGCCGGGAATCGGTGCCTATACGGCGGGGGCGGTGGCGTCGTTCGCGTACGAGCGCCGCGCCGCGCTGGTCGATACGAATGTGGCGCGAGTGCTCAAGCGCGCCTTCGCGCCAACGGCGCGGCTCGAGACCGCGAAGGGACAGCGAACGATCTGGAACATCGCCGAGTCGATCCTGCCGCGAACCGGACGCGCGACGTGGACGCACAACCAGGCCTTGATGGAGCTCGGCGCGCTGGTCTGCACGGCACGGATTGCGCGCTGCGACGAGTGTCCCGTTCGCGCCTACTGCCTGTCGGGCACGAAACCTTCAGGGCATCGCGCGCCGTAGTGCCGCCATGACATGACGGACGTCGCGTCCGAGGAGGCAGCGTGGAGAAGGCGATTCTGGAAGACGTGCTGACGTTCGTCGGCATTGTCGTGGCAATGGGATGCTTTACGGGAATCCTGGTCACCTGGATGAAGACCAGACGCGGAAGGGCGCTTGCGTCGCCCGAGCTCATGCACCGACTGGACGAGATCGCCGACCGGGTCAACCGCATCGAGACGGCGGTGGACGCGACGGCGATCGAGGTGGAGCGGATCTCGGAGGGCCAGCGGTTCACGACGCGTCTGCTTGCCGAACGTGCCGGCGCGACGGCGCTCGCCGACCAATCCCAGGTGGGGGGTTCGGTGAATCGGCATTGACTCCTAGATTACGCCGCACGTACGGCGGGGCGTCTTCGCCTCGTCTCGAACTCTCTGGGAGATCGTGAGCATGGGCAACACGCAGACCGCGCCCGCCCCGGCCACCGCCAAGTCGACGCCATCGGGCGAGCTTCGGCCAACGGGCACGTTGGAGGTCAAGGATTCTCGCACCGAGAAGACCTATTCCGTTCAGATCGTGCAAGGCGGCGTCGAAGGGGACACCGCGGCGCGCGCGATGGACTTTCGCCAGATCAAGACGTCCCCCGACGAATTCGGGTTGATGACGTACGACCCCGCGTTCATGAACACGGCATCGTGCAAGAGCGCCATCACGTTCATCGACGGCGAGAAGGGGATTCTTCGCTATCGCGGATATCCCATCGAGCAGCTCGCGGAAAAATCGACGTTTCTGGAGGTCGCGTGGCTGCTGCGGACTGGCGAGCTGCCAACGCAGCCGCAGTACGACCAGTGGGTTCGCGACATCACCTTCCACACGTACGTCCACGAGAACATCAAGACGTTCTTGCAGGGCTTCCGCTACGACGCGCACCCGATGTCGATGTTGTGCTCGACCGTCGCCGCGCTGTCGTCATTCTATCCGGAAGCCAAGAACATCCACGACCCCGAGCAGCGGAATATCTCGATCGTCCGACTGCTCGCCAAGCTGCCGACGCTCGCGGCGTTCTGCTATCGCCACATCAAGGGGCTGCCGTTCATCTATCCCGACAACAACCTGAGCTACGTCGAAAATTTCCTCTCGATGGTGGCGCGGATGTCGGAGCCGAAGTACGAGGCGAACCCTGTCTTCGTGAAGGCGCTGGAGATTCTCTTCATCCTGCACGCCGATCACGAGCA
>Ga0157370_10002502_pt1 | contig 22155 bp, 19 predicted proteins | sample C35metaG_FD_113463 | JGI IMG/M metagenome (GOLD analysis project Ga0157370, IMG submission 113463) | Corn rhizosphere microbial communities from Kellogg Biological Station, Michigan, USA - C3-5 metaG | ecosystem: Host-associated > Plants > Roots > Rhizosphere > Soil | place: USA: Michigan...
ACATTGAACAGGATGCTATAGTTATTGATCGTATAATTTGTTTTCCAGTCATAAGTGACCTTGTTGTTCTTCACGGTTGTTTTTTGCAATAGACCAGGTCCAGCTACTACTAAACCTTTCGGTACTGTAATGATCAGTTCCGCCCCGTTGTTTGGTTCATCTGAAGGATGATCCTTGCAGGGATAATAAAGTTTTCCTCCGCCGCCTTCAGCAGTAATGGCGATCCATGGATTGCCAGTGGAGTCTTTGGTCCAGGTAAAACCATCATCCCATGGAGGGCGGCGTGCAATATGAGGACGCCCTTCATACCATACTGTAACAGAAGTTTTTCCGGCAGGCAATTCCTCAGCCATATTTATGGTGATCAGGTTATGTGCATAATTGAACGATTGTTTTTTGCCATTCACTGTAATATTCTTTATAAGGAAAGAATCCATAAGATCAAATAGCAAAACTTTTGTTGATTGCAGCATATTGAGATCTATGGTAGTATAGCCGGCTATGCTTTTTTGTTCGAGGTTCAACTCCAGGGCTATCGTATAATGACGTATATCCATGATGGCCTGCTCGGGCTTTAATTTTCCGCCGGAAGTAAGTTGCTGGGCGGGGCAGGAAAGGGAAAACAGCAGGACCAGGGCTAAAATGATGTTTTTCATCCTATTTCTTTGCTTTAAAAGTAAGCCTCTTATAACATCGGCGCAAGAATTGATATATATCTTTTAAATAATGCCTCGATGATGGTGGTTCGGCGGCATTAATAAACCTACTATAAATGAACCCGGAAAAGAAAGCAAAAAAGGAAACGATCCGGACAGAGGTCCTTTTAAAACAGACCTCAGCCAACTATATACGGCTGATAGGTAATGCAGACCGTAAGGCGCGAATAATGCTTGTAGTGAATTCTATTTTATTAACTATTGGAATTACTGTGATAACTAAATTGGTGGTGCCTGTTCCTTATGCCTGGACAAGCGCATTGCTTTTGATAATTGGAAACCTGCTATCCTTATTCTTTACTATTTTATCAGTAAGGCCAGAGATCAATGCAGGGGAATTAAAAGCAGGGGACAACATCCTTCATTATTCCAAATGCCTGGAGTATCCATTTTCACAATACCGGGAAATGATCACGACGACGATGCATGATAATGATAAAAAAATGGAAGCCATGATCAAAGAACTCTACTTCTATGGTCACCTGCTTAGCATGAAATACAGGCTAATGAAGATCGCATACAAGTTCTTTTATTGGGGAATGGCGATATCAGTCGTTTCTTATTTTATAATTCTGTTAAGTTCGGGAGATCATTACTAACCGATAAATAAAAAAGCCAGTCTCTTTTCGGCAGACTGGCTTAACGCCTATGAAGAAAAACTAATCAGAAAGCCCAAAGTCTCGTGATGTTGAAACCGATCACAAACTGGCCATCCCTGTAATCATTTTGGTTAAACACATTATTGCTTTGTGGTATTATTCCATAATAATTGGCGAAGAATACCTGGAACGCATGTGAGTCTGTTGTAGTTTCAAACCCTAATGAAATATTAGGATGCGGGTTATTGGTAGGGTGCTGGGTCAACGGTTGATCATAATTGGCAACGATGGCAGATTTATCTGAGAATTTGTACCTGCCAAGGAAGGAGATAGCGAAATGCCCGTTCAGCATTTTCTTTTTGATCTCTCCTTTGCTGTTTACATAGGCTTCCACATTATTGAACCAGGAAAAACTGGGTGCTACCTGTGCGGATAACCTTTCTGTGATCTTTCTTGCTACCAACAGTTGGTTGAAGTAGGAGAATCTATGGACACCAAACCGAAAATTACTTTTCTCCCTTGCATCGATGACCATATTAGTAAAGTAGCTTACACTAACGGGAACCTTGTTATTTTCGGTTTGCTTAATGATAGCATACTTGGCATTAAAGTCGACCTGCATTCTTTCCTTTGTCAGTCCCACACCTACATTTAATTTATTGATGGGAACATAGCTCATACCCAGGCGGATGTTGGAAGGAGCGAAAAGCCCAAATGCGTCTTTTCTTCCTTTGTTCACTGTGCCAAAACGGTGCTGGATAGCCATTTCCAGGGAACCTTTCTTGGGAACCATTACCGTTTGGTTATCCATCAGCCAAATACTCTCAAAAGTATTTTGTGCCAGCCGTACTTCGGGTTTTGCAGGCTTTTCGTTTACGGTCGAATCCTGCGCGAAAAGCGAGCTGCCTCCGCAAAGAACCACCAGTATCAACAGAGAATATTTTTTCATACAATTTCTTTTAATTGTTTTGTGCTCCTTGTTTTATCCAGGCCAGCATTAGTGCGTTGTAATCTTTATTCATTCCACCAACGGGCATTACAGTTGTCTTTTTTCCTGTCATCCATAAATAGATAACACTGTTTTCCGGGTTAGTGACATTATAATAATTACCAACCTTTAAAGAATTATAGGCATTGGTCGCACTAAGATCCGGCGACCTAACTCCTGCTGCATGACAGCCACCCAAAGCACAACTGTTATTAAAAATGGGAAGGATATCCTTGGAAAATGTCACGGTCCTCGTAATGGCGGTTCCAGTGTCAGAAACCACCGTCATGTCCTTATAGCAACCGGTTGCAGCAATGACACAAACAAGGAGTATTCCCACTATTTTCTTTTTACATAACATGATGTTTGTGATTTATAGCGGTAATGATTATTTGTTGAATTTCAGTAACAGGTTTGGCTGAATACCGTGCTGGTAATTGGAGCTGTTCCATATTGCCAAACCAAATTGCTGATCTTCCAGGGTTGAGAAATCAATATCCTGGTTCATCGTATCTGCAGTTTTCAGTTTGCGTTTGTATTCAACTATCCAGCCTGAACCGGTATAAACAGCAACTCCTGTAATATCTGCTCTACCATTTATCAAAGGAACCGCGATGAGTGAAGAAATAGCTTTTGGAGCTGTAGGTCCTGTTGCTGTGGCACTTCTGGTATAATCTGTTGTTGTTGTGGGATCGATGGTTGCAGCATTGCTCAGTGTGAGCACGCCAGCAGAACTAACCGCAATAACTTTTTTTGCTGTGCCTGATGCAGTATCCGATACTTTAATGAAAGGAGTGTTTGAACCCGGAATGATCCAGATAGGAACAGCTACAGAAGCACCAGTGCCATCCAATTTGAGATTCTGGGAATTACTAACTTCTCCCTGTGTGGGTGAGGTTGTATAATTCGGGCGGTAAGGCCATGTTGCAGACTTTGTGCCGTCGGGGATGATGCCGTCTACATGTCTTCCATTGGCATTGCCACCAGTAAGATTTGTAACTGCCTGGCCACCTGCGTAATCCTGGTAGTTATCATCCATTTGATTTGTTGAAGCATCGGCACTCATATAGCCCAGGCGTCCCCACCACATATCGATCTTTTCGTTCGGACCATTGGTGTAGTGATTACCGCTGGCGGAATTAGATACCAAAACAGAAGGAGTTACTGAATAGTCTACATATGGTGCGAATACATGGCAACTAGCATAACAGGTTTGTGTGAGGAATTTTGGAGTTGACTTATTAATATTCCAGAGCATGGCCAATTTATCTTCTCCCCAACCTTCACGAGTCAAAACACCACTACCGTCGTAGGTTCTGGAAGAAGGTTCTTTAGCCCAACCTGTTTTTCCGGTCACGTTCAGGGCAGGATCGAAGTACCAGGGTGATACATTTGTGCTTTTGGAAGCATCAGCAAACTGGACCAGGAAATAGATATAATCGTTATCATACATGGATTTGATGGTAGCGGGATATTGATTTCCTATATAACCTGTGAACAAGCCATTTCCTGCATCAGGAACAGTAGGAGTGATCTGTAATTCCTGGGCATTGGCCCAGGAGCCATCTACAATGCCATCAATTGTTGGAGCTGTAGAGGTTTTCTGGGAAAACAATTCATTCCCGTTGAGGGCAACAGGAACATCCAGTACCTGGTCTGTCTTTGTGCATTGTATCAATGACAGAACGGTCACCGACAGAATGATGATGACAGCCAGCTGGTTTCTATATTTTTTCATAAAGCTTCTTTTTTATTTATCAGTAGTTATTTGGCAAATGTTCTCATGTAATTAATGACAGACCATCTTTCATTATCGGATAATTTCTTTTCAAAAGTTGGCATTGGTTTTCTTCCCTTGGTGATCTTGTAATACAATTCCGCATCTGTAATTTTTTTGAAATCAGCAACGCTGAAATCACCACAGGTGATCTTAAGGTTTCCCGCTTTTGCCCCATCACCTTTTCCACTACTTCCATGGCATGACTCGCAGTTTTTTATCCAGAGAGCCTTTCCATCCTTTATGGAGACGGCATCGGATTTCACTGGATTCTTCACAGCGAGGTCAGCTGCAGGCACAGGCCAGGGATCGCCTTTCGGCTTAGCCTGGGCATTTGCCGAAAGTGCAGAAAAAAGAAGGGCTACGATCATGAAACTGAAACCTAATAATGGTCCAGTTATGTTTTTGATCTGTTTCATTTTTTTCATTTTTTTAATATTTATAAAAGTTCTTCCTGTTTAAGTTTATGCTTTTGCCATTTTACCGGCTTTTTTTATCCTTAATAATTGCAAAGCGACATAGATGATCGTGAACCATATTATACCTATGATAAGAATTGAGGCAACCACCAGGAACATGGGAGCTTTTTCCCGGCTGGCCGAAAGGGAACGGTCGCTCCAATGTGTCAGTTCTGTTTTGGTAGTTACTCCCCATTTCATTGCCGCATGCGTTTCGACACTGCCGTATTTTTCGTCCTTCTGGAGTTTTGCTATAATTGTAAGCATACCATTTTGACTGGGCAGGTCTATGGGAAAATCAAAAGTTGCAAGGCCCGTCGTATCTGTGGCTACAACTTTCCCAATTGGCAGAAGGCTATATAAGGACTGAACATATAAATGTATCTCGGGGCCGGCCACAGGTTTACCATTGGAGGTTAACATGGCATGGACAGTTTTTGTCGTATCCGTTTGAGAGAATGAAAGAGCTATTGTTGCTTGCGTGCTATCCTGTGCCAATAAGGTTATGGAAAGAAACAACAGTAATGCTGTTATTAATAAACTTATCCTGTATTTTAATTTGTAGGTCATGAAGCTGCTTTTGTAGGGTTGTCTAATTCTTCAAGTTCGATCCCTTCATTTTCGAGTGTTTCCCAAATTGAAATGATGGGAAAGAATTTTGAAAAGACGGTTATGATCAGTAACACACCCGCTAATGATGCTGCAACGATCGCCAACTCAACCCATGAAGGAAAATATACGGCCCAATTAGGCGGTACATTCTGTATCGTAGTGTAGGGATGAAGCATGATAGGTGTTACGATCAGAAAACGTTTGAACCATGCTGCTACCACGACAAACAGTGCTATGATAGCCAATGGTAAGGGGCGCCTGGCTTTTTTCCAAAGGAGCAATAATGCAGGAAGGGCCATTCCAAATACCTGCACGGACCAGTAAAGGGGAGCATAATGCCCTGTAAAAAGATCATTGAGTAGTTTTCCTTCCGCTCCTCTCATTTTGTAAGCAGGAACCAGGTATTCATTTAAATTGAAGTAGGCATAGATAAGACAGAGAAACACAAGTAACTTGCCCATTTGGTTGAAATGTACCTCTGTGAGATATTTTTGAAGGCCATATGCTTTTCTGAAAGCATACATTGCGATGATCACGCATGCAGTACCAGCCTGGAAGGCTCCTGCAACGAAATAAGGGCCAAAGTTCGTGCTGTCCCATCCGGGTCTTAAGGTGGTTGCAAATAACCATGCTGTTACAGTATGTATGGAAATAGCGAGAGGAATGATGAGAATGCAAATGATAGCAATACTGCGCTTCATTATTTTCCACTGGCCATGATTTCCCTTCCAGCCAAGAGCAAGTACTTTATAGATCCACCGTTGCCATTTTGGTTTTTCTGTTAACTGGTCCCTGCATAGGGCAATCCCAGGTAACAGAGGCATGTATAAGAACAATACACTTGTAACAAGGTAAGTCGACACTACGATCACGTCCCAAACGATAGGGGATTGGATCCGGCCATGCGTGAAAAGGTTCAGAACGCGGTCTGGCCTTCCCATATCAATAATGATGATAAGGCCAGCAAAAATGATAGCAGACACAGCTATGATCTCGGCAATCCGGGTGATGGGCCGGTACCAGTCAAAATTAGTAAGCCGTAATACAGAGGAAATAAGTGCGCCAACAAGGCTGATAGCAACAAAGAATACAAAATTAGAGATGTATAGACCCCAGGATGCATAATCCCTCATCGCAGTTACTTTCAAACCGTACCGCAATTGAAGGTAGTAGGCATAACAACCGATCAATATCACAATGATCAAACCTGCGATCCATAGTTTGCCTAATAAGCCGGTGTGACGTAAGGGGCGAAGTACAACATCCCTTATCTCACGGCGGTGTTGTCGCTGTTCTTCTTCCGTTAATGAATGATATTCGGCCTGGTGTATCATATACAGTAGTATTATTATTCTTTGGGATTGTGTATCTCTTTATCTTCTTCAAAAGGAAATTGTCTTTCCACTGCTGGTAAATAATAAACTCGCGGTTCTGTTCCCAGTTCTTCGAGGTAGCGGTAACCGGCCCGGTCCCGGATCAATTCACTTAAGCGGAAGGTATCTTCACCATTTGTTACTACATCTTCATTGGCATCTCCAAAGAACAAGGTTCCGTTGGGGCAGCTTGTAACACAATCTGGAAGTTTTGACTGGCGTGCCATATCCACGCAGAAATCGCATTTGGACACTGTCCCCATTTTATCCTGCAGGCTTGTTTCTATTGAATCATTGCAGGTGGTAACACAAGCGTTTGGCGATGCGGTTGAATCTTCTCCTTTACCCCAATTAGCCCCCCAGTTAAATACTCTTGCGTTATAGGGGCATGCCGCCATGCAAAACCTGCATCCGATGCAACGTTCATTATCGATGAGTACTACACCATCATTTCTTTTGAAAGTGGCGTCGACAGGGCAAACTTTTGTACAGGGAGGATTATCGCAATGAAAACAGGGTTGTGCCATCCAATATGGAGCACTGTCCCTGGCATCCTGCATTTTATTCACCTTGATCCATTCTACCGGTGATTTTTTATGATGCATTTTCTGGCAACCTTCTACGCAATTGCGGGCATTTGCGCAACGTGCAAGATCAATTACCATCACGAATTTTTTACCTTCTATTCCCTGTCTTGCCTGCAGATTGGAGATCGCATTCTCGGCAACATGATGGTGCATATGGTTGGTATCAACCTCCACTAATTTCCCATCTGCCGTCATTAATTTTATCTTCTTACCTGAGGGAGGAATGGTATCAGCATGCAATTGTTGCTGGATCCCGAGTCCCGCAAGGGTAGCACCTCCGGCCAGCAAACCGAACTTTAAAAATTTTCTGCGCGCAGATCCATCCGTTTTTTCCTTTTCCATAATATTTCAATTAACTGCGAGAATGAAATACAGAGGTAGGCGTCCTTGATACGGATCGAAGGTTAAAGGAGTCTATCAGAGCAGATTGTAGACTTACAATCAATAGTAAAGAGACAAGTATATCTCATTTCGGCAATTGACAAAAATCAATTACTAGTATGATTGTTATCTATTTTAGGATTTTTGGAAAAATAGTAAAGAAGAGAAAGTAAAAAAAAGTATGTCAATGTCCTGATTTAGCAGGAACTGTGATCTTCTAAATGGTTACATAGACGCCATCATCTTTTATCTCCACTTTCCAGTGTTTCAGGTAATATCCTTCACCGCTTGTATTTCTTCCGTTCTCTAATGCGTATTTGTAGCGGTGAAGGGGGCAAACAATATTCCCTAATGTATCAATATGGCCTTCTGCCAACAGGCCGCCGGCATGCGGACATTTATAAGCAAACGCAAAAAAAGATTGATTCCATTTGGCAATACATATTTTTTTCCCATTTACTTCTGCGATGGCGATACCGTTGGGCGCAAACTCCAATTCATTGATATGTTCAGCGATCTTATGCCAGGTTGGAGAAGAAAACATCAGTAGAAAAATTCAGCCTTATAGGGATAGCGGATACGATACATTTCTCTCACTTTGTTCAAAATGCTTTGACGTAGCTTATCGAGATTCCTTCTTTCTGTAGCCGCTACAAAAACAGCATTGCCATTGGTTTCCCTTTTCCATCTTTCATAAAGGTCCTCGAGGATCTCTTTTTTTGCTGTTGGTTCCAGCCATTCATCAAAGGTTCTTTGTTCATAAAGATCCATCTTGTTGAAAATGGTGAGAATTGGTTTTTCCAGTGCATTCAGCTCCTGTAATGTCTTGTTCACTACGGCTATCTGTTCTTCATATGCGGGATGGGAAATGTCAACCACATGCAAAAGGATGTCGGCTTCTCTTACTTCATCCAGGGTGCTTTTAAAACTTTCTACCAGGTGGTGCGGCAATTTGCGAATGAATCCTACTGTGTCGCTCAATAAAAAAGGGGTGTTCTCAAAAACCACCTTGCTCGTGGTAGTGTCGAGCGTTGCGAATAATTTATTTTCAGCAAAAACATCCCGCTTGCTTAATAAATTCATGATCGTTGACTTGCCGACATTGGTGTATCCTACAAGGGCAACACGAATGAATTCACCTCTTTCCTTTCTTTGTGTCAACGCTTGCTTGTCAATGTCCGCTAATCGTTTCTTCAATAAAGAGATCTTATCGCGCACGATCCTTCGGTCTGTTTCGATCTCTGTTTCGCCTGGGCCTCTTGTTCCAATGCCACCACCCAACCGTTCAAGGTGTTTCCACATGCCACGGAGGCGCGGCAGTATATATTGATATTGTGCCAGCTCCACCTGGGCTTTTGCCTGGGCTGTCTTTGCCCTGCTGGCAAAAATGTCAAGGATAAGGTCACTACGGTCGATGGTCTTTACTTCCAATTCCTTCTCTATATTGTTGATCTGGGCGCCGCTGAGTTCATCATCGAAAATGACGATGCGGATATCTTTATCGACAACGTATTTCCTTATCTCTTCCAGTTTTCCCTTGCCCACAAAAGTGCGACTATCTGGATGTGTTACTTTTTGAGTAAACCTTTTTACCGTAATGGCACCGGCTGTCTCGGCCAAAAAGGCGAGTTCGTCCAGGTATTCATGCACCTGTACATCTGTCTGGTCCTTCTGAACCAATCCTACAAGGACAGCCCTTTCCTCTTTCTTTATTACATTCTTTTTGTCCAGCATAATAAAAATCCCCCGGTCCCTAAGTTCCGGGGGAGCACAAATTTACAGTTTTTAAAAATCGCTGCTAGGCAAAAAAAAGATCATCCTGAGGATGATCCTTCTACTTATATAAGTTTATTAAAGCCCGCTAATAGTGAGCCCTATAGTATAAGGTTTTACAACCGGGCCTGCACCATCACGAATAAGAGGAGTGAGTGCATAACTGCCAAATACACTAATATGTCCCACGCCTATACGTGCAGTGGCGGCTATCCGGCTTTTATTGAAATATCTTTTGCTAGACTCTTTCATCGTGGCGGTGGAGATAGCAGTTCCGCTTTTGTTCTCATATTTTGTATTACGGGTATGGGCATTCAGCAAGGTTCCCACTTTCAGGCCCACCGCCCATTTAAAGCCTGTGCCGTTTTCAGGATGTGATGAATACCTGAATTCAACAGGGGCTTCCAGGTAAACGGTTGCCAGTTTGTTTTTCTTATAATGATTCGTATCGGAAACATTTGTAAAGGGAAGAAGGGTTGTTGTTTCCTTTAGGCCGATATAGGTTTTGTTGAAAACGATATGGTCTGTGCTGATGCCAGGGCCTATACCGATACTCAAACGGGGGTTGGTCTTGAAAGGGAAATCATACATGAAATAAACATTGAAGGATTTTGAGAATCCCTGCTTATTTATAGTATCGGGCAGACCGGTCCAATTAGCCAGTCCAAACTGAACCATGAAATGGTCGTTGGGCCGGTTACTGAGATCGATCTTTTGTTTTTGCGGTTTAGTATCCTGTGCCATTACAGTACTGGACAAAATCAGTAAGCTCAAAAGCGGTAGAATCTTCTTCATAATATTTCTGTGAATGGACAAAAGTATTTTTCGACTGGTTAACAAAAGGTTAAAGCGGTAAATAATAAAATAAATGCCCCGTTTTCCGGGGCATTTGGTGGACCCTGCTGGGATCGAACCAGCGACCCCCTGATTATGAGTCAGATGCTCTAACCGTCTGAGCTAAGGGTCCTGCGAGCGTTTCGCGGCGGCAAAAATAAGGAATAGTTTGTTCTCAACATTTTCTCTACAGATGAGAAAAACTTTACACAACAACAGTCATTTTAAATTATTCTCCACCATATAAACTGAAAGGCATGTTTGTTGCCGCCAAATTCCGGATCAAAAACAACTATTATGCAATTCGAACAACCACGGCGGCACGATTCGGATCCGCACGAAAACAGCAGGACCAACTCTTCATCAGCTGGAAATGAAAGGAATGAGGAGGATGAACCAGGAAATGAACTTTACGAAGAAGGAAGTTCATCTCCTGTTTCATACCACGGTAATCACAGCGATAAGAAAAAGAATCAGGGTCATTCGGGAGAAGATGAAACTGGTGATGCGGACCTGGATGATGATCACGAAGCGGGTACCGGTGAAAATGAGAATATTCAGAAAACTGCTGATGATGATGAACAGGCAACAAAAGATGATGAGGACAAGGATGAAAAGGATGATTCTGGCGACGACGAAGAGTCCAGGCCAAAAAGAAGCGGACATGCATTACATCCGGCAGGTAGTTTTTCCAGGGTTGCTGCACGCGCAAAAGGCAGTGGTGGAAATGCACCCGGAAAACAAAATACCCGATCCAGTTCTGACAATAGTGGTTCAAAAAGTTCGGCAGGGATGAGCAGTACTTCGCGTTCAGGCGGTACAGGTTCATCAGCAAGTTCAAGGGGCAGTGGACGCTCTCAGTCTGATGGTAGAAAGGCCCCTTCGGCTGGCAAAAAAAAAGCAGCGATAAGTCCTAAAAAGAAGAAAGCATCGAGCTCAAAAACTGTTTCGACTGCTTCAAAGAAAAAAGCTTCCCCCCAAAAAACAGCCACTAAAAAAAAGGCGGCAACTAAAAAAGCAACAACTGGCCGTAAGCCAGCAAAAAGTGCAACCGCAGGAAAAAAAAGTTCCGGAACAACGAGAAAAAAAAGCGGACGCTGATCAAAACGGGGAAACAACTATTAAACCTTATTCCTTTTTTTAATAAATCAAAAAGAAAAGTTATGGCAACAAAAAGCACAGGAACCAAAGCTGGTTCAACTACTACGCAGGGATCCAACGGACAAAAAAAGGAAAGCTTGCTTGAGAAATTCTTTCTGGACCAGCTGAAAGACATTTATTATGCAGAGCAGCAATTGCTCAAAGCTATTCCTGAAATGAAGACAGCCTGCACTACGGAGGAACTTGAAGACGCATTTGATAACCACCTTAAGCAGACCGAACGGCAGGTTAAAAGATTGGAGAAGGTCTTTGAAATAATGGGTAAGAAGGCGGAAGGTAAAAAATGCGAAGCTATTGAGGGTATCATCAAGGAGGCAAAATCTATCATTGGTGAAACGAAAAAGGGCTCCATGACAAGGGATGCTGCCCTGATCATTGCAGCTCAAAAAGTAGAGCATTATGAAATAGCCACTTATGGAGGCCTGGTTCAACTCGCTATTACACTTGGAAAGCGTAATGCAGCAAATTTACTTGACAAAACACTCGGCGAAGAAGAGGATACTGATCGTATGCTCACTTATATTGCCGAAGCACATATAAACTTTGATGCTGAAGAAGAGGATGTAAAATCATCTTCAATGGCGGAAGCCGAAGCATAAGTTCAGGCATACTACCGCTCTCTGGACCTGAAGGTCGATGGGGGCCCGGATCGATAAATTATTATCAAACGCGCTGCGATCCGGGCTCCTTTCTTTAACTGATCCCTGTCATTTCCTTTTACTAATAACTTTCATTGCTTTACCTAATGATCCTTGAATTATGGGGCTAGTAACCTATAAACAAAAAAGAAGTTTTAATAAAACACCAGAGCCTGTTGGTGGGAAACCGACTGGTAAGGCTCTCTCCTTTGTGATCCAAAAACATGACGCGTCTCACCTTCACTATGATTTCCGGCTGGAAATGGAAGGTGTTTTAAAAAGCTGGGCTGTTCCGAAAGGTCCCTCTACAGATCCTGCTGTGAAACGTCTTGCCATGATGGTGGAGGACCATCCATTCGATTATAAGGATTTTGAGGGTATCATTCCCAAGGGACAATATGGCGGGGGAACTGTGATCGTTTGGGATGAAGGCTCTTATGAAATGGTTGGTGAGTTTGACAGTAAAAAAGAAATGGAGAAAGCCCTGTTGCAGGGATTAAAAAAAGGTAAGATCCATTTTATATTGCAAGGCAAAAAATTGAAAGGAGAATTTGCCCTTGTAAAAACAACAGGCCGGGGAGAGAACAGTTGGTTGCTAATGAAAATACAGGATAAGTATGCTAAGGAAACTGATATTCTGAAAAAGGATAAATCGGTGCTATCAGGTAAGACCATTCCCCAAATGGAAAAAACTCCAGATAATGTCTACGGCCAGGTTTCAAAAAAGAAAGCTGAACCGAAAAAAAAAAGAGCAGTCCGGTCCACGGAACAGAAAACCGCCACCACCGGCAAAAGAATGAAAATGCCGGAGAGCCTGCATCCAATGCTCGCAACGCTCGTAGAAAAACCGCCGGAAGAAGAGGGTTGGGATTATGAAGTGAAATGGGACGGGTATAGGGCATTAGCTTATTGTAACAGGAAAAAAGTGGAGCTCCGGTCAAGAAACGACCTTGATTTTTCACACAAATACTATCCTATCCGGGATGCTTTAAAAGAGTTGTCCTTAAATGCTATACTCGACGGAGAATTGATCGTAAGCAAGGAAAATGGTGTATCGGATTTCGGGAGTCTTCAAAACTGGCGGTCGGAGGCCGATGGAGAGCTGGTATATTATGTATTTGATCTTCTTTGGGAAGATGGTGAATCACTAATGGACCTCCCGCTTTCAGAAAGAAGAGCAAGACTGGCCGAATTGCTCCCTGAACACCCCCTTGTAAGGGTCAGCCAGGTATTTGATACAGATGTCAATCAATTCCTGGAGGTCGCTGGAAAAATGAAAATGGAGGGAATCATGGCGAAGAAGGCCGACTCTTCTTATTTTCCGGGAGCAAGAACCAAAGAATGGTTGAAGATAAAAGTATTGAACCGGCACGAGGTGGTGATAGGGGGTTATACAAAAAATGAAGGCAGTTCAAAATTGTTCAGTTCTTTATTGGTGGGTGTTTTTAAGAAAGGGAAACTTCAATACACGGGAAAGATAGGCACCGGTTTTTCCTCGGCGACACAGGCGGAAATGCTGAAACAATTCAAGCCCCTTGTTACCAAACATAACCCTTTCACTATTGCGCCTGATATCAATAAGCCCTCCCGCTTTCGACCCCACCCACCCAATGCCGAGGCCATTTGGTTAAAGCCACAACTGGTTTGCGAAGTCTCTTATACGGAGCTCACCAGTGACGGCATCATGCGCCATCCTTCTTTTGAAGGTATGCGCGTTGATAAAAAAGCTTCTGAGGTAAAAGAAGAGAAAGCTAAACCTGTTGAGGAAGTAACTGGTGAATTAACTGATAATAAAATGAAAGGGAAAACCATCACACGTAAACTTGGAAAAAAGGAAAGAAAGACCTTACTCAATCCAACAGAAAACCAGCAGGTAAAGATGATCGATGGAAAAGATCTGACATTTACCAATGTTAAGAAGATCTATTGGCCGAAAGAAAAGATCACGAAAGGTGATATGGTCAATTATTATTACCAGGTGGCGCCTTATATCCTTCCTTTTATGATCGACAGGCCGCAATCTTTGAATCGTCATCCCAATGGGATCGCCGGCGAAAGTTTCTATCAAAAGAATATTGCAGGAAAATTCCCTTCCTGGCTGAAAACACACAATTATAAGAATACGACCAAGGAGGGCCAGAAGAAATTCCTGGTGTGTGCAGATGAGGCCACGCTTCTTTATATGGCTAACCTGGGTTGTATTGAAATGAATCCCTGGCATAGCAACGTAAAGTCACCTGATCATCCCGATTGGTCTGTGATCGATCTTGATCCCGATACAAATTCATTTGAGGAAGTGATAGGGATAGCAAGGTTGGTGAAGCAGGCTCTTGAATCAGTAGGAATAAAGGGTTATCCCAAAACTTCCGGCTCAACGGGTATCCATATTTATATTCCCCTTGCAGCAAAATATGATTACGAGCAATCCAAAATGCTAGCCCAGTTGATCGTTACGATGGTGCACAAAGAAAGCCCTGGTAATACAAGTCTCGAAAGAAGCCCTGCGAAAAGAAAAGGTCAGATCTACCTTGATTTTTTACAAAACCGCTCTATCCAAACTATTGCTGCTCCATTTTCCCTGCGGCCAAAACCTGGGGCCACAGTGTCCATGCCGCTTGAATGGGAGGAAGTAAAAAAAGGGCTTAAAGTAAAAGATTTCACGATCCATAATGCGGCTGCTATCGCCAGGGAACGATTTGATCTGTTCAAACCAGTGTTGGGGAAAGGAGTTGACCTGGGAAAAATACTTGATAAGGTGTAAGGGAATACTGTAGCCCCTTTCATTTTACTTCTTCAAACTCAATATAATCACCATCAGACGGTTTGGAAGATGGCGGCTCAACAGGTGAAGCAGTCTCCTGTTGCATTCTGGAGTTCATTTCACGGAATCCTTTCCTGATCTGCTTTGTTGTTTTGTATACGGGGAGAAGAAAATTGAATACAAAGCGGAATATGATATAGGCCAGTAAGGCCAGTAAAATATATTTCACGGGACAAAGATAAATGGCAGACAAAAAGGTCAGTGGTAATAAAATGTTGTTTTACCGAATTTCCCCTTTTCCCTTATCTTTGCGATGGAAATGATTAATTGAAGGGAACGAAGTCGTTCCCTTCTTCTTTTCCCGGATATCAACATGGACCCCATTACAGCTGAATTGGAAAAAAAGGTGAAAGGCCTGCTAGCAGTAGATCCCTCCTTGTTCCTGGTGGAAATAAGGCTGAAGCCTACAAATAACATTAAGGTGTATATAGATGGGGATCAGGGGGTTAGTATTGACAAGCTGACTCAATTCAACCGAAAGTTATATCGCCAGCTGGAAGAAGAAAGTATGTTTCCAAATGGCGATTTTTCACTGGAAGTTTCGTCGCCAGGGTTGGATGAGCCTCTAAAATTGCGTCGCCAATACCAAAAGAATATTGGCCGTTCTGTTGAGGTTTTAAATAAGGAAGGAGTGAAACTGGAAGGAAAACTTTTAACAGTGGGGGAAGAAGACATAACGGTTGAAGAGCAAACAGGAAAAGGGAAAAAGATGCTGGTCAAACAGCATATAATTCCATTTGAAACAATAAAAACAACAAAAATTCAAGTAACATTTTAATCTCAGCGGTCTGAAGATAGAGGATATCAGCAGACCCCTGCCTGTGATCAAAAAACAAGTGCTATGGCAAGTATCAACCTAATTGAAGCGTTCCGCGATTTTAAAGATGCAGAGAACATCGACAGACCTACCATGATGAAAGTGGTAGAGGACGTGTTTAAAACACTGCTTCGTAAAAAATATGGCAGTGATGAAGCCTTCGACGTAATTGTAAATGCTGAAAAAGGAGACCTCGAGATCATTCGCCGAAGAATGATCGTTGAAGATGGACAGGTTGAAGACCCATTGGCACAGGTTGCATATTCCGAGGCGGTGAAGATCGAACCGGATTTTGAAGTAGGAGAAGAATTATACCAGGAGATCGACCTGCTGGACTTTGGGCGTCGGGCGATCCTTGCAGCTAAGCAAACGCTGGCAAGCCGTATCAGCGATCTAAAGAAAAGCGCATTGGCGAAAAAATATGATGACAGGGTAGGAGAGATCGTAAGCGCAGAAGTTTACCAGGTATGGAAGAAAGAGATCTTATTGCTGGATGAAGAAGGAAACGAACTGATCCTTCCTAAAAGCGAACAAATTCCCCAGGATTATTTTAAGAAAGGCGAATCTATTCGTGCGGTGGTGAAGAAAGTGGATATGAAGAATAATAACCCTGTGATCATTTTATCCCGTACTTCTCCTGACTTCCTGGCGAAGTTGCTGGAAATAGAAGTGCCAGAGATCTTTGATGGTCTTATTGTGATCAAGAAGATCGTACGTGATCCGGGAGAAAGAGCGAAAGTGGCTGTTGAATCATACGATGACCGTATTGACCCGGTAGGCGCCTGCGTAGGTATGAAAGGAAGCCGTATCCATGGTATCGTTCGTGAGTTGAAGAATGAGAACATTGATGTGATCAACTGGACCAGTAATATCCAGCTTTTGATACAGCGTTCATTGACACCAGCCAAGATCACCAGTATGGAACTGGATAACGAAGCTAAGCACGCGAATGTTTATTTGAAACCCGACCAGGTATCCCTTGCGATCGGTCGCAGGGGTGTGAATATTAAATTGGCTTGCGAATTGACTGGATACGAACTGGATGTATATCGTGATAACGAAGGTGAGCAGGAAGGCTTTGATATCGACCTCGAAGAATTCAGTGATGAGATCGATACATGGGTAATTGATGAATTAAAGCGTGTAGGTTGTGATACGGCAAGAAGTGTGTTGGATCTTTCTGCAGAAGAACTGGAAAGAAGAACCGACCTTGAGAAGGAAACCATTGCCGAGTTGAGAAAAGTATTGAAAGAAGAATTTGAAAAAGAATAAAGGAAGAATGTGAAAATGTGAAAAGGTGGAAATGTGAAAATGGTCGTGCTACGGCTGTTTCATTTCCACATCTCCACATTTCCACATCTCCACATTAATATACTATGGCAGAATTAAAACTTCCGAGATTATTAGCAGCAGCCAAGGAATTCAACATTGGCCAGGACACGCTTATTGAGTTCCTGACGGTGAAAGGGTTTCCTAAGGATGATCTTAAGCCTACGTCAAAGCTGACTGAGGATATGTATCGTGCGCTGCAATTGGAATTCCAGGGTGATAAAGCTGCGAAGCAGAAAAGTGATCAGCTCGAGTTGCCCAAGGGAGCGGTCGCTGAAACAAAGAAAAAGAAAGAAGAAGAGGAGATCGTATTTAAAAAAGAAGAGAAGCCAGCTGCCAGGCCCATTGTAAAAAAAGAAGAAGAAGTAAAGCCTGTAGTAGAGGTGGCACCAGTTGAAGCGAAGGTTGAAAAGGAAGAGCCACCAAAGGAAGAAGTAACCAAGGTGGAAGCCCCCGAGATCGAAGCGCCTAAAGTTGTTACGAAAATTGACCTCTCTACGATAGATTCTTCTACAAGACCTAAGAAAACTGCTAAGGCTAAGAAAGAAGAGGAAAAGCCAGTTGTTGCAGAAGAAAAACCAAAGGCGAAAGGACGTAAGAAAAAAGAAGAAGTTGTTGAAGTGCAACCCGTAGCTAAAGAAGAAGCACCACCTGTTCCTGCAGAAGAGGAAGTGCCACCGGTGATCGAGAACATATCTGTGGAAAAATTGACAGGACCTAAGATCCTCGGCAAGATCGACCTGCCTGTTGATAGTGATACAAGACCTGTAAAGGACGAAAAGAAGAAGAGAAAACGTATACCAATTGAGAAGAAAGATCCCAAGCGGGAGATCTTTATAAATAAAGAAGCTGATAAAAAGCCTGGTTTCAACAGGGACTCCGGTCGCAGACCAATTACTTTAAGAAGAAGCGGAGACAATCGTGGTGCTGGCAAGAGAGAGGATAAACTGATCGATGAAAAGGAGATCCAGGAAAAGATCCGTGAAACCCAGGCCAAACTTGCAGGGGCCGGAGGAAGAGGAAAGAGCCTTAAGGCAAAATTGCGTCGCGAGAAAAGACAAGAGGCTGCAGATGCACAAGGTGATCACGCAGATGATAACAAACTGCAGGTAACGGAATTCATCAGCGTAAGTGAATTGGCAAACCTGATGGATGTAAGTTTTGCGGAAGTGATCAGTAAATGTATGAGCCTTGGAATAATGGTATCCATCAACCAACGCCTGGATGCCGAAGTGATCGAGCTGGTAGCCAGTGAATTTGGATATGATGTGGAGTTCATCGATATGGAGAAGCAGATGGAAATGGAAGAAGAGGAGGATGATGATGAAGAAGATGAATTGAAGCACCGGTCACCTATTGTTACGATCATGGGTCACGTTGATCATGGTAAGACCTCCCTGCTCGATTATATTAGAAATGCAAATGTTGTAGCCGGTGAAGCGGGTGGTATTACCCAGCACATTGGTGCCTACCAGGTACAATTACCAAATGGAAAAGAGATCACTTTCCTTGATACACCGGGTCACGAAGCGTTTACAGCCATGCGTGCACGTGGTGCCAAGGTAACTGATATTGCCGTTATCGTAGTGGCTGCAGATGATGCAGTTATGCCCCAAACAAGAGAGGCGATCAGTCACGCACAGGCAGCACAGGTGCCAATGATCTTTGCCGTAAATAAGATCGATAAAGACGGAGCCAATCCACAAAAGATATATGAGCAGTTATCACAGATGAATATTCTCGTGGAAGAATGGGGCGGTAAGTTCCAGAACCAGGAGATCTCTGCGAAGAAAGGTTTGAACGTGGATAAACTGCTTGAGAAAATACTATTGGAGGCAGAATTGCTTGACCTTAAAGCAAACCCGGACCGTGAAGCCAACGGTACCATTATTGAAGCCTCACTTGATAAAGGTCGCGGATATGTGGCAACACTCTTAGTGGAGAATGGAACTTTGAAATTGGGAGACCTTATCGTGAGTGGCCAGTATTATGGAAGGGTGAAGGCAATGTTCAACGAACGTAATAAAAAGCAGGATGAGGCAGGTCCATCTGCACCGGCTGTTGTGCTTGGTTTGAACGGTGCACCGCAGGCGGGTGAGAAATTCAAGATTTATGAAGATGAATCGGAAGCTAAAGAAATTGCGAACCGCCGTGCCCAGATACTTCGGGAGCAAGGTATTCGAACCAAGAAACATATTACGCTTGATGAGATCGGGCGCCGCCTTGCATTGGGAAGCTTCAAGGAACTGAAGGTGATCATCAAAGGTGACGTAGATGGTTCAGTGGAAGCATTGAGTGATTCATTGCAGAAGCTATCAACTCCTGAGATACTGGTAAGTGTGATCCATAAAGGGGTAGGTCAGATCAATGAAAGTGATATTGTTCTGGCAGAAGCATCAGATGCCATCGTTATTGCATTCAATGTACGTCCTTCCTTACAGGCATCGCGCCTTGCTGAAAATGCAGGTATCGAGATAAAGATGTATTCGATCATCTATAATGCTATCGAGGAAGTGAAGAGTGCGATGGAAGGGATGCTTGAACCAAAAGTGCAGGAAAAGATCACAGCCAATGTAGAGATCCGCGAGGTCTTCAAATTCGATAAGGCCACTGTTGCCGGTTGTTATGTGCTGGACGGTAAGATCAAACGTGATTCCAAAGTAAGGCTGATCCGCGATGGTATCGTTATCTATCCTTTGGGTGGTGCTGCAGGTGAACTGGCTTCGCTGAAACGCTTTAAAGATGACGCGAAAGAGGTGCAATCAGGCATGGAATGCGGTTTGACCATCAAGAATTTCGCTGACTATAAGGTGGGGGATATCGTTGAAGCCTACGAGATCGAGGAAGTAAAGAGAACGTTGTAAAAGTTGCTGGCCCGCAGAAGCATCAAAATATTTGTTAAATGCCCTTTCCCGGGGTAAAACTCCTTCATTCAGGAGTACTTTTGAATTTATGTATATCATGAAAAGGGTCTTATTCCTCAGTTTTGTACTTGTTGCACTTAGCTCAATGGCCCAGGGCCAACCTAAGAAAGTGGTGGCAGATAAGATCGTAAGTATAGTTGGGGACAGGATCATACTGCTTTCGGATATTCAAAACAGCCTTGCAGATATTGCGCGGCAGGGTGGTACAGTTCCCGAGAATGGAGAATGTTTATTGATGGAGCAGGCAGTGATATCGAAAGTGCTGATGCTGCAGGCAGAGAAGGATTCATTGCCTGTAACGGATGAGGAAGTAGAAGCAGAACTTGATCAGAAGATCCGCTATTATATTAACCAATTGGGGAGCCAGGCCGCATTGGAAGAAATGGCCGGTAAGACCATTTACCAGATAAAAGATGATGCCCGCGAATCAGTAAGGGAACAGAAACTGGCAGCTGCCATGCAGCGCAAGATCGTGGAGAATGTACGCATCACACCTACCGAGGTCAAGGCTTTTTTTGATAAGATCCCAAAAGATAGCCTTCCTTTCTATGAATCTGAGCTGGAAGTTGGCCAGATCATTCTATATCCCAAGGCATCTCGTGATATAGAACAGTATATCCTGGGGCAGATGAACAATTACAAAAAGCAGATCGAATCCAAGGCAACAACATTTGAGGCATTGGCCAAGCAGGTTTCGGAAGATCCGGGAAGTAAAGATCGCGGAGGCCAGTACCAGATCAACCGAAATGAAAAGACCTGGGACCCTATCTTTCTTTCTACAGCTTTCAGACTAAAGGAGGGGGAAATTTCCAACCCTGTAAAATCAAAATTCGGTTATCATATCATCCAAATGGTTCAACGGAATGGCGATGATGCCATCGTTCGACATATCCTCCGTATTCCCCCGGTTACTGACGATGAGATCAAGATCTCTAAAGGGAAACTGGATACTGTTCGCGCCAAGATCATTGCTGGCACTCTTGGTTTCAACGAGGCTGCGGTAAAATACAGTGATGATGAAACACAAAAATTCGCCGGTCCCTTTGTAACTGGCCGTGACGGATCTACCTATGTAACCATCGATGAACTAGATAAGGACATTGTAGCCATGATCGGCAAGATGCATGTGGGCGAGATATCTCAGCCTACTGCCTTTGACAACGACCAAGGTAAGAAAGGTGTGCGGATCGTTTACCTTAAGTCAAGAACAGAGCCACACCGCATGAATATGCATGATGATTACAGCAAGATCTCCAATTATGCCCTGGAGGATAAGAAAACTAAGGCTATAGATAAATGGCTGAAGGATAAATTACCTACATATTATGTAATGGTCGACCCCGAATCTATTGCAACCTGTCCAACGCTGGCCCGTTTCCCTACAGATAAAAAATCCTTCTGAGGGCCCCGGTACCCTTTTGGAATTAGCCTTAAATTAGGAGCCTTTGCTCTACCTTTGCATCCTTCATGAGCGATGCTATAAAACACGAATGCGGACTTGCATTCATACGTTTAAGAAAACCCTTCTCTTACTACCAGCAGCAATACGGAACTGTGCTGTGGGGCCTTAATAAGCTCTACTTGCTGATGGAAAAACAACATAACCGTGGACAAGATGGTGCAGGCGTGGCGGCAGTTAAATTGAATGTAGAACCAGGATATCCTTTCCTCAACCGCATACGCAGTAATGCCCCGCAGGCGATAGCTGATGTATTCCAGCAAATAGGGAAGGAAGTAGAATCGATCGAAAAATATCAGCCGAATATCAAGAATCACCCTGGATTAATGAAGGGACACCTCAGTTTCCTTGGTGAGATACTTCTTGGACATCTCCGATATGGCACTCAGGGTAAGAATAAACTGGAATATTGCCATCCTTTTGTGAACCACGATACCATACCTGCAAGAAACCTCGTTTTGGCAGGCAACTTTAATATTGTCAATTCGGATGAACTCTATGCACTGATCGGAAAGGAACCCCATGACACCGTTCGCTTCAGTGACCTGGCCGCCATGATCGAACTGATGTACAGTTTTCTTTGCAAGGAAGATGAAGCATCTCCCGGTAAGCTGGATATTAAAAAAGTGCTGAAAGCAACATTGCCATTGCTCGATGGAGGATTTCATGTGGGAGGTATGACCGGTAACGGCATTGGTTTTGTTTTCCGCGATGCACATGGTATCAGGCCATCCTATTATTATATTAATGATGAGGTAGTAGTAGCAGCTTCTGAAAGAGCTGCCATTCGAACAGCTTTCAATGTTGCAGAAGATGAAGTAAAAGAATTGATGCCGGGACAGGCATTGATCGTAAATGAAATAGGTGAAATTGAGATCGCTCAAATTTTAGAACCAAAAGAAAGAAAG
>Ga0157370_10002503_pt1 | contig 22150 bp, 22 predicted proteins | sample C35metaG_FD_113463 | JGI IMG/M metagenome (GOLD analysis project Ga0157370, IMG submission 113463) | Corn rhizosphere microbial communities from Kellogg Biological Station, Michigan, USA - C3-5 metaG | ecosystem: Host-associated > Plants > Roots > Rhizosphere > Soil | place: USA: Michigan...
CTGAGAGAGGATTGCTTTGGGAAACAGGTACCTTTTTCCGAAGCAGCCTTGAAGCTGTCTGCTCGCTGTGTCGACGCAGGCCATACCAATCTATGAGAAAGCTGTGAGTTTGCTCAGTCTGGATGATCGAGAATAAGTGAGTGCTAGATAGGATTCTTAGGTTTTTTAGCAAATAGAGATGCTAAACGACTTAGGCCTAAAAGTAAGTTGAGGGTTTTGACTGTTGATTTTTTCATGTCTCGTATGATTATACGAGTCTAAATTTGATTACCAACAAGTTAATACTTGTGGGCTCTACAAACCATGGTCACGTAAAAGTTTCTGAAGCCTTAAGTTAACACGGTTTTGCAGCAGAGCCCACAACTATTAGAACATACAAATATAGCATATCCTACAACTAGCTGTGGGTATTAACTGCTGCCTTGCGTTAACGGCTTCAGACTTGTGACCGCAAGACTCTTTTAATACCTAATTAATTTTTTAATATCAACAAACTTAATAAACCTTTTAATAGTAAACAAATTTGTTGACCATCATTCTATATATTTCTTGAGTTTGCAGCATGAATGATGAAGTAAAAATCTTTAGAAACAACTTAGGTAAGCGTATAGCTCAATTAAGAAAGCAAAAAGGTTTGGAACAAACAGAGTTAGCGGCAATGTTGAACGGTAAGGATAAACAATTCATTAATAGATATGAGAATCAAGGAGCAAATCCTACAGCTTATGTTTTGGTTCAGTTATCTAAAGCGTTGTCTGTTAGCACTGACGAATTATTGGATTTTAGTAAGCTATCTTAGTTAATTTATCTATAATGACTAAGAAGGTCCTGGGTTACTTGTTTTTATCTCTTTCAGCGGTAATGCTCTTTTTGCTCTTTTGCATGTTAACTGAACTTGTTATGTTGGCAGTTCAGATCTTAAAGATTATTAATAGTGAAGAAATCAATGCTAAAGCAATTGGACGGGTTATCGGTGAAACTACTTTTTGGGGGATTTTTTCTATACTATTCTTCTCATTCACTTACTTTGGTATCAAATGGGTTAGGAAACCTAAATCTGAGCAGACTCAATTCCTAAAATAATTCAAAACCTTGTTATTCTTTGATTGCGCCTATTACCCCTATCTCACAGCTATATTATTTTACCATGTATCCAATTCATAAAAATTATAAAATTGCCGCCTACCTGATCTTTGCAGCATCCGCAGTTACATTAATAAATCATTTTCTTCATTATGCTGATAAAATTACCGAAGGTACTCTGGCACTTGAAACAACACTTTTAATCGCTATTTTAGGGTATTTTGCAACTCTAGGCAAAGATTGGCTAAAATGGGTTCTTACTTTTATCACGGTAATTAGTGTGTTTGCACTACAGCCTATTTTAAAAGAATTTGATACTTATCCGGTGTATGGTATACTAAGTGTTGTTGCTTGTGCTCTGCAGATTATTGCCATGCCATTTTTGTTTTTGGCTCCTAAGATTGTTAAATAAACTTTTCGCCCCAAGCTGTTATAACCAAGGTCCTTTCGCCTCCATAGTTACGATGCTCGCAAAGGTATATCCCCTGCCAAATACCCAATGCAAACCTTCCTTTACGAATGGGTATAGTTACTGAGCTACCCAAAATTGACGATTTTAAATGAGCAGGCATATCGTCGGAGCCTTCATAGTCGTGCACATAATCCGGATCATCTTCCTGAACGGCCTTATTAAAGAAAGTTTCAAAATCTTTGCGAACAGTCGGATCCGCATTTTCATTAATAGTAAGGGAAGCAGAAGTATGCTGAATAAATACCTGGCAAATCCCGGTTTTTAATAATTTAATTTCTGGCAAGGCCGATTCTATCTCATCAGTAATCAAGTGAAATCCTCTTTTTCTTGCCCGAAGTGTTAATGTTGTTTGAAAGATTTCCATTCTATAATTTCTCCAATTCGAATTCTATATCATTTAATCTTACTACCCTTTCTGTACTTGTATTTTTATCATTAAGTAGCACAAAGTTAAACTCCGGTTCCATAATGTAAAAGCCATTCGTAAATCCGATCAACTTATTAAAGCTGGTATTAACTAGTGTTATTTCCTCTTCATTTAAAACATCATACACAGGTTTGTTATTTTTAGGGATAGCTTTTATTTTAAAATTGGCAACAGCATTAGGATCAGTAATTCTACTACTGGCTCCATTGAAATCTGCTCCGTCACCATATACCTCCAGGTAATCGTTGAGTTTTAAGATTTTTCGCTCTACAAGAAACTCCCAATTTGATTGTAACCAATCGTTTATGGAATCTTCATTAGATGTATAATTCCTATCTATAAGTAATTGGTTCACAATAGTCCAAGTACTATTCAAAAATTCAGAAAAAATCCTAATCGCATTATCTGTTGTCATATAATTTTAATAAAACCCTTAACTTTTTCAAAGCCTCTGCTACCATGCTCTTTAGCTCACCTTCTAAAACTAATTAAATTAACATTCACAACGTCATCAGGAGCATGTAAAATCTAATGCAAAATAATTCTAGATTAATAACTTTTTTACATAAAAACTCAATAATTTGAATTAGCTTCAATTCTATGAGAAATCCTAAGTGGCATAGAGACGAAATAATACTAGCACTCGATCTATATTTTAGATTAGAATCCGGGAAGATTCATGCTGGAAATCCGGAAGTAATAGAATTATCTAAATTAATTAACCTTCTACCGATTTATGAAATAAAGCCAGATGAGGTAAAATTTAGAAATCCAAATGGGGTAAGTTTGAAGCTTAGTAATTTCTTAGCTATTGATGATAGTCACCCTGGTAAAGGAATGTCATCCTATAGTAAACTAGATGAAGAGATTTTTAATGAATTTAAGAATGAAAAACCACGCTTTTCTCAAATAGCTCAAACAATTAAGATAACAATATCTAATCCAGAGCTTATTGAATCTCTATCTCGAATTGAAAATGATGATATGGAAAGTGTGGTGGAAGGACAAGTATTGTATAAATTACATAAATACAGGGAGCGAAATAAGAAGATTGTATCCAAAAAGAAAGCTAATAGCTTAAAGAAATTTGGAAAACTAGAATGTGAAATCTGTGGCTTTGACTTCCATTTAAAGTATGGAGAGTTAGGATACGGATTCATCGAGTGTCATCATATGGTACCACTATATGCCCTCAACTCCGTTACAGAAACAAGGTTAGATGATTTGGCCTTGGTGTGTGCGAACTGTCATAGGATGTTGCATAGAAGGATTTCAAATGAATCTAATTTCAATATCATATCAAAAAAAGGCAATGATAAGTAGTAACAAGAAACATTTATTCATCTTATGTTCTTTCTAAAATGAAAAAATGGCGAGCGTATGAACGGTTAGTTGCACTTCTTACATCGGAAGAATATGACGAAAAAGAATTTACCGTGATTCCAAATGCTAAAATTACTGGATACATAAGTAAGATTAAAAGACAAATCGATGTACTCGTCGAATATAGATTTGATTCTGATTTAACAAAAAGGATAATCATCGATGCAAAAAATAAACGCAGGCCGATCGATGTAAAAGAAGTTGAAGCTTTTGAAGGTTTAATGCGAGACGTTAATGCTAGACGTGGGTTTCTAATTTGTACAAACGGGTATAGTAAAGCGGCTTTACGACGATCTCAGGAACATATTGGAATTCGATTAATCGAAGAAAAGAATATAGAAACCTTAGATTTAAATTCATGGAACCCTTGTCTTGATCACAAATGTAAAAAAGGATTGGTTTTATGGGACGCCACTCCTGGTATATTTCATAATGGTATAGTCACCGTTAATTCTATAGGCAAATGTGATGAATGTGGCAAGTTTCACATTTGGTGTTGGGGATGTGGCAATAAGAAATTTTTAATAACTGAAGATGAATGGCAATGTGACTGTAAGGGTTTATGGTTTTATATTACTACTATTGAGCCTGATGACGAAAACGAATATAAAAGTGAGGGCAACTATTTAATACTTGTATTTGCAAATGCCACATGGGAGATTCTAGATCGCCGTCCACTTTAATATAAAATACATTATAAGAAAGATTAGATACTTAGCTCTTTAGAAAAGAACTACTGTCATTTAATTTCACTATCTGCTTGAATATTATCTCTGCTAATAGCGGTGGAACTGCGTTCCCTATTTGCTGTTGTATGTGGGAAAGACAACCTTCGAATACAAAATGGTCTGGAAAGCTTTGTAATCTAGAAGCCTCCCGTACAGATAATCCTCGATCCTGGAAAGGGTGTATTAACATATTCTTACGATAGTTAGAAATGACCACTGATGGAGTATTGGCATCTAGCCGTTTATAAATACCGCTATGGCAATTTTCTTTGTTTGCATAGTTCGCCATCAGCTCGGCGGGTATCGCTTTCCAATTTTTCCCTTGAGGAATATGCTTATATCTTTCAACAACATATTCTTTATTTTTAGACACCAGGTTTTGAGTTGCGAGCCCAGACTTCGTTCGCATTTTTTTTGCATATGAACTAACTTCACCAATCTCACTTTTATAAGGTAAAGAATTAAGCAGATCACCGTTAGACAAATCTGGTAAATCACTAATTGCATCCTGAACGGTTACTTGATAATCAAACTTTTCAGGAAACTTGAAATCAATACCTAAGCGATTTCCTACCATGAAAAATCTATTCCTATGCTGAGGTACACCGTAATCTGATGCATACAACACATCCTCAGAAGTCTCGTATCCTAAACGCCTAAAACATTCTTTTATTTCTAGAACGGTTTTACCATTGTTGAATGTAGTAATTCCCTCTACATTCTCGAACAGGAACCACTCAGGTTTTAGTTTCTCAACGAACCGCACAAACTCTTTAAACAATTTGTTATTTGTATTTTCTTCTGTTCTTGTTTTTGTATTAGATAATGAAAAACCTTGACACGGCGGCCCTCCAAAAATGATAAACGGATTCTTTTTAACATAATCCAGAGGATTTATATCACATATATCATCGCATACAATGTTTGCATTCGGATGGTTTAAGGAGAAAGTTTTTGCCGCACTAGCGTCCTTCTCTATTGCAAGCTTTATTGATATTCCTGCATTCTCTGCACCGAGACTGAGCCCGCCTGCGCCACTAAAGATGTCGATACCTATTTTTTCTGTAGTCTTCAATTTCTATATTATATTGCTATATAGCTATTTATAAAAGTAAAAAGGGGATTTTGCAGTATCCTTAAACTGTTGTGAAAATACGAATTTTATACATTTAATCACTTATCAAATTAATTTAATTTAATGATAATCCTTCTGATTTTGCTGCTTCGTAAATTTGATATAAAATCTTTGCTTGTTTTTCCGATGGTAAGGAAATCAATCCAGAAGCCATCTTTTCAAGAATTCCCAACTGCAGGGTAGTAAGTGTGCGAATCCCCTTATAAGCACGATAATGTGCATTGATCATCTTCCAATCTGCGACACTAACTTTGATAACGAATACCTGGTTATCGATTGCTTTTTCAAGCATCTTAGCATCCTTGCTTTCCTTCGTCTTGTAATTCTTTTCCTCTCTATGGACGAATAGTCGCTCATCCAGTTCAGGAAAATCAATGTCGATATTTTTTACGGCTTCCCAACACATATTATTCTTTGCCCACTGGGAGATGTTAGCATATCCAGTGGCCGGATGAGTGATCTTCTGATAAACCTTCTCGGTAATGACTTTGAGCATCTCAATAAGTTCGTTTGGAATCTCTTGGAGTTCCCATATCAGGTCAAAGTTGAGCTGAAGCCCGGAAGTAAGTACAAGCTCAGATAAGTACGAAATTGAATAGGCAACTGTCTGCGCACGATATCCGCCATCATACCAAGGAGCGGCCGACACTAGCTTTTCTGTAATTCTAAAAAGGATTACTCTACATATCGCATCTCTAAAATAGGTCTCAGTAATCGCAAGATTGTCTTTTTCTAAAAGTTCTGTGATATCTTCCGCAAAACGTTTGAAACTTTCTTGAGCGCCTTTTGAAACTACATCGGGCCTACGGTGCCACATAATCTCTGTTTTGGAAAGCAACGTCTTATCTACTACCTGAGACTTCGGATTCTCTAGCGCAAAGCTATTCTTTTCAGATGTCTTTAAATACGCCTGCGAGTTAAGGTACTCACCACGGACCCTTTCATAAAACCATTTCGTTCTACGTTGTGCTCCACCAATAGCTGGAGCATATATGCGGTTAGAATATTCTTTCATATCCTTATGAAAGGGGCTATTCGAAAAAAAGTCAGAGTTATTAATCTTGTTTTGCGTATTTGCATACTCTGCAACCTTCGAGACAAAGTCATCTTGCTTGCTAGGATCCTTAACTACTGACAACTTCATCTGTACTGAAACTTGCGATACGTCGATCAGTGAGGTACGCTTAGCAGCATATATAGCGGAGGTTGTCTGTCCGCCGTTTACAATCTGGAAGTTTTTAATCTTCTTAAGATGTCCGTCCTCCCCCAGCTCAATTTCACTGGCAGTCGCAGTAATCCCATTGTTATAAGCAAAGAACATCTCAGGCTTATGCTCGATAGTAATTTTTAAGCCCTTATTGACATTGCCTTTAAACTGGAGAAAGGTTCTGACATTCTGTTCAAAAAGTTTTTGTCCATGTTCCTCATAGATATTTACTAAGTGATCCCCATTTATAACAGTGAGATAAGATTGGTAGCTATTCTGTTCATCGTTGATCTTTAGACAAGGTAGGTCAACCTCAATATCAGATACAGTTGACTTTGTTTCGGACTCATAGATGTTGTGAAGATAACCAATATCAATCACCCTAAAGTCTAGAGCAACGCTCTTTATTGCATCAGATGGTAGTTCGAGTAGGTTACGTGTTGCCTTTCCGTCAGTAAGTAGCATAAATCTAACACGAAGCAATTGCCCTCTCTGAAAATATTTATAGATATTATAGGCCATACTATAAGCCTCTGAGGTTTCCTCCATATCATTATAGAGACCATCGATAGCCTTATTAAGAAAACTTTTTAAGCGATTGAATTTTGCTTCCATTTGGACCTTGGTAAAGGTCTGGATATTCTCATCCTGAAAAAACTGATGATTGAGCACCGTTAATATCTTTCGATCGTCATCGTAATCGTAACCGTAAACTTCCATCCCCTTTTTGATATATTCTGCAGGTGAATAGTTGCTCGTCATATCGCCAACGCTTACTAAGTCTTCACACACCACCTCAAAAAATGACTGTGCTTTTAGCAAACCTCTACTGTCTGCATCGGTAAGTATTGACTGTAAAAAGTCCTCATGAAATTCCTCTAAAGTTGCCATAAGTATATTTAAAAAGGTAAATCAATTTGAAAATTGTCGCATTTGGAAAGATCTAGTGTATACTTGACACCGCTTACCCCCAAATCTAATCGATCTGGAGAAATCCGCGGAAAAGCATCTTTTACGTGGTAACATACCTCCCTATCAAAATGGTAGTTCAAGAATGGTGGTTGGGTAATTCCAATCACAAAGCCATAAGCCGCAAGCCGGTCTTCCAAGATTTCACGCAGTTGCATATCTCCGCCAGGAATCAAGCCATAAAGAGTTCGAGCAAGCAACGGCACCGAAATTCCCTCATCCAACCTGGTCAAGCCATAAGTCATTAAAAACAGTGGCTTAAGGTTGTTATCTAGTTGGCCGGCCGAAGAAATACGAACACTAGGGCCCTTACTGGAGGTATAACACTTCACCTCGAGAAAGAAATCAGTTAGTGAAAAATCTTGTCTATCTTTATCTGCGCCTACCCACCCTAGAATCGAATTCTTGTAACCAAATCGAGGAACTAAAATATCGATTAGACATTTGAGTTCGCCAATGAGGCCCATTTGAACATTCTCCGGCATGGATAGTGGATTTCCTTCTTGAAGGAAACGCTGCCATCGCTTAATTCGCTGGTTGATAATTCGAATCATTTCCTGTTCATCTACTACTCTACGTGCATGACTTGAGATATCATTGCATACTGACAGGAACATCTCCCAGTCTCGATTATCATTTAGGATCAAATAAAACTTAGCATATGCATCTCTCTTCATCGCTATAGATATTCCGCGCATCTGCCCTCGAAAGCTATCAGCTGGCATTGCAGAGGAAAACTCGATCATGAATGCATAACGCCCTGAATCATCACACGCCCAAAAAAAGTTGTATTCTGTTTCCACATTAAGCCTGCGCACCGACCCCTCTTTCATTTGGGCCCAAGGGTTGTTAAATCGATCAGTCATCACTCTCTACATCATCTTTTAAACTTTCAACCAGTTGGTCAAAAAACACCGTATTAACCATCAATCTAACCGGAAGCCCGTCACTCAAAGCGTCACCAGAAAAGCTGATACCAAAAGCTGCAATTTCATCTACTATACTATCACCATTCTTTTCCTTCATTTCTAAGATATGCAACATCAACAATGGTCTTTTGCGGTATGCCCGAGCTTTTTTACGATCATTCTTCAACCGCTTGAGCGCCTCAGCATCCTCGATTGGTACAGCTTCCGAGCTTCCAGACGAAACTTGTCTGTTCAAAATCTCAAACGCACCGTTTCGTACAGAATACTGCCTCTCCTGTTTTTTAATTTTCACCGTGTTGTATCCAAAACAACCACCACCACCGCTATAGATCGCTACATCCCAGTTAGTTTCTCTTTCCTCTATAAACTCCCTAATAAACCCTATCGGCATACGAGATGTCAGCCCAAGCTTATCACGGTCATAAGTCTTAAAGGCATCTACAAAATACCGCACTACGGACCGATCTACATCCCTCCATACGTGAGTCTCTCTCTCATCACTCAGCACTGGTGGGAGTAAATCCAACACTTTGCGAACAGCGTTAAGATTCCAAGCTATCACATCATTATCAATACTTAAATAACTAGTCTCTTTTAAAGAGCCATCAAGACGCATGCTATGAAAATAATATTCCATATGTTTCTGCTTGTTTCGAGCAGTAATCTGTAATGCACTGTCTGGATTTTCTGTGATATAGAGACCGAAATCATCGGGCGTTTTTTTATTGGCCGCCATTAGTCTAAAATCCTCAACTAGACTTTCTGTCGCGGTAATAATCTCTGCAAAATCAGTAATTCTATCGCTATGCATGAATATCCTACAAAGATCTTCATATCCAGGCCTATAACCAAACCACCTACCCATTTGCATTAACGTATCGTAAAACACGGTATTTCGCAAGAAATAACTAACACTTAGGCCCTCAACGGTGAATCCTCTCGCTAAACTAGCACCACCTATAACGATAGCATTAGTTGCCCGATCTTTACGATATTCTAGTGGTATTACTGTCTTAGTATGTACTTCCCTTACCAACACGCCTTCAATAAACTCATCTAACTCTTTAAGAGCTCGCTCCCATGTGATATCAATACCCGCATGATATCTGTAATAAGTCTCCTTAATCTCCTTCAGAAATACGCTCTGCAGTTCAACATCTGGTAAAGCAATAAAGGCGACAATATCGTCCTTTATGCTTTTCATGTAATTTGCCGTTAGTGCCGCGAGATTCTTATGGACATCGGTAAACCGAGTTGCATGGATCAGCATACTGTTGTGCTTATCACTTTGTCCCCTAGCTCTTCGAATAGCTATATTGATAATAAACAACCTAATAGCATCTAAAAGTTGATCAGGAAGTTCATCTAGACGAAATTCTTTGTTATGTGAATAAGGGAGGTACTTCTCGTCCTCATCGATAGCGACGAGATGACGCCTTTCGGAATCGATAAATATCTTCCTAGCTCCAAAGTAATTTGTGGGTGCATCAAGCGCGTAAATAAAGTCCTTTGGAAAAAGATCATTACCTACAGTGTTATGAGCAGCTTTATGGTCAATGAAAATGTTGGCGTAAGGAGTAGCGGTATAGGCTACATATGCTGACCGTTTAAAAAGGCTAAGTAACTTTCTTAATGCCAAATTAATACTCGTTGGATCGTCTTCCTCTTTCGTATTGATTGAAGCATTATCAGACTCATCATCCACAACAAGCATAGCATGTTCAATGTCATTATTCTTGTATTGTTTTTCAAGCCATTCAATCACGCTCTTCAAGGTCCTCACATTCTTTTTTATAACCAGAAGTACAGGGACATTTACTGTTTCAAAATTAATTCCCTGCGACAATCTATCCGCATCATGCCTATTGAAATCACGCTCGACAGTGGTCAGACTAAGCGGAATTTTTCCCTTAGCACCATTTCCAACACCAGCACCAACTTGGGTACCTTTATCGTAACCTACGAATGACTCATTCATCCTTTCTTGAGTTTGGTCACGGAGATTATTCATACCGCCCGCAACCACAACGATAAACTTATACCCTGCATCGGCTGCCTTACACACCAAAGAAGAATAATTACCAGTTTTACCGGACTGCACATGTCCAACCACCATGCCGTATCGACTGAAACGCTCCGTTTCAGGATTCTCCAGATTGTTCATCACAATATCGGTGTCATCATCCGTTGTATTTACAACAGTCGGAGGAAGAGACTTAAAAAGGTGCTCACGATATCGATTCCAATAATATAGGTCAGTTTCCTGCTTCTTAACAGAGGTCCACCACGTCGTATCTCGAAGTTGTTGCTCGTTGCCCTGAATCACATCGCCATGTTTCATTTCCACATCAAAATGTGACTCAAAATCCCTTTTCATTCTTGACCATTCTCCATCCTCTAGGTCGATGAACTCGTCAATAGCTAAAATGCTTTGGATCACTGGTAATTGAACTGCCTCAATCACCATCCTAAGATTTTCAATTTCCTGCTGAATCCTATTTTTATCCAACGGCCTTGACCCATTGTTAAGTTTGTCGAATAGGTATCGCCAAACTGCTTGGTAACTATTTTTCTCCATTTTCGAATAAATCAGCTCTGTTATTAAAAATTTCTGTTTTCAACAATTCATCAATATAAGCCTGAGAGAGTCTAGTATTCTTTAAACGCTCTGCAAGTTCCTGTACGTCTGCCACTGTCAATACTGAGTGTTGTTTTAATCGGTGTGGGCTTTGTTGTAACTTAAACTGTATTGCATCTATTGGCATATAGGCCTGCAACCCCTTAAGATAAAGTTGCATTTTTCTTAAGGCGTCAGCTGACAAGTCTGCAACTAGGTCTGTATACAGTGGATGTTCATCATTTATAGCAAACCTGAAATCATCATTCATTGGAAAAATCTCCCAAAATTGAATAATGCTTTTGTCTTCAATCTTTCTTCCTCTACCTGTAAAAGGTTTGGCCCCTATCTCTGTCACTCTCGAAATGATTCTTTTTAAATTTGTCTTCACTGCATCAGCAGGTTTGGCAATAGACTTCTTTACATCTATTCCCCACAGGCTGTCCATATTATTTGGAATATCAATTTTTATCCGAACCAACTTATGGGCATCAACAGTTTTGTGCAAACCCCACCAAGTACCATATACCAAAATGCGATTGCCGCGATAAAGGTAAAAGCCCTGAGAGCGAATATAACCTTCCTCTGTAGCATAGAAGTCATACTCACTTTGGGGAAGTTTGGAATGATGGGGAAGAATGTATGGTTGGACTGAAATATCTGATCCAAATAACTTAATCTTTTCCAATGGCAATTGTTGCGTCGCCGGATGGTTAAGATTGAAGGGGTTAAAGGCATGGACCGGGTTATTATTAATCAAAATCTTGATTGCACGCTGGTCAGCTCCTTCTAAAAATCGGTGAAAAACTAAGGCTAGGTGCTTCCGAACACGATTTATAACACTACTAAGCTCGCCAACCTCGCAGCGATCAATATTCTCCCAGCAAACCAAGGTACCTGAATGAAGAGTTTGGAGATAATCAAATAATGGGTAGTTTGAAATGTCATCTGGTGTGATTAAGAACCATTGATTTTTTTCTGAAATATAATCAAGGTCCCACTGTCTGGCATTATTAGCCTCATCCAACTTAGAAATTACTGTTAACCTTCTAGATTGTGAGAAGGAGGCAGTCTTCAATCCGAGCCCGAAACGACCTAGATCAGTTTTAGGACGATAGTCCTTGGGATTTCTCGAAGCCAAGCGCATCGCTTCGACAATCCCCTGCTCTGACATTCCCTTACCATCATCAAGAATAGCAAATCTCAATTCGGGTTGCGGTGCAATAAGTATCTCAATCCGAGAGGCACCGGCAGTGATACTGTTGTCAACTAAATCAGCTACAGCAACTTCGAAAGAGTAACCTATATCTCGAATTGATTCGATAAAATTACCTACGTTTGGATCAACAATTTCCGTTTTCATAAAATTCTACACACTGTTTTTGAAACTTAGAGGTCATTTTTTTTATACCTCCCAATTAACACACATAAAAACATGCTGAGAATAGAAGAATACCCAAAACGTAGGAAAAACTGTGATTTGAGCGTTAACAGATTCTACTAAACTGATTAAAATCATCACGACTTGCCAGTTTCAGCAATGCACTCCCTATGTGCATTTTCATACAAGATTTGCTTGGTTAGTTCAAATTTTAGCATAATAATTAAGAATAACAACTTTTAAGAATAAAATTTCGGGTCCATTTCAGAACATTTGATAATCGAAGAAAACATTTTCTTTCCATAAACATAGAAATCTAGCATTGTAATTGTAAAATCATATTCCAATAAGTCTGTAACGACAGGTAATGATAGAGCTGAATACAAGGCTATGTAAAAGGGTTAATTTTTAGACTCGATTGAAGTTAAGGTCGATAATACTCTTGCTAAAGTTTGTTCTATTTTGTTTTTTTTTAGATTACATTCCCATACCGTAATGACCTTCCATCCTTGGCTAATAAGTTCATTTTCGTTTCTCTTGTCGTTAGATACATTTCGTGATAACTTAGGCACCCAATAAGCTTGATTATCTTTGGGAACTCTATTTAGCTTACAGTCTTCGTGCGAATGCCAAAAACAACCATGGATAAAAATTACCGTTTTATATTTTAGCAAAACAATATCTGGCTTACCAGGTAAATCTTTTACATGCAATCTAAATCTAAATCCTATCGCATGAAGGAATTTCCGAACAAGCATTTCAGGTTTCGTATCCTTACTACGAATTCGGCTCATGTTGTAAGAGCGAGTTTCTTTGGAATGCACATCTGTCATATCCCTTTAAACCTAACCTAACCAAAATTGTTTTTTATTTTAATGAGGAAAATCTGCTTTTTAATATAATATCCTCTAAGAGGGAGCCTTATCTCAGACATCACTATTTCTGAAATATTTAATCTTCTTTTTGTATATACTCAGAAACTCTTTTTTAATCTTATTATCCTCGCAACTTTCGAACGTAATATTAGGATAAATTTCATCAATTCTGATATTAGTAATAAATTCATTAGGTACATTTCTTACAAAATTATACTTGGTTATTAACCCTCTATACACCTTAAAATCTTTTTGTTTATTGGGTGCAATTCCTGTACAATCGACATTAAGTTCCCATGCCATCCCTAATTTACTTATACTATTAAAAAATATCAGCGTTTGCTCATAGGTTGAAAGTTGGGCTCGGAGAATTTTAACGTATTCGTATTTTTTGGCAAAAGAAATATCATTGTTGTTATCGATATAGGTTACGATTTGAAAAAGATGTCTAAAAAAATGTCCTAATCTATACTGGTGTCCTCCAAAATATTTTGTTTTGCTCTTTGTCGGAAACTCAGCAGGTAGGCCTTCTCCGATCTTATCCCCCCTTTGCCACTTCGCAGATTTTTCATTGAGTTTGGCAATCACCTTTTTAATACAAGTCTCGGAATATCTATCCTTTAAAGCATCTTTTATGGAAATTTTCCCCTCCTCACTTAATCCAAAAAATAAACATAAATACGCAACGTTATATAAATCTAATTTCTGTACCGATAAATTTAATCTATCTGCAACCTCATCGATATTTTGAGTATTCAAATTTGATATTTTATAATCACTATTATTTTCGAATATCCCCCTTATATCCTTGATGATTAAAATCATCTGTTTATGAATTTCACGCAATGCCTTTCGACCATCATAATATACCTCTTCTACCTTGTCAGGAGCCCGCATCCTTATTGAATCGACATTATCTCTATGATATCTTATCAATTCGAAAACTCGATTTTCGAATTGATTTAAATCATAAGAATCCACCTGGTAAGTCAGTGTTTTATAAAGTAGATATACACTAACAATTGAAAAAATGCCAGTTAAAGCAGCCCCATACCCCTCAAAAACCGTAAAATCCACTGCTATGCTTTTGTTATTAGGTGGATGCTGAAACAACAATTGAATAGACAAAACCAAAAAAATGGCTACAGAAAAGTATAAGATCGTTTTTACTTGTTTTTTCATTTGTTAACAATATATTAAACTGGATAAACTTTATCCAGTTACACTATCAAAGAATGCCCTGAACCTTCGTTCTCCACTCAAGCAATCTAGGTGCTGATTCCAAAGTATTTATAATTTCATCATGAACTTTATTTTGTTCCCAATAGGACAAACTCTCTCAAATTATAAATCTAAAAGGAAAAAAATCATTCTTCCTTTTTCATTGAAAAATAAATGAAAAGCTGACTAAAATCAAAAATATTAATCACATTTTGAATAACCAGGACAATTGAGTATAGGCTAAAAAATGAAGAAATTACAAAAATAAAGTAATTAAATACTACCCTAAAATTGTTTGGAACATCGAAAATATTCAAGTCCAATTCTTCAAAACCCATAAACATTTTTATCAAAAAAGAACACAATAATGAAAATGCTTGTATTATTATATTGACGGCGAATATACTACTGAGATTTTCGAGATGACTTTGCGAGGAGTTTTGCTGTTTTTCAATTAAAGCCGCTAATAATACTTTATTCCCCAAAAAACCAATGATCAATGCATATGCTCCTAAGTTAAATCCCAATAGTGTAGGTAACATAGAAATCCCCAAATCCACGATTTTCTCAATTAGAATAGTGATATCATCTTCTTTTTTGCTATAGAGGAAGACTGCAAGGGTTGAAATTAAAACACAAAGGATAGAAAAATAGAAGCATCTATTCTTAAAATCAAAGAGTTTCTTCCATCCATATAGCTTCCATATATACTTCCATCCAAATTCCATCAATTATCCCTTCTAGGCCAGATTTGTCTAACTCTTTGTATAAAATTATCAAATAATAAAACTTCATTAGATGGAAAGAAACTTTTCTTCACAAAATGTCTTGTACTAATATCTACAATATTACCTGATTCATCCATAATCTTGGCTCGGGCTTCCCCATCTTCTTGAGATAGCTCTAGTGCTCCTTTGACGATGTCACTGTTCTCTATATCTATACTTTCGTTTGTTTTTGAGACCATAACCAAAGTCGCATTTTTTGCGTTTGATTTCTTTAAATCTTCATCGATTATCTCTTTAGACAAAGATCCAATCCCAGAATTTGAGTAGTTTAAGTCTATTTCCAATCTTCTAATTTGCCTAGAACTTGACAGCTTTTGTGTGAAATCATTGCTAGTGACCACATCGACATGAATAAAATCAGCCTCCGCCTTAATTTCATTAAGTGCAGCTTCCCAAAACTCTTTTACAGGATAAGGAGAAATTGACACACTTGATTTGGTAATAAAAGCAAATTTATGGGTATAAGGATCAAAAATAAAATCCGCTTCTGCAGCATCTGGAAAAAGACCATCTCTTAATTTGAATTCTAGATCAACATCCAGGGTATCTATATCAAACCAACTCTTATTTTCAAAAAAAGTGAATTGTGCTATTTTACCATATAAATATTCCAATTCATCATGCTCGTTTTTTTTCTCCAATAAATAACGAATGATGCAATGCTTTCCCGGAGAAGAAGGCTTATGAACTTTTTTAGAATGAACTCTCTTAATAATATTAATGTATTCTTGAGGAGTAGCGTCTCGACTATTACTAGCCTTCCTAAGCTTTATGTTAATTGTGAAAAAAGCTCGGTTATAAATTTTATCTATTTTCATATTTTTGTTTGATTTACCTCAATATCTATGCGGATAACAATCCCCACTTCCCTTAACCATTAGTCTGCATCGGGCTCCTTTTTTTGTTGTTCCCTTACATTGAGAGTTCATTGTGATATTGCTAGTAATACTTTTAGATTTCGGTCTTGAAATTAGTATTTTGGAAAGTGACGATTTTAGGTTGCATGCTTCATAGCTACCATCTAAATTACAGTGACCGCAATAGTTGCAAGAGCTACAGGCCCTTCGGCAGGCACCAACATATCCATAACCAATAGCATTCTTAGCAAATGCTGAAATATTGGTAAGAGAAATCATGCTGCAAAGCAGCATTAACAACAAAAGATTTTTCATGAATGAGAAACGTTAAAAAATCTATTTGTACCCCTAAAGTACAAATGCAATATCTGATTAATTCAAATATTAATAATTTATCGCAAACAAACAATGATTAACTAAAAATAGTTACATCTCAACTAAAAGACAATAGAAAATTTTCTTTTTTAGGTCCTTATTGATTTTCATATATAATTGCTACACCATTACGCTCAATTTCCTCATTTGAATCATCCGAAGCTAATGGATTAGATTCACCCTGAGAAGCAACCCTTATGCGAGCATGTTGAATACCATTATTTACCAAAAGTGTTTTTATAAAATTCGCCATAGCTTTGATCATAGCAGCTTGTTCAGTAGCTGTTCCTTTTTCAGCCATGCCAGCTAACTTGATCTTCAAAGTTGGGTTTTGTTTCATAAGGGCAATCAATTGTTGTATTTGAGGATTGGATTGCTCCCCTTCTAACTCTGCATTATTAGTAAAGGAAATAAAGTTTTTTTTATCTGCGCCGTTTTGCAGTTTTACAGAAGACAGCCTAGTACCTGAAGGTCGTTTGACAGAAGACTTTCTTTTTTGCACAAAAGTCCTTATTCGCCTTGCAGAGTCATTTGATTGATCCACTATAACAGGACAACATCTAATAACTTCTGACGGCGGCTCTTTCTTAAATTGAGTTTGGTTTAAGTAAAACTGAATAATAGAATCAAGTTCTTTTGTGATCTGTTCTTTTCCATAATTGCCAGTTTCAAAGCTGTAATCGACGTCAGTTTTTATGATCAGAACGCAGAGCATCACTCCAACACCGAGAGTAACCATTACCAGTCCTGGCGAATTACTATTAACAGAAAACGATCCTAAGTCCTCCTTGTGAACATTGATAGCATAAGATAGGTTAAAGACTTTGACCAAATACAAAGCGCCTGTAAAGATCAGTAAAAACCCAACAAACATTGCTGAAGCTTTCATATTGGAGAAATCCTTAGCCCGGGAAAAAGCCAGCAAAGTAGAATAGTTCCCAGCCTTTTCTAGCTCGGATTTAGGTACATCCTTCAACACTTGGTTAATTACTGTCTCATAAGAAGAGTTTAAAGCATTTAAATTTCTAATCAATACTGTACCAATGATGGCTAGAATAATAACTACCACTGAAACCAGTATATAATCAATGAGATTTTTTTTCATTAGTCCAATATTTTAATTTTTAAGTATTTTCTCTATTTTTTATTCTTCTACATTAGTATAAAGCCTAAAAACGAACACAACAATCCAAGAGATCACAAAAAAACTCACGAATAATAAAAATCTAAGGCCAAAAGTGGACGAAAAGAAAGTATCTGGATTTAACATCTTACTTATAATACCATCGAATTTACTCAATAGGTAACCCGATAAAAAGGTTCCAATCATCTTTGAAAAATTACCTATTTTCTTTGCATCATCGTCATCATATGGTGTTGTTACAATACCAATTAGCCAACCCAAGATACACCCACTTATACAAAGTATATAAGTTAAGTAATATTGACCATCAGATGTAACTTTATAAGCTAACCAAAGTAGTAATGTGGCAAAAATCACTGCAAATATTATTGTAGATAAAACTTTAAAATTAAAGTCTATTCTAGTTTTCTTCTTAATGCTCATAAGCCGAAATCTGAAAGTCTATTTCTTTTATTTAAACAACAGTCTGCTCTGCAAAATGTCTTATCTAATAATTAAGCAAATGTTAATTCGTGCTTGTTCCCGTTAGACTTTTGAGTAGCTGAAACGCTACCCTAGTATCAATGGTTACACCAAAGAAGAACCCAATATTCCATTCTTTATTTACTGATAATTGAGGCAAATCAAATTTATCAGAGCCGAACTTAAAATCATTCTTACCAGAAACAATATTCCGCCTGCCAAAGTGCATACCGTACGAAATTGCTCCTCCTGTTGCAAAGTCATGGGCTAATCCCAGGAAAAAGTTCTCATGGGCATATTGACCCAATTGAGTACCAACTACAATGCCTATTCTTGATGGATCGAAAATCCCTCCACTTGGTGGATACAGAAAGCTTCTACCCGTTGGATAATAAATTGCCATTACAGTAATTAACCCGCGTGCTCTGGGATCATCAGCTACCAAAGTTGTATCTGTTTTATTGGCCATAGGCATCTTGCTGATATTCTGAGGATGTCTTAAAGACGTATAGATAAGACCGCTGGTAACTGACACATGATAAAGCTTATGTATAGCTATTTCGGCATGAGAAATAATAACAGGCTGCGCATCAGCTTTCCCTTTCAAATCTTTCTTTGAAAGATCGAATGTAAATTTTCCTGTAAATGGACCAAAGGATCCGAAAGTTAAAGTATCTAATTTTATACCGCTATTTTGAGGAGCTACACTACCGTTATTATAAATATTAAATGTTGGGTCATATTTTCCTGTATATACAAATGAATAACCAAATTTTGATGTATAGCAGGTTGCTGTAATTAGATGGATTTTAAACTGATTTTTTTCAGTTGCTACGGTAGGAATATCATGACCGTAATATTTTCCAAAATGATCAACAAAAAGATGGATAGTTCCTGTTTTATCAACATAGATACCTTTTTCGTCTTTAATACCCTTTTTACCGAAATTGGGAAATATCTCTGTTTTAAATAAATTCTCTGCCTCCTGCTGAAATGCAGTTTGAGGGCAATCAGTTGGTGGAGGTGGAATCGATGTAGATTTTCTGATATCCATTAAGAAACGATCCACATCTCCCTTTTTTATTTTAATTTTGGTTAATTCATCTGTAATATCATTCTTCAAATTGGTCAAAGTCAATCTAATAGTACGAGTGTCTTTATTGTACTTTGCTCCAAGATCATTATTCATAGTCTTTTTTTTCTCTCCTAAAAAAAAAGTGTAAGAATCCAGATCTGAAAGCTTAGCAGTTCCAGTAATATCAATAAACAAATCTCCATTATCCGAACTGCTTATTTCGAGGGGGGTCTCAATTATAGCATCCCCAGCACCACCAAGTGTTTCGAATTTTATTGAAATAATTTTTGGAGATTGTGCGAAACTGCTTATGCCGCCAAAGAGCAGAAGTAAAAGTAATTGTGTTTTCATAAGGTTCTATGTTAAAAGTGTATACTTCGATTTATCTTGAATATTATATGCTGAAATGATGTAAGTGTAATCTGGATCGGAACCAAGGACAATACCTATTAATCTGTTATCTGAATCGGTTACTGCCGCACCACTATCCCCGCCGACAGCACATCTTTCGATTTGAATTAAGCCACGGATATAACAACGTTCTAAGCCATCGTATTCGACCCATTGGCCTGAATTGATATTTATCAATTTACCAGTACGAATTTGTTTTGAACCATTCCCCCAAAACTGCAAAAAGATTTTTTCCTGCTGAGCTCTTGACAACACAGTATAAGAATTTGGTCCCTTCAATCTTTTAAACGTTTTCTCAAATTCTACATTTGGTTTCATAATTGCGATATCCATAAATTCCGATATTTCACCCTCAATTACTTCACCAACCACATCATCAAAATCGTCTACCCGATCTGAAAAACATGGAGAGATTAGTTTACGATCAGATATACTTGTTGTGGAATCTACTTTTTTACTACCTCTTTTCATCTCTTCGTTAAAAAAAACGTGAAAACAACTTAATATGTGCAACTGATTTTGGTAATGCACAGGAATACCACATGTTCCGAATTCTGTATCGTTTCTACGACTGATACCGGCATCCAAATATTGGGGAGACGAATGTGGCTTAGCGTAGCCACCAGTTTTTTGGTATACTGGAATTACATAACCTTCATAAACTACTATCGGAGGAAGGTCTGGCATCAAACTTTCAACTTCTAAAACAATACCTATTGTAACAGGTAAGGTTTTATTAAAATCTTCAGCCTTTATTCCTGTGATTTGAGGATGATTTTCCTTTAATTCAAGATCATTATTATCTATGTATTGCTGAACAATTTTATATTGTCCCTCAACATCAATACTATTTATTGAAGGCTTCTTTCCATCATTCGCAGCAATATTCTCTTCCTGAACATCGGTAGGAATTGCATAAGTTTTATTTGCTGTATTATAAGGTATCGTTGGCGGAATAGGGGTTTGCTTATCTGATTTTTCCTTTACAACAAAGACGATGCAATTAATATTATTTGTAACATTTTGAGTGCTTTTTTGACCAGCATGTATATCTAAGCACTCATAAATTATTAACCATTGTTCTTTATTATTCTTTATCGCTTCCTGAATTATTGCAATGGGTATTAATTCTGTTTGACTTGTAGCAGTGAGTGCTTGTGTAAATACTTCTTGTGAGATTTTGCTCCCCTCTTCTGTTGCCTTTGAGCCGAAATAAAACGATGAAACCGCAATTGCCAATGTTGCCATCGTTGTCAAAATTTGTTTGGAAATTTCTGTATTGATTGAACTGAACACACATAACATAGCGGTTAGCACAAAAAATATGATAACTAACAGAGCAATTATAGCTCTTACTGAACCATTTGGCAACCCAAGTGGTTTGCCTCGATCCATACTTTTGCGTGCAATACTAAATACTGAAGCAATGCATAGAAAAGCAAGTAAAAATATGCCTATAATAATGAGAGTATTGTTTTCCAGAATCAGAGAAAACCCTTGTTTACTAGAAATCACAATAATAGCTGCTACTATTGCTCCTGTAACAAATGCAATTAAATAGTATACATACTTCATTTGATATACTTATTTTATTTTTTGAACGTTTGAAAAATTAGCTTACTCTCTTTGTCTAAAAGTTTCTGAATAATCTTTAATGGACTTGATACTTATTCAACCTTGGGTATAAAATTTATATCAATCAGTTTAAGCTATCTACATCACTACAATTTTTTTTGATTTGATCTTATACCAATTTCATCAATTCTGCATTTAAAAAAAATAGCTAGTATTAGTCATTTTATGCTAACGATCGAGTTTTTACTTTAGAGCTAAATGATTGCAAAGGCAACTGCAAACTTGATTAACTGCGACAAACAGGTAATTTCAAGTTTGTGAATAATATTTTTTCTATGATTGTTTACGGTATGAATGGAAAGGAACAGACAATTTGCAATTTCGGCACTGCTTTTCCCTTCTACAATAAGCCGAATCACTTCTTTCTCCCGTACAGAAAGTAACACAAACCTATGCAGGTTTTTGCGGATCAGCACGTCATCTTGCACCATGTTACTTAGCTTTCGGCCTGCATAACTTAAAGTATCTGCAGGAACAGCAATGTGCATCATCTTTAAACCGTCACCAGAATCATGCAAGGGATATAATCTTGAAGTGGTAAAATACCATTTGTATTCGCTTTCCGCATCTGGCCTTACGCGCTGAAAAAATGAATGTATTTTACCTGCATCATTTTCCATTGCAAATTGCTGCAGTTCAGATTTCAGGATACTGATCTCTTCAGCTGGAAAAAATTTAGTGAAATAAGCAGGCCCCAGTAGTTCCAGTTCTTCACTGCTATGCCTCAGGATATCACACCCATTCTGATTCATGTAGGTATTGGTCATGCGGCTTAAATCCTGAACCATAACACTACCTGGGATATAATCGCCAATATCTTCTACCCGTAAAATGTTATGATGAATATTATTTCCTAAAGTTAATAGCTGAGCTTGAAAGCTATGTTCCAGTTCAGATTGAGTGAGCGCTTTTAATCCCATTTGTAGAGCGTTTTATAAGGTTAATGATATAAATACAATCAACAGAATAACAGAAC
>Ga0157370_10002504_pt1 | contig 22140 bp, 10 predicted proteins | sample C35metaG_FD_113463 | JGI IMG/M metagenome (GOLD analysis project Ga0157370, IMG submission 113463) | Corn rhizosphere microbial communities from Kellogg Biological Station, Michigan, USA - C3-5 metaG | ecosystem: Host-associated > Plants > Roots > Rhizosphere > Soil | place: USA: Michigan...
CAGGCAGTGGGTTTTACCGGTTCACTCCGCGGTGGTCGCGCTTTATGTGATATGGCAGCAGCCCGCCCACAACCGATTCCCGTGTTTGCTGAAATGAGCAGCATTAACCCAATGCTGATGTTGCCAGAAGCATTAAAAAACCGTGGTGAAAAAATAGCACAGGATCTGGCAGATTCTGTCGTTCTGGGCTGTGGTCAGTTCTGTACTAATCCGGGTTTAATTTTAGGTATTAAATCAGCCGAGTTTACTCAGCTCATTACTAACCTGACCAACATTATGGGTGGAAAACCTGCTCAAACCATGCTCAATGCCGGAACCTTAAAAAGTTATACGGCAGGTCTTGAGCATTTAACCGAGCATCAAGGTATTGAACACTTGGCAGGCCAAGCCCAGCAAGGTAATCAGGCACAGCCACAATTGTTTAAAGCCGATGTTGAACTTTTACTGGCGGGTGATCAGCTTCTGCAAGAAGAAATCTTTGGGCCAGCAACTGTCATCATTGAAGTTGATGATAAAGCTCAGCTCCTTCAAGCCTTACAAAGCATGAATGGTCAACTCACTGCGACTTTAATTGCCGACGAAGCAGATTTAACAGAGTTTGCAGATGTGGTTCCAGTGCTCGAAGAAAAGGCAGGTCGTTTGCTTTTAAATGGCTATCCAACGGGTGTAGAAGTCTGCGATGCGATGGTACATGGTGGCCCGTATCCTGCGACTTCAGATGCACGAGGCACCTCGGTTGGAACCTTGGCAATCGACCGTTACTTACGTCCATTGTGTTACCAGAACTATCCGCAAAGTTTATTACCAGAGGCTTTGAAAGACAGTAACCCGTTGCAGATTTTAAGGCTGGTCAATGGTGAGATGACCAAAGATACTTTATAAACTTAATCAAAATTTATATGAGATCTACTGTAATTTCCTGACGTTTAAAAGAATAAAAGCCCTCTATTAGATAGAGGGCTTATGTATAAAGCATTAATCATTATTTTGAGCTTATCTTTTGTTTTTCATCTGCTATTTTCAAATTTTCCTCGCTCTACCGTATTCTGACCAATCACACCTGCTAACTGTGCATTCGATGCCGAATCTCCCACTGTTCCACCAACAACTGCACCAATCGCTGCCGTTAAATCCCGAATACCTGACTTAACATTTTCTGGTAATAAATTTGCATCAAACTTACCTGTTTCAGGGTTAATCGCAGTATTGCCATCATTGTATTGATTCGCAAAATAATCTGCTGCTGCTTCACTTGCAACTGCTGCACTACCACCCGCTGCAGGGTTGCCTCCATTTAAGTAAGCTAGCGTTGCACCCAATATCGCATGACTCGCTAATTGAGCAGCTTTGTTCTTGTCCTCGCCATGTCCAAACTTCTCTCCAATCAGATTCGCCGCATAAGATGCAAGTGTATTAGCTACGACTTGAACGTCTGTTTGCCCACCAAGTGCGCCTGTGACTGCCATGGTCACTGCATTCAAGGCTCGACTTTTGTCTCCGCCCATACCCCAAGCTTGATTCATATCACTCGCTTTTGCATAGTCAGGTGAATATTGACGTAGATATTCCTCTTGCTTCGCTGAATCAAGGCTTTGGTAATACTTCAGCGCATCACTATCTAACCCTAGTTGATTAAGTACATTTTGCTTTTCAGCATTTTTTGCTTTTTCCGCCTGTTGTTGCTGATTCTGACTATACGTTCTTGTTGCCGCTGCAATCGTAGAAGTCGCATCCGCTACTGTCTTTTGCTTATCTAAAATAGTTTGTGTATCTCCCTTTAATTTCAAAGCCATTAGTGTTTTTTATAAAAAAGCCTATCAATATTAGATAGGCTTTTTAAAAGTTCAGTATTACCCACTCATCATGCTAAATACAATCTACTAAGTAAATCTCTAAAGTATTTTCCAACATAGATGACTATAGGAGATTTTTCAATTTCCAAGTATGTAGCTTAATTTATAAATCATTTACTTGTAAAACTTCGTGAATTAATACGTCATTTACATTACCTTCTGGCCAAACCCATCTTTTCCAGTTCTGGATTAACCAATCAGCAGGAATTTCTAGATTTACTTCTGGTTCTGGGAGTTTCTGATAACAATTTATACCTGCTTTATAACCTGTAATTGTTATTAAACATAAGCCACTTCCATTTGGTGCCTCTGATACCATCATAATGACCTCATTTTCAAAGGGATATGATGAAGGAAATCTTATCAAAGTTCCTCTTGAAAAAGATTTTCCTACTAATTCTGTTAATTTAATCCATCCTTTTAACATAATCTATTTCACCTTATTCACATCTACATTAAGGCCAGAGTCATAGGTGGCAGTAATTTCCTACAAATAAGGCAGACTGTTCGTTAAGCTCAAGATCAGCTGAATCCTTAGCTATTAGCTATGTTCTCTTATACTTTTCAATCTCCTGATTTAACCAATTCCAGTTTTTCTGAATTATTAACTCATAGTTTTCAGCAGTATAATAATTGACTGCTGATATTTCATTACTTACACCTTGTATACAATGTGGCGAATCATCTGGTTGTCCCCACTCTATCCAAAAATTGGACAACTCCAATAATCCGTATACTGGATCTGAATTAAGATTCGCCAACAAAAAACTCAAACATACCAACAACCATTTTCTAACTGACTTTGAAAGATTAATCTCTAGAATTTGAACGATTTTTTCTAATAAGATTGTGACCTCATTTCTTGGTTTTTGACGCTCAATTAATAACAACTCCACTAATACATCATTTATTTTAATATCCAAGCTCTGATCTTTTTCCAAGAATTCGGAAACATAATTGACTACATCTGTATTAGTTAAACACCCATATTCTGGTATCCCCATATATCCTATATACAAGGTCCCAAAATCATCAAACCCTAGACTTTTAAGCCTTTCATAAATCTGTATTATCATGGTTTCGAAAATTTTATTATTTCATAAATTACTACTAAAGCAGAATTTCCACAGTTCTTTTCAAACATAAGCTATTTGATTTTGATACTACTTTTGCAATGCTTTTTTATACCTTGTAGGCTTATTCATCTAAATAAATAAGCCTTTATAAAAATCTTAAAGCAATAAATATCATTGAATCATGCAAAGTCTTGCTTACGATCAAGCCACCTCAATTTAGAAAATAATGCTAAAGAATCTGGGTCACGTTCTAACAATTTATCTAACAAACCATCTTCGGCTAAAGCCCAATGAAGCATCATAAAATGACTACGACCATCATTACCGAAATAAACCATATCATAAGTTACTTTAGGATCTTTTATTTTTATATCTCTTTGCCTAAATGCCACCAAAGCATTATCTTTTTCCCCAGAGATTCCATAAAAATATACATCACCATTACTATGATATATGCCATATATATATATATCATCATCCCAATCATCATTTACACCAATCATTTCAGATACTCCCTATTGTTCATGGAATGGTTTAGTAACTATTTTCATATCATAAACTTTTTTAGTTACATCATTATACTGATAATGTACTTCAACAGTTTTCCCTTCTTTAGTTTTAACTGTTCTACTCATTTTTACAAATCCAGCATCTTGTGGAAACCTTTGATCTTTATTTAGACTTCTTAATTCAACCCCAGATTTTGGATTTTCTACAACATCATTCCACACAATTTGTTCCTGTACATTTCTAGGTTGATTCACTTGTCCTTTAGCAATATTTTTAGGATTTGTTGCAGTCGAAATTTTCTCAGCATTTTTAAGACCTTCATCCCGCACCTTAGTCCTCGAAATAAGATCGTCATCTCTGTAAAAATTATTACTAATTTTTTCAGCAATACTTTTACCATATTGCTTTTCAATCCCAACCAATGCCTCATCAGTTAATCGAGTAACCCCAGAAACAGATTTAGTAAAACCTAATCCTAACATTGAGGCTTTAGCTAATTGTCTTTCATTTGGCGTAATTTCCTCCCCTGTTATAGGATCATATTTTGCCCCCCGCAGCCGCAGCGAGTTGACGAAGTGTCATATCATTAATGGCATTTAATGCTTTATCACTCAGACTCTTTTCAGGTATTGGAATCATACAGCTTTGCCCTTTTGGACAACTTAACTTAGCTTGGGCTACTTTTTCCTTTTTATTTTCAGCTAATTTCTTTTCGACGCCCTGAGTAATGATCGAAAATTCATTATTCTCTACTGCATTTTGCCCCATTACACCCGCTAACTGCGCATTTGATGCTGAATCACCTACCGTACCTCCCACAACAGCTCCAATTGCTGCGGTTAAATCTCGAATACCGGATTTGATATTCTCTGGTAATAGATTTGCATCAAACTTACCTGTCTCCAGATTAATCGCTGTTTTGCCATCATTGTATTGATTTGCGAAGTAATCCGCTGCGGCCTCACTTGCAACTGCTGCACTACCGCCAGCTGCCGGATTTCCACCATTTAAATAAGCTAGCGTTGCACCCAATATCGCATGACTTGCTAATTGTGCTGCTTTATTCTTATCTTCGCCATGACCAAACTTCTCACCAATTTACTGTGCAGCATAAGGTGCAAGTGCATTGGCAGCAACTTGGATATCTGTTTGACCTCCTAATGCTCCCGTGATAACAGTCGTGACAGCATTCAATGCACGTCCTTTATTACCTCCCATACCCCATTGTTGGGTGACTGCTTTTTCATTGGCAAGCGCTGCATCATAAACACCGTATTGTGATAAATATTTATCCTTCTCAGCTGCAGACATTCCTTTGAGTTTAATTTGTTCCTCTGGACTTAATTGACTTGCAATTTGTTGACCAATGTTTTCTTTTTCCGCTGCTGCATTCTTAATCTGGTCTTGGGCATAAGTACGAGAGGCAGCCGCAATTGTTGACGTTGCATCTGCTACTGTTTTTTGCTTATCTAAAATAGTTTGTAAGTTCGGTAAAGTCTCAACCGCTCTGTTGGCTGTTGCTGCATCACTATGAATACCCAATTGCTCAACCGTAGTCGTCTTCCCACCTACCTTAATATTACCTGCACTTAAAGTAGCATAAGTCGTACTGCTGTCTTTATCAGACTCATGTTGCGGTAAGCTTGGGCTAAAGCTTGTTGCATTACGCCAGTTGTCATTGTTGGTTGGTGTTGATGCTTTGCTATCCCCAGTTGTTTTACCTTTACCCAGTCTTGTACCTCCAGACAGGCTAACTGTAGTCGCATCGTACTGACTTTGATTCTCAATATTGCTAAAGGTTAAGCGGTATTTATTTCCTTCTTTATTATTCTGAGTAGCTTTTTTAGGTTCTACCTTTTGAATTTTTTCCGCCGCAGTACCAACTACAACGGAATTTATACTCACAATCTTTTGAATTTTACCACCAACACCCGCTGCAGTAATGCCGCCTCACCATTGATTGCAGGTACCAATGCGCCTACAACCATTGATAGGCTTTTTAAATTATTCTATCTCACTAAAGAAAGTACATTTCACTGTTTTTAATCACAATCCTGAGTATTTCCTTTCTTTCAACTTTCAAATCAGGATAAATAACGATAAAATTGCTCCTTTACTATTATAGACTCTGATGGCAAAGAAACCTCTTCAGGATAACTTTTAATTCCCTTAATTAAAAAAAATCCTAACTCTAGAGAATACTCCTTCCAATTTTGCTCCAAATAGCAGAACTCCACATATTCAAACCAATTCTCTATTATCATGACTAAATCATATTTAAAGTTTATATAATCATTTAAAGTATTACTTTTACCAATTATAAAACCTTTAAAATCATAAAATTTGATTTTATCATGAATATATTTTGAGACTAATTCTTCTAATTCATTCAGTACACTGTTACACATTTTAACTACTCTTTTTCTGTCACAATAGTGATTACACGCTTTCTATCTGGACTTAAAATCACATTTAAATCACCAGATTTATATGACCAGTTTCCATTTTTCTGCTTGATTGGCGATGCATTCTTAATAATATCTTCAATATAATTAGGTGAAAAAGCTTGTGATAAAGGTTCTTTTACGACAAAAAATGCAAACTCTCAAGTCTAAGAGTTTGCATAAGTAAACGGCCGAATTGTGAGTCAATAATATTTATCTAGGAGACACTAGTAAAACATTTAAACCAATAAAGTTTACAACTTAGTCAAAGCTTGTAAAGTAGATACTACTGTTCCTTTTGGCAAAATAATTTCAGAATAGCTTTTTTCATAATCAAAAGTATAAAACAATCTTTCGCTTTCCTTGTTAAAACCTAAAACCATACCAAAGCCAAATTGGAATAATTCGCCAGTATCTAACCATATTAAATCCTGACTATCAAAAGAACAAAAATCTATTCTCTCAATTGGTATATCACCTATATCACTATTAAGTGCTTTAATCTCTTCAATATTACTACTTAAAATATTAAAAAGAGAATTTAATGTAATATTTATCCCTTTTGCTGGATAACATGTATCATTAATCCAAAAATTAAACACTCCAAGATTTAAATCATTTTTTAATGGATAAACAACATCCCACTGTATAAAAAAATCATCACTATATTTAACTATCATTTCAATACCTTCGATGTCCAACCCATTTTACGTAAAGTTGCTTTTGTTTTATTATCCAATATTAATGGAGTACGGCTATCGCCTGTACTCCCAGCCCAATGATAAGTATTAGAACCTGTTCCTTCATAGGTAAATTGATGAACATTCCCACTAGAATCAAGTGTAAAACGCTTATTTGAGTTTCCGCCTATAGGAACTGACTTGTTAAATAATTCTAAAGAATTCTTTGGTTCAATTCCCGCATTAGGTCTATTACCCGCGCCACCTAAGGTATGTTTTGGATTTGAGAGATATGTTAAACCATTATTAGCAACTGTCGGCGTTGAAACAGGTAATCTTTTATCAACATTAGCTGATACTTTTCCTTTACCAATTTTACCGCCAATACCAATACCTGAAGCAACTGATACTAAATAAGTTGCCTGTTCATCGGTAAGATTAAGTTTTTCTTTAAATTGATGCGCTAACTCTGTATTCCAAACCATTCCTTCAGCATCTATTTGCTGTGTAAGTAAACCTTGAGAATATATTGCAGGTAAGTTATTAGCTTGATCTAATACTTTTTTAATATCATTTCTAGAAGTAACGATAAATCCATACTTCTCTTTACAAAGAACCGCATCCATAGAACATACTGCTGCCAGTACTGCTTGTTGTTCTAGAGATAAATCTTTATATTTCGTCTCAACTTGTTGGCAATTATTATTCTTTTTACAATCTGCCATTTCCTTGTTAAATTTAAGTATTTGTGTTTTAGTTAAATAATTATTCTCAACCGCATTCTGTCCAATCACACCCGCCAACTGTGTATTCGATGCTGAATCACCTACCGTACCTCCAACAACTGCACCAATCGCTGCCGTTAAATCTCGAATACCTGATTTAACATTTTCTGGTAATAGATTCGCATCAAACTCACCTGTATCAGGATTAATCGCTGTTTTGCCATCGTTGTATTGATTTGCGAAGTAATCTGCTGCTGCTTCACTTGCAACTGCTGCACTACCACCTGCTGCCGGATTACCTCCATTTAAGTAAGCTAGCGTTGCACCCAAAATCGCATGACTTGCTAATTGTGCTGCCTTGTTCTTGTCTTCTCCATGTCCAAACTTCTCACCAATTATATTGGCTGCATAAGGTGCAAGTGTATTGGCTGCAACCTGAATATCAGTTTGTCCACCAAGTGCGCCTGTAATCACTATTGTAACAGCATTCAAGGCACGTCCTTTATTACCTCCCAGCCCCCATTGCTGGGTTACTGCTTTTTCATTAGCGAGGGCAGCATCATAAATACCATATTGTGCTAAGTATTGATCCTTCTCTGCCGCAGACATTTTTTTAATTTCTGCTTGTTGTTCAGGACTTAATTGACTGGTAATCTGCTTTCCAATCGCTTCTTTTTCCGCTGCTGCATTCTTGATCTGGTCTTGAGCATAAGTACGGGAGGCAGCCGCAATTGTGGACGTCGCGTCCGCTACTGTTTTTTGCTTATCTAAAATGGTTTGTAAGTTTGGCAAAGTCTCAACCGCTCTGTTGGCTGTAGAGGCATCGCTATGAATACCCAATTGCTCAACCGTAGTCGTCTTACCACCAACTTTAATATTCCCGTCACTTAAAGTCGCATAAGTGGTACTGCTGTCTTTGTCAGACTCATGTTGCGGCAGGCTTGGGCTAAAACTGGTTGCATTACGCCAGTTATCATTGTTAGTTGGTGTTGGTGCTTTGCTATCTCCAGTTTTACCTTTGCCTAAACTTGTACCACCAGATAGGCTAACTGTAGTCGCATCGTACTGACTTTGGTTCTCGATATTGCTAAAGGTTAAGCGGTTTGTGGTTAGGTCATTCTTATCTTTAGTTGCTGTCGAAACAATTGCACCGCCTTTTAAGTCAACACCATCGGCTTTCACATGGTAACCACCATCTCCAGCAAATAAGCCAGATTGCTGATTAACGCTATTGGAATCACCCGAAGCCTTGCTACTACTAAAATTACCAGATGCCTGCCAAGCTGTACCGAATGAAGCTTGCAAGCGACCGCCTGCTCCAGTTTGTTTGGTATTTTGTTCAACAGTGTCTTGTAAACTTTCAACTTTGAGCTGACCACCTACATTTGCATCAATACGATCTGCTTTTGCCTGTGCTCCACGTAGTGTGGTGTCACCTTTACTGGTTAAGCTAATATTTTTTGCATCCAAAGTCGTTTGGCTATGTGTATTACTGTCTAAATGATTACTACCTTTCCCAAAACCAGCCTCACCATAAATGTAGGCACCTGTTTGCGCACCGACAGAGACACCAACACCCACACTTAAGCCAGCATTACTGTTTTTACCGTCGGCTTTATTTTGGCTTTGACCAGACTCCAGAATAATATTTTTTGAAGAATCTAGATTAATTTTATCTTCTGCTTTTACCTGTGTATTTTGAAGGTGAATATCTCCATTAGTACTGGTTAAGTTGACATTGCCACCAGCTTTTAAGTTGTTTTGTTGCGAAGTGGTATAGCTACTATTTTGCTGATTTTTGCTGGTGCTAAAGCCAATGCCAGATTCAGCTTTAAATAGTGCGCCACCTTTTATATCACTATAGGTTTGGTAACCCTGAGCGCCCGCTGCAACAGCTTGTAATGCTTGTGTACGGTCATCTGCTTTACTGTTTTTCGCTTTATCTGCTGCATTCAACAAATCAATGAGTGGTGAACTCACACGGCTAAATTGTCCGATTTTTAAGTCTTTGCTATTTTCAGATGAGCTACCTGTGTCATGGCCTTCTAAAACCTCAATATCTTGCGCCTTAATATTTAAATCTTTCGCAGCAACAACGTCAGCAACTTGTTGGGTATATTTACGGCCTGCCTGAATATTGACATTGCCTTCTAAACTACCCACTTGACTGCGTTGTTGTTCAACACCATGACTATTGCTTTGGCTCTGCCCATTCATATAACCATAGAACTGCTCAGTATCTGAAATCTGCGCACTACCAATACCTTTATTTGAACTCTGCTCACTTTGGCTTTGGTTGTTCTGGCTCGACTTGATATTGATATCACGAGCAGCATTAAGATTCACATCACCTTTTGAAGCAACTGAACTACCGATAATATTAATATCGCCTTGCCCAGTTTGTAGCGTTGTTTTTCCACCAACCGAAAGCTGAGTTCCTGTCGTTTGTGTATTACGCCCATCACCTTGATTTTTGTTTTTAAATGTTCCAGCAGGTGCAGCCCAATCACGATTATCAATACTAAAACCACTTTGTTTACGGTCAGCAGTTTGCTCTGAATGACTCTCGGCAACGCCTAGGTTAATATTTTCCTTGGCATGTAATAATGCATCGCCTTCGGCAGAAAGCTGCGCACCTTGGCTATTAATACTTCCTTCTGTTGCAATAATATTTAAATTGCCTTTGGCTGTAGCTTGGGTGACTACAGCTTGAGTGCTGGATGCATTACTCACCTCATTTGTTTTTTTGCTACCTGCTTGAATGGTCACTGGTGTCATCGCTGCCATAGAAGCCTTACGAACTGCTTCACCTTGGGCCATCACTTGACCAACGGCGCTATCAGAAAATTGACCATTGTTCATACTGTTTTTATAAGCAGAAGCAGCAGCCATCGCTGGAGAATAGGTCACACCAACCGAAATACCAGACTGTTTACTATGAACTTCTGAATGTTGCTCATCGGTTGCATATGCTGAATTTAAATTAACATTTGCCCCTTTTAGATTGAGGTCTTTTCCTGCATCTAAAATAGCTGCTTCAGTGGTCAAATCTTTACCAGCAATAATGGTCGTATCACCTTTTTGGCTACGGACTACACTTTGAGTTAAGGTTGTAGATTTTCCGTCCTCTTTTGTATTCAAGCTCGATTTTCCATAACCTACACTTGCCACGCCATCAGAAAGACTCGCTTTAAATCCTGATTTCTTAACAGTCTGCTCTTGTTGGTTGGAATATTGATTTTGTGCAGCGGTAATGTTCACATTCTCTTTGGCCTGAATCTGGGTTAACTCATCAGAAACCACCTGACTACCACGAATATTGATATTCTTGGCATCTAGAATGACTTTGTTACCTTCAACTGTACTCGCTATTGATTCATCACGTTGATCATGAATAGACTCACTTGTAGTTTTACTACTTAACGTACCTTTGTGTTTGTTATAAGACTGATAATCATACTGGCTTGTCTTACGGCCTTCTTCAATATCTAACTGATTAACTGCAGAAAGTTGAGTTGTGCCTTGTTCGCTATTTAAACCAGAACCTTGTACTTTTATATTTTGTCCATTTAACAATAATGAGCCATTGCTATTCAGCTGACTACCGACATCTTGTGTTTTCTGGCTAGTCGCATGATTTTGTGCATCACTGTAAGTTGTAAGTTTATAACCCGTTTGTACTGTGCCAATGTCAACATTACCTACCGTATTGATCACCGCTGCGCCATTGCTGTTATTGAGTTCAGCAGCTTTAAGAACGGTATTTCCAGCAACATCGACAACCAGAGTTGCTTTATTTGGCTGAATCTTATTACCATTACCTACATAAAGCCCAGCAACACGATCCACTCCTGTTGTACTTGAACTAAAATCACCTACCTGAGTTGTCGATGTTCTTGTCGTAGTCTCAATTTTAAGATTACCACCGACTTTAACAGCCATTGCATCTTTGGCACTGATTTGACCACCAATATTATTGAGGTCTTTTTTCGTGGTGATATCAACGGTATTGCCCTGAATACGGCCCATCAGGTTATTAATATTATTTGCAGTAATCTGAACAGCTTCTCGTCCAGCAATGGTTGAACCATTCAATAAGTCGCCGTTTAACTTAAAGTTAACACTATTACCCGTAAGTAAAGAACCGTCTCCTTTTAAGTCTCCTACACGAGCTTTTACATAAACTTGCGGAACAAGCGCTTTTGTTTTCGTTCCATCTTGTAGAGTCACGTCTTTTTCAACTAACCAGACAATATCACTGGTCAATTGCGCAATTTGTGCAGCACTTAAAGCAATACCCGGACGTAAACCATATTGTTTGGCAAAAGTCACCCCGTTATTCATTAAGGCTTTATATTGTTCCTCATCGGAAGCATAACCTTCCAAGAAACGATAGCCAGTTAAATTAGCTATCTGGTCTTGCACCATACGCTGTTCATAAAAACCGTCACCTAAACGTTTTTGTTGTAATGCAGGGTCAAGTCCTAAAGCATTCAGCATATAGTCTGAAGACAACCATTGGTTGTAATTGGTAAAGTTCGGGTCAGTCTCAATGATATAGCCCGCTTTACTATCTGCTCCTGTTCTATACAAGGCATTATTCGCAACTTTAATATTGTTGTTATTAATAGTACGAATTTCGAGTTGCTCCCCCGTACCAGCTTGATCTGGCGCAGTGGCCTGATCCGAAGTCAATGCCCCTGAAACTTGAGAAGCTTTTTGACCTTGTAATTGGTCCAGAACAGAGATTTGAGTACTATTGTCTTTCAGTTGAGCATTAGCCGAGTTCTGGTTTAGCCCTGAAGTTTGAATATCTGTTTTTACAGAAGTCTGACCTGCTGCTTGTAAGTCTTTATTTTGTGCGGTACCTGCTTGCTCAACAACAGTTGTATTACCTGTAGCCGTTAAATTATTGACCTGAGTTGTTTTGGTCTGTGCATTAGCGATTGGGCCACTAGCACTCTTAGAAACAGCCGTAATATCTTGATTCGTTTGGTTCAATTGATAATGATCGGCGACCTGGCCTATCGGCACATCAATTGTTGTTTCACTTGAAACTTCAAAAGGCCCTTCCCAATCACCTTCATATTCCCAATGTTTATACACTGTCCCCTGATCTACAACCTTTCTAGTCCCATTTATGCCATTATCTGAAACAATGGTGCCTCCCAAATTTATAAGCTCACCTCCAGCTAAAATTTGGCTCTTATCATTAAATACCTGTGCACCACTTAAATCCAAATCGCCACCGGCTTTAATTTGACCCGGAGCGGATTCAATGGCTTTGGTTTCATAGGTAATTTCACTATAGGAGTATTTCATCCAGTCTTCAAACCAGTTACCGCCATCATATTGACCGTCAAAGGTACACCAAGCATTACAGAATTTTTCTAGGCCATCTATACGTGATACTTCAACATTATCATCGGTTATGAAATGCTTATTAATATTATTAATCTGTGCGGCAGATAAACGCATATTCCCTAAAGATTCAATGGTCGCGCTTTCATTGTTAACTACACTGGCTTGACCAGTCGCTTTACGGTTCTCATCTAAAGCGCCGCCTAAATATAAATTTGCAGCACTGAATATAAGCGCCTGACTCGAATAATCTTGCGTATTCGCCAGATTATTTAACACCCCCACACCGAGGTTCATATCACCTCGTGAAGCAATAACAGGAGCCTTACCTTGAGCATCTGGCAAGTTATTTAAAGTGTTAGCGCTAATGGCAAGATCTGTACCATAAATACGACCTGTACCTTTGTTATTTATAGTATTTGCTTTTAGTGTGGTGTAATCACCATTGATCAGCCCAGTGTTATTAATCTGATCTTGTGCTTCAATTTGGGTATCGTGACTTTCAATCTGAGCATTGTTATTGTTGGTTATATTGGCTGCATTTAGTTTTAAAATATTGCCTGCATTGATTTTTCCATCGTTGATAATATCCGAAGCAGTACTTAAACTAAGATTCTTATTGGCCTGTAATTGACCTTCTTGAGTCTGCTTGAAGCTTTCTTTTAGCGTAATATTTGCATCACCCAAACTTGCAATCTGACCATCACCGCTAAGAGATTGAGCAGTAATATTTAAATTTTCGCCTGATAGCAACTTGCCTTTTTGGTTATTAATAACAAGCTGATCACCTTGTAAATTAAGCTGTTTAACGGCGCTGATTTCACCAGATTGGTTATTCAACTGTCCGTTAACATTAAGTACAGCATTTTGGTTACTACGAATTGCACCAGACTTGTTATTCAAAGTCTGGGTGCTCAAGTTTAGATTTCCCGCATCAATACCTTGAACCGATGTGCTGTCAGTAGTAGTTAATGTATTTTGGTTATCTAACTGCTGAGCTACAAGGTCTAGCTGCCCAGCCGCCATGATATGGCTATCTGGGTCTGTCGCAATCAATTTACCTTGGTTATTGATCTGCTCAATGGTCAGCTGCATATCACCCATCGACAAAATCTGTCCAGACTGGTTATTTAGCAGTTGTTTTTGACCTGTCCCTTGTAGTTTCAGGTTTTGGGTTGCAAGCAATGTTCCTTTGTTGTTAATAACCTGATTCGCGCTTAAATCTAAATTTTGCCCACTTGCAATGTAACCTTGCGTATTATCGAGAGCACTAAGATTTTTTAAAGTGAGATTACCTTGACTAAGTAATCCACCTTGTGTACCGCTATTGGTATTCACCAGATTCTGCCCGTTGGTATCAAGCACAAGTGACGTTTTCGCCTGCACAAGGCCCTGATCATTATTAAATAGACCAGATAAAATCGAAACCTGATCTGAGCTGATCGTACCTTGTTGGTTAGTGAATGCCTGTTGTTGACTATCTATATTTATCGCTTTTAACGATGTAATTTTGCCTAATTGGTTATTTACGCTACCCGCTTTAAGATCAATTACGCCAGTCGACTGTAATGATCCGGATTGATTATTTAAAAGAGAAGAACCTGCATTAATATTTAATGCACCATTCACACTTCCAATTTTACCTTTGGTGTTATTTAAACCATTGCTGTTAAGCGTAAGATCTTGTCCAGCCGCTAAAACACCTGTTTCATTATTCAAGAGACCTGTGCTTTGTAAAGTAGCACTACCTTGTGCATTGATCTGTCCTGATAATGAGTTATCAATGGATGCAGCTATCACGGACATATCTTGTCCAGATTGAATAATACCGCCTTGGTTTTGTAATGCTTGCGTACCTGCTTGAACAGTTAAATTACCCTGAGTTGCCAGCTTCCCTTGATTGTTAATCAAACCTTGACTATAGATATTGAGGTTTTGATCAGCAACAATTGAACCTTGGGTATTATTAATAGTTTGTTGGCTGTTTAAATCAATTTTACCCTGAGCACCAAAGTGTCCAGCTGTATTATCTACAGATAAGGCTTTTGCTGTTAAATCAGTTTTTGCCTGTAATACGCCAGACTGGTTGGTGAGAGCTTGATCCCCACTATCAATAGCTAATCCGCCTTGAATACTACCAATCTGCCCGTGATTATTATTTAAACCATTACTGCTCAAAGCTACATTTTGGTTTGCAACCAAAGTACCTGCTTGGTTATTGATAAGCCCAGCACTAATGATATTTAGTGCATCTTGTGCACTAATTTGTCCTTGCTGACTGTTATCTAAAGAATTTACTTGTAGGTTCAAACCAGCACCACTTAGTAACTGGCCTGCTTGACTATTATCTAATGCCCCATTAATCACCAGATCTAAAGCTGAACCACTACCTGACTGAATCGTTCCAGCTTGATTAGTTAAATTCTGACTTGTAATTGTAGTGTGAGCATTCGATGCAATTTTTCCGGCTTTATTGCTGATGTCACCCATGCTTGTAATTGTATTATCGGTAAGCGCAAGAATAGTGCCTGAATCATTATTTAAACCACCACTTGTGATTTTCAGACTTGTTCCTGCTTGAAGTGAGCCCGAAGTATTTAATAATTTTTCTTTTTTTGCATCAAGGGTTAATGAACCCTCAACACTACCAATTTGTCCACCTGTATTATCCAAGCCCTGACTTTGGATAGAAACGTTCTGATTAGCGGCCATTACCCCAGCTTGGTTATTAATCGCTTGTTGCGATAAAACAGTTAAGGTATCTGTTGCATTAATTTGGCCTTTATTACTGTTATTTATCGAGCCTGCTGTAATTTTTGTAGTGTTGCCCGTCAGTTTACCTGACTGACTGTTATCTAATGCACCATTGATATTTAAAGTAAGATCAGCATTTGTCTCAATTGAACCTCCTTGGTTATTCAGACTTTGCCCCGTAATGTCTATCGCATCGCCACTTTGAATTTGCCCTTTAAGGTTATTTAATTTCTGAACTTTTAAGGCCAAATGTTTTTGAGCAGAGATAAGACCAGTCTGATTATCTAAATTTTGAGCGCTTAAAGTCAGATCTTGAGCGGCAAGTATCTTGCCTGCTTGATTACTCAAATCGCCTAAACCAGCATCTAATGAAACATTGCCTTGAACACTACCAATTTGTCCTAAATCATTGGTCAGACCCTGACTCTGTGCAGTCACATCTTGTTTAGCAATGATTTGTCCGGACGTATTGTTAATATCTTTACGACTACTTAAAACAAGCGAGCTTTGGCTATTCATTAGACCAAATTGGTTATTAATCTGGTCAGCACTTACAGTTAAATCTTTTTCAGCTTGTAGAGTTCCAGAAGTATTATTAACTACACCAGATCCTGCATTAATCGCTACGATGCCTTGGCTGCTTCCAACTTGACCACTGCTATTGTCTAGGCCATTAGAAGTAATGCTGACATCTTGATTCGCTACAATTTTACCAGACTGGTTATTGATTATTCCCAAGCTGGTCAGAGTTAATGCATTTTGTGCAGAAATGAGTCCACTTAAACTATTATTAATAGAACCAGCTTGAATAATACCATTCTGACCTGCGTAAATTTTGCCTGATTGACTATTATCGAGTAGGCCTGCCACATCAAGTTGTACATCAAAATTAAGAGCAGAACTTAACTGACCACCCTGATTATTAAGAGTAGTCGTTTTTAGTTGTAAACCCGATTGGCTCTGAATAAAACCTAATTGGTTATTAATTTGCTCTTTAATCGCTAAGGTGAGCGGCTTTAATGTTCCGCGCTGAACCATTTGACCTTTTTGATGACTCAAACTATCCGCAGAGATATTGATTTGATTCGCCGAAGTAGTTGCACCATCTAATACAACTTGTCCAGCATCAACAAACAATTGCCCATTCGTTAAAATCTGACCTTGGCTGCCCTGTAATTGACTTGCGTTTATATTGAATTGCTGTGTACCAGCATGGATTAATTTACCTGCTTCATTATTTAGAACAGAAGTGTTCAGGTTAATTGAAGATGCATTACTGCTAATTTCACCTGCTTTGTTATTTAAACCATTTACAAAATTTAGGTTAAATTCATTGTTCCCAGTATGCTGAATTTTACCTTGACTATTATCAAGTTGCTTGGCGTTCAGCACTATATTTTGAGCACTTAATTGCCCTTGTTGATTATTAATGAGGTTCTGGCTAACTAGGTTTAGTTGATCTTGGGCAACTACGCTTCCAGCCTGTGTAGAAATATTACCAGTTACACTGCTTAGCTCAATATTTTGTGCCTGCAATTGCCCTTTTGCCGCATCAATATTGCTTTGGGCTTGTACTTTTAAATTACCACCAGCTAAGGTTTGTCCATGCAAACCGACTTGATCTGAACGAATCGATACATCACCAACATCAGCTAATTTGCCTTCACGATCTAGGCCCGCTGCAATCAATCCACCTACACTATGTTCTACAGTTGAACTGGTAATCTGAACATTTTTTCCAGCCGCAAAAGTACCAGCATTCTGAATATTTTGCCCTGTAATCGTTAAATCTTGATCTGCATAAACACTACCAGTGTTTTTAAGTTGATCATGCTGTAACTTTATTGATTTAGCTTGAATCTGACCTTGAGTATTATCAAACTGCTGAGCAATACTGTTTAAATTTTGCTGAGCTGCGATAGATCCCTGATTGTTATTAACCGTCACATGTTTCTGATTAATTTGATCTGCAACAATTTGTCCGGCTGTATTATTAAGTGATTGGCTATCTAAATTTAAATTGGTTTTAGCCTGAATGAGCCCCTCAGTATTATCTATCGCTTTATTCGCTTTAATATTCACAGATTGATTTTCTGAATACACAATACCGAACTGGTTCTTCAAATCACTTGCAGTAAGGTTGACATTTGCTCCACTTGCAATTTGTCCATCAACATTATTCAACTCACCAGTTACAGCCAAATCAAGCTGTCCAATCGACTGGATTTTCCCGCCTTTATTGTTGGCAGACTGACTTTGAATATTGAGAGTACTGTTAGATGCAAGCTGGCCTTGCTGGTTAGTAAAACTTGAGGTTTGGATATTTGCACTTTTAACAGTAAGCTGACCTTGGTTATTATTAAAGCTATTTCCTTTAATATTGATAGCACCTAAGTTAAGCTGACCACCTTGGTTATCTAAACCATTTTGGCTGTCTAAATCTACACCACCATTGGCAACAATTGCACCTTGATCATTATTTAGTACATCTGACACATGGATAAAACCAGTATCGTAAGTTTTTGGTGTTGTATCTACTGGAGTTACAACACCTAAACTTCCACCATCTTTAGATGGATCTGTTGGGGCTGTTGGAACACTTCCCCCTGTAGATCCGCCAGTATTGCCCCCAGAAGTCTTAGCAATTCCGATTTTACCGCCAAGATTTGTCATTGAGCCTGATTTTAAATCAAGCCCTTCCAAACCAGTCTGTTCGATAGAACCGCTATTTTTTAATTTTGTAGAGTTAATTGCTATTCGGGCAGCATTTAACGTACCACTATTGGTAATAGTATTCTGATTTTGAAGATGTAACTCATCAGCACTACTGATTAGACCAGAGTTATTTAGATTTTGACTCTCAACTGAAATTTGTGAAGTTGCGCTACTGATATTACCTGTATTCTGAATGTTTTGAGCTTTAAGTTGCACCTGATCTTTATTTGCAATCAAATTACCACTATTGACCAGATCACCTTTTGCATTCAGGGTAAGGGTGCTCTGAGTACTGTTAATCGAGCCAGCATTACGAACACCTAACCCTTGCTCTGTTCCCACCAAAAAGATTTTACCAGCATACATTCCACCAAGCTGGCCCACATCTAAGGCAAAGTTCGGCTGAAGCGATGTTGTAACCCCTGTAGTTGCGGTAATTTGAGGAATAACTTGGTCTTTGACTTGAATATCATTTTGCCCAAGTACCGTGTTGAGTTCATTTGCATACAAGCCAGCATTGACTTTTAAGGCACGCGCATAAATATCTGTATAAGGTGTTAAGCTCCCATTTAAACCTTTACCTTCAATCGTGACCTGACCTTCACGAACACGAAATGATTCAAGATAACCTTGATTCATTACCGCTTGACCAGTGGTTAAAGTAAAACGGTCTGCGTTAATCACACCACAGCCATCACAAATTAGACCTGAAGGGTTTGCAATGACGACTTGAGCCTGTTTTCCGGCAACTTCGATATAACCTTTAAGCTGACTTGGGTTACTGCTATTTACCTCATTCAAAATAACTTTGGCTTCACCTTTTACAAGCCATGGGTTGCCTTGTACCCAACCACCCAACTGGGTTTGAGCGTTATTCCGTGAGTTATTTAAAATTGCACCTTCTTGCCCAACATCAAACTGCGTATAGGTATTCCGCGAAACACCACCCGCACTTGGTGTCTGAATATTGACCTGAGTTGTTCCATTGGCACTATTTAAAATAGTTGGCTGCTGTGATGTCGGAGCACCTTTGTCTGCAATGATTTGAGTTCCAGCAACACTACTCATTGGCAAGCTGATTACCAATGCCCCTAAACAGCCAATAACTGCAAAGTTAAGTGGATTTAATTTTTTATAATGAATAGGTGGAACAGAAGACGTCACCGCACCTGTTTCCATTGTTCCCTGACTTTGCCCTGCTTGCTTAGTTTTACTTTTTACAATCTCGGCAACAGCAATAAACATACCGCGAGCATGACTAAAAATAATACGATAACGGTTCTTATTCATTTTAAAATCTCACTAAATCTTTTTTTAATACAGTTGATTGCTTTCTAGACCTTTAAACTTAAATTAATAGGTCCAGTTCACGCTAAATCCAGTCGTGTAATCATCCGTTTCAAAGTGATCTGGCTTTTTCAACGGTGCTCCGACAAAAACGTCATAATTCAAATGTAGGGGGGCAATTTGCCCACGCAATCCAACAACTGCACCTAACAAACTAGTACCCGGTAAAGGGTTTGGATAATGCGCGGTTTTTCCACCTACTTCGCCGTAATCAATACCTGCATACCATGAATATGGTTTATTCATGATTGAGCCACTCAGTTCATTGCGAACTAAAAAGCCATTATCGGCCAACAAAGTTTGCTCACCGTCAAAGCCTCTTACGGTATAACGGTTTCCAATCGAGAATCGGTCTTGGGGTGTTAAAGGCTTATTGCTGTGTTGGGTACGCCATTCTGCAAGATATTGCAGGTTCTGTTGCCCTACTTTAAAAGGAATTTGTAGACTGGCATTGGCCTGTAAAATCCCGACATGTGTATAAGCTTCACCAAAATCTTCTTCTGGTGCTCTCATTGCATTAAGCCAGCCTGTACCACGTTTATAAGTCACATTACCGCTTAATGTTGCATTAGAAAAATATTCGGTATGATCAAGGCTTGCTTTCCAGCCCGCCGTTTTTCGGCGTTGTACTTCTACTTCGACATCATTAATATAGTTTTGTGATTCACGATACCAACCACCAAAACCTACGGCAGTTTTACGGTGCGCATCACGATAAATAATTCGGGACAAATCTGCATTAATGAGTTCGCTTTTACCGCTGTATTGATAGGTCTCACTGCTTCCAGCGACTGTTTGTAAATAGTTAGAACGGCTATAACTGGTTGAAAATAACCAATAATCAAATGGAATGGTATAACTTGCATAAAAGCCATCTGTACCATGCTTACCAGAACCGCTACCACCTAAATCATGGTTATAACTAACATAAAAAAGATCATTTAAAGTCAACACATGGTCAAGTGACAAAGTCGCTGTACCTTGGTATTTTCCAGTAGCATCAGAACCTGAATCATCAATTCCCACATGTAAGCGATAAGGTTTAGCCTGTTGCCATGCAAGAATCACATCACTATAGCCCGGCTCACTTTTTTGTTCTGCTGGTTGAATTTTAAAATCAGCCTCAACCGTAGGTACTCTTTTAAAGTTTTCTAAACCTTGTTCCATATCACGGATATTTAAAAGCTCACCCGATTTCATCGGTAAAGCATTCCATAAATGTGCACGTTTAGAAGTACCCTCAGCAAACTTAATCTGATCAACTCGACCAGGAATAACACGAACGCGTACTGTGCCAGATGCGATATTTTGCTGAGGAAGCAAAACTCGTGTTGTGACATAACCATCGGCAATAATTTTATTTTGAACGAGATCAAGTGCCTGATTGAGACCATTTACACCCAAGCAACGTCCAATAATATTGTTCTTACCAGTCGTAATCACATTAAAATCTGATATGAATTGATGAGCTAAATCACCTTCTAAAAGTATTTTTTTAATTTCAAAACAAGGTGTTTCACTATTAGAGCGTAAATATTGTAATTGCTGAGCTGAAATTTTATTTTGTTCTTGCCCCAGATTGACATTCACATTGGGCTGAATTTGTTTTTCTAGTGCAGTATCGCGTTGTTGTTGACGACTAGATTGATCAGCCTGAATTCGCTGTCGAATCGGTTCATCAGGATCTGCAGCATAACTGAAGCTCCCCATTGCCGATAAACAGATAAATAAGATACTTTTATTAAATTTGTTATAGTTCAACATATAAAATCAAACCGTGATTCATATCAATTTAATTGTATTTTAACAAAAACTTAACAAAGTGGAAGCATTTTTCATACAGATTTGTCTGTCTGTAAAAACTTTTTTTAATTAATAGTTTAATTTTTCTAAAACCGTACTGCATATTAAATCCCACTTATTGGTACGGCACTTCAATCAAAATCTTCCCTCACCTAATCCCCACCAAAAATACTCAAGCAACTTCTTCCTTTTATCTGGTTTGTTGGGGTCTAAAAGCTGAACCATGGCACCATCAATCACAAACAAAAACATATGGGCATCTTGCTTTAAAGAATTCACGTTAGTCGTTAAAAGTAAATTATAGATTTCATTGATCAAACAGACGTAGAAATAGTAGAAGAAGCAAACTCTGCAACTCAACTAAAGTTACGCTATATAGCAGAAAAACAATCTGGTCAGGTCAGCTTACTTCACCCATTAATGAGGAAACTTATTTATTAAAATATACAAAAGGCCTAAATCGGAAAAATTTAAGCCTTTTGTTTTTAGATAAGAGTTATAGCGTTAACTTAAGACAAGAATTCTTTAATAGTCTCTTGCATACTTGTAGTGGCACGACCAATTAACTGGTGCAGATCTTTGCTATCACTATACAAGCCGCCTTTAGATACACCTTCATCTGAATCTGCCAAGATGCCAGCAAACCCTTCTGGTATACCCAATTGTACCAAGAGCGCTTTATATTCCTCTTCTGGTAGGTCTTGGTAAATGACTTCTTTTTTGCTAATTTCACTTGCCCATTTTGCAAGATCGTCAAGGGTATAACTCGCATCGCCTGCTAGTTCATAAACTTTATTCTCATGCCCGTCTTGCGTTAATACCACAGCGGCAGCAGTCGCATAGTCTAAGCGCGAAGCAGAAGCAATTTTGCC
>Ga0157370_10002505_pt1 | contig 22120 bp, 20 predicted proteins | sample C35metaG_FD_113463 | JGI IMG/M metagenome (GOLD analysis project Ga0157370, IMG submission 113463) | Corn rhizosphere microbial communities from Kellogg Biological Station, Michigan, USA - C3-5 metaG | ecosystem: Host-associated > Plants > Roots > Rhizosphere > Soil | place: USA: Michigan...
AAGGGAGTTCGACCACGTCGTGAAGGTGATGCCCTTGGTGAAGGCGCCGTTCACGCCGATCTGCGCTTCGTACGCGGTGCCGGGCGTGAGGTACACGATCGAGCCGCGGCACTGGTTGGTGGACGAGTCGAAGTAGAGATTGAGCCCGGCGTGCCAGGTGCTCTCGCCTTGCTTGCGATACTGCACGTTGCAGCCGTTGGAGTTGGCCCCGGCATTGGACCAATAGAGGCCCACCGATTCGTAGGTGGGCACGGCGCGAACGCCGCTGGAATCGAGGGTCTGCGCGTGCGCGGAGTGATGCGCGAAAACCGCGGCGACGAAGAGGGAAGAGGCGGCGGTGAGCCCGCGTGCGCGGCAACGAAGCTGTCCTTGCATTCGGTGTTCCTGTCTGGTTGCAACAACGGAACCGACCTACTGCAAGCGCGATGCCACCACGATTTATTTATTGAAGATCAGAAGCTTGGATCGTTGTTCTGGACCGACGGCGGGAGCGGGCTGTAGCGGGGCTCCGAGCGAATCGGTAGTGTAAGCGCAATTCCCCTGTAGGAAACGCGCCACCTGGCATGTAAGAGCGGTCCTACGGGTGTAGTCGATCAGCGACAAGACGTGGCGATCCGCTGACGCAGATCGTCGAAACGCGCGAAGAGGCGCGATCCGGGGGGCGACGGGGTCGCCTTCAGGCGACGCAAGAAAAGGGCGGCCGGCGGCCGCCCTGTGGAAGTCCAGGAAAAGAAGCGCGCTATCGCATGATGATCATGCGGTCGTCGACCTTGCGCACGCCCGGCACGCCACCGGCCACCTCGACGATGCGCTCGCGCATGGGCTGGTCGCGAACCGTCCCTTGCAGGATCGCGCATGCGGTGCGAGCGTCGTACACGGCGACGAGATCGTGCGGAACATCATCGACGCGATCGCGGATGTACTCGAGCACGAGCGCGCCCTCGAGCACATGGCCGTCGGGCCATTGCGGACCGACGGCGAGCGAAGCCTCGCGGTCGGGCGGAATCGCGGGATCGGTGTCCGCCACGGCGCGCCTCAGGCGGACGCGGCACCGAGCCCGGTATCGCCGCGCGGCTGCGTCGTTCGAGCGCCGGCGCCGCCCGATTCGATCTGCGACTTGAGCTTCTGCAGGTCCTCGTTCATCTCGCTCGCCGGATCGGTGCCGAACGCCTTCGCGACCGCCTGCCCGATCACGCCGCCCGGCGGCGAGTAGTGCAATTCGACCCGTACGCGCGTGCCGTCGCCGTCGGCCTCGAAGCGCACCCGCCCGCCGTTGTCCACGGTGCCGTCGATCGAGCGCCATGCGAGCTCCTGATTCGCGCGATCCTCGGTGAGCTCCGAATCCCACTCCACGGGAATGCCGGCCGGTCCTTCGACGCTCCAGTGCCAGCGGTTGTCGCCGGTCTCGCGCACCTCCCGCACGTGCGACATCCAGCGCGGGAAATTCTCGAAGCTCTTCCAGTACGCGTAGACGCGCTCGACCGGCGCATCGACGTGCAGCGTGCGATCGATCGTGAAGCCGCTGCCCTTCGCGAGGGTGCCGAGCTCCTCGTTCGCCCAGGCGCGCGCAAGGATGGCGAGGCCGGAGGCGCACATGCCGACACCGAGGATCCCGCCGCGTACATAGCCCGACACGGCGAGGCCGGCACCGAGCATTCCGGCGAGCGCGCGCTGCGCGGGCGACCATCGGGTCCTGCGCCACGGCGCGATGCTCGTCCGCACCCTCGATGCGATTGCGCCGGAGGCTTGTTCGGCGTCGTTCGCCGCGCGGTGCTCGATGCGCTGCTTCTGGGATTGCAGCCATTGGCTCGTTTCGACGAGCATCCCGTGGGTGCGATTGGTGGCATCGCGCAACACCGCGTCCGTGCCGCGCTGGACCTTGCGGCGCGTGGCTTCGAGCTGGTTGCCCAGATCGTTGCGGCGCTTGCGCCCCAGCTGCGGATCGAAGAGGTACATCAGTGCGGCGCCGATCCCCAGGTAGGCGAGTCCGTTCGTTCGTGCCATGGCGGTTTCCTCCGGTGAGCGGGTACGACCGCGGCGCTCGGGGCCCGTTCCGGGATGGTCAGGATGGAGCCGCTAGCGGCGATCGGCTTCGTCGGTGGCGCCCGTGAACGCGCCGTTGATCGGCGCCGGCACCTGCCTCATGCGCGCGGCCGCCTGCTGCGCCTCGATCTGCGCGCGCTCCACCTGCTCGCGGCTCTCCACATTCGGATCGGGCACCACGACGACGACCGGTGCACTCGTGCTCGCCGGCGCGGCCTGCGCACCGGGTCGCACGGGCTGCTGCGCACCGCGCGGCTGCGCATACGCCTCGGGCGGAAGCGTGTGGAAGAGCGATGGATCGTCGCCCGGAGTAGGCGCGAAGAATCCACGCTGCGAGGAGGCCGGTGCCGGCGTCGCCGTCACGGCCTGCCCGTACGCGCCGGCGGCGGCGCACAGGGCGGCGAGCAGGAAGAACGAACGAAGTCGGCGCATGGAGACCTCCTTCCTCACCGACCCGCTTTCGGCACCGCGGTTTCCGGATTCCGCGCGTGCCTCGCGTACCATGGTCCGAGCGGCGCATGGGGAACCACGGCCTGCGATGCCGCGTCGTCCAGTCAGACGGGAAACGAAAACGATGCCGTTCGCGCCGATCATCACCAGCCTGCTGGACACGGACCTCTACAAGTTCACGATGTGGCAGGTGTTCCTGCACCGCTTTCCGGCGGCGACGGGCGAATACCGCTTCCAGAATCGCGCCGCCTCGACCATGCCGCTCGCGCCGCTGCGCGCGCAGGTGGAGGAACAGATCGACCACCTGTGCACGCTGCGCTTCGCTGCCGACGAGCTCGCGTACCTGCGCGGGCTTCGCTTCATCAAGAGCGATTTCGCCGACTACCTCGAGCTCTTCCAGTTCCGGCGCCGCTTCATCCGCGTCGGCGTTTCCGCCTCGGGAGAGCTCGAGATCGTCGCACGCGGCCCGCTCATGCACGTGATGTTCTTCGAGATCTTCGTGCTCGCGATCGTCTCGGAGCTGCGCTCGCGCGCCTTCCCGCGCGATGCCGCCCTCGCGCAGGGGCGCGCGCGGCTCGCCGCCAAGGTCGCCCTGTTGCGCGATTTCGCGCGCGAGCCCGCGCCGCGCAACCCTTACGTCTTCTTCGAGTTCGGCACGCGGCGCCGCGCTTGCCGGGAATGGCACGACGAGGTGGTGGCCACGCTGCGGCGCGAGGTGCCGCAGTTCTTCCGCGGCACCAGCAACGTCGACATGGCGCGGCGCCACGACACCACGCCGATCGGCACCATGGCGCACGAGTACCTGCAGGCGTTCCAGGGCTTCGGCTACCGGCTGCGCGATTTCCAGAAGATGGCGCTCGAGAACTGGGTCGCCGAGTACCGCGGCGACCTCGGCATCGCGTTGACCGACGTGGTGAGCATGGGCGCTTTCCTCGCCGACTTCGACCTCTACTTCGCGAAGCTCTTCGACGGCCTGCGGCAGGACTCGGGCGATCCGTTCGAATGGGGCGAGAAGGCGCTCGCGCATTATGCGACGCTGCGCATCGACGCGCAGACGAAGGTGCTCACCTTCTCGGATGCGCTGGATTTTCCCGGGACCTTCGCGCTGTATCGGGCGTTCGCCGATCGCGCGCGCATCGCCTTCGGCATCGGCACCCACCTCACCAACGACATGGGCTTCGCGCATCCGAACATCGTGATGAAGCTCACGGAGTGCAACGGATTCCCGGTGGCCAAGATCTCCGACGCGCCGGGCAAGGCGAGCTCGGTGGATCCGACGTTCCTTCGCTACCTGCGCCAGGTCTTCGGCCTGCCGCCGGAGGCGGTAAGCTAGTCGGCGATGAAGATCACCTCCAGCGCCTTTCCGCAGCAAGGACCGATCCCCGCGCTTTACACCTGCGACGGCAAGGACCTCTCGCCGCCGCTCGCCTGGATGGAGGTGCCGCCGAACGCGCGCAGCATCGTGCTCATCGTGGACGACCCGGACGCGCCCGACCCCCGCGCGCCGAAGATGACCTGGGTGCACTGGGTGCTCTACGACCTCCCGCCGGGGACGGGCGTGCTCGAGGAGGGCGTCGCCGCGGCGGCGCTGCCCAAGGGCACGCGCCAGGGCCTCAACGACTGGAAACGTACCGGTTATGGCGGCCCGTGCCCGCCGATCGGCCGCCACCGCTACTTCTTCAAGCTGTACGCCCTCGACACCATGCTCGGCGACCTCGGGCGCGCGGACAAGGCGGCGGTGGAGAAGGCGATGCGCGGCCACGTCGTCGCGCATGCGGAGCTCGTGGGCACCTACGAGCGCTAGGGCTCAGACCCTCGTGAAAAAGGGGTCAGATCCCTTTTCCCGATGCACGGAAAAGGGATCTGACCCCTTTTCGAGGGTTCACGTCGACGGCAGGATCCGGTCCGGGAGCCAGAGCGAGAGCTGCGGGAAGAAGATCGCCATCACCAGCAGCGCGATGAGGATCAGCACGAAGGGCAGCACCTCGCGGTAGATCGCGCCGAGCGGCACCTTGGTCGCGCCCGCGAGCACGAAGAGGTTGAGCCCCACCGGCGGCGTGATGAGCGCGATCTCGATGTTGAAGATGAGCACGATGCCGTAGTGCACGGGATCGATGCCGAGCTTCATGGCGATGGGCGCCAGGATCGGCGTGGTCATGACGTTGAGCGCGACCGCCTCCATGAACATCCCGAGGATGAACATGATGGCGCTCACCACGATCAGGAACTCCCAGCCGGAGAGCTTGAAGTGCTCGATGAATCCGAAGATGAGCTGCGGCGCGTTGAGGAACGTGAGCACCTTGGAGAGCAGCACCGCGCCCGCGATGATCGTGAAGATGTTGATCGTGGTGCGCGCGGTCTGCATCAGGATCGGCCACAGGTCGCGTACGTGCAGGCTGCGGTAGAAGAGCATCGCCACGACCACGGAATAGATCACGCACGCGGTCGAGATCTCCGTCGCCGTGAGCTGGCCGGAGTAGAACCCGTACAGCACGAACACCGGCAGCAGGAGCACCCAGATCGAGCGCTTGAGCGCGGTCGTGCGCGCCGCCCAGTTGGTGATCGCGCCGGTGTCGTCGCGCTTCCAGCCGTAGACCTGCGCGCGCCAGGCGACGAACACGAGGAACGCGAGCACGTTGATGATGCCCGGCACGATGCCGGCGAAGAACATGCGCCCCACCGAGACATTCACCATCGAGGCGTAGATCAGCATCGCGATCGAGGGCGGGATGAGGATCGCCGTGGCGCCCGAGGCCGCGATGAGCGCCGCCGCGAATCCCGGCCGGTAGCCCTCGCGCACCATGCCCGCCGTGCCGATCTTGCCGATCGCCGCGGCGTCGGCCGCGCTCGAGCCCTGCACGCCCGCGAAGATGCCGGTCGCGATGACGCAGGCGCCGCCCATGCCGCCGCGCATCCTGCCGACGATCGCGCGCGCGAGGTCGAACACGCGGTCGATCAGCCCGCCCGCGGATAGCAGCTCCGCCGCGAGCAGGAAGAACGGGATCGCGAGCAGCGTGAAGTTCTGCACGCTGCCCGCGAACACGTCCGGAATGAACGTGATCGGCGCGAGGCCCAGCCAGTAGAGCGTCACCACGGATGCCACGATCAGCGCGAAGCCGATCGGCATCCCGATCACGATGAGGAACAGCAGGAAGACGAACGGGATCGCGATCATGCGCCCGAGCGTCCGGCGTCCTGGACGATCTCGCGCCGGCCCGGCCGCCAGATGATCCAGGTCTCCACGAGCAGGTGCAGGATCGTGATGCCGAGCCCGATCGGCAGGATCGAGAGCAGCGCCGCCTCCGGAACGTCCCAGAGATCCTCGTCGGTCGAGTTGATGTCCATCTGCTGGCTCACGATGGACACGGCCCCCCAGAGGATCACGGCGAGCACCACGGCCGTGATGAGCACCGAGAGCGTCTCGCAAACCTGCTGCGCGCGCGGCGGCATGCGGCGCAGCACCATGTCGGCGGCGACGTGGCCGTGCTCGGTGACGAGCGCTCCCATGCCGAGGAACGTGAGCCACATCAGCATGAGCTCGGGAAGCTTGAGGCTCCACTCGCCCGTGGAATGCCCGAGGTTGCGCTCGACGATGGTGGTGATCGTCACGGCGAGCGCCGCGAGCATCAGGACGGCGCCGAGGCCCACCTCGATCTTCGCCATCCAGCGCACGACGGCGGGAGCGTCCCCGCCGACGTCGTGGAGGGATTGCATCGGCTCGGGCTACTTCGACGACAGGATCGCGTCGACCGTTTCCTTGCCGAACTGCTTGCGCACCTTGTCGTAGGTCGGCTCGAGCGCCTTGCGGAACGCGGCGATCGCCTGCGGGTTCTTCGCCGGGTCGCTCACCTTGCCGCCGCCCTTCTTCACCGTCTCGATGAACTTGTCGGTCTCGGCCCAGATGTCGTGGTGATAGCGCGAGCCCAGCTTCTGCGCGATCTCGTCCATGATCTTCTGGTCTTCCTTCGGCTGGCTCTCGAACCACTTCTTGTTCGCGACCCAGATGTACGCGCCGTAGGAAGGAATCACCATCACGTTGGGCGCGACCTCGACCATCTTCTCGTTCACGAAGGCGTCGAACGTCGTGTACACCGCGTTGATCGTGCCCTGCTGCAGCGCCGAATAGACCTCGTTCAGCGGGATCTTCGCGGTGGAGGCGCCCATTCCCTTCAGGCCGTCGACGACCACGGGGTGGCCCGAGGTGCGCACCACGAGACCCTTGAAGTCCGACGGCTTCTCGATCAGCACGTTCTTCGTGCCGATCACGAACGGGCCCTCGTCGAGGAAGGTCATCACGTGGAAGCCGGCCTTCTCCAGGTCCTTGCGCACGACGTCGGCCTTCGGTCCCTCGAGGAACTTCTGGAACTCTTCCGGGTTCGCGAACCCGAACGGGATCTCCATGAGCTCCACGTTCTTGGTGTACGAGGTGAACGCGCTGTTGGGCTCGTTCGTCATCTGCACGTTGCCCAGCTGCACCGCCTGCGCCGCCTTGTTGCCGTCGTAGAGCTGGCCGCCCGGATAGATGACGGTCTTGTACTTGTTGTTCGTGCGCTTGGCGAGCTCGTCGCCGAACTCCTGCGTGTACTTGCCGCGCAGGGTGTCGATGTTCACCTTGATCGGAATCTTGATCTCGGTCTGGGCGAGCGCGGCGGGCGCGGCGGCGACGAGCGCGGTCGCGGCGGCGAGGGTGAGTGCGAAACGGCGCAGCTTCATGATTGCTCCTCGGGAATGGACGGTCTTGAATTCTTGGAGTTGGGCATTCTACTGTGTCCGGCGCGGGGGCCGAAACCGCCGGCCGCGCGCCGGGGCGCCGGCGCCGGACCGGAACAACCATGGTACCGTGCGATTCCATCCGCCCCGTCGCCGCATGGAAGCGAACCTCGAAGAGCTGCGCAACGCCCTCCTGGAATTGCACCGGGCGATCCTCCATGCGCAGCGCCTGCGCTACGAGCGCGACCACGGCCGCGTCGAGTCGAGCGGCGAGCTGCTGCAGCTGGTGGTGCGCCATCCCGAGTTCGCCTGGATCCGCGCGCTCTCCGCGCTCATCGCGCAGCTCGACGAGTGGTCGCAGTCCGAGGCCGAAGCGCGCGACGTCGAGATCGCGGCGACGGTGCGCGCGCTGAAGACGCTCATCCAGCCCGACGGGACCAACGAGGAATTCACGGCGCGCTACTGGCCGCTCCTCGACATGACGCCCGACGCGCTGCTCGCGCACGTGAAGCTCTGGCGGCTCATCGCGGCCGACGGGGCCTAGCGCGAACGGCGCGTCAGCTCGCGCAGCTAGTGGATTGCCGGATCCGGCGCAGCGGCTTCCACGGCGCCGCCGAGCGCTCCGCCTTGGCGAAGGCGAAGAACAGCTGCACGCGGTCGGCGCCGCAGGTCCGCTTCGCGATCTCCACGTTGAGCACCAGGTCCTGCGCCTTCGCAAACGCGTTCCAGGTGTGGATCTCTCCGGCGTAGGCCTCGGTCCATCCGGCCGGTGCGTCGAGGGGATGCAGCACCACGGCGGTCTGCGGCACCAGCGCCTCGATCTTGCGCCCGATCGCGACGTTGTTCATGAGGCCGTCGAAGTACACGCCGAGAGCGCGCTCGAGCGCCTCGGGCTCGAGCGGCGCGGGCCGGATGTCCCACAGCACCACGTAACTGAATCCCGCGTCGTCGGAGAACTTCGACCACGACGGCGAGAAGCGCACCTGCTCGCTGCCCTGGTACGGAAGCGAGGGCGCGTAGGGAAGCGGGAACTGGAACGATTCCTCGCGCCATCCGGCGGGCGCATCGAGCGCGCCGGCGGCCGGGACTGCGAGCGCGGCGAGCGCGACGAAGGCGAGTGCTGCGCGAGCGCGGCGTGTGAACGATCGGTCGGTCAAGGGCGAATCCTCCGCCCGCGATTATCCACCGCCGCGCGAGCGCGCGGTTATCATCGCCGTCATGGCGAAGGACTGGCGCCGCATCTACGCGGCATTGCGGGTGGGAAGGAGCGGCTTCGTCGGCCGCGGATTGTTCGCAGGCACCGCGATCCCGCGGCGCGCGAAGATCGGCGAGTTCGAAGGCGAGGCGATCGGGTTGCGCGAGGCGCGAAGGCGTGCGCGCGGGCGCGCCATCATCGCCATCGTGGAGCTCGAGCGCCACGCGATCGACGCGACCGCCACGCGCCGCGGCTTCCGCTACATCAACCATTCGTGCGATCCGAACACGTTCATGCGGTGCACGCCGGAGCGCGCGGAGTTCTACGCGCGGCGCGACATCCGGCGCGGCGAGGAGCTCACGGTGGATTACGGCGTGTGCCAGCACGGCGGGCGGCTGCGCTGCCGTTGCGGCGCGCCAGGATGCCGCGGGTGGATCTAGCGCCGGACTAGTGCTTCACGCTGTCGCGCCCGGCGGCACCCATCGACTGCATGCCGGGGTGCGAGATGGTCGCGTTGAGCGCCGTCGCGAGCGCCGCCTCGCCGCCGACGATCGACGCCCAGTTGAGCTCGATGCCCTTGCGCTTTCCCTTGAGCACGAGCTTGAATCCCTCGGGCGAGACCGTGAGGGTGTACTTCTCGCCGTTCACGTCGAGCTCGCGCTTGAATGCGGAGTTGAGTTTGGTGGTCATGGTGTTTTCGCTTCCTCCCGTTCCTGGGGTGTGGGCTCCGGGCCCAGGCCGCCGCGCGCCGTTTCCTCGGGAAAGGCGAGCGCGACCCGAACCGGATGCCGGGCATGGCCGGGGACCACGGCGCGTGCCGAGCGCGTGATCCCGTTGAACTCGCCCTGGATCTCGTAGCGCCCGGGCGGCAGCTTCATGTAGCACAGCGGTCCGTCCGCCGTCTCGCGCAGCGATCGGCCTCGCGCCGCGCCGTCGAGCGGGGTCACCGACACGTTCGCGCCCGCGACGTAGTCACCGCGCCTCGCGATGAACATCTCGATCCGCAGGTCCGCGCCGCGCGCTTCGCGCTCGAGCGCGGCGCGTTCGCCGGCGCCGATTCCGCCGCACAGCATCGCCCCGGGCTCGCCTTGCGCGCGCATCGGAAATGCCGCGGCCGCTGCGAGGATCACCACGGTCAAGGGAACCTGGAGTGTCATGTTTGTCGGGAAATGGGCCGCTCGGCGGATCCGGTCGGTAGACTCGGCGGCGCCGGCGAAGATTCCGGCCCCGGTCCTTCCGGAGGATGTGTCCTACGCGGCGAGCAGCTCGCTCACCGTCTCGTCCTCGACCTGCGTGAACTCGCGGTAGAAGCGCGACACCGCCGCGAAAGGCTCGGGTGCGGCGAGCGATACCACCTCGTTCGCCAGGGCGCGCACGTGCTCGAGCCCCTGCGCCGAGGCGACCGGGACCGCGCACACCAGGCGGCCCGCGCCGCGCGCCCGCAGGAAGCGCAAGGCCGCCGCCATGGTCGAGCCGGTCGCGAGCCCGTCGTCGACGACGATCACCGTGCGCCCGGCGGGATCGGCCGGCGGCCTCCCCCGGCTCCAGCGCAGGCGCTGCTCGCGGATGCGCGCGAGCTGCGCCGCCTTCTCGCGCTCGAGATATTCGCGGCTCACCGCGGTGTAGTCCAGGGCGCCCGAAAGCTCGAAGCTGCCGGACTCGTCGATCGCGCCGATCGCGAATTCCGGGTTGAATGGGGAGCGCAGCTTGCGTACCAGCACCACATCGAGCTCGCCGTCGAGGCGGTCGGCGATCACGCGCCCCATCGGGACGGCGCCGCGCGGGATCGCGAGCACCAAGGGATTCGCCTCGCGATAGCGTCCGAGCGCTCGCGCGAGCTGGCAGGCGGCATCCAGGCGGTCTTCGAACAGCATGGGCGTTGGACGCGGTGCGCGCGAAGCCATTCCCTGCCGCTACGCCGCGCGCGTTTGTGGGACGAGGGGAAGCGCGCGGTCGGCGCGATCCGGTCGCTTGTGGGATACGCGTGACAGCCGCATACTGCGCGCGATGAAAATCCGCCGCCTCGCGCTCTGCGCCGCGATCGCCGCGCAGCCGGTCCTCGCCGCCTCGTTCGACGATCCCAATCCCGAGATCGCATCGGTGGTCTCGGAAGTTTCTTCCGCCCGTATCGAGCAGACGATCCGCACGCTGGTCTCGTTCGGCACGCGCAACTCGCTCTCGGACACCGCTTCGGATACGCGCGGCATCGGCGCGGCGCGGCGCTGGATCAAGCAGCGCCTCGAGGAGTGCTCGAGGCAATCCGGCGGCCGCCTCGAGGTCGCCTTCGACTCCCATCGCGTGGAGTCGGGCTCTCGCATCCCGCATCCGGTCGACATCGTGAACGTGGTCGCGACGCTTCCCGGCACGCAGCCCGAGAGCCGCGATCGCATCTATGTCGTGAGCGGCCACTACGACTCGATGCCCTCGCATCCCTCCGACGGCGAGAAGGACGCACCCGGTGCCGACGACGATGCCTCCGGCACCGCCGTGTCGATGGAGCTCGCCTGCGTCATGGCGCGCCACCGCTTCGACGCGACGCTCGTGTTCCTCACGGTCGCGGGCGAGGAGCAGGGTCTCTACGGCTCGACCGGCTTCGCCGAGGACGCGCGCAGGAAGGGCCTCGACATCGAGGGCATGATCACCAACGACATCGTCGGCAGCTCCAGGGGCGCCGACGGCCGCATCGACCAGGGCCGCGTGCGGCTCTTCGCGCAAGGCGTGCCCGCCGTGAAGGAGCTTGCCGACGAGACGCTCGCGGCGCTGCGCACCGGCGGGGAGAACGACCTGCCCACGCGCCAGCTCGCGCGCGCGATCGCCCGTGCGGCATCGATCTACGTGCCGGGGCTTCGCGTGCAGACCATCTGGCGCCTCGATCGGTACCTGCGCGGCGGCGACCACTTCCCGTTCCTGAAGATGGGCTATCCCGCGGTGCGCTTCACCGAGCCGGTCGAGGACTTCCATCACCAGCACCAGGACGTGCGCGTCGAGGACGGCGTCCAGTACGGCGACCTGCCGGAGTTCGTCGACTTCGGCTACGTCGCGCAGGTGGCACGCGTGAACGGGGCGGCGTTGGCCCTCCTCGCGCTCGCGCCCGCGGCGCCGCGCGACGTGCAGATCGAGGCCCTGCGCCTGGAGAACGACACGACGCTGCGCTGGGCGCCCAACCGCGAGCCCGACCTCGCGGGTTATCGCATCGTGTGGCGCGACACCACGGCGCCCGACTGGCAGCACGCGCGCGACGTGGGCGACGTGACGCACTTCACGCTCGCCGGCGTCTCCAAGGACAACTTCGTCTTCGGCGTCGAGGCCTACGACCGCGACGGCAACGTGTCGCCGGCCACCTATCCGCGTCCGTATTTCCCGCCGCGACCTGCGCTCACAGCACCGGCGAAGTAAGGCGCGCGATCGACTCGAGGATCACCGTGAGGCGCGGGTTGCGCTTGCGGAACGGGAATGGCTGGCTCGCCGCGCGGTCGAGCTCGAAGCGCTTCGAGAGCTCGGCGATGATGGCGCGGTCGTAGAACGCCGCGGCGATCTCGAAGTTGAGCCGGAAGCTGCGGTTGTCGAGGTTCGCCGTCCCCACCAGCGCCACGGTGTCGTCCACCACGATGGTCTTCGCATGCAGCATCGGCGGGCCGAACTCGAAGATCACGATGCCCGCCTTCGCGAGCGCCTCGCAGTAGGTGTGCGAGGCCGCGGTCACGAGCTTCGAGTCGCCCAGCTTGGGGACGATCACCTGCACGTCGACGCCGCGCAGGTCGGCGATGCGAAGCGCCGTCTCCAGCGCCTCGTCGGGAATCAGGTACGGCGTCTCGATCCACACGCGGTGGCGCGCGCTCGCGATCGCGGCGAGCACGAACGCGAGGAGCGGCGCCGACTCGTCGTCCGGGCCCGAGGCGAGGATCTGCACCGGGATGCCGGGCTCGCACGGCTTGGCCGGCGGAAAGTACGACGGCACGCTCCTCGGCGTCATGCGGAACGAGCCGCCGGCATACGTCCAGTTCTCGAGGAAGAGGCGCTGCACCTTGCGCACCGGCTCGCCGTCGATGCGCGCATGCTCGTCGCGCCAGGCGTCGTCTCCCGAGCGCTTCGCGCTCTCCGGGTCGTGGATGTTCACGCCGCCGAGGAAACCCACGTCGCCGTCGATCACGGCGATCTTGCGGTGGGTGCGGAAATTGGCGAAGTGCAGGCCCGCGACGGAAAGCGTCACCGGATTGAAGCGCAGCACCTCGCCGCCCGCCTCGATGAGCGGTTGCCAGAACGAGCGCTTGAGCGCCTGGGACCCGACCGCGTCGTAGAGCACGCGCACTTCCACGCCGCGCCGAGCCGCGCCCACCAGCAGGTCGCGGAAGCGCGATCCGACCGCGTCCGGCTCCCAGATGTAGTACTCGAGGTGCACATGGTGGCGGGCGGCGCGGATCGCCTCGGCGAGCGCGGCGAGCTTCGCGTCGCCGTGGTCGAAGAGCTTCACCGCGGCGGCGAAGGTGGGACCGCCCTGGCCCAGGCGCTTGCCGACGCTCGCGAGTCCCGCAGCATCCTCGGAGAGCCGCGGCTTCGACGGCGCGCACGAATTGCGCAGGTGCTCCGACACCTGGCCCGCGAGCGAGCGCGCGACGCCGTAGCGCCGGCGCCTGCGGTGCAGGCGCCGCGGCCCGAACACGAGGTAATACAGTCCCGAGACGACCGGCAGCGCGACGAAGGCGAAGATCCATGCGAGCGTCGCCGTGGGAGAGCGGCGGTGGAGGAGCAGGCTCACGACGGCCAGGACCACCCACACGAAGTAGGAGGCGACGAAGATCCGGAACCACGGCAACGCTTCCATGTCCGCAGGATACAATCAATCGAATCGAACACCGGTCGGAGGCGCACATGACCGCACGCCAACCGCTCACGCCGCCCTATAACGCGGCGCAACTCCAAGGCCGCATCGCACGGCAATGGGACGAGGACATCGTCCGCCAGCTGGTCGACTACGTGCGCATCCCGGCGAAGTCCCCGCACTTCGACGCGCGCTGGCGCGAGAACGGCCATATCGAGAAGGCGGTGCGCCTCGCGCGCGACTGGGCGCTCGAGCAGCCGATCGCGGGCCTCGAGCTCGAGGTCGTCCGCCTCGACGGCCGCACGCCCGTGATCTTCTTCGACGTGCCCGCCACGCCGGGCGCGAGCGACCAGACGGTGCTCCTCTACGGCCACCTCGACAAGCAGCCGGAGATGACCGGCTGGCGCGCGGGCTTCGGCCCATGGACGCCGGTGATCGAGGAGGGGCGTCTCTATGGACGCGGCGGCGCCGACGACGGCTATGCGGTGTTCGCCGCGCTCTCGGCGATCCTCGCGCTCGACGTGCAGGGCGTCGCGCGGCCGCGCTGCGTGGGCCTCATCGAGACCTGCGAGGAAAGCGGCAGCTACGACCTGCCCGCATACCTCGAGGCGCTCGCCCCTCGCATGGGCAGCGTCGGCCTCGTGGTCGCGCTCGACTCGGGCGCGGGCAACTACGAGCAGCTGTGGGTGACCACGTCGCTGCGCGGGTTGGTGAACGGCACGCTCTCGGTGAACATCCTCACCGAAGGCGTGCATTCCGGCGACGCGGGCGGCGTGGTGCCTTCTTCCTTCCGCATCGCGCGCCAGCTCCTCGACCGGCTCGACGATTCGCGCACCGGCGTGGTGAAGCCCGGCGAGTTCGCCTGCGCGATCCCCGGGGAGCGGCGCGAGCAGGCGCGGCAGGCGGCGCAGATCCTCGGCGACACGCTGTGGCAGCGCTTTCCATGGGCGAGCTGCTGCGACAACCAGGGCACCGCGCGCATCTTCGCGCAGCCGGCGACCAAGGATCCGGTCGAGCTCATCCTCAATCGCACCTGGCGCGCGGCGCTCGCCGTGACCGGCGCCGATGGGTTGCCGGCGATCGAGCATGCGGGCAACGTGCAGCGGCCGCGCACGGCGCTCAAGCTCTCGATGCGGTTGCCGCCGACGGTCGACGCCGAGGCGGCGGCACGCACCATGAAGGCCACGCTCGAGAAGGATTCGCCGTACTCGGCGGTCGTGAGCTTCGACTACGACTCCGCGGCGACCGGATGGAACGCGCCCTCGGCCGCGCCGTGGCTCTCCGAAGCGCTCGACCAGGCCTCGCACGCGCTCTTCGGCAAGCCCGCGGCGTACATGGGCGAGGGCGGCACGATCCCGTTCATGGGCATGCTGGGCGCCAAGTTCCCGCAGGCGCAGATCCTCGTGACCGGCGTGCTCGGCCCGCGCTCCAACGCGCACGGCCCGAACGAGTTCCTGGATCTCGCCTACGCGAAGAAGGTCACTGCCGCGACCGCCATGGTGATCGCGGCGATGTAGCCGGAAAAGGGGTCAGATCCCTTTTCGCGCCGCTACGATCAGGTGATCTTCTCGCCCTGCCTGGGCGAAAAAGGGATCTGACCCCTTTTCCCTCCGATGAGCTCGAGCACGCGCGCCGCATCGGTCGGCTCGGCAAAGTAGTGGCCCTGCGCTGCGTCGCAGCCGAGCTCCGCCATCTGCTCGCCCTGCTCCTCGCTCTCCACCGCCTGCGCGACGACCCGCAGCCCGAGCGCATGCGCCATGGAGGTGGTCGCACGAACGATCGCCGCGCATTCGCGGCGCGCCGGGCAGCTGCTCACCAGTGTCCGGTCGATCTTCACCACCTGGAAGGGAAGGCCGCGCACCAACCCGAGCGACGAGAAGCCGCTGCCGAAATTGTCGATCGCCATCTGCACGCCGAGGGCGTCGAGCGCGCGCAGCGTCCGGTGCGTCGCGTCGCCGCCGTCCATCAGCACCGGCTCGGCGATCTCGAGGCGCAGCAGGCGCGGCTCGAGCCCGTGGGCTTCGAGCGCGCGCGCGACCTGCTCGGCAAGCTCCGGCTGCTGCAGCTGGCGCGCGGAGACGTTGACGCCGACCACGATGGGCGCGCCCGCATCCGCCCACGCGCGCGCGTCGGCCAGTGCGCGATCGATCACCCACGCGGCGATCGACGGGGCGATGCCGGTCTCCTCGGCCACCGGCATGAACTCGGGCGGCGTCGCTATGCCCGAGGCGGGATCGTTCCAGCGCAGCAACGCCTCGGCGGCGACCACGCGGCCGGTCGAGAGATCGACCTCCGGCTGGTACTCGAGGAAAAGCTCCCCGTTCTCCAGCGCCTCGCGCACCCGCCGCTCGAGCTGCAGCCTGCGATGCGAAAGCACGTTGAGCTCCGGCGAGTAGAACTGGAAGTTGTTGCGCCCGCGTTCCTTCGACTGGTACATCGCGGTGTCGGCGTTCGCGAGCAGCGTCTCGGTGTCGTCGCCGTCCTCGGGGAAGGTCGCGATGCCGATGCTCGCGGAGACCGCCGCCTCGCGCCAGTCCACCGGCACCGGGCGCTCCACCATCGCGAGCACCTTCTGCGCGACGATCATCACCTCCTCCGGCCCACGGTGCTCCTCGATGAGGATCACGAACTCGTCGCCGCCCAGCCGCGCCACGAGGTCGCTCTGGCGCACCGCCGTCACGAGCCGCTCGGCGACCGCCTTGAGCAGGCTGTCGCCCGCCGCGTGGCCCATGGTGTCGTTCACCTCCTTGAAGCGGTCGAGGTCGACGAAGAGGAGCGAGAACTGCGCCGAGCGGCGGCGCGCCTTGTGCAGCGCGCGCTCGAGCGATTCGAGGAACATGGCGCGGTTGGGAAGCCCGGTGAGCGGATCGTGCAGCGCACGCCGGCGCATGTCCTCCTGCACACGCTTGCGGTCGTCGATGTTGGCGAGCGCGATCAGGAGGCAGTCCGTGCCGGCGTACTGCACGCTTCGCGCCGAGAGCAGGACCCACGATTCGCGGCCGTTCTCCGCGCGCAGGTGCACCTCGAAGTCGTTCACGGTGCCCTGGCGCGCGAGCTGCTCGCCCAACGCGGCGCGGATCGCCGGGTCGGCGTGGAAATCGGAGAGCGGCCGGTCGAGGGCCGCCTGGAACCCGACGCCCAGTTGCTCGAGCGCCTTCCCGTTGAGATAGAGCAGCCGCTGGTCGGACTCGCGCGCGATGAGCAGCGGCATGGGCGCGGCCTCGATCACGCGGCGCAGCTGCGCCTCGCTCTCGGCGAGCGCCTCCTGCAGGCGCGCGTTCTGCACCAGGAAGCGGCGCGAGACCGTGATGCCGGTGATCAGCAGCACGCCGGTGACCACGCCGATGCCGATCGCGAGGAAGGCCTGCGCGGTGCGTTCCATGTCGTCCAGGGTCTGCGCGAAGTCGCTCTCGAGCGGGACGAGGTCGCGGTGGATGCGGTGGATTCGCCGCGTGACGGCCTCGGCACCGGCGGGGTCGAGCGCGGGAGCCTCGTGCAGCCGGGTCCCGATCGCGTCGAGCTCGGCGATGGAGGAGTCGCTGCGTGCCCACAGCGTCATGAGGTAGCGCATCGGCGTGGTGCCGCCGAGCAGGGCGTAGAGGTCGAGCAGTCCCGGCACGTCCTCGGCGGAGAGGCCGCCGGCGACGACGCCCTGCCGGAAGGCGTCCACGTCGGGCCGCGGACTGGTGAGCGCGATGCGCGCCGCGCGGTCGCCCTCGATCACCGCCATGGCGCGCCGATAGTCGCGGTAGTCCTCGCCGGCGTGATCGCGCGCGTAGCGGGCGAGGTAGAACACGGCATCGCGCTCGGCCTTCGCCCACGTCGCCTCGGCAGAGATGAACGCATGCCCGGAGGAGAGCAGCCGCGCGCTGTAGACGGTGAGCCCGAGGAGGCAGATGACGATCGCGACGAAGAGCCATACGATCGCGACCGGCCGCGCGCGCGGCATGGCCGGTCCCGTTGCAGGCATGGATGCGAGGTCGCCGCCGCTCATGACGATGCCGCTCTCCTGATGGTCTTGTCAGCCCGTCCCGTCACAGGATCGGACATCCGGCCCCCCTCGTGCGTTCAGAATAGCGCTGCGGGGCGACGAGCGGCACGCCCATGCCGACGGGCGTCGCCCGCCGCGTAAGAAATACCGCCGGTTACAATCGCCGGTTTCCGTCTCGAGGCTTCACGCACCATGAACCCGTTTTCCGTCCGCTCGATCCTCGAGGGTCGCGCGCCTTCCGGCCAGCCCGTCACCGTGCGCGGATGGGTGCGCACGCGCCGCGACTCCAAGGCCGGCCTCTCGTTCGTGCACGTCTCCGACGGCTCGTGCTTCCATCCGCTGCAGGTGGTCGCACCGGCGGCGCTCTCCAACTACGCGGCCGACATCCAGAAGCTCACCGCGGGATGCTCGGTCGAAGCGACGGGCACCATCGTCCCTTCGCCGGCGAAGGGCCAGCCCTTCGAGATGCAGGCGAGCGAGGTGAAGGTGATCGGATGGGTGGACGACCCCGACACGTATCCGATCCAGCCCAAGCCGCACACGATGGAGTTCCTGCGCGAGGTCGCGCATCTGCGCCCGCGCACCAACGTGATCGGAGCGGTGTCGCGCGTGCGCCATACGCTCGCGATGGCGATCCATCGCTTCTTCAGCGACGACGGCTTCGTGTGGGTCAACACGCCGATCATCACCGCGTCCGATGCCGAGGGCGCGGGCGAGCTCTTCCGCGTCTCCACGCTCGACCTCGCGAACCTTCCCCGCACGCCCGAGGGCAAGGTCGATTTCTCGAAGGATTTCTTCGGTCGCGAGGCGTTCCTCACCGTCTCCGGACAGCTCAACGTCGAGACCTACTGCATGGCGCTCGCGAAGGTGTACACGTTCGGACCCACGTTCCGCGCGGAGAACTCGAACACGAGCCGGCAGCTCGCCGAGTTCTGGATGATCGAGCCCGAGATCGCGTTCGCCGGTCTTTCCGACGACGCGACGCTCGCCGAGCGGCTCCTGAAGCACGTCTTCGCCGCCGTGCTCGCCGAGCGGCCCGACGACATGGCGTTCTTCGAGGAGCGCGTCGAGAAGGGCGTGATCGCGAAGCTGCAGGCGATCGTGGACAAGCCCTTCGTGCGCATGGACTACACCGAGGCGATCGCGATCCTCGAGAAGTCGCAGCAGAAGTTCGAGTTCCCGGTGAAGTGGGGCATGGACCTGCAGAGCGAGCACGAGCGCTTCCTCGCCGAGAAGCACGTCGGCGGCCCGCTGATCCTCATGAACTACCCGAAGGAGATCAAGGCGTTCTACATGCGCCTGAACGACGACGGGAAGACGGTCGCCGCGATGGACGTGCTCGCACCGGGAATCGGCGAGATCGTCGGCGGCTCGCAGCGCGAGGAGCGCCTCGACGTGCTCGACCGGCGCATCGTGGAGGCGGGCCTCGACCCGAACGCCTACTCCTGGTATCGCGACTTGCGGCGCTACGGGACCGTTCCCCACGCCGGATTCGGCTTGGGCTTCGAGCGCACCGTGGCCTACGTGACCGGCCTTTCCAACGTGCGCGACGTGATCCCGTTCCCGAGGACTCCGGGGCACGCTCGGTACTGAGGCGAGGGGCCTCCCGCCCGCTTGGGGAGGGTCCGGGGACGGGCTCCGCGGCCGGATCATTCGGCCCCTCTTCCGCTACAATTCAGCCCTCGAATCCCGCAGTCCGTCGCCTCCCCGCTACCCGCCGGGAGCGCCGCGGCCTACCCTCTTGGCTCCAAAAGAAAACAAGAGACCGATGCACCGATCGCTCGCCCCGCTGCTCTTCGTCCTCGCCGCCGCGCTCGCCGGCTGCGAGAAACCTTCCGCGGCCCAGCCCCCGGGTCCCGCGCCGTTGCTGATCGCGCCCGAGGACCTGCTCACCATCCGCAACGCGTCGCTCAGCTCCGGGCCCGCGATCACCGGCTCGATCCAGCCCGAGCGCCGCGCCGACCTGCGCGCCGAAGTCCAGGCGATCGTGATGCAGGTCTACAAGGAGAACGGCGACCCGGTGCACAAGGGCGACCTGCTGGTCCGCCTCGACGACACCGCGATCCGCGACCAGCTCGCCTCCGCGCAGGCGGCCGAGCGTGCCGCGGCCCAGGCGCTGGATCAGGCCCAGCGCCAGTTCGAGCGCATGAAGACGCTGCGCACCTCGGGCATGGCCTCCGCGCAAGCCCTGGACGATGCCGAGGGCCGCCGCAACAGCGCGCAGAGCGACCTGGAAGCGGCCAAGGCGCGCGTGGTGAGCGCCCGCCAGCAGATGCAGCGTACCGAGGTCCGCGCGCCCTTCGACGGCATCGTGAGCGAGCGCAAGGTCTCGCCGGGCGACACCGCGCAGCTGGGCAAGGAGCTGCTCAAGGTGATCGACCCCAACAGCATGCGCTTCGAGGCCGCGATCGCCGCCGACCACGTGGGCGAGGTGCACGCCGGCCAGGCGGTCCATTTCCGCGTGAACGGATACGGGGAGCAGGAGTTCGTGGGCCGCGTGCGGCGCGTGAATCCCGCGGCCGACCCCACCACGCGCCAAGTGCAGGTCCTGGTGGACTTCGTGGGCGACAAGCAGCCGAAGCTCGCCGGCCTGTATGCCGAGGGACGCCTCGAGACGCAGACGAGCGTGAGCCTCATGATCCCGCCCAGCGCCGTGGTGCGCGAAGGCGACAAGGTGTCGGCCTTCCGCGTCGTCGGCAACAAGCTGCACAAGGTCGCGCTCAAGCTCGGCGATCGCGACGCGCGCAGCGGCGAATTCCCGGTGGCGAGCGGGCTCGCCGAGGGCGACCGCGTGCTGCGCTATCCCACGGTGCTGTTGAAGGACGGCCAGCCGGTGCAGGGCTCGTCCGCCTCCGGCGCCTCGCTCGCCGCTTCCGAAGCGCGCAGGTAGATGATCCTCTCCGACTTCAGCATCCGCCGCCCGGTGGCGACGGTCGCGCTGATCATCGCGCTCATGTGCCTGGGGCTGCTCGCGCTCAACAAGCTGCGCGTGAACCAGATCCCGGACGTCGAGATGCCGGTGATCGTCGTGAACGTGCCCTATCCCGGCGCCTCGCCGGAGACGGTCGAGCGCGAGATCATCGATCGCGTGGAGAAGGCGCTGCAGAGCATCCCGCAGGTCTACCAGATCCGCTCGACGGCCTCGGAAGGCAGCGCCCAGATCGTCATCCAGTTCAACTTCAAGAAGAACATGGTCGAGGCCTCCGACGAGATCCGCAACGCGATCGCGTCGGTGCGCTACAAGCTGCCCCTGGAGATGCGCGAGCCGATCCTGCAGCGCATCGATCCCTCGTCGCAGCCGATCATGCAGCTGGCGCTCTCCTCGACCACGCAGTCGCACGCCGAGATCTCGCGCCTTGCCGAGGATGTGCTCGCCGACCGCTTCCGCGCGATCGACGGGGTGGCGGTGGTGAGCGTGAACGGGTCCCTGAAGCGCGAGCTCTCGGTGCTGCTGCACGCCGAGAAGCTGCGCGAGTACAACGTCTCGGTCTCCGACGTGGTGAACGCGCTGCAGGCGCAGAACATGACCGCGCCGGTGGGCCGGGTGAAAGGTCCCCTCGACGAGGAGAGCATCCGCCTCGTGGGCCGCATCGAGTCGCCCCGGCAGTTCGAGGACGTGGTGGTGAAGCGCGACGGCGGCACCATCGTGCGCCTGGGACAGGTCGCCAGCGTGCAGGACGGCTTCGCCGAGGTGGGCGGCTACAGCCTGCGCAACGGCCGCGCCAACGTGAACCTCTCCATCACGCGCTCGCGCGATGCGAGCACCGTGACCGTCGCGAACAAGGTGCGCGAGCTGGTCGCCGGGATCGACAAGACGCTTCCCAAGGGCACCAAGCTCGAGGTGACGCAGGACGGCGGCAAGGACGCGCAGAACAGCCTCGAGAACGTGATCCACGCGCTCATCTTCGGCGCCATGCTCACGATCATCGTGGTGTACCTGTTCCTCAACTCGTGGCGCTCGACGCTCATCACGGCGCTCTCGCTGCCCACCTCGGCGATCGCGGCGTTCATCGCCGTGTGGGCGTGCGGCTTCACGTTGAACTTCATGACGCTCCTCGGGCTCTCGCTCGCGATCGGCGTGCTGATCGACGACGCGATCGTGGTGCGCGAGAACATCGTGCGGCACATGGAGCGCGGCGCCGAGCGCATGAGCGCGGCGCGCGCTGGCACCTCCGAGATCGGCCTCGCGGTCGCGGCGACCACGTTCTCGATCATCGCGGTGTTCATTCCGGTGGCCTTCATGGGCGGCGGCGCGGGCGAGTGGTTCCGGCCCTTCGCGCTCACGGTGGCCTCCTCCGTGATGGTGAGCCTCTTCATCTCGTTCACCCTCGATCCGATGCTCTCGGCGTACTGGGGCGACCCGGTCGGCTACCGCGACGAGGAGAAGCGCGGGCTGCGCCTCGCGCTCTCGCGCTTCAACGCGTGGTTCGACCACCAGGCCGACCGCTACGGCAACGTCATCGCCTGGGCGCTGCACCATCGCCGCTGGATGGCGTTGATCGCCGTGCTCGCGTTCGTCGCGGCGATCGTCCTGCAGGTGAAGGTCGGCGGCAGCGAGTTCCTTCCGGTCTCCGACTGGGGCACGATCGCGGTGGACGTGCGCACGCCCTCCTCGGCGAGCCTCGAGTACTCGAAGCTGAAGGTCGAGGCGGCAGCCGCGCTCGCTCGCTCCGAGATTGCCGAGACGAAGAACACCGACACGATCGTGTACCCCGGCGGCGGGCGCGTCTACGTCGACCTGGGCAAGAGCTACACGCGCAAGCGGACCGCCGTGCAGATCGCGGCCTCCCTTCGCACCGTGCTCTCGCGGCTGGTCGGCGCCGAATACGTCGTGCTCGACGACCTCAACAACGGCGCGAGGAAGCCGGTGCAGATCCAGTTCTCGGGGCCCGATCCGCGCCGACTCATGGCG
>Ga0157370_10002506_pt1 | contig 22116 bp, 20 predicted proteins | sample C35metaG_FD_113463 | JGI IMG/M metagenome (GOLD analysis project Ga0157370, IMG submission 113463) | Corn rhizosphere microbial communities from Kellogg Biological Station, Michigan, USA - C3-5 metaG | ecosystem: Host-associated > Plants > Roots > Rhizosphere > Soil | place: USA: Michigan...
CCGCTCGTTCCACCAGCCGAGCAGGCCCGAAAAAGTGGCGGCAACGAAGATCTCGTTTACCGGCGTGTACAGCCGCACCCAAGGGAATCGCTGGGCGAATGCGCGCGCATATTCCGCGAAGAGTTCCGGCCAGTCCGGATTGTCAAACCCTCCCATCCAATCCGGTAATCCAAAATGACATAGGTCCGTAATCGGATTGAGTTGCATTTCCTTCAATGCGTTGTAGGTGTCGTCAGCAAAGCTCCAGTCGTATTTGTTGGCACCGAGGTATGTCTTGTATAACGGCGGTCCATAGCGGAGATATTGCAAGCCCAAATTCTTCACGAGCCCAAAGTCCTCTCGCCATCGCACATAATGCCCGCATTCCTGCATCTCATCACGGCGCACCGTCTTGCCCTGCCATTGAATGGTGGGGTAGCTGTTTTCGATCCCGGTGGCGAACATGAACGGTTGGGCCATGGCAGCGGTCCTCACGGAAGTTTCATCGCGCGCTCGTACATCTCGGTGATCACCCGGAAGCATTCGCACGACGTCTCCTCAAGCCCAGGACGATCGAGAATCGTTAGCTCGCCGCGGTGATACCTGATGAGATTGGCCTGTTGGAGCAGACGGGCAGTCAGGTTCACGCTCTGGCGGCGTACCCCGAGCATGTCGCTCAAAAACTGCTGTGTCAGGTGAAACCTGTCCTGTCCGTTGCGGTGCGCCGTTTCCAGCAACCAGCGGCACATCCGCTCTTCGATCGTGTGGTGCTGAATACACGCAGCGTTCTGCGCACCGCGCTGAATCGACACGAGCGCGTATCGCATTAACAATTGCGACAGCGCGGCGCTTTCTTTCAAAACCTCTTTGAACGCCGCCGCCCGGACGCGGAGCATCTCACCCTCGACCTGCACGTTGATTTTGTACGGATTTGCTAACGGTTCGGTGAGCAAGTACAGCCCGTCCATCCCCTCGTTGCCGATTGTGGATCCCTCCACGGTGGATCCGTCCTCAAGCATGACCATTGAGGACAACACCGCGGAAACTGGGAAGTGAACCCACCGAGGCGGAACGCCTGGCTGCGCCACGACCTCACCGATGGGTAGCCTCACCTGTTCTATGTGCTCGGCGAGCCGCTGATAGTCCGGCTCCGGCAGCCTTTCGAGAATCTTGTTGTGAAAGCGATTATTTTCCAGCATGGGTTGCTCCGGCGCAAGTCCTTTCTGAACAGGCGATAACGCATGCAATCCCCTTCACCGGCGAGAAGACTAACTCAGATTTCCCCCGCCGTCCGTCCGCTACCGGACGGACGCCACAAGTGCGCAGCGGAGAATGACGCGATCAGAGGTCTCACGCATGTCGGGATCTCGCATAAACGCTATACGCCGACGTAAGTTACAAATTAATTTACAGGCATCGGAGGCCACCGTTAATGCAGCAATCGCCCAATTCGACCCCTTAAGACCAGACGCCCCCGATAGGCCACGATCTAATCCGAGCTCGCCGCAAACCGCTGACTGGTTTTTCCCAGAGGTCGCTGATGCGATCCGCGCGAAAATTGACGCAATTGTCTTCGCGTGGGCTGCGGCTGCCCAAGCAACGATGCCGCGCACGGCTGACGTGAAGCTTGGAGGGACGACGGGCTCGACGTCGGAGAGGCTGCTGGCTCTCGCCGACGGTTTCGCGTGCAACGCCCCTGATGAGGCGAAGGCGCTGATCAACCGCTTCTCGGCGAAGGGGATGGGACAGTTCATTTCGTGTGACGTCGCAGACGTCATGCAAGGCGATCGCCTCCTGCGATCGATCACGGTCGAACAAGTCGAGGCGAAACTCGGCCGCCGCACGGATGTTCGGGAGTCCGCCGCGCTGCACACAGCCATCGACGTGATGTTCCAGCAATCCCTCCTCGGGATTGTCAATCAGCAGAAGGTGCAACTAAGCGAATCAGCCGCAACGGAACTTACGTATCTGTCTTTTCTGAGCCATGACCTGAACAACAACCTCGGCAACATAACCCTGTTTCTCTCAGTTCTGCAGGATGAGCTGAAGGGAGCGAAGGGATTCGAGTACGCCCACAGTGCCCTCCTGGACGCGCAGCAAGCGATCCAAGATACGGTGGGCGGAATGCGGCAGATGCTGGCGCACGCGCGGCTGCAAAACGGTGCATTCTCACCGATCTTGCGATCCGTTGAGTTGGGCTCGATTGTGACCCTCGTGGTGGCGCAGTGCGCGCGGATGGCCCAACTCAGAGGCATCACATTCGCGATCGAAGTGACCCCTTGTGAGGTTGTGAAGACCAATGCCGAACTGCTGACGCTGGTCCTGCAAAATCTCGTTGGCAACGCAGTGAAGTACAGCTCGAATGGCGTGGTTCGGGTTCAGTCGGGGCGGGGCAGGAATGGTTCGCAGTGCGTACTGAGAGTCTCGGATGAAGGACCGGGAATAAAGGACGAGGACAAGGCGCGCATTTTTGACGCGTTCCAACGGGGCAAAGCCTGCGGTCAGGAAGGCATCGGGCTGGGCTTGGCCATCGCGTCACAGGCCGCCAAGTTATTGAATGCCCACCTGTCGGTGGAGTCGAAGGTCGGCAAGGGATCGACGTTTCAGCTCACCATCGGGGGTGAAGCGATGAAACCTGAGCAATCGAAGGTGTACCATGCGAATCGATTTCCTATATCCAGGTTATGAGGGCATTGCGCCGGTCGAGGTTCCGGATGCCAATCTGATGGGAGTTTATTCCCCTCGCGCCTTCGATCATGTGGACGAGAGCGCCGTGCTCGAGAAAGGCTTCGCCAGCCCCATCGGGGCGCCGCGGCTGCGGGCCGTGGTGAAAAAAGGAAATCGTGTCCTGATCATCATCGATGATGCGACTCGCAGCACGCCAACCGCCCGCATCCTGCCGTCGGTGATCGAAGAGCTCCACTCGGGCGGCGTTACCGACAACGACATCGAGTTCATCCAAGGGGTCGGCACCCATCGACCCATGAAGCCGGAGGAGATACGCCAGAAGCTTGGGAATCTGAATGGCAAGTACAAGGTCCACGAGCATCACTGGCTCGAATACAAAAGCCTGCACGATTTCGGCGCTACCCGCGACGGCACACGAGTGACCGCAAACAAGCTCGCACTCGACTTCGACTTTATTCTCGGCGTCGGCTCGATCCTCCCGCACCGCGTGAAGGGCATGTCCGGGGGAGCAAAGATCATGTTTCCCGGCATCGCCGGCAAGGAAATCATGGAGCGCAACCAGTGGGAAGCCTCCATGCACATGTCCGAAACGGTCATGGGCGTCCCTGAGAACCCCATGCGGCTGCGGATGGAGGAAGCCGCACGACTGGCGGGGCTGAAATACATCGTCAACGTGGTGTACGACATCAATAAGAAGATCGTCGGATGCTTCACCGGCGACATCGTCGGTGCCCACCGCGAAGGATGCCTCCGGGCCCGGGAAGTGTACGCCGCCCACATGCCGACCCGGGCGGACATCCTGATCATCGATTCGCACTCCGCCGACCGCGACTTCTGGCAATCTGCCAAAGGGCCTTACGCCGGAACGATGGCGGTGAAAGACGATGGCTCGATGATCTGCGTCGCCCCGAATCCCGAAGGCGTCGCCAGCAACCATAAGAACGTGCTCGAAATCGGCTACCGCCCGCACGCACAGATCGTGGAAATGGTGCAGCAGGGGAAGGTGGACGACCTGGTGGGCATCGCCATTCTGGGTGACGTCTGCCAGATCATCGACAAGACCGACTGCATCATGGTCTCGCCAGGAGTGAAGCCGGCCGAGGCCCAGAAGATCGGCTTCCGATACGCCAAGACGGCCCAGGAGGCGCTGCGGATGGCGTTCGAAAAACAGGGAGCAGAGGCGTCGGTCGCGGTGGTGCGCTACGGCGGGCACGTGTTGCCGACCATCGATGACGAGGCCGTGGACCGGATCGCCGACAAGACGACGCGCGACGTGAAAGAGAAGAAGAAGGTCAAAGGCAAGCCGAAGCCGAAGGAGTAGTTCGCTTCGCCCGCGCGATGAGTTTCAAGCAATTGGAGAATCATGAGCAGCCTGACGGTATTACGCAAAAGCAGCGAGGACGGCCGACTTCATCGCCTGCACGAGGACGACAGCCGCACGGCCATTGCCCAGCCCGACGCACAGGCGATGGCGGCCGAGCTGAAGACTCAAATCGCAGGCGAGGTCCGATTCGATGCGGGCAGCCGCGCCCTATATGCCACCGATGGCTCCAACTACCGGCAGGTGCCGATCGGCGTCGTGATCCCGCGCAATATTGGCGACGTGGAGGCGACCGTCGCGGTCGCCCGAAAGTATGGCGCGCCGGTCCTCAGCCGAGGCGGCGGCACCAGCCTCGCCGGCCAATGCTGCAACGTCGCGATCGTGATGGATTTCTCCAAATACATGCATCATGTGCTGGAGATCGACGCGGCGCGGAAGCTGGCGCGCGTGGAACCGGGATGCGTCCTGGACACCCTTCGCGACACCGCGGCCAAGCACCACAGCCTGATGTTCGGCCCGGACCCCGAGACGCACGATCACTGCACGCTCGGAGGAATGCTCGGCAACAACTCCTGCGGCGTTCACTCGCTGATGTGCCGCAACCATGGAATGGGCCTGCGCGTCAGCGACAACACCCACGAGCTGGAAATCCTCACCTACGAGGGGCACCGTTTCCGGGTCGGCGAAACTTCTCCTGAGGAGCTGGAGCGCATCATCCAAGCGGGCGGCCCGCAAGGCCAGATCTACGCCAAGCTCAAGGCGCTGCGCGACAAGTATGCCGACGCCATTCGCACCAAAATGCCCAAGCTCCCTCGGCGCGTCTCCGGGTACAACCTCGACGACCTGCTTCCCGAGAACAACTTCAACGTCGCCAAGGCTCTGGTGGGGACGGAAAGCACCTGCGTCACCATCCTTGAAGCCACGATGAAGCTGATTCCCAATCCAAAAACGCGAACCCTGCTAATCTTCGGCTACCCAGACGTCTACTCCGCCGCCGATCACGTGATGGAAGTGTTGGAGTTCAACCCCATCGCACTGGAGGGCGTCGATCACCTGCTGTTCAAATTCGTCAAGGCCAAGGGCGATCAAAACGCGAACCTGGCGCTCCTGCCGCCGGGCGGCGGATTTCTCGTCGTGGAGTTCGGCGGCGATTCGAAGGCCGACTCCGATGCACAGGCCCGCAAGTGCATGGACGCGATCGGCAAGGCAAAAAACCCGCCGTCGATGAAGCTCTACGACGATCCTGAGCAGGAGCAGATGATCTGGAAAGTGCGCGAAGGCTCGCTCGGCTCGACGGCCTGGGTCCCCGGCATGCCCGACACCTGGGAAGGCTGGGAGGACTCGGCGGTGCCGGTGCCGGCCACCGGGAACTATCTTCGCGACTTGCGCAAGCTGTTCGACAAGTACGATTACCATCCGTCGCTCTACGGACACTTGGGCCAGGGCTGCATTCACTGTCGCATTCCGTTCGACCTGTACACCACGCAAGGCATCGCCAACTGGCGATCGTTCATTGACGAGGCCACCGACCTGGTCGTCAAATATGGCGGCTCGTTCTCCGGCGAACATGGCGACGGCCAGTCGCGCGGCGAGTGGCTGCCAAAAATGTTCGGGCCGGAACTGATGCAGGCGTTCCGCGAGTACAAGAGCATCTGGGACCCGCGATGGAAGATGAACCCTGGCAAGGTCATCGACCCCTACAGCATGACCGAGAACCTGCGCCTCGGCCCCGACTACAACCCGCCACAGCCCGACACTTATTTTCATTTCGGGTCAGACAAGGATTCTTTCGGTCGGGCGGCGCTGCGCTGTGTGGGCGTGGGCGAGTGCCGGCGCGAGGGCGAGCAGACGATGTGCCCGAGCTACATGGTCACCCGAGAGGAAAAAGACTCCACCCGCGGCCGGGCCCGGATGCTGTGGGAAATGATGAACGGCGAGGTGATCGAAGACGGTTGGAAAAGCGAGCACGTCAAAGACGCGCTGGACCTGTGCCTTGCCTGCAAGGGGTGCAAGGGCGATTGCCCGGTGAACGTGGACATGGCGACCTACAAGGCCGAGTTCCTCGCCCACTATTACGAAGGCAGGCTTCGGCCGCGGCACGCGTACGCGTTCGGGTGGATTCCGTTGTGGTCTCGGATGGCGTCGGTCGCCCCGACGCTGCTTAACGTCGTCACGCAGACGCCGGGCTTGAAAAATGTCGCCAAGTGGATCGCGGGCATGGACCAGCGCCGGCATCACATTCCGGCGTTCGCGCCCCAATCCTTCCAGGCGTGGTTCAAAAACCACAAGCCAAAGCATCCCAACGGCGCTGCGGTGATGCTCTTCCCCGACACGTTCAACAACTACTACCACGCGGAAACCTCCAAGGCGGCGGTGGAGGTGTTGGAGGATGCGGGCTTCCGCGTCGAGGTGCCTGCGCAACACGTGTGCTGCGGCAGGCCGTTATACGACTACGGTTTTCTAGGCATGGCTCGTCGCTGGGTGGAAGACATTCTTGAAAAGCTGCGGCCTCAGATCCAAGCCGGGATCCCCATCGTGGTGCTGGAACCGAGTTGTTGGGCGGTCTTCAAGAACGAGCTGACGGACATTCTGCCGCCGCACAACGAAGATGCCATTCGGCTGCAAGCGCTCGTCTACACCTTTGGTGATTTCCTCGAAAAAAGAGCGCCGCACTATCGAGTGCCGAAGCTCGCAAAGAAGGCGCTGCTCCACGGGCACTGTCACCAGAAGTCACTCGATCATCTCAACGACAAGGTCCACGGGGAGCTCAAAGGTGAGAAGGAAATCCTAAAACGGATGGGCGTTGAGTTCGATTATCCCGCGACCAGTTGTTGCGGAATGGCGGGCGCCTTCGGTTATGAGCAAGGCGATCATTATGACGTGGCCATTGCGTGCGGCGAGCGCGTGCTGCTGCCGGAAGTGAGACAGCGGCCGGATGACGACCTGATCATCGCCGACGGCTTCAGTTGCCGTGAGCAAATCAGCCAGGAAACCGACCGCACGGCGCTCCATCTCGCCCAGGTGATTCAACTGGCGCTGCATGACGGTCCCGGCCGGTTCGAGGGTGAACGGCCCGAGGCCGCGCTCTTGCGCGACCGGACGATAGCGCGTCGCAAGGGGGAGTTGAAGACCATCGCCTGCGTGGCGGCCGGCGCAGTGATTGGCGGGCTGATTCTTCAATCCGCGCGGCGCTCGGCGCTGCGCAGGAGACGGACATGAAATCCAAATTGATCTATCAGCAGGCCGGCGAACGCACATTCGCGCTGGTATTCGAAATCGATGATGACCCGATCGCCGGATTGCTGGAGTTCGCCGGCAGTCAAAATCTCGCAGCCAGCCATTTCACCGGCATCGGAGCATTTCGCGAGGCGACGCTCGCATATTTTGACTGGGATCGCAAAGCGTTTGTCGAGATCCCCATCCGCGAACAGGTCGAAGTTCTCACCCTTGCCGGCGACATCGCTCTTGAAGAAGGGCGGCCTAAGGTCCACGCGCACGTAGTCGTTGGTAAACGCGACGGTTCCGCGCATGGCGGCCACCTCAAATCGGCGCGGGTCCGGCCGACGCTGGAAGTGGTTCTGGTCGAATCCCCCGCCCACCTCCGCCGGCGAATGGACCTCAGGACAGGACTGGCCCTGATTGATTTGTCCGGAACTTAATGGTGATCGAAACGGAGCAATGACATGCCGAGCATCCAACTGAAACGCGTTTACGAACCGCCGTCCAAAGAGGACGGCATCCGAATCTTCGTGGACCGGCTCTGGCCGCGCGGCTTGACCAAGAAGAAGGCCGCAGTCGACCTCTGGCTTAAAGACATAGCGCCGACCACGGAATTGCGCAAGTGGTTCGGGCACGACCCGGCCAGGTGGAAGGAATTCCAGGTGCGGTACAGGAAAGAACTGCGAGCGGACAAGGAGGCCGTCAACCTGCTGAAACAAAAGAGCAAAGAGGGAACGGTCACTCTGGTATATGGCGCGAAGGACCAGGAGCACAACGAAGCGCTGGTGCTGCAACAGATGCTCGATCGTGGTCATAGGGGGAAAACTGCTCGATGATTCGACGGAAAGAGCCGCGGCTTCAATGCGGCTTTCATCACTTTTAACAACGACTGGAGAATTCGTCATGGCTGACACGGCTGCTGATATTCTGATTGACACGGTTCTTGATTGGGGCGTCGAGGTGATCTTCGGACTGCCCGGGGACGGCATCAACGGAATCATGGAATCGCTGCGCAAGCGACAGGACAAGGTGCGGTTCATCCACGTCCGCCACGAGGAGGCCGCTGCTTTCATGGCCTGCGCTTACGCCAAGTACACCGGCAAACTGGGAGTGTGTCTCGCGACCTCCGGGCCTGGCGGGATCCACCTGCTCAACGGGTTGTACGACGCCAAGCTGGACGGCGCGCCGGTCCTGGCGATCACCGGCCTGCAATTTCACGACTTGATCGGCACCCACACGCAGCAGGACGTCGATCTGGACAAGCTCTTCGAGAACGTGGCGGTTTACAACCAGCGGATCATGGGTCCCGCCCACGTCGAGAACATCACCGAATTGGCCTGCCAAACGGCAATCGCGTATCGGACGGTGGCTCACATCACCATTCCGACGGATTTCCAGGAGGCAACGTCGACGAAGGGCCGGACGAAGAACAATGTCCCGCATCACGTCTCCGAAGTAATGACGCATTACGCGCCGGTCCCGCGAGCTGACGATCTGCGCCGTGCGGCCGACTTGCTCAATGAGGGCGAAAAGGTGTGCATTCTCGCGGGTCGAGGCGCTCTGGGCTGCGCTGACGAGCTGGAGGCCATTGCCGAGACATTGGGCGCGCCGGTGGTCAAGGCGCTGCTCGGAAAGGCGACGCTCCACGACGACAGCCCGTATACCACCAACACCTTCGGCCTGCTCGGCACACGGCCCTCGCAGGACGCGATGGAAGGTTGTGACACGCTCCTGCTGGTCGGCAGCTGCAACCCGTACATGGAGTTCTACCCGGATGCCAGGAAGGTGCGGGCCGTGCAGATCGATCACGATCCGGTGCGGATCGGCCTGCGTTGTCCGGTCGAAGTGGGCTTGGTGGGAGACAGCCGCGGGACACTTGCAGCGTTATTGCCGCTGCTGAAACGCAATGAAAAGCGCGGGTTCCTCGAAAAGGCACAAACCGGGATGAAGCACTGGCGCAAGCTGATGGATGAGCGGGCCAGCCGCACCGGCAAACCCATGAAACCGCAGGTCGTGGCCGCGGAACTGGGCAAGCGCCTGCGCAACGACGCGATTGTCAGTTGCGATAGTGGGACCGTTGCCACATGGTGGGCAAGGCACATTCCCGTGAAGAAAGGGCAGATGCACTCGCTCTCGGGGAACCTGGCGACAATGGCCAACGGCCTGCCCTACACCATAGCCGCGCAGATCGCCTACCCGGACCGGCAGTGTGTCGGTTTCGTCGGCGATGGCGCGTTCTCGATGCTGATGGCGGAGTTCTCAACCGCGGTGAAATACAAGCTGCCGATCAAGGTAGTCATAGTCAAGAACAACATGCTCGGACAGATCGCCTGGGAACAGATGGTGTTCCTCGGCAACCCGGAGTTTGCCTGCGACCTGGAGCCGATCGACTTCGTCGCGTTCGCCAAGGCCTGCGGCGGCAGCGGGTTTGCGATTGAAGACCCCGCCGAATGCGGGACGGTCCTGGACCGCGCTCTAGCCACCGACGGGCCGGTCATCATCGAGGCGCTGGTCGACGCGCACGAGCCGCCGATGCCTCCCAAGGCGACGGTCGACCAGGCCATGAAGTTCGGCGAGTCGCTTTTACGCGGAACGCCGGATGCCGCCAAGATCATGAAGACGGTCCTGGTGGACAAGATCCATGAACTCGTTTGATCGCGGCGACACCTTGCGCTGAGGATCACTGCCGCACCCGCGGAGAACGGACGTTGTGAGAGTTCGGCCCTTGAGACTTGACAGTCACGTCCCGCTGTTGGACGGCGTGGTTTTGCTGGCTGGCGTCTGGCTGCTCGTCTGCCCATTCGCGCTCGGGTTTGGACAGGTGGCGCGGAGCAATGACGTGATCCTTGGCGGCATCGTCACCATTCTTGCTGCCATCCGCTTTTTTGGCGGACACCGCGTCGTAGTGCTGAGCTGGATTATCTGCGTGCTTGGAATCTGGACAATGATTTCACCCTGGCTGCTGGGTTTCATGCAATCGCGCCTATCGGCCGGGGGCACTCTGCTGGGCGGGTTTGTCGTGATCGTCTTTGGGTTTCCGGCCGGCGTCTATAGCAACGGCTCCTACTGGAAGGGTGGCTTGTAGCGCCACAACTTATGTAAGGACAAAGGAAACAGTTATGTCAGAGAACAATGCGGTAATCGCCACGTGTGACGAACAGCCTCGGCATCCCGAAGGACAGCATCGTCAAATATGAATCGGCGGTTAAAGCCGGCGCGTTTCTTGTCGTCGCCCACCGTACGGCGGAGGAAGTGGAGAAAGCCAAAGCGGTCCTCGATCACACCGAAGGCGTGGAGGCAACCGGTCATGTGCAATCGCTGAGAGTGTTGCAGGCTGCGGCACACCTCATGCAGTAATGTCACTTCTCCGAGGAGCACCGCATGACTTCTGAACCACTTTCAAACACGCTCGATGAAGATCTGGTGGATGCCTTGCAAACCCTTGCCGGCGAACACCCCGGCTTTCGCCCCGTTCACGCCAAGGGAATCGTTTGCTCGGGTACATTCATCGCCACGCCGCAAGCCCGCCAAATCTGCCGCGCGCACCATTTCCAAGGCCGAGCCGTCCCGGCCGTCATTCGATTCTCCAACGCCAGCGGCGATCCGAGAAGTGATGATCGATCCGCCGATTTGCGCGGCATGGCCGTCAAACTTCAACCGCCGGGTGGCCAGGATACCGATATCGTCGCCCTCTCTATTGACCGATTTGCGGCGCGGTCAGCCGAGGAATTTCTGGAGTTTCTGCAAGTCCAATTGCCTGATCCGGCCACCGGTCGCCAGGATAAGGCGAGGATAGACGCTTTTCTGGCCGGTCATCCCGCGGCTCAAGCGTTTGTCACCCGGTCCATCACGGCGCCGCCGCCGGCCAGTTATGCGCGGGAGACGTATTCAGCTCTGCATGCTTTTCTGTTCATCGCCGAAGACGGAACAGTTCGATTTGGGCGATATCGCTGGGAGCCCGAGGCCGGCGAAGTCCACCTGACCCGGGAGGACGCGGTCAAGCGTGAACCCGGCTTCTTGCGCTCAGAGCTTGCCCAGCGACTGGCGACTGGCCCGGCTTTCTTCCGTCTGATGCTTCAACTTGCCGCCGAAGGTGACCCCACGGACGACGCCACCGCCGTCTGGCCGAACAACAGGCCGGTCGTGCATCTGGGCCGGCTCCAGATCGAAGGGATCTCGTCCACGAGTCAGGACGACGAGCGCCAATTGCTTTTCGATCCGTCGCGCGTGCCCGATGGCATCGACCTGTCGATGGACCCGATTCTCCTGGCTCGCCCACACGCATATGCCCTCGATTTTGGGCGACGCAATAACGCTCGGAGCACGTGATGCGGTTCTCTAACAAGGTTTGCGTGGTTACCGGCGGCGGCTCGGGGATCGGCAGGGCAACATGCGCGCAATTCGCGGCGGAAGGCGGAAGTGTCTTGGTCATCGATCTGAATCCCGAACACGGCAACCAGACCGCGGCGGCGATCACAACAAAGGGCGGTCAAGCGGCGTTCGCCAAATGCGACGTCTCCGACTCCGCTGAAGTTCAGGCGGCGATCAAGTCCGCCGTGGACAAATGGGGCAAGATCGACGTGCTGGTGAACAACGTGGCCATGATGACATTCCAGCGGGTCACCGAGCTTTCAGAACGGGACTGGGACAGGGTCCTGGCGGTGAATCTCAAGTCGGTTTTCATGTTCTGCAAGTATTCGGTCCCCCACATGCCCCAAGGTTCAGCGATCGTGAACACCAGCTCCGTGCATGCCCATGAATCAGAGGCCGGCGTATCTCCATACGCGGCCTCGAAGGGTGGCATGGAAGCCTTTATGCGCGTGCTGGCGCTGGAATTGGAGGGTCGCAAGATCCGCGTGAACTGCGTCGCTCCCGGCGCCGTCGACACGCCGATGCTCTGGAGCAATCCCAACGTCAAGAGCGGCAAGGAAAAAGTAGCCGGCGCGATCGGCCAACCTGAGGACATCGCGGCGGCGATCTGTTTTCTGGCATCCGACGAGGCCCGCTTCATCAATGGCACAACGCTCATTGCGGATGGCGCGCGCCTGGACCTTTTGAAATAGGAGATCACGATCGGCCCTGCGCAATACGACTCGACTCTTCGCCAATGGTGCATCTGCGTGGCTCCATTGGACGCCTGAAATGCTTTGCAGGAATCTTAAATCGGAGTGACAAATGGAACCGTTAATGAATCTCATGGATCAAGGCGAGAAACTCATCGGCCACAGCCTTCATCCCGCGATCGTCGCCCTCCCATTGGGTGCTTGGGCCGTCAGCAACGTATCTGATGCAATGGGCCTGATGACCGGCCGGCGGAGCTACGATGACAGCGCCCGCATCAGCATGGCCGTGGGTTTGGTGGGCGCGGCCGGCGCGATTCTGACTGGCTTGCACGATTACAGCTACATTCCAAGAACTCGCGAGCCCAGTCACTCCATTGCGACCCGGCATGGCATCGGGAACACGGTCGTCTCCACCCTGTTCGTGTCCAGCTATATCCTTCGAGTTCGCCGCAACCAGTCCGGGCGGCGACCGGGCGTGCTGGCTCGCATCCTCTCGTTTGCCGGCGGCAGTCTCATGCTCTACACGAGTTGGCTCGGCGGCAAGCTCGTTGAAGAACAAGGCGAGGCCGTCAAGCCCATCATCAAACAACAGGACGAGCAGGCGAAGAAGGATCGCGCCGCTGCGCACCTCGTTGAGGCGTAAAGATTTTGCGGTCACCGCGGCAAATACCGGACGCACGGCGGATCGTTCGACGCACGTAAGCCAGGAGAATTGAATGGCAAATAGACAAACAGAATCCATGAGCACCTCTTCCGTCTCCCGCGAAGAGCTGGTTGAGCTCCTTAACGGGGATCTCGCGCGCGAATACCAGGCGGTCATTTCGTACGTGGTCTATTCGCAGGTGCTGAAGGGGGCTCAATACATGAACATCGCGGCGGAACTGGCGACGCACGCTCGAGAAGAGCTTGAACACGCGCTGATTATTGCCAAGCAAATCGACTATCTGGGTGGCATGCCGAAAGTCACGCCCAAGCCGGTCAAGACATCGGAAAAAGCGGAAGAGATGCTCCGGTTCGACCTCGATAATGAGAACGAGACGATCCGCAACTATCGGCAGCGGGTCAGCCAGTGTGAGGCGCTGGGCGAGTACGCGATGGCGGAACACATCCGCGACATTCTGATGCAGGAGCAAGACCATCAAATTGCACTGGCGACGGCGCTGGGGGTGGAGATCCCCAACGTTGGCGAAATGACTGGCAAATGAAGAGGCCAGTTGTGTCGCCTGAAGAATGAATCATTCGGAATGCGCATCATGAAAGCACGCGCCATGAACAACCCCGTCATCGTGCTGACAATTGGACATTCGACGCGCGAGCTTGATGCCTTCCTCCGCCTCTTGCAGGTCCATCGCGTTACGCGGCTCGTGGACGTGCGGACGATCCCGCGCTCGCGGCATAACCCCCAGTTCAACATGGATACGCTGCCGGCCGCATTGCGATCAGTCGGCATTGGCTATCAGCACATGGCGGGGCTCGGGGGCTTGCGGCATTCCCGACTCGATTCAGCAAACAAAGCGTGGCGTAACTTGTCCTTCCGAGGTTTTGCCGACTACATGCAGACACCTGAGTTCGAGGAGAACCTGGAACTGCTCATAGAGCTGGCCCGGCAAGAACGAGTCGCCATCATGTGCGCCGAGGCGGTGCCCTGGCGCTGCCATCGCTCGTTGATTGCCGATGCCCTGGCGGCGCGCGGCCTCAATGTCGAGCACATCATGACGCCAACCTGTTGCGAGAAGCATACGCTCAGGCCTTGGGCCATCGTAAACGGGAAACGCATCACCTATCCATTGGGGCCGGGTGCGGAATCCGCCGCTCATCCCAGGATTCAGGCAAAAGAGCGATCACAAACCGGTAAAGGAGATCCACCCATGCCACGAGATTTCAAAGTAGGGGATCATGTTTCGTGGAATTCGGAGGCGGGCCGAGTCCGGGGGACGATCAAGAAACGAGTTACCACGGAAATGAAATTCAAGGGCTACACCGTACGTGCCTCGAAGGATGAGCCGCAATATCTGATCGAAAGTGACACGACCGACCATCTGGCGATGCACAAGGGTTCCGCCTTGAAAAAGCTCGCGAAAAGGAAATGACGTGACGAGTTGATCCAGATGCCCCAGCACTGGAGCGGCCGCGGAGCAAACCATGCCAAATTACACTTACCTGATCGTCGGGGGCGGGATGACCGCCGCCGCAGCCATCGCGGGAATCCGCGAAGTGGATCGCCAAGGCGCGATCGGCCTCATCGGCGCCGAGCCGCACCCGCCGTACAACCGTCCGCCGCTGTCGAAATCGCTTTGGAAGGGTGAGCCCCTAGAGAGCATCTGGCGGAAGACCGATGGCCAGAACGTGAGCTCCCATCTTGGTCGGACGGCGCGAACTCTGGACCTGCGGAACAAACGAGTCATTGACGATCAGGGCACCTCCTACACCTACACCAAGCTGCTGTTGGCCACCGGCTGCACGCCGCGACGATTGCCGTTTGGCGATGAGCAGATCATTTATTTCCGCACCGTGGACGATTACCAGCACCTGCGCGGCTTGGCCGACCAAGGCAAGCGCATCGCGGTCATCGGCGGAGGGTTTATCGGCTCAGAACTGGCGGCGTCGTTGGCAGTGAACGGGAAACAAGTCGTGATGATCTTCCCGGATGACTGCATCGGCAGCAAGATGTATCCACCGGAGCTCGCGAGGTTCTTGAATGGCTTTTATCGCGAAAAGGGAATCGAAGTATTGGCCGGCACGAAGGTGACCGGCTGGGAACTGCGCGACGGCAAACCAGTCCTGAAAATCCATGGCGATCAACCCGGCGGCGGGCGCGAAGTCATGGCCGATGGCGTGGTGGCAGGGATCGGCGTTCAACCCAACGTCGAATTGGCCCAGGCGGCCGGACTTGCGGTCGACAACGGGATCCGCGTAGATGCCTCGCTCCGCACCAGCGACCCGAATATCTACGCCGCGGGGGACGTGGCCAGCTTCCACAACCCATCGCTGAACCAGTGGCGCCGCGTCGAGCACGAGGACAACGCCAACACGATGGGCGGCTTCGCGGGGGTCGCCATGGCCGGCCGGACGGTTTCGTACGATCATCTTCCGTTCTTCTACTCCGACCTCTTTGACCTCGGATACGAAGCCGTCGGCGAGGTGGACTCGCGCCTGCAAATGGTGACCGACTGGAAGACCCCCTGCCGCGAGGGCGTGATCTATTACCTTCGCGACGGTCGGGTACGCGGCGTGCTGCTCTGGAACGTCTGGGGGCAGGTGGATGCCGCTCGCCGGCTGATCGCTTCTCCGGGCTCGTTCCGGCCCGAAGATCTCAAGGACCGTTTACACGGTTGAGTGAGCATAACGCGTTTTCGATTTCATGGCCGACTTTGATTAAGGACTTCCCATGGCAGGGCACGAATCGGAGCCGATACAAGAGATTCCCGAGTCCGAGCGATTGCGACAGCATCCCAGAGATCGGTTCGTTGCGCCGCAGCACCAGTATGATCTGGGCGAGGTGACGACGAAGCTCCGGCAGGAATTCGAGGCCGGCCAATCCGGGCACCGCCAGGAGACGTTGTACAAGCGCGGCCCCACCACTGTGGCGCTGTTTCTCTTCGGCCATCTCACGCGCCTGCCGCCTCACCGGACACAGGGTGTCGTCGTGATTCACGCGCTTGACGGTCATCTTCAGGTGACGGCCGAAGGCCAAGTGCATGATCTTCACGCAGGGCATCTGCTGGTGCTGGCCCCGGGAGTGGAGCACGATGTGGTGGCGCGTGAGCAAAGCCGGATGCTCCTGACGGTGCATCTGGACGCCTCTGCGGCCAACCCTTCGACGTGACCCGCCATCAGGCGAACCGTGCTGTCCCATTCCGGCCGGTTCGCACGTCACTGGCGCGAGGGGAGCTCAGCTTACTTTGCGCTCCTGGACGCCTCCGGTCGGGACCAGTTCGACGGTTGGCTCGGGGGGGCCGCCGCCGGTACCGCGGGCCTTGCTGACTTTCAGCGCGAACTTGCCGGTGATCAGCCGGGCCTCGCGGGTGCGGAACAGGTAGTCATAAATCCAGCCCGCCATCACGAACAGCTTGCTGCGGAAGCTGATGAGGAAGCTGATGTGCACGATCGACCAGAGCAGCCACGCGAAGACCCCCGAGAAGCGCCACCCGCGGATATCGGCGACGGCGCGGCGACGGCCGATGGTGGCAAGCGTACCCTTGTCGCGATAGTGAAATGCCGGCCGCTCCGCGACCGAGGTGCCGCGCACAATTTCGTCGCCGATGATGCGGCCAACGAACCTGCCCATCTGGATTGCCGCCGGTGCCAGGCCGGGGATCGGTTGCCCCGTTTTGGCGTCCTTCGCGCTGGCGGCGTCGCCCACCACGAAGACTTCCGGATGTCCGGGCACATTAAGCTGCTGGTTCACAATAATGCGGCCGGAGCGGTCCTGTGGAACGCCGAGCGTATCGAGCAATCGAGGCGCTTGAACGCCCGCGGCCCAGATGACGTTCCCGGCAGGAAGGTGCTGATCGCCGAGGTAGACTCCGCTCTCATCGACCGAGGTGACCCTGCTATTGAGGCGGACCTCGACGCCGATCGCCTCCAGGTCGCGCTTGGCACGTGCGCTCAGCGCGGGATGAAGCTGCGGCATCAGACGGTCGCCGCCCTGGAGGAGGATGATGCGTGATGTTTTCGTGTCGATGTTGCGGAAGTCGCGCGGGATGTCATTGGCCGCGATCTCGCGCAGCGCTCCGGCCATCTCCACGCCCGTTGGTCCGCCGCCAACGACGACGAACGTCAGCTTGGCCCGACGCGAGGCTTCGTCGTCTTCCAGTTCCGCTTCCTCAAACGCCAACAGCACGTGCCCGCGAATCCGCGTCGCGTCATCGACGCTTTTGAGCCCCGGCGCAAGCAGTTGCCATTTTTCGTTGCCGAAGTAGGAATGCGTCACGCCAACAGCGATCGTCAGGTAATCGTAATGAAGGCAGACATCGCCACTGCAAACCTGCCGCCGCGCCAAATCCATGCGCTCGATCTCGCCCATCGCGACGCTGACGTTTGCTTGGTTGCGAAAAATCCTTCGAATCGGATGCGCGATATCCCCCGCGGAGAGTGCCGCGGTCGCGACCTGATAAAGCAGCGGCTGAAAACAGTGGTAATTATGCTTGTCGAGCAGATCGATCTCAATCGGCACGTCGCGAAGCTGCTTGACGAGATTGACCCCGGCGAACCCGGCGCCGATGACGATGAGTCGCTTGCGTGGTGTAGGGCTCGTCATTGCGGGAATCATATCCGCCGCAGCGAATGTCGTACGAGATCCAACATCAGTACATGGTAATCTACCTGGAGAGGGATCGCGCCATGAACCTGACGCTCAAGCCTCCACCGCCATTTCGCCTGGATCTCACGGTCTGGGTTTTGCGTCGCGTGCCGATCAATGCGATGGACAGTTGGGACGGCCGGACCTACCGCCGCGTCATTTGGATTGACGGCACGGCAGAGCCATTGGAGGTTGTGCAGATCGGGCCACCGGAGCAGCCGGTGTTGCGCGTGAGCGCCGGCAGTCGTGCCTCCGCGAAAAACCGGGCCGCCGTAATGGCGTTTCTCGACCGAGTTCTTGGTCTGCATCTCGATGTCGCGCCGTTCTACCACCTCGCGCTTCAAGACAAACGATTGGATTCGCTGGTGCGCCCGTACATCGGGTTCAGGCCGCCTCGCCTGCCGTCGGTGTTTGAAGCGCTGCTCAACGGAGTTGCATGCCAGCAGCTCTCCTTGCATGTGGGAATCCACTTGCTGAACCGGCTCTGCGCATCGTATGGTCGCAACAGCGGCGGCGCCCATCATGCATTCCCGCTGCCCGAAGATCTTGCCAACGCACCGCCGGAGGATCTCAAACGGCTGGGGTTCAGCGGGGCGAAGGCAAAGACCATCGTTGGCGCCTCACGCGCCATTGCGTCGGGGAAGCTCAACCTCGAATCGCTGTCGCGGTTGGACGATGCTTCGGCATTCGCGCAACTGCAAGAGCTGCACGGAGTGGGTCGCTGGACGGCCCAATACGTACTCCTGCGTGGCCTGGGCCGGCTCGATGTCTTCCCAGGTGACGACGTGGGCGGACAAAACAAGCTACAGCGGTGGTTGCGACTCAAAGAACGCCCCGACCATGACAGGGTGAACCGAATCATTCGCCATTGGTCTCCTTACCGAGGGCTGCTTTATTTCCACCTGCTGCTGGACGAACTGTCACGTCGCGGGCTGCTTACTTCGCCCGATGCGGTTTCCTCGCATGTTCCAGCACGAGGTTCCTAAGCCACGGAGAATCCGAAGCTGGAATTGGAGCCAGAAGGCGCTCGATTCTGGCACATCAAATATCGGCCATCGAATCGAAGAATTCGTTGTCGGCATTGTAACCGCCTTCGCCCTTGTACACGTGCTTGACGTTCTGGGCGAACTCGATGGCCGATATCCATTTAACCATCTTGAAGCCGAGTTGGTTTTCAACGCGCAGCCGCAGAGGCGCGCCGTGAACGTCGCTGAGCGGCTTGAAGTTCATGTCGTAGGCGAGCAGCGTCTGCGGGTGGCGCACATTGTCGATCGTGTGGCTGTCGTAATACTGACCACCTTCCAGCCCCTCGCCGAAGGAATAGAAGATCACGGCTTTGACGTTGGATTGGGGCCGCACGATCTTCATCAGCTCGATCATCGACAGTCCGCCCCATTGGGCGATGCCGGACCAACCTTGGATGCAGTGGTGCAGCGTGATCTGGCTACGCGTTGCGATGGCCCTCAGTTCTTCCAATGACAACTCCACCGGGTTTTCGACGAGGCCGTATACCTTCAGCCGATAGTCTTTGAAATCATTCGCGGCCAGCGCCGTCCATTGATCCGACGTCGGAAGCTTCCCGTTGGGCCAGAAAAAAGGCGAGATGTCCCGCTCGCTGTACTCGGCACGCGGGGCGTGGCCGCCGAGCAGGAGCCGGACGACCGGGTTGACCAGCAAATCGCCAGCGCGCTGGACGGCCCTGGGGAACAGCCACGTCGCCCAGTTGGCCATGACGTTGAGCAGGAACAGAATCACCAGCCCGCTCAACCCGATGAACATTCCGAAGGGTAGGAGATTGTTGGTGCCAATGACGATGTGGTTCATGTTGCGGGCGAAGCCGGTGACGAAAACCATCGTCACGTGAGCGATGACGAACCCGACGTAGGCGCCCAGAAGCAGGAAATGAATCGAGCGACCCACCTGGCGGTTGCCCGGCAGCCGGCGATACCAGCTAAAGCGGTTGACCAGGGCCGGCGACATCGCCGGCCCCGTCAGAATCGACAGCGGCGCCAGGATGAAGATCACGGCGAAATAACTGAGTTGCTGAAGGGCATTATACTGGAAAAAGCCGTTGGGTTCGGGCGGCAGGTGAAACGTCGCGTAGTGAACGAAGATCGCCCACGCATCGGGAAAGATGCGCCAAGAGGTGGGCACGATGCGCCGCCAATGTGTCGTCGTGAAGAGCAGGCAGATGTAGATTGCACCATTCAGTACCCAAAACATCGCGCTGACGAAATGCCAGTGCCGCGCCAGTCCCAGCGTATGGCGTCCGCCGGGGAGACCGATCCATGGCGTCAAATATCGCGCGTCGTCTTTAGCCGTATAAGACCTGTCGAGCGGCACTTTCACCGGCGTGAACCGCACCCACTCGCTGCCGGGGGTGCAGTGGACGTTCCAGTAGAGCCGCGGATGATCCATCAGGATTTGCAGGCCGCTGCGGGCCAACAGGACCATGAACAGAAGATTCACGTAGTGGGTAATGCCGATCCAGAGTGGAAACCCAAACGGTTGAGTGGTCGTCTCGGCGGTGAGATGGACAACGGAGGGAACCGGCGGCAAGCCCACCGTGATCCATTGCACGTACGCCGCGGCAATGGCTACCAGTATTGGCAAAACCAGCGGCAAGAACGTCGAGAGCCGCATACGCGGCGACTGGGCGACGCGCGGCGATTCTGCGGCCTGCGATCGTTCTTGTTCTGACATATCGCAACTCAAATAAAAGTCCTCAATCGATCGGCCGGGGCGCTCGCCCATCCCGCCTCCATCTCGGCGGTGAAAGTGTCGGTCCTCCCTTCGTTGGCCAGAAAGCAGTGTCGGGTCGAGAGCCCGGGCCGGGTTGACCCGATCGTGCCTCGCGGAAGGACTACCCGAAGCGCCGTGCCACCCGCCCCATCATATCCAAAGCATCGCATTCCGGAGATTCCAGAATCCTCTTTCGGCCCCAACTTCCCGCCGCGGCGAAAGCGGTCTCGCTCCGACAATTAGCCCCGGAATCACGGCCTGAGAACGAATTGCCAGCCTGCCCCGCGCCTCAGTTTTCGAGTCGGCTGCTGGCCTTGTAGAATCCGTCGTAGTGTCCGTAAATATCATGAAGCACCTATCTGTCCGGGCAAAACATGACCACGAGCAACCCCATCGAAAAGGTAGCGGCAAAGTTCCTGGAGGCTTGCGATGGCGGTGAGCCGGGTGAAAGCGAGCAGCGCGTCCTTGATCGATTGATGGGACGCCGTCACGTCAGCCGAAACCCTCACCAAGAATTCCAGCAAAGCTTGACGCTGGGGCAACGCCTTGCCGACCGTATCGCAATTTTTGGGGGATCGTGGACGTTCATTCTGCTTTTCCTGTCGCTGCTTCTATTCTGGATAGTGCTGAACACGATTGTGTTGGCGCAATTCAGCAAGCCTTTCGATCCCTATCCCTATATTTTTCTCAATCTCATTTTATCCATGCTGGCGGCCCTGCAAGCACCGGTCATCATGATGTCCCAAAACCGTTACGCGGCCAAAGACCGCATTGCCGCTCGGCATGATTACGAGGTAAACCTGAAATCCGAGTTGGAGATTCTGGCATTGCATCAGAAGATCGACACGCTGCGCGAACAACAATGGGCAGAGTTGTTGGCGATGCAACAGGAACAAATCAAGCTGCTTACCAAGTTACTTGAGGAGAGGCAGTAGCCGGCTTCACCGGCCACCGGAACCCCGCGGGAAGGGGGCCATGGCGTCCCCACCGGGACTTTTATCCAAAACAGAAACGCCAGCGGTACTGAGTCCTTTCGTCGCTTCGCCCGGCTTTCTCGACGCGTCAAGGCCTAAGGCGGAGTTCCCGTCGCAGGGATCGGCGAGCCGCCACGCATCTCGCTTGCATCGTGTCGTGCGAAGTCTCCATCGCACGCCATCTCCATCATTGCACTGCTGCCTCTGCGTGATTTCTCTCGTTCCGAGTTGTTGGCACATGACTCCTGCCGCGCCTCCCCATTCCTTCCTCGTAACACATCACCCGTTTGCAACCGTTTCCACGGGCAACTCGGGTAGTCTGCCGGTTTGAAGCAGTTCGCTCAAGGCGTGGGCGATCGTCTGCGTCGGGTCGCGGCCGCGCAGCCGCAGCGTGCGGTAGATGCTCATCAGCACGGCCTGCGTTTGCGCGCCGGCGTCACTGCGGTTGCCAAGCTGGTTTTTGCGGATGATCACCGCGGGGCGGATCTGCCGCTCGGCATGGTTGTTGTCGAACGGCACCTCGACGCGATCCAGGAAGGTGAACAGGTGATCGCGATGGCGACTGATCCGCTCGCCCAGGCGTGCGGCGTCGGGGTCGGCATAGCTGGCGTCGGCCAGCTTGCAGAGCCGGCGGTGGATCAGCCGGATGCGCGAGGCGTACCGGGCCGGGTCGAAGTCGTGCCGCTTGCGCAGGCGGATGCCGTCGCGGACCAGCCGCCGCAGTTGCTTGGCGAACGCCCGCCACGCCTCCGACCGGTTGTGCTCGTCCACCTTCAGCAGCTCGCGCAGCAGGTGCGGGATGCAGTACTGGCGGTCCTCGCAGCAGAC
>Ga0157370_10002507_pt1 | contig 22114 bp, 14 predicted proteins | sample C35metaG_FD_113463 | JGI IMG/M metagenome (GOLD analysis project Ga0157370, IMG submission 113463) | Corn rhizosphere microbial communities from Kellogg Biological Station, Michigan, USA - C3-5 metaG | ecosystem: Host-associated > Plants > Roots > Rhizosphere > Soil | place: USA: Michigan...
GACGTTGATTTCACGGTGGTCGCCGCCCCCGTAAAAAAAAACCTGGCCGCGTGGCAGGGGCTGTTCGAACACGGTCTCCTTCGGGCAGGGCAAAGCGTCCTCGTGCATGGTGCGGCCGGCATAGTCGGTTCGATGGCGAGCCAGCTCGCACGTGAAGCCGGCGCGTATGTCATCGGCACCGGGCGCGCCGGCGGCCGTCAGACGGCGCTCGACTTCGGCGCACAGGAGTTCGTTGATCTCGATAACGACGCGCTAGAAGATGTCGGCGAAGTCGATCTGGTTTTCGATGTTATCGGCGGCGACATTGCGAAGCGGTCTGCGGGCCTGATTCGCACGGGAGGAACGCTGGTGACCGTCACTGGCCCGACCGAGGTGCGGCCCTCCGGCGGCCTGACTATCGACTTCGTCGTCATACCCGATCACGCCCAATTGACTGATGTCGTTCGGCGGGCCCGGAATGGTCGGCTGCGGACAAATATAGGCAACGTGGCTACCCTCGACGATGCCGTCGCTGCCTTCAATCCGACCGAGCGGATCAAAGGAAAGACGATCATCCGCGTTCGTCCGTGAGGATCTATCTTTCATTTCATGAAGGTGCGTACCAGGCTTGAGTTCTTATATGCGAGAAGCCTATGAACTCGCAGTGTCACCGTAATTCCGACCGAGAAATTGGTGGGTATAGACGGAAAGCATCTTGATCCCGACCCCGGCGAGATTCTGCTTCGATCGTTGAATTCGGGCAAATCAAAAGGGGCGACTGTACAGTCACCCCATAATTCTTTCGTCCGATTATCTAACCTATTTGGCAGTAGGCTAGTTAGTAATGGTGGAGGCGGCGGGAGTCGAACTTTTCCACATTCCTTACTTTCTGTAACTTGCAGATTCCATGATGGGAAGAAGGTGCTCAAAGGTCGAGAATGCCGGAGCAATCGTACGCGTATCGTACACAGAGCTACGCCGGCGACCCACCGCCTTTCGCAATCAGGTGTCCGTTTCCTTTGGCGGCCATGGTTCCAACAGTGTAGTCGCCCCAATCTCGTATGCTTTCTTCATGAGTAGTATTGCTCGCATCCAAGCTCTCGCCGGAAGCGCAGCAAGTGGAGGAGCGTGCGATTCTGAGGGTAAGGGAAGAACTAGATGCTCTTGTCCGAGTGTACAGAAAGCGATTTGGAGTATTGGTCAGTACGGATTTGGCGCGGGAACTTTTGAGGAATCGCGCTTCCGTCGAGACCAGATTGCGCTCTGCATCCGCCGTCCAGAGGTCGGCCGCCAGAATTGCGGACAGGGCTTTTGCCCGGATTCTTTCTGAGCGTGAAATGGGTATGGCACTCTTCACGGCCAGCGGGACAGGCGCAGACAAAACGACCTCGATCCATTCGACAGGGCAAACGGCAGGTCTGCTCACCAGTGCCCGAGTCATCTATGACAGCAATTTCAATAGCTAGGGAACCGCCAAGGCGAAGGTGGAACTTGCAATCGCATCGGGATCAACAGTTGTAGTCATCTTCGTTCATCGTCATCCCGTCGAGTCCTATCTGCAAGGTGTTTTGCCGAGGACTCTGGAAGAGGGTCGAACGCTATCCATCGCTGCGCATCTGCGGATGCACCGGGATTCTCAGAAAACCTTCCTCCGGGTACAAAGGACCTTTGCGGAGAACTCAAAGAGTGCATTTAGGGTTTTCAACAACACAGGCCATGCAACCGAGGCGTTCCCCGCCGATGTTAGCTATTTGAAGGGTGTAAAACACGATCAGGAAGAGATGTTCAAAGCCATCAAGGAGGGTTTGGACCACGCCTATCGCCCACGAAAATCTCCCAGGGCCTCTATGAGGCGTCATGCGGCGATACGTAAAGCATCGCAAATGAACATGAAAAGGCTTCCCCGCCCGCTCCGCGATTTACGCAACGAAGAGGATGGAGAACAATCCACGACAAGGGACGATCTAGAAGATACTCCTCGGCAATCTGAAATTCGACCGACGTGCAAAGCGGGCATCTTTCGGGAGACAAAAGTACTCTTGGAAGTTCGGTCGGCCATTGAAAGCGATTTGATTTGCTTCTTAATCCTCCACGCGGTGCTTATCAATGTGCTCTGACAAGAGGCAGACTTGCGGGCGCAGGCAACACAGATCTCCGGCTAATCGAGTCAGCGCGTCATTAATGGTAACAGTGGTGCTGGTGGTAGGGAGGTGTAATAGACGGGTCGACTTTGCAGTCGTCTGACACAGTTGATATTTGTTATCGACCTTTTCACGAGCACGAAAAATTAATTCTGAGCGCACGATGAACTCCACGATTCTTTGCGGCCCTACGGCCATATTGTGCCGTCTGACGCGTGTAAGGTACGGACTTCTCTGTCGACAAGACATACCTTGATCCGATTCTCATTCACATCAAGTGTCATGTTGATCCGGTAGGTGACCGGCTATTGAGGAGTCAGAGCCTGCATTCGAATCCAACCACGCAAGCAAGCGACGGATGCTGCCAGTGGCTAGGGCAATGGAAGAGTCGGCCGCTCCGTAGTACAGGTAGATCGTGTCTCCATCTAGCCCGATGGTTTGTCCGCAAGGAAAAACGACGTCACTCACGTCCCCCCCGCGCTCATATGGCGCTTCGGGTCCAAATATCCAAGAATCTCCTCGTTGCAAGCAGACGTCGGGGCGCTCGAGATCAAAGAGCGCCAGCCCAAGCCGATAGATACTTCCAGATGCCGTTTGCCGCACGCCGTGATAGATGGTGAGCCATCCCTTGGATGTTTCGATGGGTGGAGAGCACAGTCCAATTTTGTTCGCATCCCACCATCCGCCTCGCCGCGCTTCGAGCATGATCTTGTGACTCCCCCAATGCTTCAAATCTTGCGAATAGGAGATCCACATATGGGCGCCCAGTGTCGTCACCGGCCGGTGAATGAGCGCCCAGTCACCGTTGATTCTTCGCGGTAAAAGCGCTGCGTCCTTATCCTCCGGGGGCATGATCACGCCATACCGGTCAAATGTCTTGAAATCTTTTGTCAGTGCCAGAGACACTCCGGGTCCGCCACGCGCGAATGACGTGTACGCCACCGCATATTGATCCAACTCGGGAACAAATGTAACACGGGGATCTTCAATGCCCCACAGCTCTTCCGGATACTCCTGAGGATTTGCAGGAAGGGTCGGCTCAGGATCGATTCGCCACCGATCTATTCCATTGCTGGACCGGGCAGCGCAGAGATGTGATAGTCCACGCCGATCTTCCACGCGGCACAGAAGCAGAGTGTCTCCGCCTGTTAAGCGAACGGCCGCGGCATTGAACACGCTGTTGATCTGATAAGGCCAGTCGTTGCGGCTGAGGATAGGATTTCCAGAGTGCCGTTCAAAAAGTGGAGCCTCGACTGAAGCTGTCGGTATCAACTGGTGGGAAACGGATGAGTCGGGGGATAGTATTGCTGAAGAATCTCTGTTCAAGAAGACACACTCATTTCCTGGTGCAGCTCATTTTCCTGGTGAAGTTGGTTTAGGTTCGCAATTTCTGTAGCTTGCATATCGAGTAGAGCCAGCAGAAACGAAATAGTGGATTCCGCGCCTTGGTTTTCATTCACCCGGTCTGGATGAAGGCCATCACGGCACCCACCTGTAATCGGATCGTAAAGCGATGCAAGCAGATCATTCTTGCCGAGGAACCAACGGAACGCCCGTTGTGCCTCCGTTTGCCAGCGGGCGTCGTTGGTGAGCCGGTAGACCTCTTGACAAGTGGAGACCATGGCGCAAGCTTCCACGGGCTGTTGATCGAAACGAGCTATTTCATTTCCTTGCGCAAAGAATCCGTTGGAACCGATGGGAACGAAACTTTCACCGTCTCCTCGACGCTGTGCGATCACTAGCCATTCCAGCGCCTCGATGCCTGCCTGGACCATTCGCTTGTTATTGCTCCGCGATCCACTCAAGATAAGCGCCTGGGGCAGTCTCGCGTTCGAATAAGACAGGCTTTCTTCAAACCAATGCCATTGATCGGATCGGGAACGGTCGTATATGTCCAGCAGTCGATTGGCAAGCGCGTTGCGAATTCCTTGCATCGCGCGGTCGCCTGGAAACCAGTCAAGGTACGCCTGCAGGCCGAGAACGCTGAAGGCCCACGCACGTGGGCTGCTAAACCTAAGAACCGTAGGGACAGCAGCTTCAAACAGTCTGCCCGCTGCTCCGCGCAACCCTGCGTCCTGCGAACGGCCTAGCACTGACCCTAAAGCCCACAGCGCGCGTCCATGGCTATCCTCCGAACCAACATTCTCCAGCCAATGGCGGTCATAGCCTAGAAAGTTGCGAAACCGTCCGCTCTCGTTGTCAAATGCCAGCCAGAGGAAGGACAGATAGCGGCGGGAAAGGTTCTGACGCTCCATAATGCTGCCATACGTCAATTTTTCATCAAGCTGAGTGGATACGATCAGAGCGCGCGCGTTGTCATCGGTGGTGTATCCCTCGCGTGTATTCGGCACCGAGAAGGTCGCATGCTGCAGGATGCCCGTGTCGTCCGTAAGGGCCAGTAGGTGGCTGGGATTCAGAATAGGTAGACAATCTGGTCTATTCAGCGGGCCTATACCAGCCTCGAGCCATTGCGCCGGCCGGGGCCGCACAGAGCGCTCAAAACGAGCGCGTTGAAAGCTCTGCATGTAGGCATGCGCCGTTTTCGGCCAGGTCGTTCCGCGAGAATGCAGGTAGGCCCGTTTGCGCATGGCATGACGTTCTGCATCATTCTCAAGCAGCGTGAGAATTGCTTCGGCCATGGCGTCCGAGCGCTCAAAAGGAACAATGACTCCGCGTTTCTCCGCGAGCAGCTCCTTGGCATGCCAATACGGCGTCGAGATGATTGCCTTTCCGGCGCCAAAGGCAATCGCTAGCGTTCCGGAAACTACCTGCGCCTCCTGCTGGTAAGGCGTAATGTATATGTCTGCCGCGCCCACATGCTCCACAAGTTCCTCGTTGCTGATGAAACGGTTGTTGAAGATAAGGTGATCGGAAACTCCAAGGAGAGCAGCTAAGGACTGCAATTCTTCGCGATAGCGTTCACCGTCCCTCTTCCGGATATGAGGGTGCGTTACACCCGAGACGAGGTACACAACATCTGGATGTTTAGCCAGCACTGCGGGCAAAGCGCGGATCACGTTCTCTATGCCTTTATTCGGAGACAACAAGCCAAAGGTCAGAAGGACCGACTTGCCTTCGGTGCCAAACTTGTCTTTAAAGTAGTTCGGGTCCATGAAGGGCAAATCGGGCACGCCATGTGGAATGATGTCGATCTTACTAGTAGGAATTGCATACACTTCCCGAAGCATTTGGTCCGCTAGCTCACTCATCACAACCAAGCGATCCGAAAGTTGTGCGACTTCTTCGAGGACGGCGCGTTGATTGGCATCTGGATCGCGCAAGACGGTATGCAAGGTCGTGACAATCGGCATCTTCAACTTGCGCAGCATCGTCAGAATATGACGGCCTGCGATCCCTCCATAAATGCCGTACTCATGTTGCAAACACACGAGGTCATTCCCATTGAAGTTTAGAAAATCAGCAGCGCGCTCGTAGGACGCCAGATCATCCTGCGCTATTTCAAGTCGGACCTGATCTGGGTATTCATAGCTCGTATCGGGATCATTGACCGGAATCGCGAACAGCCGCGCTGAGCCATATTCAAGCGCGAAAGCGCTGCAAAGATCTGTTGTGAATGTGGCGATGCCGCACTCTCTAGGTAGATAATTCCCGACAAATGCGATGCGTGTTGGCGAAGACAAGGTACTCTCCTTCATACGACAGGCTCACCGATAGCGCGTTGATCCTAGCCATCATTCGGATGCGCGGAATGGCACACGTGTCCGGCATCTGGTCTCCTGATTGGAGACTCAGTGCAGCCCGATCATTTCGGTTGTGTACTTTGGAGGACGCTCGTCTGAAGCAATGCGTAGCGTGCCGGAGGCGAGGAAGCGAATCCTACTACTAGCTGATGATACACCCACTCGAGATTCATTGGAGACAAAGATTAAACAAGCCAGCTCAATTCCTCGCCTCGCAAATATAAGAGACAATCTGGATCTAAGAAAGAACTGTTTTACGTCATGCGTACGTTGGCGCTTGCACTTGTGGCATTAACAGTTGCCATTGTTACCCACACCCAGAGAACGATGGACTTCTGTGGAGCTCAAACGCTGATGTAACCTCAAAGGCTTCAACAAAACTCTTGCGATCAAATCCTCACGGCGGGTCAGCAACTTCTTGATGAACTAGGCCGCCAGGATAAGATTTATGCTGCTCTCTGCTCGTTAGTGGCTTTGTTTGTAGCCCGGGAGACTGCGTTCCCGCGACCGCCTTCATCGCTCAAACCAGTGCTCTGAACCGCTTCGAGCCGCGACGCCTGCTCATGGGCTATTCCGGCTAAGTCCATCCGCGCATTTGAGCAGAGATGCGTCGCTGCTTCACACGAGAAGGCCATTCCAGCTGGCAATACTGGATTCGTTGACCTCTACCATCAGATATAGGGGCGATGATGGGCCGCAAGATCCGTAGCTGTAGGATTCAGACGAATTAGCAATGAGACTCGCACCTGATCGGAAAATCGCATCTAACGACTCAACCCCCTTCGCCCCCGAATGGAAATAGTACCGAGGCCAGATGCCTAAATCCGCGAAAGATCTTCTAAATAGAGTTGGCAAGAGTAGGTGCCGAAATAATCAGCTTGTGGCAATTTGGTGTCATAACCGTGTGTCAACGATTGTCGAAATTTGCCGTGGCATGTGCTCTAAGCTCGTTCAGATCATATCCGCGAGGCACGAAGTGAGCGATCCTCGCACACCACAGGGATCCTGTTCCGCTTTGGATTTCGCCCTCCTCCCCATGGTCAGAATGGAGGGAGCGGAGCACGTCGTTTGCTATGTCAACCCCGCTTTCTGCCATCTATCCGGCAGAAGTAAAGAGGAGATAATTGGCAAGCCGTTCGCTATCTTTCTTCCGCAAGAAGGCAGGTGTCTTCTAAAGCTGGATAGGCTTTACCGCACCGGAAACGCCGACTCTCATACTCAGGATGAGCACTCAAAATCTCACTCCCTCTACTGGTCTTACGAAATCTGGCCGATCAAGGAAGAATCACGCGGTGGCCGTCCGAGCGGCGTGATGCTTTTGGTAACGGAAACCGCGTCCTTCCATCGCGGGGCCGTCGTGATGAACGAGGCTTTACTGGTCTCGGCAGTACGGCAGCACGAGCTTACGGAGAAAGCGGAGACACTGAATATAAAGCTTCAGGCTGAGATCGAAGAGCGCCAAAGGGCAGAGGCTGCGATCGAGCGGATGGCGTTTTATGATCCCCTGACCGACTTGCCGAACCGCCGGTTGCTGATGGACCGATTGCAACATGCGTTATTAGCTTCCTGCCGCACACTACATCATGGAGCTGTCTTATTCATTGACCTCGATCAATTCAAAACACTGAATGACACTCATGGTCATCACCACGGTGATCTACTGCTACAGCAGGTTGCGGGCAGACTTGTTTCCTGTGTGCGAGAGTGCGACACCGTCGCGCGGTTTGGGGGCGACGAGTTCGTTCTGATGATTCAGGAACTAAGTGAGGATGCAACTGAGGCATATGCCCAGGCCAAGAAGATTGGCACAAAGTTGCTTGGTGCCCTGAATGAACCCTATCTGCTGGAGGGGCAGGAACACCAAAGTACGGGAAGCATCGGAATCACCATGTTTGGGGAGATCCGTGAGTCTGTCGAGGATCTACTCAAACGTGCGGATCTCGCTCAATATCGTGCGAAAGTAGTGGGTGGCAGTACTATACGATTTTTCGATCCCGAGATGCAGGCCTCGGTGACGGCGCGAACATTGTTAGACGCGGACCTGAGACGTGGGCTGCGTGAGGAGCAATTTGTGCTTCACTACCAGCCTCAGGTTGACACTCAAGGACATGTGACAGGTGCTGAAGCATTGTTACGGTGGCAACATCCAAGTCGCGGATTGTTATTACCTGCGGAGTTTATCGAATTCGCAGAGGGAAATGGACTAATTCGGTCAATTGGGCTGTGGGTTGTAAAAGCCTCTTGCAAGCAATTAGCGGCTTGGAGTGTGTGGCCAGAGACGGCGCACCTTACCCTCGCTATGAACATCAGCGCCTGCGAGTTTGGCCATCCAGATTTTGTTCAGCGCGTTCTTGCCATCCTTAATGAAACCGGTGCCGATCCAAAAAAACTGATACTTGAGTTCACAGAAAGAGTGATGTTCGACTCCGGAGAGGAGACGCTCGCAAGAATGTCCAATTTGAAAGCTCTTGGAATCTGTTTTGCATTGGACGACTTCGGCGTCGGCTTTTCGTCTCTCTCCTGTCTGAGAAGACTACCCTTGGATCAGTTGAAGATTGAGAGTTCGTTCGTCCGCGATGTCCAGAGCAATCCCCACGATGCAATCATTACCGCTGCGATCATTGCTTTGGGGCAAAGCCTGGGCATGACCGTTATTGCCGAAGGGGTAGAAACGGAGGAAGAGAGGCATTTCCTTTCCGATCATGGATGTCGCGGATTCCAGGGCTTTCTTTTTGGCCGCCCAGTTCCCATAGAGCAGCTTCGGGTAATTACGGAGATGGACCCTAGCAAAGACGGCTTTTCCGAACTTGTGCCTCACCGCAACCCTCTTTACAGTAGTGCGCATACAGAATCTGATGCTTCGTTTGAATTTGGTTCCAAAACGGGAGCGACACCGGGCGAATTTTAAGACTATAACTGAAAGACAGCTATTTAGAGCTTGGACGCGAATGCCATATCTGCTCGACCCCGAATTACGAGATTTTGCTGAACGGCTCTTTGCGGATGAAGCACTTGCCCTCACCGCATCCGAAGCAAATGTTCCCTTGGCATTTCGCGTGTTCGAGGACCTGCGTCGCCCTCTCACCACCCTCGCCGGAGCTGCCGGCTTCCGTTCATTGCTTCTGCGCGCCTTGACGCTGGCGAAGCGGGATGAACCCAGTCTCGACGCATGGAAAGTGACTTCGGATGGCTCATTAGAGAGTGCCGGGCCGGGCCAGAATCATTACGATGTTGACCGTGGAGCGCTTCTTCTCGCACATATAATAGGGCTGCTTTTTACGTTTATCGGGGAGACTCTCACTTTGCGTTTGATACACGATGTCTGGCCGGACACATCATTCAGTACGTCGACTGCCGAAGGGACAGGAAATCATGAATCGCGAGGATAAGGTAAAGATCAATAAACTCCCGACCGGTGTCCCTGGCCTGGACGAAATCATGGGAGGCGGTCTGCCCGAGTACTCATTCAACATAATTGCAGGCTCACCCGGATGCGGAAAGACAACTCTGGCGCACCAGTTTATATTCGCGAATGCAACCCCTGAGAAACCTGCTCTCTATTTCACGGTCCTCGGCGAACCTGCTCTGAAGATGTTGCGATATCAGCAGCAGTACACATTCTTCGATGAGGGCAAACTGCCCGGCTCCATTCGATTTGTGAATTTAAGTGAAGTGATTTTGGAGCAGGACCTTGACGCAGTCTTGAAGGAAATTATCAGGCAAGTCGAAGAAGTCAATCCAGGAGTCGTAGTAGTGGACTCCTTTCGCACGGTTGTACGTAAGGCTGCGGGCGCAGCCTCTGAAATGGAATTGCAAGGGTTCGTGCAACGACTCGCACTGCATCTGACGAGTTGGCAGGCGACAACATTTTTGATCGGAGAATATGCCGAGGCGGAGATGCGCGACAATCCGGTGTTCACGGTTGCGGACGGCCTCTTCTGGCTTTATCAGACTGCGGAACGTAATTCGATTGTTCGGAAATTCCAGATCATGAAGCTCCGGGGCCAGGCGTCGGTTCCTGGGCTCCATACCTTCCGCATTACCGATGCCGGGCTCCAGGCCTTTTCGCGGACTCTTGGATTAACCAGACGAAGAAATACAGAAGTGAGCTCGCGGCGGCTCTCTATCGGCATTCCCGAGTTGGACAAAATGCTTGGCGGGGGCATTCCTGAGGGTGACAGTGTTTTAGTGGCGGGCGCGTCAGGGACCGGAAAGTCCGTTTTGGCCACCCAGTTTTTAGCCGAGGGCATACGCCAGGGAGAAGCTGGAATTGCGGCGGTCTTTGAAGAACGCCCTAAAGAATATGCGGCTCGGGCTGGCAGCTTTGGTCTTGATCTTGTGACGCCCCAAACCCACGAAAAACTCAACATTCTCTACCTGCGTCCCCTGGACCTCTCAGTCGACGAGACTATGCAGGAGATACTCGATGCAGTGCAAAAGATCGGTGCCAAGCGCCTTGTGATCGATTCCCTCGCAGGCTTCGAAATGGCGTTGGCGCCAGGCTTCCGGACAGATTTTCGCGAATCCCTCTATCGGATGATCGGCGCGTTGACAGGAATCGGTGTGACCATTCTGAGCACGGTGGAATTAGAAGAAGCCTTCACTGAACTCCCCTTTAGCACATATTCCATTTCATTTCTCACTGACGATATCATCCGGTTCCGGTATGTTGAGATCGACGGCCAGCTGAGGAAGATGATGGTAGTTATCAAGATGCGGGGGGGAAATCACAGTAAGGATATCCGGGAATATGAGATCACAGCTGAGGGTATCGTCCTGATTGGCCCGCGTGTCCGCGGGTATCAAGGACTAATTACGGGTATCCCGACACAGATAGCGTCGTCAGGATCAAACAAAAGACCTTTACGGAAGCCAAAGGCGAGAGAGTAGAAATGATCCATGGGGATAAGGCTTAGACCACGCTCTGTCGAAGGTTCTATAGATGCATTTCGAGAATTGGGAGGAGCTCACCCCTGCGTATACGATCTTCTCGATTTTGCGCGCCTGCCTATGGGTATTCTGGAGGGTGCCGAGCAAATCGTCTGCTATGTGAACCCTGCGTTTTGCGATTTGGCTGGGAAAAAGAGCGAAGAAGTGGTCGGCAAACCTTTTTCTGAGATCCTGCCCGAAGGAGACAAATGTCTCGTCTCTCTGGACCGCGTTTACCGTACCGGAAATACCGAGTCCCACACGCAGCCGAAAGACGCCGAACCCCATCCTCTCTACTGGTCTTACGAGATCTGGCCTGTGCTCGCTGACCTGGCTGGAGATGACCGCCGAGCCGGCGTGATTATCCAGATAACAGAGACGGCCCCTTTTCATCGCCGTGTGACGGCCATGAACGAGGAGTTGTTGCGTGCCACCGTGCGCCAGCATGAACTTACAGAGGCAGCAGAGACCCTCAATGCGACCCTGCAGATTGAGATGAGGGAGCGGAAAAACGCTCAGAACGCGCTGTTGCGTAGTGAAATGCTCGCGAGCGCCGGACGATTGGCAGCAAGCATCGCGCATGAAATCAACAATCCCCTCGACGCTGTGATGAACATTCTGTATCTCGCCAGGAGCACCGACGGCCTCCCTAATTCTGCGCGAAGCTTTTTGGAAACCGCAGACGAAGAACTCATGCGCATCGCCCACATCACTCGACAGAGCCTCGGCTTTTATCAAGAGGCTGCGGCGGCTACAAAGTTTTCTGTCTCGGATTTACTCACGTCGCTCGTCCAGTTGCTGCAGGCAAAGATCAAATCCAGCGGCGCGGCCGTTGAATGTCGATGCGATGAGCGGCTGGAGGTGATTGGAGTTTTCGGGGAGTTGCGACAGGTCCTGGCAAACCTGGTCCTCAACAGCCTGCATGCCGCTGGACCCGACAGCAAAATTGTTATTCGCGCGTCTGCTTGTTTCAATCCGAATGGTGGGAGCCGGCGCGTCCGTATCACAGTCGCGGACTCTGGACACGGCATCGAGCCGACTACGATGAAACAGATCTTCGAACCTTTTTTTACCACCAAGGAAAAAATCGGTACGGGGCTTGGGCTTTGGGTTTGTAAACAGCTCACTGATAAGAATGGCGTTACTCTCAGGGTTCGCTCGAGAACAAATGGAGAGCATCGAGGAGCCACATTTTCCCTTGTGTTCCCTGGGGATTCCTCTTTGCCAGCTGATAGTCCTAAAAAGCTGACTTCTGACCTGTAGCCGCTTTAAATATCAGCCACAGCCTCGGCTAATTGAAATCGATGTATGTCGGTCGTAATCTTGGGCGCTCCCGTAACGACAACCTTCGTCCAGTGGGCTTTGCATGACATGCCACACACGAGCCATCGTGAGGAATCAACTTTCGGTAATGCGTGTCTCCGGATCCAAGATCGGGGAATACGGTAGAGACATTCGGGATGTTCCCATAACATCTCTGCGGTAGAGCCCGAAACATCTTGACACGGTCAAAGGAGCATTGAATAAACACCGTTGTTGGTACTAGCACGCGCCTGAATTCCGCAAAGTTAACGTAGGATGAATGCGTACTGGTGAACTTGCACTGCCTCTCCGCAGGCATATCTATTTCGGGCCAAATCTCTTATGTTGCCTGGTATTTCGTTTTCACAAGCGGGAGGGGAAGCAGAGGCTCGGCTTCACAAATAGCCTTCGATTACCCAAGTCAACGTAGTCGCGAGTAGTCAATTGTAAAGGGTGTACTTATCTTGCCACTGTCGGAAGATCTAAGAGCTCTCGTACCTTTCGAACCAAATCATCTCGGGTGAAAGGCTTCTCCAGAAATGCGCTCTCGAAGGCTAATGATTCATGCTCGATCCCGTTGTCTGCGTATCCTGATGTATAGAGCACCCTCGTCTCAGGTCGATCCACAACCAGACGTTCAGCCAGAACAGGCCCGGTGAGGCCAGGCATAATCACATCCGTGATCATCAGTGGTATTGGTCCTTTGTGTGCTTCCGCTACCTGAAGAGCTTCTACTGGATCTCCGGAGTCAAGCACGGTGTATCCGCACTGTTCGAGAATGAGCTTTGTAAGAATCCTCAGTTGAGTTGCATCATCCACGAGGAGTATTGTTTCTGTGCCTCCACGGAGTGGGTGCTTCGTGATCGGTTCAGCGACAAATGGGGCGTGATCGCATCGCGGAAAATGAATTTTAAACGCGGTCCCCTTACCCGGCTCGCTGTAGACGCCGATCGTCCCGCGGCTCTGTTTCACAATACCGAAAACGGTGGACAAGCCAAGGCCGGTGCCCTTTCCAAAGATTTTCGTCGTAAAAAATGGATCGAAAATATGGGCCTGGGTCTCTAAACTCATCCCCGTCCCAGTATCGCGCACGCTCAGCAGCACGTATCGTCCAGGCTTTATAGGAACGTGCTGTTGAGCATAGGCTTCATCGATCTCCACATTGCTAGTCTCAAAAGCGATAGTGCCGCCCTTGGGCATCGAATCCCGAGCATTGATCGCCAGATTCAGCAAGACCTGTTCAATGTGATTGGGATCAGCCGTAATTGTTCCAAGGTCGTTGCTGAGAATATTCTCAAAGTGAATGTTGTCCCCGATGAGCCGTTCTAACATTGGATGAATCTGATTCACGGCAGCGTTCAAATCCATCACCACTGGCTGCACCACCTGCCGACGGCTGAACGCGAGAAGCTGTTGAATGAGGCTCTTGGCGGAGACACCTGCATCGCGAATGTTACCAATCATCCGTCGAGCTGACTCAGCCATATCTTCTCGGTCTTCCAGAATTTCGCAATAACCGAGGATGACTCCCAGGAGATTACTAAAATCGTGCGCCAGTCCTCCGGCAAGCTGCCCGACGGCTTCCATTTTTTGAGCTTGTAATGCCCGCTGCTGGAATTGTTCGGCATGCTTGCGCTTCGTAATATCGCGGATATTGCACTGAATGACTTGTTCCCTATTTACTCCGTATACATTGCTCACGAATTCCACGTTGATTGTTTGGCCGCTTTTTGTCTTGAGCGGCAGGTCTTCGTATCGCACATACTGCTTGGCCTGCAAGTCTTCGAAAGCAGACTTGGATGCCTGAATGTCTTGGAACAGACCGATATCCCACAGAGCCTTTCCGAGAAACTCCTCACGGGAATAGTCCAAGAGATCCATCAAGAAAGGATTTACATCTGTGATCATCCCAGTTTGGGCATTGAGGATCAGGATTCCGTCCTGAGCGGCCTCAAACAGACGCCGGTATCTAGCTTCCGAGTCTCGGAGTGCCTGTCCATAAATAATCCGGTCTTCTGACCTTATATTGCTGTTGTGTTTTGGCATACTCGCCTCTTTTCAGAAACTGCTCATTGTGTGCCGTGGGGACACTCTTCTGCGAAGCAAAGTACCGCCGGAATGGACTGTCCGTGGGGTTCAGCAACTTTCGCTCAGATTAAGGAACGGCTTCTGCAGCCTAAAGTGCCAAAAGTGTCTTGAGTCGGACTTGAAGATTAGTACTCTTTTGGATGCTAGCACTTTTATATTCCCCGCTCCCAACTGAAAAGCCTCTGTCCTGATATTCATCGCTTAGTATGATGGTGCGACGAGCGCACTCAGGCAAACTGGCGTTCGAAGAGGCACTATATTCGGCTGCTCATCAAGATGGAAGATCGAACCTATTTGTCTACACATTCCTCTTTACGGCAACAAACTACAAAAGCTTTGCTCGGTGGAAGAAGTTCACTTCGAGTTGTGGAGAAAACAGGAGGATCTTACCTCCGATCAAAAGGATGCGGGGTCTCCATCAAACAGGGCTGGGGCCGCAACGTTCTCATTCATCACATCCCAACCGGCTTTCGGGAAAACGAAGCGCTCCCTTCAGAAATGGGACCTTGCGTATGAGGCTGCTCATGGGGATAGAGTACCCCTTCAGTGGGGGGAAGTGTCGCGATAGTTATGCAGCAGAGTGCTGCATAACTGGGACTTGCAGGCAAGAAAGAGACTGGCAATCAGCACTGCACTTGTTCACCTGAGCTTACCGCAGGACCAATCTTCGCCGCTGACGCAGCGACGCATTACACAGTCCATTCAGTGCTTTTTCTGCAGATTGCCTGAGGTCTTGTTCAATCCCAAGATGGCGTCCGAGACCGCCTACTTGTCTAAAGAGTTTGGGGTTGCAGGTGATCAGCTTCATGAATTTATTTGCGGTCACGGGCCGTATGTAGAAGAGTGAGCGCTATGTGCTTCGATTATTAATATGCTCGGACCGTTTCGTTGGCGTGAGCCTGTGGTGGCGCGGCCAGCGGATTACACCTTGCTATTCGTTTTGTTCCTTTGAACGACGCTTGGTCGTTGCAGTTGAAGCAGAGAGCCTTTTTGTTCAGCACTGCAAGTTTCTTCCGGCAGTCTGGATTGGCGCAAAGCCGAGGTGCGGGGTCGTTGCGGAGCTCGAGAGGGATAAATAGTGGATCTGTTGCGAGATGAGAGTCCATGTGGAAGTTTTACGTGGACCCCGGTCAGTGCTGCAATCTCTCAGTAGTGGTAGCGAATCGTCGCTCACATTATGGGGCAGCGTTCTACTCTGAACTGCTCTCACCCTGAATGAGAACTGACGAACAAGAACAGGGGCGAGCCGAGCCGGCTCCGCTCCGAACCGTTGTAAATAAACGGGAGCCAGTTGTGGCTCCCGTTTCAAATCAAAGCGCAAGATTAGACTTTGAACTTGCGGCGTGCAACCCCTACCAGCCCAAGGAGACCGGTGCCGAAGAGCGCGAGCGAAGCTGGCTCAGGAACGGCGGATGGCTGTGCTGAGGCTGACGCGGAGAATGTCGTCATGGTACCTACGGTCTGTCCCGGCGCATACTGAGTGGTGAAGTTGAAGGTGCCTGGGGTCGCATCGTAGGCCATTACACCCGAGCCGCTAAATTTCCCAATACCCGTGATGTTCAGGCAGGTGCCGCCCGCAACACATCCGGGCAACGCACCATAGCTGGCAAAATACGAATCGAGCATGAAGGTGAAGGTTTCACCGCCGCCGGTGATGGAAAGGAGTTGAGTGTTTGGGGGTGCCGTAATTGGTCCACCCTGCGTGTAGGGAAGTGTCCCGCCAAGAAAGTTCACTGCATTGCCGTCCATCAGATACGTAGCGAAGGTACCGCCAATGGTTCCCTGAACCGAGGCCGGACCGAATGTGATGGTGTTGCTTGTAAATTGATCGGTTCCATTGGAGTTGACGAAACCGTTGATGGAAGCGGCATTGGCAACAGCAGCAGTGCTGAAAGCCAATACAGCAAGTAAGGCGAGTTGCTTAAACATGGTAGATCTCCGGGTAAAAAACCAATTCTGAGGAAGGTCCTCGCAGTGACTACTAGCACGCGGCGTGCCAATGCGAAGTGGCAACTATTTGCAGCGTTAATGCGTTATTTGAAATTAGACAATGGTCTATCATGCAAATGTTTGCATGATTCGAGAATAGATAAGAGTGATTTGCGTCGGCGAACGGTCACGTGCAGAAGGTATTTACGCACGGGTTCAGAATTGTTCTGGAACGCGAATCTCATTATGCGTCCTACATTGGGAAGGTGGATGGAACGATTATTGTTCCATTCACTCGAAAGCCGAGGATTACTCGCTGTCACGCGTCCGCCGATCATCTGCGGCTTCGATCTTCTAGAGCCACTTCATATTGATGGTGTGGGTCTTGGCAAACCAGTGCCTGAGGGTGGCACCATTGACCTCATCTCCGACCTCGCAATACCGAAGAACGGCTTCTAGTGTTACCAACTGCGTCTTCTGGAGAGTATTGGTGAACTTCAATTCCTGCAGAAATAGATGCGGTGCCATTCGGTCCGATTCCGTAGTTGCCTTGTCGTTCTGCCATTTCCCATGGGTCGCGAAGGTTGACGGGACGTAAGTTTTGCTGTTCTGAGCGATCTTAGCTTCTGCGTTCTGCCCGGGTCTTATTTCCCAGAGATCTACAGCTAGGTTACCTTAAGTTCCTCTAAATAACGCTATTGCATAATTTAGCTATTGTATGGTTACCTGTGGGGTGTTACCGTCCATTTAGGACTCGGGGATTATAACGTACCTCAGAACTTCAACCAAGGGCCTAAGAACAGAGGCCAGGGTTATGCAGAAACACAGCAGCTACAAGATTTGGTTTACAGCATTACTACTTATTCTTGTCACCACAGGATGCAAAGATTTAGATAAAAGTCCCGGCACACCCGGATTCAACCTGCCTACCGTCGTATCCGTCAGTCCTTCGAATGGCGCCACTTCCGCATGCGGCATGACCGTCGTCAATGCCACCTTCAGCGAAGCAATGGATCCTTCGACGATCAATGGCACCACGTTTACCTTGACGGGACCGAATGGCACGGCCGTTGCAGGGCAGGTTTCTTACAGCTCGACAAACAAGACGGCGACCTTTACTTTGTCTAAGCCTCTTGCCGAGAACACGAAATATACAGCCACAATCACCGCGGGTGCCAAAGATCTGTATGGGAATGCAGTTGCTAGCAATTATGTTTGGAGCTTCACTTCGGGCATATGCGTTGTGGTGCCCCCGCCAGTCTTGCCGACAGTGGTTACGGTCGGACCCATCAATGGCAGCAGCACGGCGTGTGCGAGCACGGTAGTGACCGCTGCGTTCAATGAACCGATGAAGGCTTCCACCATCAATACCTCTACCTTCACCTTGATGGGGCCAAATAGCGCCTCGATTACAGGGACGGTCGCGTATAACCCGGTGGGCAATATAGCGACGTTTACACCATCTTCATCCACACCTCTGGTTGTTGGTGCGCAGTATACGGCTACGATTACGACGGGAGCCCAGGATACGGCAGGCGATGCCTTGGCGACCAACTATGTCTGGAGCTTCACGACATCCGCTTGCACCGTACCGGTCGTACCGACAGTGGTTACGGTCACACCCGCGAATGGAGCTTGTCCAGACACGCTGGTCACGGGCACGTTCAGTGAAGCAATGGACCCAGCCACGATCCAGAGCAGCACGTTCACTCTTGCTGGAGCGGGCTCGGCAGGAACCGTAAGCTATGATCTGTCCAGCCAGACGGCAACCTACACTCCAAGCGCGCCGCTCTCGCTGAACACGTTGTATACCGCAACAATAACAACCGGGGCCAAGGATCTTTCGAGCAATGGGCTTGCAAGCGATGAGGTCTGGACGTTCACTACCTCAAGCGTGGCGTGCCAACAGCCGGTGCCTTTGAGTTCGGCCGCTAATTTCCTTGTGCTCGCCGGATCGACAGTGACGAATACAGGGCCAACTATCCTCACCGGTGGGAACCTTGGACTTAGTCCGGGGTCGGCGGTCACGGGATTCCCACCGGGAACACTTACGCCACCAGCGGCCATGTTCCTAACCGATCCAATCTCGGCACAGGCGCAACTGGATTTGACAGTGGCTTATAACTACGCTGCCGGGGTACAAGGAGCGGCGGTACTGCCTAGTGATATGACCGGCCTGACCTTCGCACCCGGAGTGTACAAGACATCCAGCACTGTCCAACTGTCGGCGGGCAATGTCACTCTCGATGGACAAGGCGATCCGAATGCGGTCTTCATCTTCCAGGTGGGTTCCACGCTCACTACGCTAGGTTCCACGCAAGTGATCCTTACGGGAAGTGCGCAGGCAAAGAACGTCTTTTGGCAGGTAGGCAGCTCAGCTACGCTTGGCACGAACTCCGCCTTTAGTGGGACGATCCTGTCCCTCCAATCGATCACGTTGGATACCGGCGCGAGTCTGCTCGGCAGAGCATTGGCCCGCAACGGCGCGGTCACCCTGGACAGCAACGCAATTACTGCCCCCTAACTATGAGCATTCCATCAGGCGGCAGCTTAAGGCTGTCGCCTGCGGAATTCGCGCTCGAAGCAGCTCTCAAGTCTCAAAGTTCGGAGGAACTGTCCTATGTCATCTTATTTTCAGAGCCCTTGTGGGCCTGTTGCGGCAATGCTGATCGCAGCATTTGCTGTCCTGTGTAGTGCCGGAACACTAGCCCAAGCGCAGGACCAGACCTCAATTAGTGCTCCAGCACCTCATCCGATTACAAATCACGACCATACGTTTCCGCGATGGGAGCTTTTTGGAGGATATTCCTTCCTCTATCCTGGAGCGAATCTGCATTACATAAATCCCGGGGCCACGCTTCACGTGAGCCTTCGCCAGGAATCGAATCCTCGGGGCGTGGGCGCCAGCGTTAGTTACAATTTTACCCGTTGGTTAGGTGTGACGGGCGATTTCAGCGGAGATTGGGGAAGTGGCGAGGGCGGACCAGATCTGGCGGCCGGGTATATCGGCACACTGGATGACTCCGAACTTTACACCGCATCCATTGGACCTAAACTGACCTATCGGAAGGCGCATTTTGCTCCCTTTATCGAGGGACTCGTGGGCTGGCAGAGGCTGCATTCCGAATACATCGGCAGCAATGACAGCATCGGGTTTATGGGCGGGGGCGGAATCGATATTCCCCTGACCCGGCATTTCGGTTTGCGCGCAATCCAAGGCGACTATGTATTTTCCAACCATCGCTTTGGCCCGTCTGCGACCGTTCCCACCACGGAACTTCGCGGAGTAAGACTACAGAGCGGCGTTATCTTTATGTTCGGAGGCATGGCCAAACCAGAACCGGTAGGCTACAGTTGCTCCGCCAGCCCTGCCGAGGTGTTTCCGGGAGATCCGGTGACGGTGACGGGAAGTGCGATCAATCTGAACCCAAAGAAAACGGCGACGTACGGATGGACCACGACAGGGGGCAAAGCCAGCGGCACGTCTTCCATATCGAATATTGATACGGCGGGTTTGGTTCCGGGGAGCTACACGGTCACCGGCCATGTGACGGAAGGGGCAAAAGCGGGCCAGTCCGCAGATTGCAGCGCCGAATTTACGGTGAAGCCTTTTGGGCCTCCAACCATTGCCTGCTCGGCCAATCCATCGAGCGTGAATCCGGGCGATTCCAGCACGATTACCGCAGAAGGATCCAGCCCACAGAACCGTCCTCTGTCGTATAGCTACAGCTCACCTTCGGGCCAGATCAGCGGTTCGACGAATAGCGCCACTCTGAATACTGCCGGGATTGCGCCAGGCGAAATAACGGTGACCTGCAACGTAGTGGACGATAGCGGGCAGACCGCTTCGGCAACTACAAGGGTGATGATCAGTGCGCCGGCCCCATCGCCTGTTGCGAAGACGGAAGCGCTCTGCACGATTGATTTCGGCAGGGACAAGCGTCGTCCCAGCCGTGTCGATAATGAAGGAAAGGCCTGTTTGGACGATGTCGCTTTGAACTTGCAACGTTCTTCTGACGCCAGGTTCGCAGTTGTAGGGAACAGTGGCCCCGCAGAGACACGCGGGTCTTCGCTGGCGGCAGAACGGGCTGTTAACACCAGGGCTTACCTTGTAGACGAGAAGGGCATTGATCCTTCGCGGATTGAGGTTCGTACTGGCAGTGCAGGAACCCCAAGCGTGCAGAACTATTTGGTTCCTTCGGGCGCGAACTTTGCAAATGATGTGCCTGATACCTCGCAATTTGACATGACAACGGTAAGAGCATCCAGGAACGCGAACGGACAGCGGAACTCAATGAGCAGGCATCATCGCCGAACCAGGAAGGCGGGCTCTTTGTCCAGCAAATAGCTGAACATTAGCAATCACATAAGCAGATCATGTGCAGCAAGAAAACGGTCGGCCAAGTTAATGCTTGGCCGGCCGTTCTACTTTATATTGCCGATAATTCAGATCCAAACCACATTGCCACCCACCGGTGGATGTCTTCCATTCTCATAGACACTGCCCGTTTCAGAGCATGTGAATGTCCCATGAGGAGTTGTATGAAGAACGTCTGAAAGAGCACAAACCGGCCAATAACCGAAGACGCAGCTAGGGCATACCGGGACACCCAGTTGCCACCCTAGCGCTGCGTCAACCACCTCAGCCCCCGCAATCAACCATTGGTCGCTGCTCCAATGTCCCAAGCGATGGCTTGCCCATCCGGGTGATTGTCACAATGGAGTTCACATCGATATGCTGCGTCCATGCTCGCTCAGCCAGTCCCACACTCCCCAACCGTTGACAGCCAACTCTATATCGCCGGCCGTGCCGAAGCAGACGCGCAGTTCGTAAGTCATCGCAGGGCACTTGCACTCCAGGGAAGCATGACCAGGTTGGAACAGGTGCGGTACCCAACTCAGCAAGAGCACGACGCGATTTCTCACTTGTAGGCACTCTCGCCGCGTTTCCATGCCGGCTGGATATGCCGGATCAGCGCTACTCTCGTTAGCACACAGCTAATTAGACGAGTTGGCCAAGCAACGAGGATTCACGTCAGGCAGTGCCGCGATCAATTCCGGATTCCCGTTCCTACCCTAGCGGCTATGCCAACCGTCTGGCTGTCTTTTCCCTTCCACACCAGCTTCTCTAGGTTCCGGCCCGAAATCTAAGGATTCAATGAACAGTTGCTGAGTTGCACGGTAATATTATCTCTATTCTCATCGTTATATTCTTCGAAGCTATGCTCGACGCTCGCTACCTCGCCGCGGCCAAGATAGTACCTGACGAAGTCCCCTACACGGGGAACCGGAGGACACCCCGATGGATCTCCGCCGTAGATGTCGTAATCGATCCCCTCAGAATCAGTAACCCGCAGATTTACTGTATGTATTCTTGGGCGTTCGAAAGAGTCGAAGGAATTTGCTTCTTTTGCTTTGCGTGTCATCTGTTCTCCTGCCAAAGCCTATCACTTCCATCTTTTGGCGGTGCTCTCTTAACTCGCCACCAGGAGTCGCGCGGGAGTATTTCCGATGACTTCACCTTGAAAATCTCGCAGCAGTGTCCGTTGATCGTGGCCAATGGCAAGCTTTGCGGAGCAAGCTCCTGTGAGTAGCCCTGGAATGATCAGTATGCCTCGAAATCAAGAACCCGATACCAGTATTCCTCCGCGCGTCCTTCGGGGCTTCCCTCTTGTTGCCATAGCACATACGCACGTTCGCGGAGATGTTGGTCGAGAGCTCGGTGCCAGTATTCCTCTGCCCGCCCTTCTGGGCGGCCATCCTGTTCCCAAAGAAGGTAGGCGCGTTCGCGGACGGCCTGCCCCAACCCAATCTTGGTTTGTGAATCACCCGCCAAAGTGTCGCCGTAGGGAGCCAACGGCCCGCTGCGACTGAAGTGGATTCTAGCCGTTAAGCTCTTAAGATCGGCGTCGGGGACTAGCTGCCCGTTGGCGGCCGCTTCCAATGCCTTCGCCTCGTATTTAGCATCATCCGCGGCATCTGACTCCGCGAGCGTGATCGGGTAAATGTGAATGACATTTCCATTCTTGCCTAACACGTCAACCA
>Ga0157370_10002508_pt1 | contig 22106 bp, 20 predicted proteins | sample C35metaG_FD_113463 | JGI IMG/M metagenome (GOLD analysis project Ga0157370, IMG submission 113463) | Corn rhizosphere microbial communities from Kellogg Biological Station, Michigan, USA - C3-5 metaG | ecosystem: Host-associated > Plants > Roots > Rhizosphere > Soil | place: USA: Michigan...
GGGCCGAGCGCGTAGCGCAGGTATCCCACGGGCTGCACCGACGACGGGCCCTGCGCATCGAAGTCCACGGCGCTCGTCATGCCAAGCGGCTGGAGAATCTTCGTGCGGATGAACTGGAAGAACGGCGCACCGCTCACGTTCTGCACGATGAGCGCGGCGATCACGAAGTTGGTGTTGCTGTACTGCCAGCGCGTGCCTGGATCGAAATCGAGTGGTTGCCGAGCCCAGTGATCGAGAATGCCCTCGGGGCTGATCGGCTTCTCCATGCTCGGCGGCACATAGTCCTGTGGCCAGAAATCCTGATAGCCGGAGGTGTGCGACAGGATCTCGCGAATCGTGACCTCGCTGCCGCGCGTGAGGCCCGGTACGTACTTCGCTACCGGGTCGTCGAGCGAGAGCTTCCCGTCCTGCTGCAGCAGCAGAATGGCGGCCGCCGTGAACTGCTTGCTGATCGAGCCGATGCCGTAGCGCATGTCGGCCGTGGCAGCTACGCGCGGCTGGAGCTTCGCCGCGCCATAGGCGTGTGCGTACACGAGCTGCCCGTGCTGAACGACCGCAATGGACGCACTCGGCACGCCGGTGCTCGAGAGCACCGCTGCCGCAATGGAGTCCACCTGAGCATCGAGCCGGCTGGTGGATGCGTGGTCCTGCGCGATGACGGGCGAAGCGAGAGTCGCCGCGGCGCAGACCAGGCTGGCGACACGAAGAGCGATTCGGGTTGACATGCGCATACGTTCACCTCGGCGCGTCAGCGCGCGCAAGGGGATGCCCCGGCGGGCGGAGCAGCGACTCCGCCCGCCGCGGTTCCCGCTACTCCTTCACCCCGAACTGCTTGCCGAAGTACGCCACCGTCGCGGAATCCGCGATGCTCCACGAGTGGTGTCGCAGGAAGCCGTGAATCTCGTCCGGCAGCACCAGTTCCTCGAACGACACACCCTGGGCCGACAGGCGCCGCGCAAGGTCCACCGTCTGATGGAAGTGCACGTTGCGATCGTCGTCGCCCTGAATGAGCAGGACGGGACTCTTCCAGGTGGAGATGGACGCGACGGGTGAGGACTTCCACGCGACGTCGAGCGCCTGCTTGATGTCGCCCTTCTCGTAGCGAAGCTGCTGGTCCGTCAGGCGCGAGCCGTATTCCGAAACCCAGTCGTGTACGCCGTGCATGTCCACGCCGGCCTTGAAGATGTCGGAGTTGCGCGCGAGCGCGAGCGCGGTGAGCAGCCCGCCGTAGGAACCGCCCCAGATGCCGATGCGTCGCGCATCCACAAAGGGGAGCGAGCGCAGATACACCCCGCCCGCCCGTACGTCCTGATACTCCGACGCGCCCCATGCGCCGGCGTGCGCGGGATGGTGATAGTCATGGCCGTAGCCGATGCCCAGCCGGTAGTTCACCGAGAGCACGACGTAGCCGTGATTGGCGAGATACTGATTCACGGCGTACGAGTTGGAGTAGTAGTCCATGTAGTGCCAGCCGAGCATCATCTGCCGTGGCGGACCGCCATGCACGAACACGACGCCCGGCTCCCTGGCGGCCCCGCCGTCGCGCCGGAAGAGCTGTCCGTGCACCACGGTGCCATCCGCCGCCTTGAAGGTCACCGGCTTCGGAATGACCAGTGCGGCCGTCGGGAAGTCCCCGGGAATGGCGTCTTCGGCAAGCACACGGGGTGCACCGCCCTCGAGCGCGACGACCATGGGCAGCGGCGGCCGCTGCGCGCCGGCGCCAATGAATGCGACGCTGCGGCCATCGCCCGTGACCGCCGGCGTCCACTCGAGGCCCTCACCCGACGTGATGGCCACCGGCGCGGCGCGATCCACCGGCACGCGGTACAGATGCCGGCGATCACCGTCGCCGGGCGTCGTGCCCGTATTGGCGTTGTACACGATGGCCGACGCGTCCGGCGTCATGGTGATGTATTCCGCCATGAACGCGCCCGGTGTGAGGAGCAGGGGTTTGCCGCCCGCCTCGGGCACGGAGTAGAGGTGCGGCCAGCCATCCAGATCCGCGAGGAACACGATGCGACCGCCCGTGCCCCAGGCGAGATTCGCTCCGCCCGCCGTGGTGGGCGACGACCCGCGGAGCGTCTTCGGGCTCTGCCACACGAGGTGACCGGCGCCGGTCGTCGCGTCAGCCGTCCAGATGGCCCAGGGATTGGGGTGGAGGGTGAGCGGCGACTGCGGCGCGCCGCCCGTGCCCGGGCGTCGCACGAAGGCGATGCGTGTTCCGTCCGGCGACCAGACGGGCGAGCCATCGTGTGACGTGGACGGCGCGAGATAGTGCAGCGGCACCGAATCCGACGTGAAGATGCCAATGAAGCTGTGATCGCCGCGACTCGAGACGAACGCCAGCCGGTCGCCGCTCGGCGACCATACCGGCGATTCACTCTGGCCGCGCGAGAAGAAGAGCTGCGTGGCCTTCGCGGAGCCATCGATCGGGACGACCCAGATCTGATGCCCGCGGGAGAAGGCGACTCGATCGCCGCGCGGCGAGATCACCGGCTCGTCGCCCTCGGCGAGCATCTTCGGTGCGCCGCCCGATGTGGACACCGCCCAGATCTCGACCCTGGGCTGCGTGGGCGAATGATCAGGATCGGGCGCCAGTCCGCCCTCCGCTTCCCAGTTGGCGTCGTGATCGCCGCCGCGCACGTACACGACCGTCCCGCCGTCGGGCGTGATGCCCAGGTTGGTCAGCTCCTGGCCGTCATCGGCGGTGTAGGCCGTGATGGCACGCGCGGCGAAGTCCGGCCCGTCGGCCGTCCAGATGTTGCGCACGCCACTCCGGTTGAACACCCACGCGATGCGCGTGCCTTTCGGCGCGGCGACGAGGTCCTGCGTGAACGGGTAGCTGAGCACCTGGTCCAGCGTGAAGCTGGCGGTGCGCGACGTGGCGGCCGCGATGGCGGGCCCGGGCGCGGCGTTCTGCGCCAGGAGGCTGCCGGCGGGCGCGCCACAGAATACAAAGCTGGCGACAATGACGTATGCACGTGTCCGGGGGCGGACAGGGGCACTTCTGCGGGAAGACAGCATCGGCGGTCTCGACGGTGGGAGTCAGGAGAAATCGGCGGTGGATCCGTGTGCCCACGGACCGGCGCGGGCCCGGCTGCGCGGGAAAGCCGGCGTCCGGACCGGGAGTATGCGCGAGACGCGAAACCGAGGCAAGGATGGCCCGGCCGCTGCCAGGGGCGTGCGCCGGCGCGCCCCGTCACCCGGGCGGCTGGCGCTGCCACCGGGCCGTGGACCGGCGGGCCCGGCTGGCTCCCCTTGACGTTCGACAGGAAACGTCGTATGCTCTTGTCGAACGTCAAGGGGAGTGACCGTGGCGACGTCCAACGCCGATGTGCTCCAGGGCACGCTCGACCTGCTCATCCTCAAGGCCCTCTCGCTCGAGCCCATGCACGGCTGGGGCGTCGCCCAGCGCATCCAGCAGATCTCCCGCGACGTGCTCCAGGTGAACCAGGGCTCGCTCTACCCGGCGCTGCGCCGGCTGGAGGACCGGGGCTGGATCGCCGCCCGCTGGGGCACGTCCGAGCACAACCGCCGGGCGCGGTACTACCGGCTCACCAGTACCGGCCGCGCGCAGTTGCAGCAGGAAACGGAGAGCTGGGAGCGCTTCATGCTCGCCGTGCAGCGGGTGCTGCGCGCGCAGCCGGCCTGAGGATTCGGCCGCGATGAGCCTCCGCACCCGGATCGCCACGCGCTGGCGGGCGCTGTTCGCGCGCCGCCGCGAGGATCAGGAGCTGGAGGAGGAACTCCGTTTTCACGTGGACATGGAAGTGGCCGCGCGTCTGCGGGCGGGCATGACGCCCGCGGCGGCGCGCCGGACGACACTCCGCGACTTCGGCGGCCTGGAGCGCTACAAGGAGGAGTGCCGCGATGCGCGCGGCATCTCCCTGCTCGACGCCGGCGCCGCCGACCTGCGCGGGGCCCTTCGCGCACTGCGCAAGAGTCCCGCGTTCACCGGCGTCGTGGTGCTCACTTTGGCGCTCGGCATCGGGGCCACCACCGCCATCTTCACCGTGGTGAATGCGGTGCTGCTGCGACCGCTGGCCTACGCCGATCCCGGCCGGCTCGTCATGGTGTGGGAGAACGACCGCAACAGCGGCACGACGCGCGAGCCGGCGTCGGTGCCCGACTACTTCGATTTCCGCGCGCGCAGTCACGTCTTCTCCCACCTCGCCGCGCTCCAGCCGCGCGCGCTCAGCTTCACGCCGCCCGCGCCCGGCGCCGACGCGGTGCAGCTCAGTGCAGCCGCGGTCACGAAGGACTTCCTGGCGACGGTGGGCATTGCGCCGCGACTGGGACGCGGCTTTCGCCCCGACGAGGATGTGCCCGGCGCGCCTGCCGTGGCGCTGATCAGCGAGCGGCTCTGGCACAGCCGCTTCGCGTCCGCACCCGACATCATCGGGCGCCGCATCAGGCTGGGCGACAGCAGCTACAGCGTGCTCGGCGTACTCCCGGACCGCATCGAGCTGCCCGAGATGCCACCGGGATTCGGGTCGCTCCAGCAGGATGTGGACGTCTGGTTACCGCTTGCCGCGACTCCCGTGTCGTCGCCCCGCGAGCGTCACGATGTCATCGTCGTCGCGCGCCTGCGCGCTGGAGTCGCACCGGCCGCCGCGCAACGGGAGATGGCGGCGCTCGCGGCCACGCTCGAGGTCCAGTACCCTCGCGAGAATCGCGCACGCGGCGTGTTCGTCGAATCGCTCCCGGCGTCGCTCGTGCGCGGCATTCGCCCCGCACTGGCCGCACTGCTCGCCGCGTCGGCGCTCGTGCTGCTCATTGCCTGCGCCAATGCGGCCAATCTGCTGCTCGCCCGCACCGTGGCGCACCGGCGTGAAGTGGCGGTGCGCCTCGCGCTCGGAGCCGGGATGCGGCGACTCGCGCAGCAACTCTTCGCCGAGAGTTTCCTGCTCTCCGTGGCCGCCGCGGCACTCGGCATTGGCATTGCCGCGCTCGGACTCCGCGCGCTGCTCGCGCTCGCACCGCGGAACATTCCGCGACTCGCGGATGTCTCGATGGATCCGCGCGTGCTCGGCGTGGCGCTGGGCATCGCCGTGCTGGTGTCCATGACGTTCGGACTGCTGCCCCTCTTCCTCGCGCGCACGCTCGATGTACAGGATGCGCTGCGGGCCGGCAGTGGTCGCAGCGGCTCGGCCGCGCCCGCACAGCAGCGGTTCCGCAACGGCCTCGTCGTGGCGGAAATCGCGCTGTCGGTGGTCCTGGTGATCGGTGCGGGGTTGTTGATCCGGAGCGTCTGGTCACTGCGCGGCGTCGACCCGGGATTCCAGTCCGACCGGCTGCTGCGGGTGCAGTACCAGCTCCCTGCATCGCGCTATCCGCAGAGCATGGCGGCGTTCCCGCACTTCCCCGAGCTGTCAGGATTTCATCGGGAACTGATCCGCCGGGTCGAGGCGATTCCTGGCGTCGTCTCGGCGTCCCTGTCCGCGAACGGCCCACTCGAAGCAGGCTTCACCAACAGCTTCGTGATCGTGGGACGCGAGGCAGAGGCGGAACACCAGGCGGAGATCTACATCCGCAGCGTCAGCCCGTCGTACTTCCCCACTGCGGGCGTGGCGCTGCGGCGCGGACGGCTGCTCTCGGATCAGGATGACGCAACGGCGCCCGCGGTGCTGTTGATCAACGAGTCTGGCGCGCGCCGGTACTTTCCCGACGGGAACGCGGTGGGCCAGCAGCTCCGGTTCTGGGGACAGGCGCGGCGCATCGTGGGCGTCGTGGCGGACGAAAAATTCGAGGGGCCCGGCGCCGAGACGCCGCCCGCGGTCTATCCGCCCCTCTGGCAGGTGCCCTTCGCCACCGTCTCGCTCCTCGTCCGCACCCATGCCGACCCGATGGCCGTGCTCCCCCAGGTGCGAGCGGCCGTGCGGAATCTCGACCCGCAGGTCGCGCTGTACGGCGTGACCACCATGGACGAGGCGCTGTCACAGTCCATTGGCAAACAGCGATTTACCATGCGGCTGCTCGGCGCGTTCGCCCTGCTCGCACTGGTGCTCGCGATGATCGGCGTGCACGGCACCCTCAGCTACGCCGTCACGCAACGCTCGCGCGAAATGGGCATCCGCATGGCGCTCGGCGCGCAGCGCGGCGCCGTTCGCCGCCTGATCGTCCGGCAGGGGATGCGGCTGTCGCTCCTGGGAATCGCGGCCGGGCTGCTGGGCGCACTCGCGGCCACGCGGCTGCTGCGCACGTTGCTGTACGGACTTACCTCCACGGACCTCGTGACGTACGCCGTCGTGACATCCGTCATAGCGATCGTGTCAGCGCTGGCGAGTTTCCTCCCGGCGCGACATGCGACGCGCATTGACCCTGCCATCACGCTGCGAACGGAGTAGCATGCGGGTGGAAGTGCCGTGCACGACAGCATAACATTCGAACGTCGCACCATCTCTCACTATCACTCGAATCATGCTGATTCCGGTACGCTCTGCCGTCGCCAGGCTGGGTGCGTTCGCCATGCTGGCAGCCGGGTGCCATGCCGCGGTGGCTCCCGGCATGGCGGTGAGCCTGGCTCCTGCCGCCGATACCACCATCCTGCGTCAAGACGTGAACTATCTGGCGAGCGACGCGCTCGCGGGACGTCTCACGGGCACGCCCGGCAATGACAGCGCCGCCGCGTTCATCGCGCGCCGCTACGCCGCGCTCGGACTGCAGCCGCTTGCCGTGCATCCCGATTCCATCTGCGACACGCCGGCAAGCACACATGCCCGCTTTGCCTGCGCGTCAGCGTACCTGCAGCCCTTCTCGGCAACGTCCGTCGCGGCCATCCACGCCGGGCTCGCCGCCGCCCTGCCGTCGCAAAACGTCGTCGCCATGGTGCGGGGCAGCGATCCCGCGCTGCGGGACGAGTACGTGGTGATCGGCGCACACTTCGATCATCTCGGTCGTTCGACCTTCGGCGCGATGGATCCGGAAGCCGGCGACGTCATTCGGCATGGTGCCGATGACAATGCATCCGGCACCGCCGCCGTCATGGAGCTCGCGCGACTCTTCGTGCGACATCCCGCCCGGCGGTCCACTGTCTTCGCCAACTTCAGTGGCGAGGAGCTCGGCCTGCTCGGGTCGGAATACTTCGTGGAACACTCGCCCGTGCCGGTATCACGCATCCAGGCCATGATGAACTTCGACATGGTGGGTCGCATGCGGAACAACCGGCTGATCGTGTACGGGGTTGGCACCGCCACCGAGCTGCCCAAGCTGGTAGACAGCGCGAACATCGCGCCCGCCTTCCAGCTCACCGCGATTGGCGACGGGTTCGGGCCATCGGATCAGAGCTCGTTCTACGCGGACAGTGTGCCGGTGCTGCATTTCTTCACCGACATCCACGAGGATTATCATCGCGCCACGGACGTGGCGGCCAAGGTGGATGTGGCGGATGAAGCACGCGTCGTGAATTTCGCGGCGCGCATCGCGCGTGCGCTGGCTGACCGTCCCGTGCGACTCACGTACGTACGCACGGCTCCGCCCCCGCACATGGCGACTGCGGGAAACACGTCCGTGTACTTCGGCTCGATTCCCGACATGGCCGCGGCCGATGTGACGGGCGTGCGCATGGCCGGCGTCACGCCCGGAGGTCCCGCGGACCAGGCCGGAGTGCGCAAGGGTGACATCATCGTGCAATTCGGCGGCGTTCCGGTGAAGGATCTCTACGCGTACACGGACGCGCTGCGGGCGCATGCACCGGGCGATTCGGTCGCGGTGGTCGTGCTGCGGGGCACGGAGCGATTGACGCTCACCGCGGTGCTGGGCACGCGGCAATAGGCCGCCGGCGCGGCATGGGCACCGCGACAGGGAGTGGAAACCGGGACCTGTCGCCGGCCCATGCCGCCCTTCCCTCCTCTCTGCCCATGCTCTTCTGGTCCAGCGCCGCCTACGCCATCCCGCTGCCGCCGGGACACCGCTTCCCCATGGCGAAGTACGCGCTGCTCCGCGAGGAGATCATGGCCGAGGGCATCGCGACGGCGGCGGATGTGCTGGAGCCGCAGGGCGCGCGGCGGGATGAGCTGCTCCTGGCGCACCGTGCTGACTACGTGGACCGCTTCAGCGGGGGGCGGCTCGATGCCATGGAGATCCGGCGGCTGGGCTTCCCCTGGTCCCCGCAACTCGTGGAGCGCTCGCGACGTTCCGTGGGCGGGACCATCGCCGCCGCGCGCGCCGCATGCACCGCGGGCGTCGCCATGAATCTGGCCGGCGGCACCCACCACGCGTTCGCTGATCACGGGGAGGGATTCTGCGCGTTCAACGATGTCGCTGTCACCATTCGCGTGCTGCAGCGTGATGGCCGCATCGCTCGCGCTGCGGTCGTCGATCTCGACGTGCATCAGGGAAACGGCACCCACGCCATCTTTGCGGGCGACGATTCAGTGTTCACGTTCAGCATGCATGGCAGCAGAAACTATCCCTTTCACAAGGTCGCAGGCTGCGTGGATATCGAATTGCCGGATGGCACGGGCGACGGCGCGTATCTCACCGCGCTCGCCGGAGCGCTCCCCGACATCATCCGTGATGCCCGCCCCGATCTGGTCTTCTACCTGGCCGGCGCGGACCCGCACGAGCACGACCGCCTGGGGCGCCTGTCGCTCACGACGGATGGGCTCGCGCGGCGCGACGCGATGGTGATGCAGATGTGCCGGGACGTCGGCATTCCGGTCGCTGTCGTCATTGGCGGCGGATACGGCCGCGACATTCATGAGACGGTCGCGATTCACGTCGCGACCGCGCGCATCGCAGCGTCATTCGCCGTGAGACACCCGTGACGCTTCCAATTCCGGAGCCGCGGGTGCAGGGGTATACCGCCTCGACGCCGGTGCCGCTCTACTGGGTGCGCTACGGGCCGGCCGGCGCCCCGCCGCTCGTCGTGCTGCATGGTGGGCCCGGGGCGGATCACCGCTACCTGCTGCCGCAGATGCTGCAGCTCGCCGACCGGTACGAGATGCTGTTCTACGATCAGCGCGGCGGTGGACGGTCGCAGACGGCGGACCGCGCGGCAATCACGTGGCGCACTCACGTGGACGACCTGGCGGCGCTCGTGCGCGAACTCGCGATCGATCCGCTCTCGCTCGTTGGCTACTCATGGGGCGGGCTGCTGGCCATGCTGTACGCGATCGGTGCCTCCGCGAGTGACCCGGCCGGGGCGGCCGGGGCGCCACCACGTCCCGCGCGCCTGCTGCTGCTCGATCCCGCGCCCGTGAACCGCCCCCTGCGCGACGTGTTCGAGGCGGAGCTGGCCCGCCGCCAACAGAGCGAACCCGTGCGCGCCATGCGCGATGCCCTCGCGGCGTCGGGGCTGCGTGAACGCGACCCGGCCGCGTTCCGCCAGCGCGCGTTCGAGATCAGTGTGGCTGGCTACTTCGCGCGGCCCGAGCGCGCGCACGATCTCACGCCGTTCCGCGTGATCGCGCGGGTCCAGCAGTCCGTCTGGGAGAGCCTGAATGACTACGATCTCGTCCCCGCGCTGCGCACCGTCGCCACTCCCACGCTCGTCGTGCACGGACGAAATGATCCGATTCCGCTGGAATCCTCGCGACTGGCCGTCGGTGCGATGCCCGACGCCCGACTCGTCGAGCTCGACGACTGCGGGCACGTACCCTATGTCGAAGCCCCCATCCCACTCTTCAGCGCGATGCGCCATTTTCTGAGTGAGCACGATGAACACCTTCCCCGTGAGAGCCATGTCACCCGTTGACGAAACCGCTCCGCCGCGCATTGCCGCCATCACCGTGGGTGACCGGACCTATGACGTCACACTGCGAATTACGCACGATGGGATCGAGTACGTCGGGCGGCTCTGGTTCGCGGAATCCGAGTGGGACGACGACGGAATTCCCGATCATGGCATTCTGCCGGGCCGCACGCGCGACGAGGTGGACGCACTGGCCCGGCGACTGTCGGACAGCGACCTGCTGGCCCGGTACGGGCGCGCCGTGGCGCACACGCGGCGCTATCACGCGCTCCGCACCGTGACGGATGAATTCCTGCGCAAGGTGCGGTATCTCAATCAGGTCGCGGTGTCCATGCGCGCGGGGCTGCTGGACCTCGAAGGTGCCGCGCAGGAAATCGACTATACAGAGAAGCAGCTCCACGAAATCGTGGCGCGCCTGCGCGACGTGGCCGGAGTGGAAGAACTGCGTGTCTGATCACCTCGGCGCCGCGCCATCCGGGAGGCGCCTCACCCCGTACGAGTTGATCGTCCAGCCGCTCGAGCAGTCCGCGTTCGCCGCCATTCGCGCGGAAGCGGCGCAACGCGGCAGCGATCCCGCGAATCGCGACCAGTTCGCGCTACTCGGCCTGGTGGGCGCGACGCTGCAGGAAATGGCCGCAGACGACGCACCGGCCCAGGCGATCGAGAGCTACACGGAGCTGCTCTATCAGGGGTATCAGCTCTGGTCATTTGGCCGCCGGGTCTACGTGCTGAGCGAACGCGCGATCGCGCAATTCACGCATCCCGTATCCGACCTGCATGACTGGGTTCTGGCCGCGCCAGCGGCCTGCTACCTGCAGTTTCCCGCTCAGCGCATTTGGGCCCGCGTGGGGCCGGACATGCCATACGAGCCCGCGGACGGCTGTTTCGTAGCGGTGCGCGACGGCGCTTCGGACGACGCCGGGGCGCACCTGCGCGTGCTCCTCGTGCTGGGACTCCGCGAGGATCGACCGGGCATCTCGCTGGTGTCGCATGTCGCCACGTTCGATCCGCGCGCGGCGGCCGACCGCGGCCGCGCGCCATGGCGCGAGGGAACGGCCGCGTTCTCCAACGCCATCCCGGGTGGCGAACGCATGGGATATCGCACCATCGCCACCATGAGCGAGCTCGAAGCGCTCGTGCTGCGAGCGCTCCGGCACGTGGACCGGCATCCGGATGCGCTGCACGACGACCACACGCACGCGGGCGTGCGACGGATTATCGTTGACGGGGTGGAAGACAGCGGCAGGGACATGGCTTCACATGCGTGAGCGCGCGTCGGGGCGCCCCGTCCGCACGAGCAGCGGAAGACAGCTGCCCAGGCCGGCACCGCGCCGCACATCCAGGCGCCGGAGAAAGCCCACGCGCGAACATGCCGCCGAAATCTACCGGAGGCTGATCGCGGCGTATCCTGATCCCCAGACCGCCCTCCATCACCGGAATCCGTACGAACTGCTCGTCGCGACCATCCTCAGCGCCCAGTGCACCGATGTTCGCGTCAACATCGTGACACCCGCACTGTTTGCGCGCTATCCATCGCCGGCCGAGCTGGCCGACGCCACAGCCATCGAGGTGGAACCGCTCATTGCGACGGTCAGCTTCTTTCACAACAAGGCCCGGCATCTCGTTGCCATGGCTCGCGTGCTCGTGCAGGAGCATGGCGGACAGGTACCGCGCACCATGGACGCGCTCACGCGGCTCCCCGGTGTGGGGCGCAAGACCGCGAATGTCGTGCTTGGCAACGCGTTCGGCGTGAACGATGGCATCGTCGTGGACACACACGTCGCGCGGGTGTCCGGCCGGCTGGGCCTCACCACCGCCACCGATCCGGTGAAGATCGAGCGAGATCTCATCCCGCTGTTTCCGGTCGAGCAGTGGACGCCGCTGTCGCATCTGTTCATCGAACATGGCCGCCGCATCTGCATCGCGCGCACGCCGCGCTGCGCGGCATGCGTGTTGTCCGACATCTGCCCATCCTCGCGCGTATGACCCGATCACGACGGTACTGGCTGCTGAAATCCGAAGCGGACAGTTTTTCCTGGAATGACCTGTGGACATCACCCGGACGGACGACACACTGGGATGGCGTGCGGAACTATCAGGCGCGCAACATGCTGCGCGATGATGTCCGGACGGGGGACCTGGTCCTCTTCTACCACTCGAGCTCCGAGCCCAACGCCATCATGGGCATCTGCGAAGTGGTGCGCGACGGCTATCCGGATTTCACGGCGTTCGACCCCGCGCAGGAGCACTTCGACCCGAAGAGCGACGCGGACCATCCAACGTGGTACATGGTGGACGTGAAGGCGGTGCGGCCGTTCGCACGCCCAATCACGCTCACCGAGCTGCGTGGCGTGCCGGGCCTCGAGCACATGACGTTGCTGCAGAAAGGCAGCCGCCTCTCCGTCCAACCCGTTCGGAAGGAGGAGTGGGCGGTGGTTGAAAGGCTGGAACGCCAGTTGGCGAAGAAGGGATCCGTGGGTAAGGTTGGTAGGTAACCGCGAACCGCTGGCATTTCCTCAGCTTTCCCATTCATGTCCAAGCACGCCACTTTCGAAACGAACCGCGGCACGATGGTCGCGGAGCTCTATGAGACCGATGCCCCGAACACGGTGGCGAACTTCGAGAAGCTGGCGAACAGCGGCTTTTACGACGGCGTCCGGTTTCACCGTGTCATTCCCGACTTCGTCGTGCAGGGAGGCGATCCGCTCTCGCGCGATCTGCAGCCGGGCGACCCGCGCATCGGCAGCGGCGGCCCGGGGTGGAAGATCAAGTGCGAGACGCAGAACAATCCGCGCACGCACCAGGTGGGAGCGCTCTCCATGGCGCACGCCGGCAAGGACACCGGCGGCAGTCAGTTCTTCATGGTGCTGAGCGAACCCCGGACCAAGCACCTCAATGGCGTCCACACCGTCTTCGGCAAGGTGATCGAAGGGCTGGACGTGATGCAAAAGATCCAGAAGGACGATACGATGACAAGAGTCCGGGTCGCCAACTAGCTACCAGCTACCAACCACCGAACCCAAATGCCCGCTCCACTCGAAGGAGACAGAAAGGCTGGCCTCATCGGTCTCGCTGTCGGCGCCGTGTTTCTGCTGATCGTCCTCTATAGCGTCGTCCACATCACGAACCGCCACTACGCAAAACTGGAAGCTGCGAAGCCGGCGGCACAGGCAACTCAGTAGCCAGGTCGACGTGGTAGGCGCGCCGGCATCGTCCGAGCCGCTCCGTTCGGGGGACGTGCTGGTGACGGAGCCTTGACAGCGCGCGACATCGCCATATATTACTAACCCGTCAGTCACTTTGGAGCGCCGAGCGGCGCTCCTTTTCTTTCAGCATTTTAATGACTGACGAGTAGGTTACTTGCGTCGCACCCATGATTGATACGTCCGCTTCAGCCCAGGAACCACGCTGGCGCAGGCTGCCCGAAGAGCGGCCGCGCCAGATCATCGAGGCCGCCATTCAGGAGTTCGGCGATCGCGGCCTCGCGGCCGCGCGCCTCGAAGACATCGCCCGGCGCGCCGGCGTCTCCAAGGGGACGATCTACCTCTACTTCCCCAACAAGGAAGCGCTCTTCCGCGAGATGATTCGCCAGCTCGTGGGCGAATCCATTGCCGAAGCCCACGACCGGGTCATGGCCACCGAACATTCCGCCACCGGTCAGATTCGCGCGTATACGCGCGCGGTCTGGGAGTACATGCGCACGCCGGTCTTCGAGAAGCTGCATCGTCTCGCCTCCGGCGAGCTGCGCAACTTCCCGGTGCTCTATCAGTTCTTCCTGCAGGAGGTACCGATTCGCAACATGAACGTCGTGGCCGGCCTCGTGCGTCGCGGCATGGCAGCCGGGGAGTTCCGCGAGGTCGACGCTGACGTGGCCGCGCGAATGTTTCTCGCCCTCATGCTGAATCACGGGGTATGGTGCGCCAAGCGCCAACAACTGCCGTTCATGGGCGAGGTGTCCGACGAACAGCTCCTCGAGCAGATGCTCGACTTTTTTCTTCACGCGATCGCAAAACCCCCGGTCGTGCCGACCCACGACGTGCTCTGATGAACGTCCCGAATCGCCGGGCGCAGCGCCGCGCTGCCGCCCTGATGGTTACCGCGCTGTTCTTCGCCGCCCACACCGCCGCCGCGCAGGACACGCTTATCGCGCGAGCGCTCTCGCTGGGCGACGCGGCACGTCTGGCGTCGCGCCAGAGCGCCACCGCGCTGGAAGCGGAGTATCGCGCGGATCAGGCGCTCGCGCGGGTCACGCAGGAGCGCGCGACGCTGCTGCCCAACCTCTCCACCAACGCGGTTGAAAGCGGCAACACGTTCAACACGGCTACCTTCGGCTTCGATCTGCCGGGGCTCAACCCCAGCGGCGAACTCATTGGTCCCGTGAACACGCTGGATGTACGCGCGCATCTCTCGCAGACCCTCGTCGACCTGGGCGCGCTCGGACACGTGCGGAGCGCACGGGCCAGCGCACGGGCCAGCGATGCGGACGCGGCCAGTATCGCCCAGCAGGCCGCGACCACGGCGGCGGTGGCGTATCTCGAGACGCAGCGCGGCGAGGCGCACGTCGCGGCACGCATGGCCGACTCCGTGCTCGCGGATTCCCTCGTGGCGATCGCCCACGATCAGCTCACGGCCGGCGTTGGCGTCGCGCTCGATGTGACGCGCGCCGAGTCGCAGGCGGCGTCCGTACGGGCTCAACTGATTGCGGCGCGCAACGAGCGTGATCGGGCCCGGCTGAATCTGCTGCGCGCACTCGGCCTGCCACTCGAGGCTCCGCTCCAGCTCGCCGATTCGCTCGGCGAGCTGCCGATTTCCGATTCCGTGCCGGATGAGCGCGCCATGATTGACGCCGCGCTCCAGCACCGGCCCGACGTTCGCGCAGTGAGTGCGAAGCTGGCCGCCGCGGAGCAGAGCGTCGCGGCAACAAAGTCGGAACGCCTGCCCTCCCTCTCGGCGTTCGGCAACGAGGGCTACATCGGAACGAACGACGGCTCCATGCTCAACACCTACACGTGGGGCGTCCAGTTGTCGCTGCCGATCTTCGACGGACTCCACCGGGAGGGGCGAATTCAGGAAGCACAGGCCATGGCGAAGGAGATCGATGTGCAACGACGCGATCTGCGCCAGCAGGTGGCGATTCAGGTTCACGGCGCGGTACTGGATCTCCGTTCCGCGCGCGAGCAGCTGGATGCGGCGCGCGACCGCCTGCGGCTGAGCGAACAGGCCGTGGCGCAGGCCCGCGACCGATTCCGCGCCGGCGTGTCGGGAAACCTGGACGTCATCACCGCGTCCATCGACCTCAACAGCGCCCGCAACCTCGAGATCGATGCCCTCACGGCGTATCAGTCGGCCCGCGTGTCGCTGGCTCGCGCACAGGGTGCGGTCACCAGTTTGCCGTAGGAACCCGGGAGCACCAGCAAGTCCGGAACGCGTACCATACCGCGCCGTGATGTTGGACATTCAAGAATTCAAGAGAAGACGACAATGGCAACGATGATGGATCAGGCCACCGAACCGCAGCCCAGGAACGACCCCGTAGCGCTGGATCCGCAGCGGGAGCAGGATGAGCCGGCGCTGGGAAATTCACGAAAGAAGTTCATCGTTCCCATCGTGGCCGTTCTGGTGCTCGCCGCGCTCATCTGGGGCGTCAAGGAGTACCTCTACGCTCGCGCGCACGAGAGCACGGACAACGCACAGGTCGACGGGCACGTCATTCCCGTGCTGGCCAAAGTCGGTGGATACATCACGACGCTCACGGTACAGGAGAACGATTCGGTGAAGGCCGATCAGGTCCTCGCGCGCATCGACGACTCCGAGTACAAGGTGAAGGTGGCGCAGGCCGAGGCGGATCTGGCGGCGGCGAAGGCGGCCGCCGGCACGCAGGGGCGCTCGGGGCAGGCGCAGGCCGTGGTGGCCACGGCCGAGGGGCAGCACGCTGCGCTCGACGCCCAGATCGCGGCAGCGCAGGCGGATCAGGAGAAGGCGCAGTCCGATCTGGCGCGCATGCAGGAACTCGTCGCCAAGCAGATCGTGTCGAAGCAGCAGCTCGATGCGGCGGCCGCCGCGGCCGCGGCGGCGACGGCGAATCTCGAGGCGGTACAGCGCCAGGCGGCCGCTGGAGGCGCGAGCGTCCGGAACGCGGAGGCGGGCGTACGCGTCGCGCAGGCGCGTCTGGAAGCCGCGCAGGCCGCGCTCGACAACGCGCAGCTGCAGCTCGGTTACACCACGGTCACGTCGCCGGTGACGGGCATCGTCTCCAAGAAGCTCATCGAGGTGGGCCAACTGGTGCAGCCGGGCCAGTCGCTCATGTCCATTGTGAGCGACACGGGCGTCTGGATCACGGCGAACTACAAGGAGACACAGCTCGCCAACATGCGCGTGGGACAGCCTGTGGAAATCGACGTGGACGCGTATCCGGGCTGCGAGGCGGAAGGCCGCGTGGAGAGCCTGAGTGCGGCGACGGGTGCGCGGTTCGCACTGCTGCCGCCGGACAACGCGACGGGCAACTTCACGAAGGTCGTGCAGCGTGTGCCGGTACGCATCGAAATCACGAAGGGCTGCGGTGCGGGTCGGCCGCTGCGCCAGGGGTTGTCGGTGACGGCGCACGTGGCGACAGCGCAGTAGCCGGACACGGAAAGCGGTCACCTCTGGCGACCTGAGGGAAGCGGGCGACTCCCTCACGGGAGCGCCCTGCGGGAAGCGCCGCGCGGAGCGCGGCTGCGGGAGCGGGCTGCAGAGAGTAGGAGGCCGGCCCCGTGTCCGACCCTTCGCACTCCCTGAGTGGCGGGGAACCACTTCCGGGACAACACCGACCAGAAGAAACTCGTGATGGGTAGTCGCATCCATAACACAGACGCAGCCGACGTCCACCTGTCGGAGAGTGGGGAGGGGGTGCTCCCCTTTCCCGGGCCTGGCGGGGCCGTTCCGGCGCAGCCGGCGGCAGGCCGGCGCTTCCCGCGGCCGCCGGGCAAGAGGCCCGGTGGGCGCTTCCCGCAGGGCACCGCCGGAGGCGGCCGCCCGCTTCCCGCAGCCGCGCGCGGCGCGGCGCTTCCCGAGCAACTCTACCGCCACAAGTACCTCATCGCCATCGCCGTGACGCTGGCGTCGGTGCTCGAGCTGGTGGATACCTCCATCGTCAACGTCGCCATCCCCGACATGATGGGGAATCTCGGCGCGACGCTCGACGAAATCGCGTGGGTGTCCACGGGCTACATCATCGCGAACGTCATTGTGATTCCCATGTCGGGATGGCTGTCCGCCTACTTCGGCCGGCGGCGGTATCTCGCGGGATCCGTCATGCTGTTCGTGCTGGCGTCCTTCCTCTGCGGTGCCGCGCATTCGCTCGTCGAGCTGGTGGCGTTTCGCGTGCTCCAGGGAATTGGCGGCGGCGCGCTGCTCTCCACGGCACAAGCCACGCTCTTCGAAGCGTTCCCGCCCGAGGAGATCGGCATCGGCCAGGCGATCTTCGGCGTGGGTGTGATGGTAGGACCCACCATCGGCCCGACGCTTGGCGGCTGGATCGTGGACAACTATCAGTGGCCCTGGATCTTCTACATCAACGTGCCGCTCGGCATCATGGCCGCCATCATGGTGCTCGCGTATGTACGCGACGCAGCGCATCAGGAGCGCGCCCGAACGATCGACGGGCTTGGCATCCTGCTTCTCACGCTGTGCATCGGATCGCTGCAGTGGATGCTCGAGCGCGGTGAGCGCTATGACTGGTTCGATTCCCGTTTCATCGTCATGCTGCTCGTCGTGTCCGTGACGGCCGGCGTCCTGCTCATCTGGCGCGAGCTCACTGCCGATGAACCGGTGATCGACTTGCGGGTGCTCAAGAGCCGGCAGCTCACGGCCGGCGTGAGCATTGCCGCCATGCTCGGCGTGGCGCTCTACGGCTCCGTTTTCGTGCTGCCCATCTTCCTGCAGTCGCTGCATGGCATGACGGCGTGGCAGACGGGCAAGATCATCCTGCCCGGCGCGCTCGCGTCGGCCGTCACCATGGGATTCGTGGGGAAATTCGCGAACCGGCTCGATGCGCGCGTCACGGTCACCATCGGGGCGCTCCTCTTCATGCTGTCGATGTACATGCTGTCCGTGCTCACCTTCGACGCGGGCGCGCGTGACATGTTCTGGCCGCTCATCTGGCGCGGCGTCGGGCTCGGCCTGATTTTTGTGCCGCTGACGAACGCCACCATGGCCGACCTCAAGACTGCGAAGCTCGCGCAGGGGACCGGCATGTTCAATCTCACGCGCCAGCTCGGCGGGTCACTTGGCATCGCCATCATGGCCACGCTGCTCACGCGCTTCACCACGGTGCAGAAGTCCGTGCTCACGGAGCACATCGTGGCTGGTGCGGCCGACACGCAATACCGCCTCGGTATACTGACGCAGGGGCTCATGGCCAGGGGCGCCACCGCGCTCACGGCGCACCAGCAGGCGCTCGCGCTGCTCGACAGGCAGGTACAGGTGCAGGCGAGCCTGATGTCCTTCTCCCGGATCTACCTGCTGAGCGGATTCCTGCTGGTCGCCTCGCTCCCGCTGCTCTTCCTGTTCAAGACGGGCCGGGGCCGGGGAAGCTTCGGCGTACATTGAGGACCGGCACGGGCTGAATGCGTTGCCGGTGACGCGGGCGGCGGAGGCGTTGGAGGTTGTAGCTTGCAGGAGTGAACCACGGCGCTGGAATCCGTGTCCAAGTCCTCAACCCGCACCCATTCCCCACCATGCCCTCCCGCTCCGACGCCCTCGCCCTCATGCAGGAATTCACGCAGAGTGACTCGCTGCGCAAGCACATGCTGGCCGTCGAGGCGGCAATGCGCGCGTATGCCGTGAAGTACGGCGAGGATCCCGATCACTGGGGGCTGGCGGGGCTGCTGCACGACTTCGACTACGAGCGCTTTCCCAACGCCGCGCATTCTCCAACCGCGGAGCACCCGGCGGAGGGCGTGCGGATTCTGCGCGGATACGGATACCCGGAAGACGTCCTGGATGCGATTCTGGGCCACGCGTCATACACGCTCACGCCGCGCACGACGCGCATGGCGCACGCCCTGTTCGCGGTGGATGAGCTCACGGGGCTCGTCACCGCGACCGCGCTCGTGAAGCCCACGCGCAGCGTGCACGACGTGGATGCACGCTCTGTCCGCAAGAAGATGAAGGACAAGGCCTTCGCGCGCGGCGTCAACCGGGAGGATGTCGTGCAGGGCGCCGCCGAACTGGAAGAGGATCTCGACGCGCACATTCAGTTCGTGATCACGGCCATGCAGGGCTCCGCCGCCGCTCTCGGGCTGAATGGCACGGACCGTCAGACGTGAGCGCCATGTTCAACGTTCGCGGCGAGTGCGGCGTATTTAATGTGAACGCGCTCTGGACTGCTCATGCTCGCTGCTCGTCCGTTTCATACCGTCGTGTCAGAGCTGCAGCTACCCGGTGAGGCCCAGCTTCGCGCGCGGGAGCGCGAGCTGGTCCTGGCGGCGCAGCGCGGCGATCGCGAGGCGTTCGCGGGACTGGTACGGCTGCACGAACGGCGTGCGTACGCGGTGGCGCGGGCAATCACGGCGACGCATGAGGACGCCGAAGACGCCGTGCAGGACGGTTTTCTGCACGCGTTCCGCGCGCTGGACCGGTTCCGGCCGGAGCAGGCGTTCGGGGCCTGGCTGCATCGAATCGTGGCCAACGCGGCGTTGGACATCGGGCGGCGGCGGAAGGTGCGGGACTCGGAAGCCTTGACGGAAAGCGTGTCGCTGCCATTCCGCGACCCCGCGGAGCAGGACGAATTGCGGCGGCGACTGACCGATGGGCTGGCGTTGCTTTCGCAACGACAGCGGGCGGTAATCGTGTTACACGATGTGGAAGGGTTCACGCACGGCGAGATCGCCGGGATGCTGGGGATACCGGAAGGGACGGCGCGCAGCGACCTGCATCATGCCCGTGCGTCATTGCGGAAGCAGTTGAGCGAATTCAGGAGTCACCCATGACGTACGAACCGCGCATTGGCCCGGATGGCCGGGACGACGACCTCACGCGGGCGCTGCGGCAGATCTACGCCGCGCCGACGGAGGAGGGATACTGGAGCACGCTCGCGCAGCGGGTCATGCATCGCATCGCCGGCGCGCCGGAAGCGGAATCCTGGTGGTCGCCGTTGGCGGACTGGGCGCGCGTCGGCATCGTCGCCGCGGCTGTGGCAGTGCTCGTGGCGGGGCTGGCGTTCACGAAGAGCCGCGAGGCGGAAGCACGCCTGGCGTACGACACGATCATCGAGACGCCCCGTTCGGCGCCTCTGCAGATCGCCACCGAGCATGGCTCGGGCTCGGTCCGTGATGCCACTCTGCGGTACGTGATTTCACCCTGATGGGGGTATGACATGCAGCGCTCGAAAGCACTCGCGCTGATTGCACTGCTCGGCATGCTGGTCGTGGGCGGCGCGGTCGGATTCAGCCTCGACCGGTTCGTGGGACGCGACGTCTGTTCGGGACCCGCGAGCCGCGTCAATCTGCGCCGCTACCTGGCGCAGGAGCTGGAGCTGACGGCGGCGCAGCGGGCATCGGTGGACAGCATTCTCGACAAGCGCCACCGCGACATGAGTTCAGCATTCGCTCCGGTGCGCCCCGCGCTCGATTCCATCCGCAATGCCGCGCGCGTGGAGATTTCCAAGGTGCTCACCGACCAGCAGCGCCCGCGCTTCCAGCAACTCATTGAAGAATCCAAACGAGAGGACGCGGCAAACAGAAAATGAGACCGTTGCGATTCCTGATCGCCCTGGCGCTGCCCGGTACACTGGCGGCGCAGGGCGTGATCGATACGACCACGCACGCCATTGGACTGGACGAAGCCGTGAGTCTCGCGCAGAAGAACGCGCCAGCCACGGTACAGTCGCGCGGCGAGGTCCGCGCCTCGCACGAACAGGTGCGGGGGTCGTACGCCGCGTTCATTCCGAGTGTCTCGCTGAACGCCGGTGCCTCGCGTCAGGGCGGCGACCGGTTCGACCCGAGCGGCCAACTCGTCCCGTTCACCGGTAATTCCTGGCAGTACAACCACGGGCTGACCCTCAATCTGGACCTGTTCAATGGTGGCCAGCGCCTCTTTTCGCTGCGCGCGAACCGGGCCAGCGAGAACGCGGCGGTGGCCAATGACGTCGAGCAGCGCTTCCAGGTTGCGCTCCAGGTGAAGCAGCAGTACTACGCCGTGCTGGCGGCGCGCGAGGCCGAATCCGCGGCGGAATCCCAGTTGAGCGAGGCGGAGGAGCAGCTCAAGACCTCCATTGCGAATCTCCGTGCCCGGATGGTGACCCGGTCGGATTCGCTGCGCTCGGTGATTGCCGTGGGCAACGCCCAGCTCGCCATCCTCACGGCAAAGAATGACGTGACTGCCGCCAACGCGGCGCTCACGCGACTCGTCGCCACGCCGTTCACCGTGACGGCGCTCCCCGAGGACACGCTCCAGCAGGCCATTGCTCCCGTGGACAGCGCGACGCTCGCGCAGCTGGCGCTGAACGGGCCGCTCGTGCAACAGGCGCAGGCCTCGCAGCAGGCGGCTCATGCCTCCGCGAAGGCGGCGCGGGCGCCATATCTGCCCACGCTCACGGCGAGCTTCAGCCTCACGGGCAGCGGAAGCAATGACGCCTTTACCGCGTTCGCGGACAAGTACGCCTACCAGAACAATCTGCGCTTCGGCCTCAGCTACCCGATCTTCAACCAACTGCAGCGCGAACAGGGCATCGTGAATGCCGATGTCGCGGCGCAGAACGCGGACGCGCAGTTGCGTGACGCGAAGCTCGGCGCACAGCAGACGTTCGTCCAGGCGCTCGCCGCTCTGCGCACGGCGCAACAGCAGGTTGACATTCAGACACTGTCCGTCGCCGCCGCCGAAGAAGACCTGCGCGTCCAGAAGCAGCGCTACAATCTGTCAGCGTCCACCATTCTCGACGTCCTCACATCGGAGACCGCGCTCGTGCAGGCGCGCGCCGCTCTCATTCAAGCCCGTTACAACGCACGCGTGGCCAAGGCGCAACTCGAAGCGCTCATCGGTCGGGACCTCTAGACCGCTTGCGATACCAGGAGAATTCCGTGAAACGATTGGTTGCGATCGCAGCCCTGGGCCTCGGCCTGGCGGCATGCAGCAAGAAGAAGGCTGACACCTCCGCCGCGATCCAGACGGCGCCGGTCTCGCGTCAGGACATCACGATCGACGTGGAAGCCACCGGGGTCATTCAGCCCATCAACACTGTCCAGGTCCGCTCCAAGGCATCGGGGCAGATCATGAAGCTTCCGGTCTCCATGGGATCGCAGGTCAAACCAGGCGATCTGCTCGCTCAGATCGACCCGCGCCAGGTGCAGAACAGCTACAACCAGGCGGTCGCGGCGCGTGCCGCGGCAGAGGCGAATCTCACGGTCACGAAGGCGCAGCTCGATCGGGCGAA
>Ga0157370_10002509_pt1 | contig 22106 bp, 16 predicted proteins | sample C35metaG_FD_113463 | JGI IMG/M metagenome (GOLD analysis project Ga0157370, IMG submission 113463) | Corn rhizosphere microbial communities from Kellogg Biological Station, Michigan, USA - C3-5 metaG | ecosystem: Host-associated > Plants > Roots > Rhizosphere > Soil | place: USA: Michigan...
CGAGCAGCTCGACGAGCTTCACCACCTGCCGCCGCGGATTCGGCAGCTCGAGCGCCATGCACGACTTGCCCGGAATCGTTTCGACGACGCGGATCGAGACCACCGACAGCGCGCGAGCGAGATCCTTCACGAGATTGACGATCTGCGCACCCTTGACGCCGACCGCGGGCTCGATCTCGTAACGCGTGATGACCGGGCCCGGATAAGCGGCGAGCACTTTCACCGCGACGCCGAAGTCGGCGAGCTTGCGCTCGATGAGGCGCGACGTGAATTCGAGCGTCTCGGCGCCGACGGTTTCAGCCGCCGCCGGCGCCTCCTCGAGCAGCGACAGCGGCGGCAACGGTGAATCCGGCATCTCGGTGAAGAGCGGCCGTTGCTTCTCGCGCGTGACGCGCTCGGATTTCGGCACGGCGACCACGGGCGGCACGACGACGATCGGCTCGTGTTGCGTCGAATCCTCGCGCAAATGGAACAGCGCCTCGGCGCGCTCGGCCGCATGCTGCGCGCCGATCTGCCGATCGAGCGCGGCTTCGCGGCGCGCGCGCAGCCGGACGAACAGCGCCTCGATCGTCGCACCGATCCGTTCCATCACGCGCAGCCACGAGATGCCGAACAGCAGCGACGTGCCGACCGCGAAGAACGCGAGCAGCAAAAGCGTCGCGCCGTTGAAGCCGACGCCGCGCGCGAGCGCTTCGCCGAGCGCGTCACCGAGCGCGCCCCCCGGTGCAAGCGGCAACGACGCGGGGAGTCGCCACATGCGGATGGCTTCGAGCGACGCGCTCGAGAGCAGCACGAGGACGAAGCCGAGCGCGGCGAGCACGAGCGGATGCTCGTCCTCGCGGTCCGGATGCACGACGCGCCGGTAGCCGAGCACGACGAGCGCAATGCCGCCCGCGACCCACCACCACGCGGAGAGGCCGAACAGATAGAGCAGCAGGTCCGACAGCCACGCGCCGACGACGCCGCCGCGATTGGCGATCGCGCCACCCACGCCCGTGGTCGACCACGCGGGGTCGGATTTCGAGTACGTGACGAGCGTCAGCGCGAGATAGACGAACGACGCGGCGACTAGCAGCCACCACGATTCGCGCAGAAGCCGCGCCATGCGCGGCGAAAGCTCGGGGGCCGGCGGCGGGGGCCGCCTGCGCGCATTGCCGTTTCGCTTGGAAAACATGAGGCTAGCGCCCAAAGCTCATGCGCGCCATTATACGGGCGCCGCGCCGCGCGCAATAGTGCGGGCCGTTGCCGCCGCGACCCGGGCACCGGCGTTGTTGTAATCGCGGCGGACCGGCCTCTCGTGCATCGATGCGAGGCGCGTCGGCAGCCTGCTTGCGCGTCGGGCCCCGATCCCCATCTCCCATTAAAATCGGCGTCCGCGCGTGCGCTTCCCGACATCGCGATTCCGGCGCGCGCAGCGACCGACGTTCCCTCTCGCCCCATCATGCCCGCCAAGCACGCCCGCCTCCTGATCCTCGGCTCCGGTCCCGCCGGCTACACCGCGGCCGTCTACGCCGCCCGCGCGAACCTGCATCCGGTGCTCATCACCGGTCTCGCGCAGGGCGGCCAGTTGATGACGACGACCGAGGTCGACAACTGGCCGGCCGATGCCGATGGCGTTCTCGGCCCCGAATTGATGGCGCGCTTCGAGAAGCACGCCGCGCGCTTCGACACCGAGATCGTGTTCGACCACGTCCATACCGTCGATCTGTTGCAGCGGCCGTTCCGCCTGCAAGGCGACAGCGGCGAATACACGTGCGACGCGCTGATCATCGCGACGGGTGCGTCGGCGCGCTATCTGGGATTGCCCTCGGAAGAGGCGTACATGGGCCGCGGCGTGTCCGCGTGCGCGACGTGCGACGGCTTCTTCTACAAGGGCCAGGACGTCGTCGTCGTGGGCGGCGGCAATACCGCGGTCGAAGAGGCGCTTTACCTGTCGAACATCGCGCGGACCGCCACGCTCGTGCACCGGCGCGATCGGCTGCGCGCCGAGGCGATCCTGGTCGACCGGCTGCATGCGAAGGCCGGCCCCGACGGCAACATCCGCATCCTCTGGAACCACGTGCTCGATGAAGTGCAAGGCGATGCGAATGGCGTGACGGCTGCTCGCGTGCGTGACGTGCAGTCCGGCGCGACGAAGACGCTGCCGGTGCACGGCGTGTTCATCGCGATCGGCCACACGCCGAACACGCAGGTCTTCGAAGGCCAGCTCGCGATGAGCAACGGCTACATCCGCGTCAAGGGCGGCGCCGAGGGCAACGCGACGGCGACGAGCGTGCCGGGCGTCTTCGCCGCGGGCGACGTGGCCGATCAGGTCTATCGCCAGGCCGTGACGTCCGCGGCGACAGGGTGCATGGCGGCACTCGACGCGGAAGTCTTCCTCGAAACGTCGGCGGTGACGACAGTCGAGCCCGCGGTGGTGTGACGCGGTGGCGCGACTCGACGAACTGAAGTCGCTGCTCGACGCGGCGCGAAGCCGTGCCGAGCGCGAAGCGCCGCAGACGCGTGGCGCGCCGCGCGAACGTCCTGCGCACACCGAAGGCCATCCGCCGGTGGGCGCCAACGGGCACGCGCCCGCGGTGAAGCAATCGGCGCGCGCCGTGCCGCCCGCGTCGTCGGGCCGGCGTCATCTGGGCGCGACGAAGCATGCCGACGGGGACATCGACATCGGTGTAGCGTTCGCCGACGTGACTCGCCTGCCGCCACGCAATCGCGCGGCGTCGACCCGCACGCGGCCCGCGCCGCACGCGCGCTCGCGCATCGAGGACGAGCTCGCGGTGCTCGAGCTCGCCAAGAACGGAACCGAGCCCGCCCCTCATGCGTGGGACATCGGCCAGGAGCTGGAGGGTGAGCAGACGTACGTGCGCCCAGGGCTTGGCATCGACGTGCTGGTCAAGCTGCGCCGCGCGCACTGGGTCGTGCAGGCGGTCATCGACCTGCACGGCATGACGCAGACCGAGGCGCACGACGCGCTCGCCGACTTCCTGCTGGAAGCGCGCAACCGCGGGCTGCGCTGCGTGCGCGTCATCCACGGGAAGGGCCTCACGTCGCCGAATCGGGAGCCGGTGCTGAAAGGCAAGGTCAGGCGCTGGCTCGCGCAGTGGGACGACGTGCTCGCCTACTGCGAGGCGCCGCCGCACGCCGGTGGCAGCGGCGCGGTCGTCGCCCTTCTGCGCGGGCGCTGACGTTCAGCCGCCGGCGCGCCGACGTCGCGAATCGGTCACAATCCGCTTTCCCAAAACGATCCCGTCGCGGGCTGCACCACGCGCCGCGGGGCCCGCGCGTCCCATCGATAGGAGCGACCCATGCCGTCCGCCGATCCGCCGCGATTCTCCGACCTCGTTGCCGCCAACGAAGCGACGCTGCTCGCCGACTGGATGAAGCAGCAGAAAGCCGCCCGCGGCACCCGTCTCGATTTGCTCGGCGAGTCCGAGCTCGAGGATCAGTCGCGGCGGTTTCTTCGCGCGTTCCGTACCGCGCTCGCGACCGGGGACCTCGACGACGTCTCGCAGCCCGCGTGGTCGGACGTGCGCGATTTCCTGCGCGAGGTCTCGCGCTCGCGGGCATTGCAGGGGTTGAAGCCGGCCGAGACCGCGCTTTTCGTGTTCTCGCTCAAGCAGCCGCTCTTCGCGCTGCTACGCGGCGCGCTCGGCAACGCCACGGATCGGCTGGCGCTCGACACGTGGCAAATTTCCACGCTGCTCGACCAGCTCGGTCTGTTCACGATGGAGGCATACCAGCAGACGCGCGAGGAGATCATCGTGCGTCAGCAACAGGAGCTGCTGGAGCTGTCCACCCCCGTCGTGCAATTGTGGGATCGCATCCTCGCGTTGCCCCTCGTCGGCACGCTCGACAGCTCGCGCACGCAGGTGGTGATGGAGAGCCTGCTCGAGCGCATCGTCGCCACCGGCTCCGAGATCGCGATCATCGACATCACCGGCGTGCCGACCGTCGACACGCTCGTTGCGCAACACCTGCTGAAGACCATCGCGGCGACGCGGCTGATGGGCGCCGACTGCATCATCAGCGGCATTCGACCGCAGATCGCGCAGACGATCGTGCACCTCGGCGTCGACCTCGGCACGGTGGTGACGAAGGCAACGCTGGCGGACGCGTTCGCCGTCGCGTTGAAGCGCACGCGCGACGCGGCGGTCAGCGCGCAACGGGATCCGACAACCTAGGCATCATGGACCGCATCCCGATTCTCAAGATGGGCGAGTACCTGCTCGTCACGATCCAGGTCGACATGCACGACCAGCTCGCGCTCGCGCTGCAGGAGGACCTGACCGAGCGCATCAATCGAGAGCGGGCCGCGGGCGTGCTCATCGACATCTCGTCCCTCGACGTGGTCGACTCGTTCATCGGGCGCATGATCGGCAACATAGCCGCGATGGCGCGGGTCCTCGACGCCAACACCGTCGTCACCGGCATGCGCCCGGCGGTGGCGATCACCCTCGTCGAGCTCGGACTGTCGCTCGAAGGCGTGCATACGGCGTTGAACGTCGAGCGCGGCATGGCGCTGCTGCGAAAGAAGGTGGCAGCGCGCAATGCCTGAAGGCGATGGCAATTCGACGAACGCTGCGCGGACCTGCGATCTCCGACTGCCGATTCGCGCTTCGGAAGACATCGTGCGCATGCGCCACGCGGTGCGCGAGCACGCGGTGGCGCTGGGCTTCAGCCTCGTCGACCAGACGAAGCTCGTCACGGCGGCGAGCGAGCTCGCGCGCAACACGTTGATTTACGGTGGTGGGGGTGAGGCGGAGCTCACGGCGCTGCGCATCGGCGAGCGCCGCGGACTCCGCCTCGAATTCGTCGACAGGGGTCCCGGCATCGCCGACGTGCAACAGGCCATGCAGGACGGATTCACCACGGGAACGGGGCTTGGCCTCGGCCTCGGCGGCGCGCGCCGGCTCGCGAACGACTTCCGGATCGAGTCGACCCCCGGGCGCGGCACGCGCGTCATGATCCTGCGCTGGCGGTGAATCGCGTCATCCCCGTTCACGAGCGAAGCCAGGTCGGCGAGGCGCGCCGCGAGGCGGTGCGCCTCGCACAGTCCGTGAATCTCGACGCGGCATCCGCCGACCGCCTTGCGCTCGTCGTCACGGAGGCCGCGACGAACCTGGTCAAGCACGCACGCGACGGCCAGATCCTGCTCGCCCCGATCGCCGCCTTGGGCGTGCGCGGCGTCGAGGTGGTCGCCGTCGATCGCGGACCCGGCATCGCGAACGTCGCGGCGAGCATGCGCGACGGCCAGTCGACCGCGGGCAGCCCGGGCCTCGGCCTCGGTTCGATCGCGCGGCTTGCGGGCGAGATCGACATCTACTCTCAGCCGGACCGCGGCACCGTCCTGCGCTTCGAGGTCTGCCAGCAGGCGCCGAAGGTCGTCGACGCCATCGCCGCCGGCGGCGTGTCGGTCGCGAAGGCAGGCGAGGAGGTCTCGGGCGACGCGTGGAGTTCGAGCGCGAATGGATTCGGGCATCGATTGGTTGTCGTCGACGGTCTCGGTCACGGTCCGGGCGCAGCGGCGGCCGCCAACGCTGCGTTGCGCATCGCGGCCGAACAGCCCACGCTCGCGCCGGAGGCGCTGCTCTCCGCAATGCACGGCGCGCTGCGTAGCACGCGCGGCGCCGCGGCATCCGTCGCGAGCGTCTCGACCGGCCGCGCGAACGGCGTCTATGCAGGCGTCGGTAACGTGCGCGCCGTCGTGCACGAGGATAATCGCGCGCGTCAACTCGTCTCGCACAATGGCACCCTCGGGCACCATGTCCGCAAGCTGCAGGCGTTCGACTTCGCGTTCCCGGCCGGTGCGATGCTCGTCATGCACTCGGACGGCGTCGCGTCGCACTGGACGTTCGACGCGTACCCGGGACTCCCGCGGCATCATCCGACCGTGATTGCCGCCGTGCTCTATCGCGATCATGCGCGCGGGCGCGACGACGCCACTGTCGCGGTGTTGCGCCGCAGATCGCCCGGATGAGGCGTTCGCCAGGGATGCGCCCGTGACCACCGTCGTCGACCTGATGCGCCTTCGCACCGAGCAGGACGTCGTCACCGCGCGGCAGCGCGCGCGCATGGTCGCCGACCTCATCGGTTTCGACAGCCAGGATCAGGCGCGCATCGCCACTGCGGTTTCGGAAATCGCGCGCAATGCCGTTCGCTACGCGCGCAATGGCCGCATCGAGTTCGCGCTCGAAGGCGACGACGTATGCGCCGGCCTCGGCGTTCGGATCGTCGACGACGGGCCGGGCATCGGCGAGCTGCAGGCGATGCTCGACGGATACGATGCGTCACGGCCGGGGACAGGCCTCGGTATCCTCGGCGCACGACGGCTGATGGATCGCTGCGACATCACGTCTGACGTGAGCGGCACGCAGGTTGCGATGGGCAAGCACCTTGATGCGGGACACGCACAGAGCATGCGCGAATGCGTGGCGCGCGTGCGGGACGCGCTTGCCCGCGCACCGATCGCGAACCCGCTCGACGAGGTGCAGCAGCAGCAACGCGAGCTGCTCGTCGCGCTCGGCGAGGCACGCGAGCGGCAGCAGCAGCTCGGGCAGTTGAACCGCGAGCTCGAGGATACGAACCGCGGCGTCGTCGCGCTTTACGCCGAACTCGACGAGAAGGCGCTGCGGCTGCGTCAGGCCGACGAGACGAAGACGCGGTTCCTGTCGAACATGAGCCACGAGTTCCGTACGCCGCTCAACTCCATTCGCGCGCTCGCGGGGCTGCTGCTCGGCCGCGTCGACGGCCCACTGACGCACGAGCAGGCGCATCAGGTCGAGCTGATCCGCAGGGCTGCGAACGACTTGGCCGAACTCGTCGACGACCTGCTCGACATCGCGCGAATCGAGGCGGGCAAGCTCGACATCGTGAACGCACCGTTCACGGCCGACGACCTCTTCAGCGCGCTGCGCGGCATGCTGCGCCCGCTCGTCGGCAGCGACGTCGCCCTGCAGTTCGTGGCGCCGCACGACGTGCCGCCGCTCGTGTCCGATGAAGGTAAGGTCGCGCAGATCCTGCGCAATTTCGTCTCGAACGCGCTCAAATTCACGGAGCGCGGGAGCGTGACCGTCTCGGCGCGGCGATGCGACGACGTGATCGAGTTCATCGTCGAGGACACGGGTATCGGCATCGCGCCCGAGGATCGCGAGCGAATTTTTGAGGAGTTCGTGCAAGTGCAAGGGCCACTGCAGACGCGGGCGAAGGGGACGGGTCTCGGCTTGCCGCTCTGCCGGCGCCTCGCGCACGCGCTGGGCGGGCGCGTTGGCGTCGAGAGCCTCCTCGGGACCGGCTCGCGCTTCTTTCTGTCGTTGCCGATTACCCTCGCCGGATCAAGCGAGCAGGCCGGCTTCCAACCGCGAACGCCGATGGCAAGCACGGTCGCGGGGCGCATATTGATCGTCGAGGACGATGCGGGTGCGGCGTACGCGATGCGCAGGCTGCTCGAAGGCGCCGCGTTCGAAGTGTTCGCCGTGACGACCGGCGAAGGCGGTCTCGAATCCGCGCGAACGCTGCGTCCCGACGTGATCGTGCTAGATCTCGGCCTGCCCGACATCGACGGCCTCGAGATGGTCGATCGCCTGCTCGGGACGCCGGTCGCGCGCAACATTCCGATCGTGATCTGCACGTCGCGCACGCTCGCCGACACCGAGCGTGCACGTCTTGCCGGCGCCGTCCATACGGTGGTCGCCAAGGACGACATGCCGCGTGCGCTCGTGCGCAGCGTGCGCGCCGCCGTTTCCGGCAAGCCACTTCCCCATCCGGAGGCCGCATGAAGCTCGCGCCTGCACCCACGGTCCTCAACGTCGATGACAACGAGCCGGCGCTCTACGCGAAGACGCGCATCCTGCGCCGCGCAGGCTTCCAGGTGCTCGAGGCGCCCGATGGCGCCACGGCGCTGCGGCTGGTCGCGCAAGCGATGCCGCAACTCGTCCTCCTCGACGTCCAGCTTCCGGACGTCAGCGGGCTCGAAGTGTGCCGCCGCATCAAGAGCGACCCCGCGACGCGGCGCATTCCCGTGCTCCACATCTCCGCGACGCACGTCAGCGAGACGGACCAGCAGGTCGGCATGGAGAGTGGCGCCGAGATCTACCTCGTCGAGCCGCTCGCGCCCGAAGAGCTCATCACCGTCGTGCGCACGCTTTTGCGGCTGCGCCAGACCGAAGTGGGGCTCGCCGCGAGCGAGGAGCGGCTGCGCCTCGCCACCGAAAGTGCGGGCTTCGGCACCTGCGACATCGATCTGCGCACCGGCAACGCGGTGTTCAGCGCCGCGATGTTCGACATCCTCGGGCTACCCGTTGCGCCCGGGCTCGCCAACATGAGCGGATGGATCGATCGCATCCATCCCGACGACCTCCGCGCGACCATCGCAGCCTTCGAGGCGGCACGCGACGCGAACACGCACTTCCGGCACGAGCATCGGATCGTTCGCGCGGGCGACGGCGACGAGCGCTGGCTCGCCCCGACGGGACTTTTCCACCCCGACGAGGCCGGCCGGCGCACGCGGTTCATCGGCGTCATGCTCGACGTCACGGAGCGTCGGCGCGCCGACGTCGAGCGCAACGCGTTGCTCGCCCGCGAGTCGGCGGCGCGCACGGCGGCCGAGGATGCCGCGAGGATCAAGGACCAGTTTCTGGCAACGCTCTCGCACGAGCTGCGTACGCCGATGAGCGCCGTGCTCGGTTGGCTGCACCTGTTGAAGAGCGGCCGGCTGTCGAGTGCGCAGAAGGCGCAGGCGCTCGAGACGATCGAGCGCAACGCGCGCCTGCAGAATCAGCTCATCAACGACTTGCTCGACGTGTCTCGAATCATCACGGGACGCCTGCGTCTCGAGCGTGATCACGTCTATCCGTCCGTCGTCGTCGATGCGGCAATCGAGGGCGTACGGCCGCAAGCCGACGCGCGCGCGATCCGCATTCGCGCGAACCTTCCGAGCACGCCCGTCACGGTCTTCGGCGATCCGATGCGCCTGCAGCAGGTGGTCTCGAATCTGCTTGTCAACGCGATCAAGTTCTCGCACGACGGTGCGGCAATCGAGGTTTCGATGCGCCTGCGCGACGGCACGATCGAGATCGAGATCGCCGACGAGGGTGAAGGCATCGCCGCGGACATGCTTCCACTGATCTTCGAGCGCTTCCGGCAGGCGGACGGCTCGATTACGCGTCGCCACGGCGGCATGGGGCTCGGCCTCGCGATCGCCCGCCATATCCTCGACCTGCACGGCGGCACCATTGCGGCGCGAAGCGACGGACGCGGTCGCGGAGCGACGTTCACGATGACGCTCCCTGCCGAGTTCGAACGCGTGCAGTCTTCGGACGATGCAGGGAACGAGGGCGACGCGCATCCCGAGAATCGCCTGGCCGGCCTGCACGTACTCGCCGTCGACGACGACGCCAACGCGTTGTCGATGCTCGCCTCGATGCTCGAGCTCGGTGGCGCGCGGGTCACGACGGAGCAGACCGCGAGCGCTGCGCTGGCCACGTTCGCGGCGAACGCCGACATCGCGATCGTGCTCTCGGATATCGGGATGCCCGTGCAAGACGGTTACGAGCTCGCGACGCGCCTGCGGCGCGAGCACGCCGCGCGCATGACGACGACGCCGGCGATCGCGGTGTCGGGTTACGCGCGCGACGAGGACCACGCGCGGGCGCTTCGCGCGGGCTTCGATGCGCACATCGCGAAGCCGTTCGGCATGAACGCGTTGTTCGATCTCATCGTGCGGCTCGTGCGCGAGCACGCGCGAGCCGCGGGTGAGGACCACGAGACCGCCGCCTAGCGCGCGCGGTCAGGCGCGACCGGTGCGGCGGTCGACGTACAGGAGCTCGGCAAAGACCGCCTCGAGACGCTGGATCGAATACGGCTTGATGAGCGAGATCACGCCGCGATCGGTTCCCTCGTCCGCCGCGTCCGGATAGCCGGTCCCGAGCACGACCGGCAAGCCGCGCTCGCGGGCGGCGCGCGCGAGCGCGAGCCCGCTCGTCTTCGGCATGACGACGTCGGAGAACACGAGGTCGACGTGCGTCTTCGAATCGAGCAGCGCGAGCGCCTCGTCGCTCGAGGATGCGGTGAGTGCCTCGCAGCCGAGCGAGCGCACGACCTGCGCGGAGAGCTCGAGATTGTCGGCGTCGTCGTCGACGACCAGGATCACGAAGCCACGCAGCGGCCGGTCGGTTGTCATCGTTCGTCCCTCCGCGTCGCCGCGCACGCGCTATGCGCCCAGGCGACGATGGAAAACGGCAGGCAGCCGCGCGCGCACGTCGGCGATTCGCGCGGCATCGACGTCGCCGGCGACGACGCCCTCGCCTTCGGCCTGCGCCGCGACGATCTCGCCCCACGGATCGACGAGCATCGAATGCCCGAACGTGCGCCGGCCGCCGGGGTGCGTGCCGGCCTGTGCGGCAGCAAGCACGTAGCACTGGTTCTCGATCGCGCGCGCGCGAAGCAGCACTTCCCAATGCGCGGCGCCGGTGCGCGCGGTGAACGCGGCCGGAACGACGATCAGCGCGAGATCGCCCTGCGCGCGATAGAGCTCGGGAAAGCGAAGGTCGTAACAGATCGACAACCCGATGCGGCCGCACGGTGCGACGAACGCCGCCGGCGTCGCGCCCGCGACGATCGTCTTCGCCTCGTCGTAGTCCTCGTCGCCGTGCGTGAAGCGGAACAAATGGATCTTGTCGTAGCGCGCGATGCGTTCGCCGCCCGGCGCGTAGACGAGCAACGATTGGCGCGTGCGCGATGGATCGTCGCAGGCGATCGGCACGCTGCCGCCGATCACGTACAGCCGATGCATGCGCGCCATCTCCGCGAGGAACGCCTGCTGCGCTCCGTCGCCGTCGGGCTCGCGCGCGGTAACCTTGTCTGCCGCATGCAGCGCCATCAACCCGAAGTTCTCGGGAAGCAGCACGAGCGACGCGCCCGTCTCGGCGGCGCGCGCGACGAGCGCGCGCGCCCGGCGCAGGTTCTCCGCGACGTCGGATCCCGACGTCATCTGGATGGCCGCGACGCGAAACGGGCTTGCGTGGCTCATCGACGTCATTCTATCGGGATGCCGACGAGCCGGCGCTCGCCGCGGTCGCGCCGATGCGCGCGACCACCGGATCGTCGAACGAGCCCGTCACGGCATAGCGATAGCTGAAGAGCTGGTCGAATGGGTTGTTCAGCATCTTCTGCGCGAGGAGCGTTCCCGCGCCCACCGCGGCCCCCAGCAGCGGATTGGCGATGAAGAGCGCCGCGGCACCCGCCGACACGCCCGTCGAAAGCGACGGCTTCACGCGCACCTGCAATTGCTGCGTCTCACGGCCGAGATCGACGTCGCCGGACAGATCGACGGCGGCCGCCGGTCCGACGAGCCGCAGGTCTTCCGTATGCATGATCCCGTGGTCGATCGCGATGTTGCCCGCGATCGAATCGAACGCAAAGCCTTCGCTGAACACGTCGCGGAAATCGAGCGAGATCCGCCGCGGCAGCGCCTGCAGCGACAGCACGCCGAGAAGCCGGCCGACGCCCGGCTCGAGCCGCGTGAACTGTCCGGCGCCCGCGCGTAGCGCGAAGCGTCCGCCGAGCGACGGATAGTCGAAATCGCCGGGCGAGCCCGTCCATGCGACGCGCCCGTCGATCTTCGTCGCCGCGCCCTTGACCGCATCGGGCCAGCCGAAGCGTCCGAGGAACGCGCCCGCCTCCTTGACGTCGATCGCGATGTCGAGTTGCGTCTGCGGCGGCGACGCCGCGATGTGCCACGATCCCTGCGCCTCGATGGCGCCGGCGTCGTTCGCGAGCACGAGCTTGCGAATCTGCCAGTCCCCGCCCGCCGGCTGCGCGTGCACTTCGAGGCGGCCGAGCGAGCGACCCTTGCGCACGAGATCGTCGGCGATGAGGTCGACCGCGGGCCAATGCGCGGGTTCGACCGACGGCGCGCCGGCGCTCGCCGTCGCGTCCGCAGACGGTGACGATACGAGGCGCGTCAGGTGCGCGACGAGGCGACCGTCCGGCTGCTCGCGCGAAGATGCGCGCCAGGTGGCGCTGCCCGCGAGCTCCGGGCCCTCGAACGCGACGCGCCAGTCGGCGCCCGCGCGGCGCGCGGTCGCTTTCACGTCCGCGAACGATCGGCCAAGCATCGTCACCTTCGCCGCTTGCAGGTCGATGCCGCGCAGCACCGGCGCGTCGGTGCTGCCGCTCGCCCCCGGCGACGCGTCCGACGCGAACGCGAGCCAGTCGTCGACGTTCGCGTCGGGCACCTTGGCGCGGACGATCACGCCCGATTGCGATGCGTCGACATCGTCGGCCGTCGCCTCGCCGACGAGGACGACGGCGCGCTCGATCGTCGGTGTCGCATCGACCGAACGCCGGCGCAGAACGACGCGCGCGATGCGCCCGTACTCGATCGTGATGCGATCTTCCGATGCTTTCGCCTTGCGTTCGCCCCCGGCGCGTGCTTCCGCCGTGGCCATCGGCTTGCGCTCGACGCGAAGCGCGATCGCATCGCTCGAGGCCTTGCGAAGCGGCGCCGGCAAGTCCACGCGCGCGCCGACGAGCGAGCTTTCCACGTTCCATGACACGTCGCGGCCGGCCCCGTCGAGCGCGAGCTTCCAGTCGGTTGCGCCATCGATGCGCGAAAGGAACGGCACGTCGAATGCCTGCCGTACCTGCGCGAGCTCGGCGCTCCCGCTCGCGTCGACGTGCACGCGACCCGCCGTTGCAGACAGCGCGAGCGTCATCGGGCCGCCGAGCGCCTGCGCAGTGACACCCGACGCCGATACCTCGTGGCCGGTAAAGGCCAGCTCGCCGCTCGCGGCAGCGAGTCGCGGCGCACCGGAAACCTCGATGGCGTTTTGCGCGAAGCGGTAGCGCCCGGTGACGCGCGCATGCGCGAGATCGTGCCACGGCAGCGCGAGCCGCAACGCGAGCTCGCCGTCGCCGGTGACGCGGACGTCGTCGGTCGCGTGGCCCGTCCATTCGGCGACCGGGGTCGCGGCGACGAAGTCGAGGAACGCGCGCGTCGGCCCGCTGGCGCGTCCGTCAACGACGAGCTGCGCGTCGTGGAAATCGGCGATTTCGGCGTGCGTCCCCCCGAGCGCGACGTCGCCGATGCTTCCGCGCGTCGCGTCGATCGTCACGTGCGCGCCGTCGATGCGGACGTCCCCGGCGATGCCCTTGATCGGCGGCCAGCCGTCCGCATACGCGAGCGTGACGTTGCTCGCCTTCACCTGCAGCGCGAAGCGGCCGCCCTTTCCGTCGCGAAACGGGAACTGCGCGAGGTCGCCGTCGAGCGCGAGCGTCGCATCGCTCGTCGTGCCTCCGCCGATCGCGCGCCGCAGCCATTCGCGAAGCGACGGCGCGGCGACGATCGGCAGGTAGCGATGCACGTCGACGAGCGCTGCGTGCGTCAGCTTGACACTCAAGTCGATCGTCCCCGGCGATGCCACACCCGGATGCCACGCGCCCGATGTCGCACCACCGACGTTGGGGCTATCGAATGCGACGTCGCGCCAGGCAACCTGCGTCTGCCCGTCGACACGCCGCCACGATACGGCGCCGCGCAGCCGCCCGACCGTGAACGGCTCCGAGAAAAGGTGCGGCAGGGTCACCGACGCATCGGTTGCGTCGACGTCGATGTCGCCGCCCGCCTCGCTCATCGCCAACCGGCCCGACAACGACGTCACGCCCGGCGCGCCGTCGCGCGACGCGATCGACAGGGTATCCAGGTCCGCTGCGATCGCGTAGCGTGCCGGCGCGCGCGCCTCGCCGGTCCATTCGATGCGGCCGTTTCGCACCGTGCCGCTCGGCGCGAGCCGGGCGATCTCCGCGCGCGCCGCGTCGGGCAGCGGCAGATGCGCAGCAAGCGAGGCGAGTGGCGCGAGATCGACGCTGCCGAACGAAAGCTTGCCGCCGCCGGGCGTGCTGCCGCGAGGTTCGGTCAACGCCAACATGACGTTCGTCGAGTCGACACCGCTGCCGTCGGGGAGTGACAGCACGAGGTCGTTCGCGCTGAACGTGCGCTCGGTCCCCGATTGCCGCCACTGCACGCGTCCCGCCAGATGCGCGACCGAAAGCGGCGCGCGATCGCGGCCGAGCACCGCCTGCACGTCGGCGAGCTCGAGATCGGCGGTGCCCGCGCGCGCCTGACCCTGCGCGACGTCGACCCACAGCCGCAGTGCGCCGCGGCCGCTGTCGAGCGCGAACGGCAGCGGCAGCCATTCGCGCCACGCCGCGACGTCGGCGTAGTCGAGGCGCACGTAGAACCTGCCGTGCAGCGAGCCCGGGTCCTTCAGCGACGCGCCCGCCAGATCGGCGCGAATGTCGATGGGTGCGGCGAGCTCCGCCGGCGGAACGCCGGTCAATCCCGCCTGGTGGTGACCACCGCGCTGCACGAGCCGGAACTGCACCCGATCGAGGAGGAGCTGCGGCGTGTGCCGCAACTCGTCGTTCCACGAGACGAGCGCGTCACGCACGACGACATTGGGCTGACGCAGCAGCCAGTCGGCAAAAGGCGAGTCGTCACTCGTGTCCTCGGTGCGCCATTCGAAGCCGGCGACGTGCAGATGTCCTCGCGCGTCGCGACGCACCGCGAGACGCGGCGCGTCGATCGCGAGCTCCGACAGGCGCAGGTCGAGGCGCGGAATGGACGTCCATGCGACGCGCAGGTCGACGCGCGGGAAGTCGAGCACGACGTTGTCGTGCAAACGATCGCGCAGGCGGAAGCCGCGAATCGAGAGCTTGGGGTTCCAGCCGTCCCAACCGGTGACGATCTCGTCGATCTCGACCGGCTGGCCGATCCGCGCGCCGAGCCAGCGCGCGATGTCGTCGTGATGCGCTTCGAGCCGCGGATAGACGACGAGGCGGATGCCCAGCAGCAGCGCGAGGAAAACGCCGAGAGCGGTGACCGCCAGCTTCGCGACGAGCCGCGCGACGCGGCCCGCCCTCGTCGGCGCCCGCGCGGTGGAAGGCATAATGAGCGAGAGATGATGCGCCAACGATTGTAACGGATGGACGTCGAGCGCGCGCTCGGCTTCAGCCACTACGCGGGGCGCACGCTCGCCGCCGATCCGTCGCTGCGCGAGACGCTCGCGGCGACGCTCGACGCCCCGCTCGATTGGGCCCGTGAGCGCGTCGCGCTCGCCGATCTCGTGGCGGCGCGCGACGCCGATGCGCTCGCGCAAGGCTTGCGGCGCCTGCGCAGGCGCGTCTTCCTGCACACGCTCGTGCGCGACCTCACCGGCCGCGCGGGCTTTCCCGAAGTCGTCGCCGCGATGACCACGCTCGCCGACGCCGCGCTCGTCGCCGCCGTCGACGTGCATGCCTCGCTGCTCGCGACGGCGCACGGCGTGCCGCGCGGGCCGGCGGGCGACGTGCAGCGCCTCGTCGTCGTGGGCATGGGCAAGCTCGGCGGCCGGGAGCTCAACGTCTCGTCCGACGTCGACCTCGTGTTCGTCTACCCCGAGGACGGCGAGACGGACGGCGCGCGCGCCGTGTCGAATCGCGAATACTTCGACCGGCTCGCGCAGCGCGTCATCGCGGCGATCGGCCAGCTCGACGCGAACGGCTACGTCTTTCGCGTCGATACGCGGCTGCGGCCGTACGGGGAAAGCGGTCCGCTCACGGTCTCGTTCGGCGCGCTCGAGCGATACCTCGTGACGCAAGGGCGCGCGTGGGAGCGTTACGCGTGGCAGAAGGCGCGGCCGATCACCGGCGATGCGCACGATGAACTGCAGGCGCTCGTCACGCCGTTCGTCTATCGCAAGTACCTGGACTACGACGCCTATGACGGCCTGCGCGACATCCATCGACAGATTCGCGAGCAGGGCACGCGCCGGGGCCATGCCGGCGACATCAAGCTCGGCGCGGGCGGCATTCGCGAAGTCGAGTTCGTCGTGCAGGCACTGCAGATCGTCCGCGGCGGCCGCGACGCCGACCTGCGTACGCGCGGGACGCTGCCGGCGCTCGACGCGCTCACGCAGCGCCGCCTGATCGCGCCGCATGCCGCGTCGATGTTGCGCGACGGCTACGTGTTTCTGCGTTGCCTCGAGCATCGGCTGCAGTACCGCGACGATCGGCAGACGCACCGCGTACCCGACGACGCGCGCGAGCGGGCGCTCGTCGCCGAATCGCTCGGCTTGCCGTCGATCGCCGCGTTCGACGCGGCGCTCGCCGAGCAACGCACGCAGGTGTCGCGGCAATTCAATGCCGTGTTCGAGACGCCCGAGCGCGCAGGCGACGGCGACGAGACGACGACGGGTTTCGCCGGGATCTGGGACGATCCCGACGAGGGCAAGGAGGCGATCGACCGGCTCGCCCGCGCCGGATTCGACGCGCCGGGCGAGCTCCTCGCGATGCTTGCGCGTCTTCGCGCGAGCCGCCGCTACCTGCAGATGCCCGCGCGCTCGCGCGAGCGGTTCGATCGCCTCGTGCCCGCGTTGATGGTCGTCGCGGTCGCGCATCGTCAGCCGAGCGCCACGCCACAAACGGTGTTGCGCCGCCTGCTCGACCTGTTGGAGGCGGTGAGCGGACGCAGCGCCTACCTCGCGCTTCTCGTCGAGCATCCGCCGCTGCTGCCGAGACTTGCGGCATTGATGGGCGCGTCGGCGTGGGCCGCCGATTACCTGACGCGCCGCCCGTTCCTGCTCGACGAGCTGCTCGACGCGCGCGTGCTTCTCGCCGAGCCGGATTGGGCGTCGTGGCAAAGCGAGCTCGAGCGCCTGCTCGCGGCGAACGCGGGCGACGCGGAAGCCGCGATGGACACGCTGCGCCATTTCCAGCACGCGCAGGCGTTCCGCCTGCTCGCGCAGGACCTCGCGGGACAGCTGACCGTCGAGCGCCTCGCCGATCATCTGTCCGCGCTCGCCGACACGATCCTCGCCGCGACGCTCGTGCACTGCTGGCGACTGCTCTACGGGCACGAAGCACCGGCGCCCCGCTTCGCGATCATCGGCTACGGCAAGCTCGGCGGGAAGGAATTGGGGTACGCGTCCGACCTCGACCTCGTGTTCCTGCACGCGAGCGACGACGACCCGGTGCAGGCGCAGGAGGCGCAGGCGCGCTACGCCCGGCTCGCGCAGCGCATCAACACGTGGCTCACGAGCGCGACCGGCGCCGGACGTCTCTACGACACCGACTTGCGACTGCGCCCCGACGGTGCGAAGGGCCTGCTCGTGTCCAGCACCGCCGCGTTCGAGCGTTACCAGCGCGAGCAGGCGTGGACGTGGGAGCACCAGGCGCTCACGCGCGCGCGATTCGTCGCCGGCGACCCTGCGATCGGCGCCGCGTTCGAGGCGCTTCGCGAACGTATCCTGCGCTTGCCTCGCGATCGTGCGCAACTCGCCCACGACATCGTCGACATGCGCGCGCGCATGGCCGACGGGCATCCGAACCGCACGCCGCTCTTCGACCTCAAGCACGATCCCGGCGGCATGGTCGACATCGAGTTCGCCGTGCAATACGTCGTGCTCGCGCACGCGCACGCGCATCCCGAGCTCACGCGCAACGCGGGCAACATCGCGCTCCTCGGCATCGCCGCCGACGCCGGTCTCCTCGACGCATCGCTCGCGCGCGCCGCAGCCGACGCGTATCGCGAATATCGGCGGCTGCAGCACCAGGTGCGCCTCACCGGCGCCGCCCATGCGCGCGTCGAGCCGGACGCACAGGCAGCGCGACGCGCGAGCGTCGAGACGTTGTGGACCGCGGTCTTTGGTACGCCGCGAGGATTCAGGCCGCAGCGCTAGCCGGATATTCCATCGGGGCGCGGGATCTTGGCGAGACTCGATGGGGCCGACTGCTAAAATCGCCGGTTTCCGGGAGACGAAGGAGCGCGCGCCATGTCGATGGCCGACCGCGACGGGTGGATCTGGTACGACGGCAAGATCGTGCCGTGGCGCGACGCCACGACGCACGTGCTCACGCACACGTTGCACTACAGCATGGGGGTCTTCGAGGGCGTGCGCTGCTACGCAACCGCGAAAGGCCCGGCGATCTTCCGGCTGCGCGACCATACGAATCGCCTCTTTCGCTCGGCGCGGATCTTCGCGATGAAGATCCCGTACGCCCCCGATGAGATCTTCGACGCGCAGCGCGCGTGCGTGCGCGAGAACCGGCTCGAGGCGTGCTACATCCGCCCGATCGCGTTCTACGGCTCGGACGCGATGGGCGTCGCCGCGCGTTCGAATCCGGTGCGCGTGGCGATCGCGGCGTGGCCGTGGGGCGCCTACCTGGGTGCCGAAGGGCTCGAGAAAGGCATCCGTGTGCGCACGTCGTCGTTCACGCATCACCATCCCAACGTGACGATGTGCGGCGCGAAGGCGGTGACGAACTACGCGGTGTCGATCCTCGCCAACCAGGAAGCGACGCACGACGGCTACGAGGAGGCGATGCTGCTCGACACGCAGGGCTACATCTGCCAGGGATCGGGCGAGAACGTGTTCATCGTGCGCGACGGCAAGCTCGCGACGCCCGACCTCGCCGGCGGCGCGCTCGCCGGCATCACGCGCGAGACCGTACTCGCGTTCGCGGGCGAACTCGGCATTGCCGTGCAGGAGCGGCGCATCACGCGCGACGAGGTGTACGTCGCCGACGAGGCGTTCTTCACGGGCACGGCCGCCGAGATCACGCCGATCCGCGAATACGACAATCGCGTCATCGGCGACGGCAAGCGGGGACCGATCACGACGAAGCTGCAAAGCCTGTTCTTCGACACGGTGAACGGCCGCAATCCGCGGCACACGGACTGGCTCACGTACGTCGACGAACGGGCATGACGACGGCGCGCGAGGCGAAGCCGACGCAGGCCGAGGCATGAACGAGCGCACGCACGAAATCGAGGCGCCCGAGCTTCCGGTCGTGGCGGTGCGCGCCGAGGATCTTCCGATCTTCTGCCCGAACCCCGGCATGCCGCTGTGGAGCTCGCACCCGCGCGTCTTCCTCGACGTCGCGAGCGCCGGCGAAGCGATGTGTCCCTATTGCGGCACGCGCTATCGCCTGGTCGGCGAAGCGAAAGTCGGTCACTGACGCAACGGCCTGCCGACATGCACGACGAGCGCAGCGCGCAGCGCGCGCTCGTCATCGCGCCGTCGTGGGTCGGCGACGCGATCCTCTCCGAGCCGCTGATCGCGGCGTTGCGTCGTCGCGGCGCCGAGGTCGACGTCGTCGCGCCCGCGTGGTGCGCGCCCGTCTACGCGCGCATCGAAGGCGTGCGACGCATCGTCGATGCGCCATTCACGCATGGCCGGTTCGGGTGGACGGCGCGCCGCGCACTCGGGCACGCGTTGCGCGACGGGCGCTACACGCACGCCTACGTGCTGCCGAACACGTGGAAGTCCGCGCTCGTGCCGTGGTTGGCGCGCGTTCCCGTCCGCACCGGTTACGTCGGCGAGATGCGCTATGGACTTCTCACCGATCGACGGCGCATCGATCGGCGGCGCGCGCCGCGCCTCGTTGCGCGCTACGCCGCCCTCGCCTCGTCGCCGGGCGACATGCCCACACCGCACGACGCGGATCTCGCGCCACGTCTCGTGCCGGATGCGGCGAATCGCGATGCGGCGATGCGCGCGATGCAATTGACCCTCGAGCGGCCTGTCGCGATCCTCTGCCCGGGCGCGGAATTCGGACCCGCGAAACGTTGGCCCGCCGAGCACTTCGCGGCGCTCGCCAAGCGCCTGCGCGACGACGGCTGCGCGATCTGGATACTCGGTTCGCCGAACGACCGTGACGCGGCTACGCAAGTGCTCGCCGCCATGCAAGGTTCGACGACCGGCGCCGTCGATCTCACCGGACGTACCGATCTCGGAAGCGCGATCGACTTGATGTCCGTCGCCGCGCTCGTCGTCAGCAACGACTCGGGACTCATGCACGCCGCCGCGGCCGTCGGCGCGCCGCTGGTGGCCCTCTTCGGCTCGTCGTCGCCCGCGTACACACCGCCGCTGTCGGCGAAGGCGCGGATCGCGCGCATCGACATCGCGTGCAGTCCGTGCTTCAAGCGCGAATGCCCGCTCGGGCATTTCCGTTGCATGCGCGATTTGTTGCCGGACATGGTCTACAATCTCGCGCGCAGTTCGTCCGTTCTGCCGATCCCCCACTGACATGTCCACGGCACGCACGCCGCCGATCTATACCTCGCCGCAGGACGTCACGCAGGCGTTCTACCAGGCATTCGAAGCGCGCGACCTCGACGCGATGATGGCGACGTGGGCCGAGGACGAGGACATCGTCTGCGTTCATCCGGGCGGCGCGCGACACGTCGGCTACGAGGCGGTGCGCCAAAGCTTCGAGCAGATGTTCTCGAGCGAGGCGAAGCTCTCGTTTCGCATCGAAGGGCTCGTCGCGATCGAGACCGTCGGCCTCGCGCTGCAAAGCGCGATCGAGCATTTGCGCGCCGGTGAGGACGGCCGACGCGGCGCGGCGATCGCGACGAACGTGCTGATGCGCACGCCCTACGGTTGGCGCGTCGTGTGCCACCATGCGTCGCCCTCGCCGCCGGTAAGCGAGGCGCCGCAGGGCGGCCCGCTGCATTAAAACAGCGTCGGCGGATAAAGCGGCATTCGGGGCAGCGGCATGATCCTCCGACCCCGTTTCAGCCGGACGTTCCGCCGACCGTCAGGCCATCGATGCGTAGCGTAGGCTGACCGACGCCGACCGGCACGCTCTGCCCGTCCTTGCCGCAGGTGCCGACGCCTGCATCGAGTTGCAGGTCGGTGCCGACCATGGACACGCGCGTCAGCGCGTCGGGCCCATTGCCGATCAGCGTCGCGCCCTTCACCGGGTACGTGACCTTTCCGTCCTCGATCATGTATGCCTCGGCCGCGGAGAACACGAACTTGCCGCTCGTGATGTCGACCTGGCCTCCGCCGAAATTCGCCGCATAGAGACCTTTCTTCACCGACCCGATGATCTCGGCCGGATCGTGCGTACCGGGCAGCATGATCGTGTTCGTCATCCGCGGCATCGGCAAATGCGCGAACGATTCGCGGCGCCCGTTGCCGGTCACGCCCGTCTTCATCAACCCGGAGTTGAGTCGGTCCTGCATGTAACCACGCAGGACACCGTCCTCGATCAGCACCGTGCGTTGCGTCGGATGTCCCTCGTCGTCGAGGTTGAGCGAGCCGCGCCGCTCACCGAGCGTGCCGTCGTCGACGACGGTCACGCCAGGCGCGGCAACGCACTCACCGATGCGCCCGGAGAACGCGCTGGTGCCCTTGCGATTGAAGTCGCCTTCGAGTCCGTGTCCGATCGCCTCGTGCAGCAGGATCCCCGGCCAGCCGTTGCCGAGCACGACGGTCATCGTGCCCGCCGGCGCTTCGCGCGCACCGAGATTGACGAGCGCCTGATCGACCGCCTGCTTCGCGAACGCCTGCAGTTGCGCGTCGGCGAAATACGCGTAGTCGAGCCGCGCGCCGCCGCCCGCGTGGCCCTGCTCGCGTCGGCCGTGCTCCTCGACGATGACGGTGATCGACACGCGCACGAGCGGCCGCACGTCGGCAGCCAGCACGCCGTCGCTGCGCGCGATCAGCACGGTCTCGTGCTCACCGGCGAGCGACGCCATCACCTGCACGACGCGCGGATCGAGCGCGCGCGCGATTCGCTCGAGGCGCGTCAACAGATCGACCTTGGCCGCGTCGCCCAAGCTCAGCACGGGGTCGGCGGTCGGATAGAGCAAGCGCGTATCCGCCGTGCGGCCGAGCGCGGCGGACGCGGACTGTCCCTGGCGGCCGATCGCGCGCACGGCGGTCGCCGCTTCCTCGAGCGCCGACAGCGAGATGTCGTCCGAGTACGCGAACGCCTGCTTGTCGCCCGATACGGCGCGTACACCGACGCCGCGGTCGATGTTGAACGTCCCCGCCTTGACGATCCCCTCCTCGAGGCTCCAGCTTTCGAAGGCCGCGTGCTGGAAGTAGAAATCGGCAAAGTCCACGTCGTAGGCGTGGATGGACGCGAGCACGCGCGAGATCTTGTCGAGATCGAGGTCGGCGGGCGCGAGCAGCAGTCGATCGGCGTCGGCGAGCAAGGCCGGCGCAACCGGGGCGAGGGTCGAATGGTTCACGGGATCCTTGGGTGGAGGGGTCGGAGGTCTCGAAAGCCGGGCCCGGCGTTCAAACCAATCCGACCCCGTGATTTTGGTGGGGGTTCTA
>Ga0157370_10002513_pt1 | contig 22073 bp, 41 predicted proteins | sample C35metaG_FD_113463 | JGI IMG/M metagenome (GOLD analysis project Ga0157370, IMG submission 113463) | Corn rhizosphere microbial communities from Kellogg Biological Station, Michigan, USA - C3-5 metaG | ecosystem: Host-associated > Plants > Roots > Rhizosphere > Soil | place: USA: Michigan...
AGCACATGGATGTGCTGTCGAAAAGCCCGGCCCCGGCTCACGGACTTGCCGGGCAGGATGCCCGGCAAGCGCCAAGCGGGGGGTCGTTTTCTCTTGGTTACTTCTCTTTTGGACAAGCAAAAGTAAGCCGTGTCTTGATACTTCAGGGGGAGAGGACTTGATAATCCGGGAAATAGAGGGTCATCAAGGGCGATAACGGGAAGCCGAATTGAAAACGACTTTCGCGTAGCGAAAGGTCAGCCCGCAGGTGGGAAGCGTGGCTCCTCGGTGTCCGAAGCGGCGGCCTCGGTGGCGGTCGGCTTGTCGTGCTGGTGCTGAAGACGGCTGGCCAGCATGTGGAGCGCGTCCGCGATGACGGCGCCATTGACGTTGCTGTTCTCAAACATCTGGTGAGCACCGTAGGTTTCACCGGAGTCCAGAATGATGGTCGCCACGATCTCAGTCAGACCATCGGTAGCTACATCTGCGCCACGATCTCTAACGACGAGCTGGAGGTTCAACTGGAGGCCGGGAAGACGAGCGTGGGCGACAGAACGTGTGGTTGCCATTGGTCTTCCTGGAGCTGGTTGAGGTGAGATTACTCGGCGGAGCCATCGGCGTCGAACAGGGCGCCTTGGCGGCGGGCGTAGTCGGCGGCCTCGACCATGCGGATGCGCTGGTAGGCGGTCTTGACGGTGACGTCGAACTGGCGGGCGGTGGCGACGATGTCGCGATGGCTGGCGACGTAGGCGGCGTGCATGGCCTGGTCGCGTTCGCTGATGCGGACAGCGAAACCGGCAGGCACGTAGAACGGTTGGCCGCGATAGTCGTCGCACAGCTCGGTAGCGATCTGCAAGCCCACGTCGACCGCCAGTTCGGGCGCGACCTTCAGTTTGTCGACGATCACGCGCGCGCTGATGTCGGCGAGATCAACCATGAAGGTCGCCAGGCGTTCGGTGCTGCTGCTCATCATCGGGCGACCCCGGCGCGTTCGCACCACTGTTTCAGGTGCTCGATGACCTTGCCGGCGACGGAGCGCGGCAGCAGGTTCGGGTCATCCCAGCCGAGGTGCTGGGGATGGTGGGCGGCGGACTGGGTGCGCACGTAGGCGCGCAGGGCCTTGTCGCTGCTGTCCTGGACTTCGCCGGTCTGGCCGAGGCGGGTCCACAGGTGGCGGATCAGGGCGGCTTGGGTGCCCTTCTTGTACGGCGCGCGGCGGGCGGTGGCGTGGCGCGGGTCTTTCCAGCCGCAGGCGGCCAGGTGCTTGAGCACGGCCTCGCGACCGGCGTCGTCGAGATCCTTGGCGGAGCGCACGCGGGCGACAGACCACAGCATGTCGCGGTAGGTTGAATCGTCCATGCCGAGCTGCTGCGCGGCGATGTGGATCATCGCCAGGTGGTTGTTGCGGGCGGGCACTGGCTTGCGGTTGGGCTTCATGCCGTGGCCTCGCACTCGCTGTCGCACGTGAGGCTGGCAGGCTCTGCTGGCGGGTCGATTTTGCGCAGTTGCCAGTCATGCACGGCCGCATAGAGGTCCGGAAATTCCACCACGTAATCGCAATCGATGTCAGACCTCGCTTCCCATCCATACAGTCGAGGGAGCTGAATGCGTTCCCCCTGGTGGAATGGCCCGACCCGAAAGACTTCACACAAACAACCGACATATGGGCCCGACTTTGCGTCGATGCTGACGGCGTAGATCGCGAACTCGCCGACCTTGAAGCGCAGGCCGCTCACGGCACGACTCCACCGGCGCCGACGATCCAGATGGTCACGCACGGCACCAGGTTGATGCACAGGCGGCGGTTGGCCGGTGACCAGTGCGCGCCGATCCAGCAGCTGCCCCAGCGGAACAGGATGCCGGCGCGGACGCGATCGGCCTTGAGCACGCTGTGCATGCGTTCGCGCTTGGCCATGCCGGTGGTGTAGTAGCCGTGCAGCAGCCACAACCAGCCCGCGCGGACCAAACCAAACAGCAGGTTCAACGGCACCGGCGCAACAATCGTCTCCCGTCGAAGAAAATCGACATAGACCAAGCCATAGCCGCGGGGAACTTCCTCGCATTCTGGAACGCGGCGGAAGAGGATGCCGGCTTTCATTCGGTGAGCTCCTTGTGCAGGCGTTCGACGCGGTAGGCGTTGCGAGCGGTGATGCGGTCGCCGAATTGCAGGTAGCGGCCGGTGTAGCCGAGGCGCTGGGCGAGGAACTGCTCGGTGTAGCCCTCGTCGAGCAGTTCGGCGATCCGCTGGTGGGTGCGGGCGGCCGAGATATAGGCGTGATCGGAGGCAACTGCCGGCGTGACGGCCAGGATCAGCCGTTCGGTGCGGGCGCGGATCTGCAGCTTTCGGCCCGTGCGGATCTCCGATAGCACGGTGTCGGCGATGTCGGTGGCGGCGCCGATCGCGCGCCGGCCGATGCCGCGGCGGCTCAGCTTGAGCATATGCTGGCGGGCCGCGGCAGCGGGCACGATGCCGTTCCAGTCGCCGGCCTTGCGGGCGCGCTGGCGCGCGCACTCGTAGGCGCTGTTGGCCTTGCGGCAGGCGTCGCAGCGGCAACCGGCCATGTAACGCAGGCGGTCGCCGTGCTGGCGGTTTGCTGCCAGTTCGGCGGTCGGGCGCAGACCGCGTGCTGCGAGATCGGTGGCGACGGCGGGATTCATTCGTCATGCTCCAGCGCGCGCTGGCTGGCGCCGGTGACGCCGCGGTGCAACTTGGCGGCTTTGCCAGCCTGGTGGCCAGCCCAGGCATCGTTGTCGCTGGTCTTGCCGCGCTTGGTCAGGTCGCGGCCGGAGCTGGTGCCGGCGTCGGGGTAGCGCACGCGCAGCACCTCGTCGATCGCCAGGCGCTTGGCGTCGGCAATTTCCGCATCGGGGAACAAGTGTGCGACGGCGTTGACCCATGCGATCGCGAACACCTCGCCGCGGGCATCGCGGTTGCCGCGTTTGCGCACGCGAGCGATGTGCTTGAGGCGGTCGGCATCCATCTGACGGCGCAGCACCGTGAACGCGAACGCCGCGATCTCGGCGGCGCCGTCGCAACCGTAGAAGCGGATCACCGTGGAGCCGCTGTTCCAGCATTTTTGCCGGCTGACGATCATTTGTGCGCCGAAGCCGTCCGCGGCGAGCCCGGCCAAGAACAACAGACTGCGCGCAGGTTCGGCACCACGGGCGCGGGTGTTGACCTCGGCCTCGTCGACATCCATCGCCTCGGCGTGGGTGATGCCGTGGGCGCGCATCATGGCCTGCGCCTGGCGCAGCGCGGCGGCGGCTTCGTTCGGGTTGGACGAGGCGGCGAGGCGCAGACAGGCCATCACTTTGCGGAGAATGTGCTGGCGATCCATCGTCATTCCCCGATGCGCGGACGTCCGCGCATCCGTTCAGGTAAGAGCGTCGCCATCAAATCGACCACGCAGGCGACCTCCAAAGGGTTGTTTGCGTCCACGTCGCGCCATTCGCTGAATCCGGCATCACTCCATTCGATCGACGTGCCTGGCCGCGGCGGAACTGATGACGCGCACAGCAGATGGTTTCGGGTCTGTAGCACCAGCCGCGCGCGGAAGCCGCGGCGAACGCGTATGCCGGCGATATCGCCGGATCGGAAGATCAGTCGGTCAGGAACCATGCTTGGCCTCCAGCTGGGTTTCGAGCTCGGCGATGCGGGCGTGCAGCGCGGCGACCTTGGCGGACTCGGCGCGGCACATGGTCTCGGGCCAGCCGAGGGCGCGCTTGATGCGGTTGCCGCCTTCGGCGGCCTGGGCGCTTTGCTCGTCGGTGGTGCCGTAGGTGGCCACGCAGGTCTGCTGGCCATCCCAGGCCAGCACGATCACCTGGAGGAAATCGTGGTTGCGGGCGATGTTCTCGGCGGCGATGACCGGCAGGCGGTCGCCGCCGGACTTCTTGGCGCAGGCGCTGCACAGGTCCAGGCTGACCCAGTAACAGCCACCGGGGCATGCGTGCAGGTCGGTGCAGCCGCAGGCGCGGCACGTGCGGACGTTGCTCACGTGAGGTCTCCGGGCAGGGGTTGACATGCGTGCGCGGCGCGCACACGGTCGATGACCACCACATTACGGAGACGGTCATGCGGGATCTGGAACACCCCGGCGATGCCGGCAAGCTGGACACGGCCCTGCGGCTGGTCGAATCGGAGCTGCCGCCGGTCCGCTCCGGATTGCGCTGCATCCTTGCGGTGCTGGTCTACGGCACGTGGCTGCTGGTCGAGGCGATCGACCGGCGCGGCGGGCGCCTCTGAGTGCCACTGCAGCCAGACCACCAGCAGCACGACGGCCAGCAGGTTGAGCAGGAACCAGGTGGTGTCGAGCCCGCACATGCGTTCGGGTTCGCCTTCGCCGGGGGCAGCCTGTTGTTCGAGGCCGTGGGCGTTCATGCCGTCTCTCCCGCTTTCTGCAGCTTGCGCAGGCGGCGCTCGATGGCGGCGAGCACCGTCTTCTGCAGGTCAGGCAGCGCCAGCGCCAGTTCGCAATCGACGGCGTTGAACGTCTTGACGGCCCGCTGGCGATCTTCGGCGGTGATCTCGCCGAGTACTCGCGGCTCGCCGTTGATCATGTAGGCCGTGGTCACAAACGGGTTCGTCTTACGGGCGTCGACCAGCGCGCGCATCGCCTCGTTGCCGATCGCGTTCATGCGGTCACCGCTTCGACGTCGTCGTCGTTGATCAGCGCGGCGATCAGCTTGTCGATTTCGCCGTCGACGGGTTTCAGGACAACCGCGTCGACGTCGTCGGCGATGCGCACGCCCAGGCGCTTGAGGTCGCTGGCCGGCAGGTTGCCTAGGGCGGCGGCGACGGGCTTCTCGGTGACCTTGACCAGGGCGTCGAACTGATCGGGGAAGTGCTTGCGGATGAGCTTGACGACGGTGTCGACGTCGCCCAGCTCCAGCTTGCCGCGCTGTTTCATGAAGCCGACCTTGATGCCGTGGAGCACGCGGGTCTTGGGCGAGCGGAATTCGCCGGGGCTGGTCTCGATGGCTTCCTTCAGCTCGCCGTGGGCGGCGGTGAAGCGCGCCAGGGAATTCTTGATGCCCTGCAGGCGGCGGCGCTTGGCGGTTTCCTGCTCGTCGCGCAGATCCTGCAGGCGGCTGGCGAGTTCGTCGCGGGCACCGGCGAAGACCTTGGCGCGCTGTTCGATGTCTTGCATTTGCATGGTGGTCAACCTTTGTATTTGGTGCCGCAGAATGGGCAGTGTGTGGCGACGGCAATGGGGATTTGCCGGCGCGCGGTGGGGTCGGTGAATTCGACGCGGACCAGGACACGCGGCGCGCCGAGCACGCCGTTGTTGCCGCGCGGCGTCATGGTCTTGAGCTGGGTGCCGCCGATGCGCAGCTGGCGGTTGACGTTGCGGATGCAGGTGCAGGTCATGCTGCGTCACCTGCGGAAGCCGCCGCGCAGTGGCGTGTCGACCAGGTCAGCTGTTCGACAGTCCACATCGCCAATTCGCCGCGCTCGTACTTATCGAAGCAAGCCTTGCAAGCGGTGAAGCCGCCCCACTCGCCTTCCCACTCCGCCGGCACGGGCGTGCCCTCATACAACGGGATGCCGAAGTTCGGATGGTGCTGCCAGATCTGCACTTCACAGTCGCAGATGCAGCAGTCGTCGGTGGGGACGAAGAACGGCTCCATCAGAATGACGTGTATCGTTGCGCCGCTCATGACGCACCGCCTGCACGTGCGGCATAGCGGGACTCAAGCCATCCGGAGTACTCCTTCAGGTCGCGGATCATCGTTTCGCGACTGTCGATGCCTTTGCCTTGCAGGCGGAGGCTCTCGCTGCCGTCCCTGCACTGATTGCACGCCAACAGGAAGGACGACAATGCTTGCGCTGCCGCATCCAGTTTCTTCGCGCAGACCAGCGCTACCCTGGCGCGCCGCTTCAGTTGCTGAGCCGTGGCACTCATGACGGCAACCTCATCTGCCCGACCAGGTCTGGAATCGACACGCGCTTCATCGCGCTTTCCTGCTGCAGGCTGGACATGGCGCGGGAGTGCAAGAACGCACAGGTCTCTTCCATTTCCTCGCTGCTGCCGGCGAGGAAATAGCCGTCGCGCGGGTGGGCGCAGACGTGGTGGCCGAGCATGCGCAGCTCGACCACCAGGGTGCGCAGGAAACGTTCATCGCCGCTGGTCGGGTGGCTGCCCAGCACTTCGCGGCAGAGTGCGGTGGCGGTGACGCCGTGGCGGCGGCCGATGTGGTTGCGCAGGGCAGCCAGCAGGGTGTCGCGGGTCAGTTCGTTATGCATCGAGAGCCTCCGGGGGGAAGTCGATATCGGCGAGACGGAGTTCGGCGGTGGTGCGGTCGATGATGTTCAGGCGGTAGTCGCCCTGGATCTGGGCGAGGCGGCTGCGGCGGGCGAGCGCCTGGTCGCCGACGTTGCGGTGCTGGCCTTTCTGGCGGCTGACTTCCACCGCTTGCTCGGCTTTCGCCGCGCCGCGCTCGGCGGCGGCGAAGACGATTTCCAGCAGGTAGCCGTGCGATTTCAGTGGCAGCTGCAGCTTGTCGGTGTTGCGCAGCTCCACCATCTGTTCCAGCGCGCCGCGCCATACGTCGATCGCCGCGTTGCGGGTGTTGCCGTTGCGTACGACGGTGCCGGCGTCGAGCATCGGCACCAGCTCGGCCATGAGCTTGTCGGCGCGGTCGTGGGCCAGTACGCGGCCCTTGCTGCGGAACATGCCCAGGTATTGCGCCCACAGACCGGCCAGCGGTGCCGGCATGTGCAGCGCGCGCAGCAGTGCGCCGCGGGACGCGTCCATCTGCAGGGCGACGTCGAGGCTGAAGCTGGCGCAGCAGCTGGGGCATGTCACGCGCATGGCTGCGCCTCGGTGAGTGCCTGGTAGCGCTCGAAAAGGAATGCCACGATCTGCGCGTCGGTATCCAGCTTTGGCCGCGGCCGACCATTGCGTAGCTCGCCCGCGATGTAGGCACGCTTGACGGCCGCATCGTTGGCGTCGTGCGCGTCCTGCAGATCCTCCGGCATGGTCTGCGGGTCATAGAGCCAGGCCAGCGTCTTGTCGGGGTAGCGCGCACGCACATCCAGAATGCGTTGCGCGGTGCGCTCGATCTTGCGGACGTGGAATTGCGGGTCGAGGTTCACGTTGCCTACCTCCGGCTCGGCAGCGGCGCGTCGGCGCGGTTGCGGCGGCGGCTGCCGTGCCACAGCTTCTGGATCAGCTGCGAGCCACGCTGGCGCAGCGAGTGTTCGGCGCGGCGATCGCAGCGGTGCTGGTGCGGCTCGTCGACCACGCGCACGCTGGACTCGGCGCGATCGACGCGGGCCAGCATCTGGTGCGGGTAGGCGAGGAAGGCTTCGAGACTGATGCCGTGCTTGCGCACCTGGCGCGCGACGTAGATGTCGGCCCAGTGGTTGAGGGTTTCGTCGGGATAGCGGTGGGTCATGATGTGCGCTCCTTGGTGGGTGCCGCTTTGCCTTGCGCCGCGCGCCATGCCGCGCGCCAACGGAAGGCGGCGGCGCGGCTGATGTCGAATTGCGAACGGATCTGCTCGATGGTGGGTTCGCGCAGCAGCTGCTGTGCCCAAAGCACGAACCGGATGGCCTGCTCGATCCCGCTGCTGACGCCGGCCACCCGCGGTCGCAGTCCGCCACGCTTCATGCCGGCAGCACCTCCGGACTGATCAGCACCTTGGCCAGCGCGCGGGCCTGCTCGCCGGTGATCGTCTTGAGCACGTCGTCGATGCGATCGCCGATTGACCAGGTGGTGATGCCGGCGCGCTCGCAAAACGGCAGCAGTTCGTCGGTGACGTGCAGCGAGCTGATCCCGAGTTCGATCAGCAGGCAGCGGACGTGCAGGCGCTGGTAGGAGGTTGGCGTGGACATCAGCCTTTCTCCAACCGTTTGCGCAGATCACGTGCGCGCAGCCAGCGTTCCAGCTCGGCGAGCGCCAGTGCGGTGCCTTTCACCAGCTGGCCGATGCGCGTGTCGATCCCCACGTCGCTGCGGAGCATGCCGTTATCGTAGTCATCGCGATGGATGCCTTCCCATGCGTTTTCGCCGATCAACTCATGCATTGATTGCACAATGAGGCCGTACTCTGCGGTACATGTGCAGACGTCCTGATTGACGAAGGCAGGCACCAGGAAGAACGCCGCGGCCGAGGCGAGTTCTTCGCCACCGTGGCGATCATCATGGTCTTCGGTGTAACCGAGTTCGTCGATCTGGCGGCGACGTTCCTTCACCACCAGGCCAAGCGCCGCGCCAGCGAAGTAGCTGGTCATTTCGGGCGAGAGTGTGTTGTCGGCCATCACACCCTCCCGATCAGCTCGCCGCTGATCTTGTCCATGCCCAGTTCCACCGCCTGGTTCATCGCCTTGACGATCAGGTTCTGCACCACCAGCGGATACATCTGCGTGTCCACTTCGTTGGTGCCCTGGCGGCGGCGCGTGAGGCGGGCGCGGATGGCGTCGTAGGCGTCGCGCTCAAAGATGTCGTCGGGCTTGGCACCGACGCGCTTGAACTTCAGCGCCAGGTATTCCTCCAGGTTGCCGTTGAGCGGCTTGAGGCGTGCCTGCTCGATGCGGCGGATGACCTCGCGGATGTCCGGGTTGCGGCGCTCGTCGAGCAGGTTGGCCAGCTCGGGCTGGCCGACCAGCACGATGCCCAGCAGTTTCTTGAAGCCGTCTTCCAGCTCCCAGAACCGCTTGAGGTATTTCAGCGTGTATTTGTTGAGGTCGTGGGCCTCTTCGATCATCAGCACGTGCGACACACCGGTGCTGCTGCTGGCGGCCAGCAGGCGTTCCACCTGGCGCGCCTTGGCTTCCTTGCTGAGCTTGGGCACCTCGGTGGAGATATCCGCGATGATGGCGTCGCAGATGTGGCTGGTGGTGAGCTCGCGCTTGTCGACGGTCTTGACGTTGATGATGACGATGGGCTCGTCATCGCGGCGGATGCGGTCGACCAGGTCGCGGCGCAGCGTGCTCTTGCCGCTGCCGGATTCGCCGATCACGGCGACGAAGCCGCCGTGCTTGGCGGCGTAGTACATGGACTCGCGCACGTAGCGTTGGTCCTTGCTGAGGTAGACATCCTGCGGGCCTTGCACGTCGTCGACGAAGGGATGACGGGCCAGGCGGAAGTGGTCGCGCGCAACGGGACTGAGCATTTCTGCCTCCGGGATTTCGATTTGGTCGTCGGCCGGTTTCGGCGCGACGGGGTTGGCATGGCGGAACACGCCGAGCGCGCTGGCGGGCGTCAGCTCGACGGTTTCACCTTCGGGTATCCACGCGGTGGCGATCTCGTCTTCGGGCACGTTGCGGCTGCGCAGGAAGTCCGCCACCTGGCGCTTGAGCGTGTCGGGGTGCACCGTGCGTGGCCACGCGTGGCGGGTGAGCAGCTGCGACAGCGTGCTGCTGGCCAGCGGGCTGCCACTGCGGCTGCCGGCCTCATAGACCATCGCGTGGCGCAGGTCACCCTGCGGGATGCCGTGGCGCAGCAGCAACGCGTGCAGCTGGTACGGCTTTTCGCTGCGCGTGCTGGTGATGGGTCGGCCCATGCGTGCCATTGCTCAGTGCTCCAGCGCGAACACGGGGGCGCGGGCTTCGTGCACCACGCGCACGAGGGTGTCGCGGCGCAGCTTGAGCAGCTGGCCGGGCACGTAGCCCTCGCTGTCGTGGTTGACGGCCACCACCACGGCCCATGACCAGGTGCAGTCGGTGACGTCGAGGCCGGCGTGGGTCATCGGCACCAGCACTTCGCTGGGCGAGTCCAGGCGCACGAAGTGCTGGCCGGGTTTGATCTCGCCGACCGGCGTAAGGCAGCGGGCGGGCGTGTTGGTGGCGTCGATGATGTGTTGTGCGTGCATGCTGATCTCCAGATCAGTGGGTGAAGCGATGGCGGGGTTCAGAGCTTCGAGGCGAGCTCCGGGCGAGCGAGGTTCAGGGCGGTGGAACGCATGACCGAATGGGATTTGCCGCGCAGCTCGCGGAGCTCCTCGATGCGATGGCGTGCCACCATGCCCAAGGCATCCATGTCGAGCTGCATGGCGTCGAGGTCGGCGTAAAGCGGATCTGCGCGCGGCGCTTCGGCGGCGTGGTTCACCGTGTTGGCCACCGACTGCTCCAACTTTTCGCGCGGTGCCAATGCCAGGGTTTCCACCTGACGCAGGAACGCGATCGGTGCCGCGCCGGACAACTTGTTCCAGAAGCCAGGCGGGTAGTACTCCGGCTCGCCGGGCCCCACGCGGCAAGCGACCACCACGACGCCCAATAGCGCGTCGGGATTGAAGCGCGCGGCGTCGGGCATGTCGGTGTGGAAGCCGTCCGGGTACTGGCTGCAGCGCAGTGCGCAAACGCACTCCACCAGGTCGGGGCCCAGCGGAACGAACAGGTCACCCGCCTGGGCTTCGGCGAGCATGTTGGGGTTGGTGATGCGGAAGCTGGCTTTCATGTGCGTGCTACTCCTTGTGGTGTCGGCTCAGCCGACGACAGACAGACGCGGGCGCTGCATGGGCTCGGGTGCATCGAGCCGCGCAGCAAGCGCATCGAGTTCGGCTTCGGGCACGCCGTCGGGAAACCACTCGCGGATGCGGGCGTTGTCGGCGGGCGTGAGTGAGCGCGGCAGGCGGGCGCGCATCTCGAACGCGGCCTGCACGTGCGAAAGCGGCTTGAGATCCACATGCATGTGATCGGGCACGTCCATGTCGGTACCGCGGCGCAGGATGTGGCTGGGCGCGGCGGCGGCGGCTTCGCGCATGTGCTTGAACGGGTCGATGGTGCCGTCGAACGCCAGCCGGCCCTTGTTGCGCGCGGCGGTGGCGTCCAGCGTGTCGCGCTCGCCGTAGGCCGCTTCGTTGAGATCCTTGCGCGCGGTGTCGACGACGGTGTCGGCCTTGCTGGCGTAGTTCTCGCCGAACACCGGCGCGGTGGTGAAGAAGCCGGCAGCGTCGGTGGCGATCGGATCGCACTCGATGTAGCGCGTGGCACCATCCTCGGCCTCGCCGATCACGAAGATGCTGGGCGCGCGGTACGGGTTGACCGCGACGGTCACCGTTTCGCCGACGCGCACGTTGGGCACGTCTTCCACCGAATACACGGCGGGGTCGAAGCCCTTGGCGGTGAACTGCACGGTGAGGTTGCCCTTGACCGTGCGCTGCACCGGCTTGCTGTGCATCAGCATCTGGCACAGATCCACCGGCGGGCACAGGCGCAGCTGGTCCTGGCGGATGGTTTGCCAGAGTGCATCGCGGGTGTGCTTGTGACGGCTGTGCTTGAAGGTGCCGTTGAACGCGCGCAGCCAGTGGTCCATTTCCACGTTGAGCTGTTCGACGCTGTCGATGCGGGCGAAGGTCAGCACGCCCTCGAACTTGCGCTCGATGATGTTGTGCACGCCCTCCACCTGGCCTTTCGCACGCGGGTTGCCCGGCTTGTGCGCCCAATGGCGGATCATCAGCGCGGTGAGCAGCGCGCCAATGGCGTGGCTCATGTTGGCGCTGCCGGCATCCCACACCAGCATCCACGGCACGCCGTGCATCACGTGGCCGTCGTTGCGGTGCATCGCCCACATCAGGAACTCGAACAGCGTGTGCTGGTCTTCGCCGGCCACGTTGTAGTAGCGGCACAGCACGTCGCCGGTGTAATGGTCGGTGCAGGCGTAGCGCATCACGCGCTGGTTGCTGACCTTCGCCAGGTCGCGCGGCTTGCGTTCGTTGAACTTGCGCTCGTCCATCACGCCGACGCGGCCGTTGCGCAGGTAGTACAGCACGCACACCGACGCATCGAGCTGCCACACGTGGTTCGGGTGGTTGCTGCGCATGTTGACGTGCGGCTCCGGCCGGGCCAGCTGGCGCGGGTGGCAGTCGTGGCGGCGCATCAGGCGCAGCATGGTTTCCGGCGAAACACGCTCGGTGATCAGGCCGTTGGACAGCGCCATGTCGATCGCGTCGCCCACCGGCAGCAGCTCCTTGCCGGTCTGCCGCTGGCTGGCGCGCAGGATGCCGGCGACGGCTTTCACCTCGGCCTCGCTGACGCGGCTGTCGCCCTTGTCGGCACGCAGCTTGCGGCCGCTGCTCCAGCCCACGCGGCGCAGGCGGTCATACAGGGTCGGCTTGCTCACGCCGAGCCAGCGCATGGCCTCGTCGATCAGTGACCCGCGCTCGCCGTGACCAGCCGATTGCAGCCGGCCGGCCACGTTGCGCAGGTAATCCATTTGGGCAAGCTCCCCCTGGTGCATGGTTATTCGCCCACCAGCTCGGACAGGTCGCGCAGCTGGTCGGCCGCCCAGCGGGCATTGCCGTCCAGGCGTTCGGCGATATCGCCGTCCACGCGCAGGCCGGCATCGGCGTAGAGCTGGGCAACATCGCCGAAGGTCTTGCTCAGGCGCGCGATGTGCGAGGCCGCCTCCACCACCGCCTCGTCGGCGTCGCGCATCAGATCCTCGGCGGCCTGGCGCAGCTTCTGCTCGTCGCTGCCCTTGCGCTTGTCGCGGGTGAGCTTGTTGATGCGCTCGTCCTTGGCGCGGATGATCTCTTCGTCGGTGGCCTTCTCGTCCTCCCGCTCCTGGCGCTCGGCGCGCAGGGCGGCTTTCAGCTCGCGCACCGACATGCGGTCGAGCTCGTCGAACGTCTTGCCGGCCAGCGTGCCGCCGGCATCGAGCTCGGCGAGTACTTCGTCATCCTCGCTGACCAGCTCCAGCACCTTGCTGACGCCCAGGCGCTGCAGGTTCGGCAGGTCGTGCAGCTTGGCCGCGGTCTGCATGGCGCGCTGGGCGAAGCGCACGCCGATGCCGATCTGATCGAGTGCCTGGTGGAACGTGCCTTGGGCTTCGCGCTCGCGGATCTGGATCAGCAGCAGGCCCATCTCGATCAGGCGTTCCGCGGTCTCGGCGACGTTGCGGCGGATGCGCGCGATGTACGCCTCCAGGTTGTACGGCGCGTCGATGCCGTACTGCTGGTCGATGACGCTGATGCGCGCCGCTTGCGCGGTCATCGCCTGCCCGGCCTGGTCGAGCGCGTCGTGGTCGATGATGGATCCCGGCGCGTCGAGTACTTGGGGCGTGCGGGCTTTGCTGGTGCGTGGCATGTGGTGCTCCTTGGGTTCAGCGGTCGACGGAGAAGCGCTGGGCGGTCTCTTCGACACGCTTGCGGGCTTCACCGAGGGAATTCAGGACGCGCAGCGCGATCTGGCCGATGCGTGGCGTGATGCGCCATTGGCCGTTGTCCAGCTGCTCGGCGTAGCCGGCCTCGCGCAGGTTGGCCAGGTCGCGGGTGATGTTGCTGGCGCTGGTGCGCACGGCCTTGGCGATCTCGCCGGGCGCCAGGCCCATCATTTCGTGGCCGGACAGCAGCATCAGGATCTTCAGCACGCGCTGCTGGGCGGCGTTGATGTAGTTGGCGGCGCTCATGTCAGGGACAGCTCCGGTTGTGCGTGCCGCTCGACCTGGGCGCGCTCATGCGCCAGCCGGGTCATTGCGGCGGTGAGGTGGTCGGCGGTATCGGCCGCGTCGGCCTTGCCTTCGGCGAAGCGCAGCAGCGCGCCGATGGCGGCGGTGCAGGACTCCTGCAGGGCGTGGATGTCGCTGCCGATGGGCAGGCGCCCGGTGGGCAGGTCCACCACCAGCTTGCGGGCGCTGGTAGCCAGGTACTCGGTGACGTACGCGCGGCCGCAGGCATGCTCGAAGCCGGCGATCTTCACGGCGGGGATGCTGCCCTTCTCGATCCACTTGTAGATCGTCCACTTCGACTCGCCGACCAGGTCAGCCAGCCGATCGACGGACATGCGCGCCGAGTTTTCCTTGGCGTAATCCACGCAGCCTTCGACCGCTTCCTGCAGGCTGGCGGGCCGCCAGACCTTCCAATTGCGGCGGCTCATTGCGCACACCGCATGGCAGCTGGGGTGGCGCGGTTCCAAACGCGGCCGGCGTTTGCCCTTGCGAAAAGGTCTTTTGCGTTGTGCAATGCTGCACACTCAAATGAAAGTCGCATGCGCATCAGCCCCACGCGACCTGGAATGACCATGACAACCGCAACCGAAGAAACCGAACACTCAGCCCTGCCACCCTGGTCCGACGCCCAGCGTGACGGTCAGACCGAGGCGTTGCGGCTGTCGTTTCTGGCGCTGGCCGACCTGCTGCACGACCGGGGAGCGATCGACATGGATCTGCTGGCACAAGTGATGGTCGACGACAGCTGGACGCTGACGGGGCGGCGGCCGGCGCAGATGGCTTTGGATGACCTTGTTGCAGCACTTCGGCGGCGGCGAAGCGCAGAAGGTGAGCCCGGTCAGCGGGTGGAGAAAACACATGCAGCGCCGTGACGTACCGGTGCAGCTTGTTGCCGCGCGTGCGGCTGGCGCCCAGCAGCTGCTGGGTGACGTTGATCACGCGCCGCTCGTAGATCCCGAGCAACTCGCCAGTGCGGCGCGGCGTGAGTTCAGCGGCGATGGCGCGCGCTTCGCTCGGGCCAAAGATAAGCGTGTCGGACATGGATTCATCCCCCTGTGGATGAGTGAGTCAGCCTGCCGCCGCGCGGTGCGCGTCGGTGGGTTGTGTGGTGGAAAGCGCGCGACGACGGCGAGGCTTGGCGTTGGGGCCATGCCATTGCGGCCAGAGTTCGGCGAGTGGACGTCGCGTGATGGCGGCGATTCGCAACTCAATCCGTTTGCTGCGTCCGCGGCCGTTGATGACCATGCTCACTGCGCTGCGGCTGCGATCGAGTTCGAGGGCCAGGTCTGCCTGCGTGTAATTGCTGCAGGCCAGCGCGTACTTGATTCGCGCCGCATGTTCCTGGACGCGAACCTCGTCATCCGAGTGTTTTTGCGCGGGTGCCGACGATTGCATGGGGTTCCTCTGACCAATGCGCGAACGTTCGCGCATAACTTGTTCAATTCACAAGTTCATTGAACATGTTCAACAAGAGGATGTCAAGCATTTCCGAATCGGGCGGGCGCCATGCATCCAGCTGAGATCCAGGCCGCCCTGAAATTGCAGGGCTATAGCCAGTCCCACATCGCCACCATGTGCGGTGTGAGGCCGTCTACCGTGAGCATGGTCATCAACGGCCGCGGCCGTAGTCGGCCGATCGAGGAGAAGATCAGCGAGGTGCTGCGGCTGTCGTTGAGTCGCCTGTGGCCGCATTGGTACGACGATTCGAATGCACAGCCGCCCAAGGCGGGCGTTCGCGAAGAGCCGGTTCTATCCGCCGAGGAATTGAGGCTGCTTGCTATGTACCGAGCGCTGTCGAACGCTCGAAAGCTGCAATTCCGGGACATGTTGGAATTGCTTGGCCGCAGCGAACCTCCGCGCCAGCCTGGCGTCCATGCCGATCGTGGAAGCGTCGCCGCTGGAGGGGACGTCAACTACGGTGCGGGCAGCGGTCGGCGGAAGAAATAACGGCCGACCCTTACGGCTTTTGTAGGCGAGCGCCCACAGAGAATGCAGACGCAGCCGGCACAGAATGGTGTTCTGAATACAGGGGCGCGCGATGAAGAGACTGTGGGTTTTCCTTGCAGGTCTGGTGGTCGTTGTTGGCAGCGTTGTCGGATATGCCATACGCACCAGCCATGCCGCTGACGTCGTCGACGGTCTTCGGCATTGGCCGGCCTACCACGACTATCAGCAGATGCTGCGCAGCACGCTGGCGGATCCTGATTCGGCCAGGTTCAGCGGACTCTATTTCCGCCATGCCGATGGCCGCGACTACATGTGCGGCATGGTGAATGCGCGCAACCGTTCCGGTGGTTACAACGGCACCCAGCCTTTCTATGTCGCGCCTGGGTCGGCGTTGATCTTCGATGTCGACGACGCTGGGTCGGCTTATTCGATAGAGCGCATCTGCACCAGGTAAGCAAGTTCCAACGGGCCACGCCACAGGGGGCGTCATGCAAGAATTCCACCACAGTGCGGTCCACGCGGACCGCAGGAGTCTCGCCGCTGGGCGTGACATCAACCTCTCCATCAGCCTCAACGAATACCGCGACTTGCTCGCGCATCGTGCCAACGACCCACATGCCTTGACGTGCCAATGGTGCAAGCTTGGCGGCCAGGCTCCCGATCTGGATGAGTGCATCGCCTGCGGTCATGACATCGGCGCCGAGCGCCGTGCCCGCGAAGCGATGCAGGCGCGCGAGTTGCGCGTGCGTCGCGCGATGGGCGATATCCGCCACGTCGTCTGCTACCTCGGCGCCATGCTGCTGGTGACGGCGTTCCTCGGCTGGTACCACAATGCCGATGACAGCGTGGCCGGCCTCATCATCGGCTTCATGGTCTTGTCGGTGGTGGCGGGTGAACTGCTGGTGCACGCCTGGATCAACGTCGAGGTATGGTTGATCTACGACCTGCCGCGGCTGATGCGCCGCCACGGGCTGGGCTGGCTGGTGGGGGAATGACTATGCGCGGGACGCTGCGCAGCATCGTCCGCCGATTGGGGTAATATCCGGCTGTCCATTGCCGGCGTTGCGGTAAATAACACCGGTTAAAAGACCCCTCGCATCCTCATGCGGCACTTTGTGCCGCATGACCTCCCGAACGATCCTCCAGCGTTTCCAGGCCCGCATCCACGCGGCTCTTCCCGCCTTGCGCGACAAGCTGCGGGCGACGCCGCTGCTGTTGCTGGGCGCGATCACCTTCGGCGTGGTGCTGACGATGAACCCGGCGAAGGTCGGGCTGCTCATCTGGGGCGCCTCGCGCATCGGCCTGTATGCCTACCTGGGCTACTGGGTCGACCGCATCATCTTTCCGTATGCCCGCCCGCACGTGCTGACCGGCATTGCCGAGGGCACGGCGTGGAAGCGTCGCGCGCTGATCGTGTCGGCGGCGCTGCTGGCCGGGGCGCTGCTGCCATGAAGGCGACGCCGACGGCCTCGGCGCTGCTGGGCGTGTTGATCGTGCTGCTGGTCGCCGTGCTGGTCACGCCATCGCATGCCGCCGACGTGCCCATTCCCGACGCCTCGGTGCGCTACCGCGTGCAGCTGGAACGCGCGGCTGGCGCGCAGTTCGGCATGCAGGCGCCGGTGGCGCGCATCGCCGCGCAGATCCACCAGGAGTCCGCCTGGCGCACCACGGCGCGCAGCAAGTACGCGCAGGGGCTTTCGCAGTTCACGCCCGCCACCGCGGCGTGGTTGCCGAAGGTGTGCCCGGAAGTCGGCCCGCCCGATCCCTGGGATGCCGGCTGGTCGATTCGCGCGGTGGTCTGCTACGACGCCTGGCTGCACGACCGCGCCAGCGGCGCCACGCCGTGCGACCGCTGGGCCATGACGCTCAGTGCCTACAACGGAGGGGAGACCGCGCGCGACCGCGAGATCCGCATGGCCTACGAGGCGCGCGATGACCCGCACCGATGGTTTGGCCAGGTGGAGCGGCACCGGTCGCGCAGTGTCGCCAACTGGCAAGAGAACCGCGCTTACGTGCGCCGGATCCTGCTGATGCTGGAGCCGGCGTACCTCGCTGAAGGTTGGCCCGGTGCGAGGGTATGCCCATGACGAAGATCATCGCGATCGTGCTGGCTTTGGCGCTGGCGGTTGTCGGCCTGGAATGGCACGGCCACAGCCGCGGCTACGACGACGGCGTGGCGGCCACGCAGAAGGCCGCGCAGAAGAAGGTGGACCAGGCGAACGGTGAACGCGATGTGGCGAACGCCGAGCGCGACGCGGCGCGGCAATCGCTGGACAACGTGCAGCGCACGCTGGACGCCAAGAAGCGCGAACTGGCTGTAGCCAACTACTTCGCCGACGCGGCCATGAACGAACGCGCCGGCCTGCAGAAACAACTGACCGCGGCCATCGCCGCGCGCGATGCCGCCAACAGGAAAGCCGCTAATGATTCGCCCGATTGTGCTGTGCTGGCTCACCTGCCTGTGTGCCCTGCCGTGTCTGACCGGCTGTGGCCCGAAACGGCAGGCGACCCGGCCGGCGTCCGTCATTGAAGTGCCGGTGCCGGCATACCGGCCGCTCGATGCGTCGCTGACCGCGCCGCTGGCCGAGCCGGCGCCGCCGCCGAAAGCCTGCGAGCTGCGCGGCATCCCGGTGCCTTGTGCGCTCGAAGGCCTGCTGCAGATCGACGCGTGGCGCGGCGTGCTGCAGCGATGCAACGCCGACCGCGCGACGTCGGCGCAAGTAACGAAACCACCAGGGGACCAGTGATGCAATGGAATGACCTGCAGGCCGCCGCGGCCATCATTTCCTCGATCTGCGCGATCGTGGCCGCGACCGTCAGCGTGCTGGTATGGCGCAAATCCCGGTCCAGCGACCTCACGGCGAAGATCGACAACGGCGATCGCGCCACGCGCAAGCACACCGACAAGTCCGTCGGCGAGATCAGCACGCGGTTGTCGAACCTCGACGGCCGCATGGGTGTGATGGAGGACGGCATGGCGAGGATCGAGGCGTCGCAAAACCATCACCTGACCGCGAAGGATCTGAGCCCGCTGCACGAAAAGATCAACGGCGTGGCACAGAACCTCGCGGCTAACACCGCCGCCACCAATGCCATGCGCGAGCAGCTGCGCATGATCCAGGAACATCTGATGCGAGGTGACCGCAAGTGAATCTGACGGAAGAACAGGGCCAGTACCGGCGCGGCCGCATCCTGCGGATCCTCGCCGAGAGCAATGACCAGGGCTCCAGCGCGCCGCTGGTGCGCACCCTGGTGCGCAGCTGGGGCTACAAGGCCGACGCCGACACCGTGGCTATCGACCTGGCCTGGCTGAGCCGCCACGGCTTCGCGCAGCTGCGCGACGTGGGCGGCGTGGAGTTTGCCCGGATCACGCAGAGCGGCCGCGACATCGTCAGCGGCGACCTCACCGTGCCCGGCGTCAAGCTGCTGGAGGATTGACCGTGGCCCGCCGATCCTCGCTGGAACGCCTGCCGCCCGAGCTGCAGGATCTCTACCACCGCCTGCTGCGCGCGGGCTGCACGATCATGGAGATCACCGACAAGCTCAACGAGCTCGACGCCGACGTGAGCAAGTCGGCCGTGGGCCGCGCAGTGAAAGGTGCGCGTGCGCAAATGCGTCAATACCGCGAAGCGCAGGAAGTCGCCGGCCAGTGGGTCACCCAGCTCAACGAACAGCCGCAGGGCGACGTCAGCGCACTGCTGACCGAGATGCTGAAGACCGTGGCGTATTCCACTATCGCCAGCATCGGCGATGGCAGCGAGGCCGAGCTGGGCAAGGACGGCAAGCCGAAGGCGCCGAAGGCGATGGACATCATGCTGCTGGCCAAGGCGATCCGTGACCTGGAAGCGTCGACCAAGCAGAGCCTGGAGCGCCGCGAGAAGATCGAGCGCCAGGCGCTGGAGCGGCAGGCCAAGGCCGCCGAGAAGGTGGCCAAGAAGCAAGGCATGTCTGCCGAAGGCTGGGCGGAGATCCGCGCCGGGTTCCTCGGCATCGACGTGGCAGCGGCCGACGCATGAACCCCGAGGAAAAACAGGAAGCGCTGCAGCTGGTGGTCGAAGCGCAAAAGGACCGCTCCGGCGAGCGCCTGCAGGGCATGCCGAAGTCGGAGATCCCGCACATCCTGCTGCCGTATCAGCAACGCTGGCACCTGGACAAGCGCGACGTGCGCCTATGCGACAAGGGGCGGCGCATCGGCTTCACCTGGGGCGCATGGGCGCCGGAGGCCGTCGGCGAAGCCGCGCTGGCCAGCGGCGGCATGGATCAGTTCTACATGGGCTACAACCAGGGCATGGCCGCCGAATTCATCGGCGACGTGGCCATGTTCGCGAAGTGGTTCAACGTCATCTGCAGCAAGGTCGACGTCGGCTACGAAAAGGTGGTGGTCGACAACGAGAAGCGCGACATCGTGCGCTACAAGGTCACGCTGGCCAGCGGCCACAAGATCGAGGCGCTCAGCGCGATGGCGCACAACTGGCGCGGTCGCCAGGGCCACGCGCGCATCGACGAGGCCGGCCATGCCAACGACCTGGGCGCGGTGATCGACGGCGCGATGGCCTACCTGATCTGGGGCGGGCGCGTGTCCATCGGCGGCACGCACAACGGCGAAGACAACCCGTTCAGCGACCTGGTCAAGGATGTGATGCGCGGCAAGTTGCCGTGGTCGCACCACCGCGTGACCTTCAGCGATGCCATTCGCGAGGGCCTGTACAAGCGCATCTGCCTGGTGACCAAGAAGCAATGGTCTCCGGAAGCCGAGCGGGAGTTCGTCGAGCAGACGCGCAGCAAATATCGCACGGTCGAATCGGCCGACGAGGAACTGGAGTGCATCCCCAAGCGCGGTAGCGGCGTGTACTTCAGCCGGCTGCTGCTGGAGAAGTGCGCCGTCGACGGCCTTGAGATCCTGCACTACAACAAGCCGGCCACGTTCGTGCTGGATCCCGACCGCCTGCGCATCACGCAGCAGTGGATCGACGACGTGCTGGCGCCGGCCGTGGCGCGGCTGCCGCAGGATCTGCGCACCGTGCTCGGCCAGGACTTCGCCCGCGACGGCGACCTGTCGCCCATCGTGATCGGCCAGGCGATCCCCGCCAGCGCGAAGTGGCGCACGCCGTTGCGCATCGAGCTGCGCAAGATCCCGTTCGACTGCCAGAAGCTGATCGTCACGTGGCTGCTGCTGCACCTGCCGCTGTTCCACCACGCCAAGTTCGACGCGCGCGGCAACGGCCAGAGCCATGCAGAGGCGGCGCTGCAGCTGGTCGGCCCGCAGCGCGTGGAGTGCGTGCAGCTGACCGGCGGCTGGTACGACACCTGGTTCCCGCGCTACCACCAGGCGTTCGAGGATGGCGACATCCAGACCTTCGGCGACGAGGACTGGATCGCCGACCACCGCAGCGTTGTCCTGGTGAAGGGCTCGCCGCGCATGAGCGATGCCCGCACCAAGGGTGCGGACGGCGGCGACCGCCACGGCGACACCGCGGTGTCCGGTGTGCTGATGTGGGCGGCGGCCCGACAGGAAGCCCAGCCCGCAGCAGGTGAATCCGTCGAACCGGAAGCCGACACCTACCGCGCCGCCGGCTTCGGCCGGCGCGCATCGACATCCATGTTTGCAAACCGGGCCGACGCCCAACGCGGCGCTGTGAGCGCCGCGGAGCGTCCGGGCCGCCACGATGGGACACGGTGAGGCCATGAAAGACGCTGCGAAAATTCACGAAAAGTCCCAGGGCGGTTTCTTCGACCGTTACCCGGGTGCATTCGCGCCTGAGGAGCCGAAACCGGCCCCGGAAGCGCCGAAACCGCTGCGCGAGGCTGCCGGCGCCACCGTGGACGCCGACGACGATCAGTGGCGGCGCCTGACCGGCGACGGCCAGCGCGACCTGGCGCCGATGACCCAGGACCGCATGCAGCGCCTGGCGCATTACCAGTGGGAGACGAACCTGCTGGCGAACCGGCTGATCGAGCTGCCGGTGGCGTACCTGCTGGCCGGTGGCGTGCGGCTGACGATCGGCGCCGCGGATGCCCAGGCGGTGCTCAACCGTCATTGGGACGATGGCTTGAACGCGTGGGATCTGAAATTGCCGAAGCGGGCGCGGGAGCTGGCGCTGTTCGGCGAGCAGTGCTTCCCGTGCTTCCGCGACGAGAACACGGGTTTCGTGCGGCTGGGCTACCTGGACCCGGCGCTGATCGAGACCGTGGTGATGGATCCCGAGAACCGCGAGCAGCCGATCGGCGTGGTGACCAAGCGCGACAAGCAAGGCAACAAGCGCCGCTACCGCATCATCGTCAACGTGCCGGAGTCGGCGTTCGCCCCCGGCACGCAGAAGATCCGCGAGACCTTCGACACGGGCGATTGCTTCTTCTACCGGGTGAACGATCTCAGCAGCACGACGCGCGGCCGCAGCGACCTGCTGGCGCAGATCGACTGGCTCGACGCGTACGACCAGTTCCTGTTCGGCGAGCTGGACGGTGCGGCGTTCCGCCGGGCGTTCGTGTGGGACGTGACGCTGACCGGCGCGTCGCCGGATGAAGTGACCGAGAAGGCCAAGAAGATCACCGCGCCGAAGCCGGGCAGCGTGCGCGTGCACAACGAAAACGAAGCATGGGAGGCGAAGGCGCCCGACTTGCAGGCCGCCGACTCAGCCGAAGGCGCGCGCCTGTTCCGCAACCAGGTGCTCGGTGGCGCCACGCTGCCGGAGCACTGGTACGGCGGTGGCGGCGACGTGAACCGCAGCACCGGCGAAAGCATGAGCGAGCCGAC